>Ga0210057_1009238_pt1 | contig 11467 bp, 9 predicted proteins | sample CryGeyCG2114_010_2_FD_183968 | JGI IMG/M metagenome (GOLD analysis project Ga0210057, IMG submission 183968) | Groundwater microbial communities from aquifer - Crystal Geyser CG10_big_fil_rev_8/21/14_0.10 (SPAdes) (version 2) | ecosystem: Environmental > Aquatic > Deep subsurface > Groundwater ...
GTCAACTGTATTATCGCCTAAGCGGTGAAAAGTGGTTAAGTCCAGTCCGGCTAGCTCTTCCAGAGGGCCGATCAATTTATACTCTTTCTTAACGTCGTTAATGGTCCCTCTTTTAAGAGGGCGGCGCAAAGGTAAAGAGGTTTTTTTGACTCCTTCGCTGGCAACCGGCGTAATCGGCGCAAGTGGCCGCCCGGCCAAGGCAGCTTCTGGCCGTTGACCGGACTTTGACAGCGTTTGGAACAAAATTGGACTGGGCCTGTTGACTAGTTTATCACCGCCGGCCAACGCCGGACTTTTTTGCATTATTCTCTCCTCCTCCTGACGATCAATCACTAAACCGCCTTCGGCCGCTATTTTTTCTTTAATTTCTTTTAGAAAATTGGTGATTTTTTCTGTGAGCTCTGCCGCCAAAGCCAGGCCGCCCTCGGCTTGAGGGCGCTTCAGGGCCTCTTGAAAATCCACCAGGGTTCGGCGGTCTCGCAAAAAAGAAAATAAAGTCGTCTTGAAACGGCCGGCCAAAGCTGGATCAAGGGTTAACTGATAACTGGCTATGGCTTTTTCGGCAATTTTACCAAGACTGTAACTTTTGCCAGCACCAGCGTCCTTAGCTTTTGCCTGCAGTTTGGCCGCTTCCTCTTCGTCTTCCGGATGAAAATAAAAACTGGCCAATGGCTGTTTAATGATCGGCGGGGGTGGCTGCAACATCGGCTCTTCCAGACCGGTGTCTATCGGCAAAAAAGTGGGCACTACTACCACCGTTGGCACGGCCGAGGGCATGGCTTCGGCCTGGCTATAATCACTCAACCGCTCTCCGTCAAAAATTTTAAAAGAGCCGGACTCGTCTTTAATCAATATTTTATCAGTAGAAACATAATCATTGAATTGTGAATTGCTGGCGATCATATAGCTTCTTAGAAAGTAGCTGATAAAGTGGTGATGGGCCGTGACTGTAAAATGTAAAACTTGCCTTTGGCCAGCGCCCATTCTATATCCTGCGGACAGCCGTAGCGCTGCTCAATTTTCTTTATTATACCGGCCAGCGCGATGATTTGGGCGCCGGTCAATTTTTGTTTGGACCGCCGGGCCAAGGGCACGGGCTTAAACTGGCTGCCGCCGCGCCGCGCCATCATCATCTGTTTGGCTTGGGAACTGATATTAATATCTAAAATAGTATTTTCTTTTTTATGAACCACGTAGGCATCGGGCGTAACCGCGCCCGAAACAATGGCTTCGCCTAACCCCCAGCCCGCTTCAATAATCAGCTGATTCTTATCTTGAGTAACCGGATGCACGGAAAAAGCCACGCCCGAAACTATGGCATCCACCATTTGCTGGACCACGACGGCCACACTGACGGGCACTTTGGTTAACTTCTTTTCAAAACGGTAAAAAATCGCCCGGGCAGTAAAAAGTGATGACCAGCATTTTTTTACCGATTCCACCAGCTCTTTTTCTCCCACGTATAAAAATGTTTCCAGCTCGCCGGCCCAGGAAGCCACCTTAGAATCTTCAGCTGTGGCCGAAGAGCGCACCGCCACCCATTTGACCGCTAATTTATTGAAATTTTCAATAACGGCCTTGGCAATATCCTTTGGCACCGTTTGATCGTTGATTAAATCTCTGATTTTATTGGAAGCCTTATCAACCGAATTGATATCGGTGTGTTTAACTTTTTTAAGCTGCGCTTCAACTTCCGAATTCAAATCAGTTTCCTCCAAAAATCTGTCAAAGGCCCTGGCCAGCACCACATAACCGGCCGGAACAGGCAGTCCGGCTTGAGTCATTTCTCCAAGCGAAGCGCCTTTGCCGCCGGCGATTTTGACACTCTGCTGACTTAATTTATTAAAAGACAAAGTATAATTTTCCATACTTACATTTCAAATTCTATTATAACATAAAATAGCTCTTTACCACAAGCACCTTTGGCAAAATTTCCCGTATGAAATGCAAGGCCAAGTACAATGTTTATTATTCAATTTTCACTTCCCTCTCTATAATTTAGTGGCTTTCGTTACGCTCCAATAAGGGGTGCAGTCTTTTACAGCTCTAGATGGTTCCGCCCCCTCTATCTTAGCTGAAGACTCACCCCTTTTTTCTTTTGCCTCATAAAAGCTGTTGATTCCCGCCCGACTAACGAACAGTTGCCCGGCACCAAAACAACTCAAGACCAGTACCCAAAACTTATCAGCCAAAACTCGCAATTGACATTTATTTTTGGCCAAGCTAAGATTGGTAACCATAGTATTTAGAACATTGAAAATAAACCATAAGGAGTACAAGTAATGGATATTTTAAGTATCTACAGAGGGCTAACATTGCCCATGAAGAATATCACTGGCGAAAATGCCTTTCGGCAGATGAATAAGGCCAATGATTGGGAAAAGCAGACTGGCCGGCCGGTTATTCATACGGAAATTGGCCAGATTGAGAAACCAATTCCCAGAGTATTGTTGGAGGGCATTATTAAATCACTAAACAATGAACAAACCGGTTACGTTGTTTCTCCAGGAATACCAAGTCTACGGCAGGCGGTAGCCGATTACGTCCAGAGCAAAACCCGCGCGCCAATTACTTTGGATAGAGTCATCATCACCCCCGGTGCAAAACCAGGACTGACCACGGCCATAGTCGCCCTTACTAAGAAGGGTGATGGAGTGGCTTGTCCGGTGCCAGGTTACTCTATCTATAGCGACATGGCCGATTTCTTTGGTAATCGCCTGTATCCACTTTACCTAAACCCGGCTAATCACTTTAGGATTGATCCTGATGACTTCCGAAAAATTGCGCCACGGGTCAAATTACTGTTCCTCAACTCGCCTCATAATCCAACCGGATCAGTGGCCAGCTGGTCAGAAATCCAAGAAATAGCCAAAATCGCCCAGCGAAACGGAGTTTTCGTGGTCTCGGACGAATCCTACAGCGAAATAATGCTGACCGATAAGCCGGCGCGCAGCATCTACGAGGTTGAAGGATTAAGAGGTCAAACCATTTACCTGGGCAGTTCATCAAAAACTTTAGGCTTCAGCGGCGGCCGGATTGGCTGGTGCATTGCGCCGGATCCATCAACGGCGGAAAAGCTGACCACCTTCCTGGGCAACATTTATTCCTGTTGCCCCGAGTTCAACCAGGCAGGCGTTGCCGCAGCGCTACAGTCGCTGGCCGAATCCGGTGAAGCTAAACAATGGCTTGACGAACTTAAGCTCCATCTAAAAAAATGCCTTAAGATATTACTTAGTGGTCTGACGCCGATTGAAACCATTAAGTGCCATGAGCCGGAGGGAGCCTTTTATTTATGGGTAGACATATCCCGTACCGGGATGAGTTGCAAGCAGTTCACCGATAAACTGCTTGAACAACAATGGCTGTCCGTACTGCGCGGGACTTCATTCGGCCCAACAGGCGAGGGTTATATCAGAATCTGCTTTGGCGGACTGACGCTGGAGGAGGCAGAAATAATCCCTGATCGGATAAGGGATTTTGTTACCAGTTAGACACTTATTAAACACTGATCCCGAGTGATTATTTGCTCGGGGTCTTTCTTTTTGCTTGACTTTTTGGCCAATTTATTTAAGGTATGAGGGTATATTAAGGAGTTCATTGAAAACAAAAAACATTTCAAATAGATGTTAAGGAAGGAGAAAAAATGGGTACGCATAGTATCAATTTGAAAAGGCGGGCATGTTATACCGAATTACAGCCCCCGGTGACGGCAGTGCTTTCCGGCCAAGAGCAGCAAATGCTTAATGATCTTAGACTGTTTTACCGGACTCTGTGTTCCATTATCTACAACTTTGCTCAAAGCGGCCATCCCGGCGGCAGTATTTCGGCTGGTCCGATAATCATTGCTTTGCTGACTAAGACGATGGATTATGATTTTAATAATCCGGATCGGCCCGATGCTGACCAATTGGTTCTTGGCGCCGGGCATAAAGCGCTGGGTTTGTATGCAATTAACGCGCTCTGCGATGAATTTATCCGCATCAGTAAACGCAATCTACTGCCTATAATAAGCGAGAGACTGCGTTTGTTGGATCTTTTGGGATACCGCCGCAACCCAGTCCATCAACTGCCGCTTTTTCGCCGTTATCGGGCCAGGCCCCTTGACGGCCATCCGACCCCGGCCACGCCTTTTGTTAAACTGGCTACTGGCGCTTCTGGCGTGGGTCTGGCTGCTGGCTGTGGTCTGGCCTCAAGCGATCTTGATTATTACGGCGAGAATTCGTCGATAATTAACATTGTTGATGGTGAAGGTGGTATGACGCCCGGCCGGGTTAGTGAAGCATTGGCTATGGCTTCGGCTAGCCAGCTGCGGAACTTAGTGCTGCATGTTGATTTAAACAATGCCTCCATTGATACTGATCAAGTTTGTCCAGCCAACGGCCAGCCCGGCCAATATGTCCAATGGACGCCGCAGGAACTGCTGTTCCTTCAAGGATGGAACGTGGTTGTTGTGCCTGATGGTCATGATTTTAACCAGATTATTCTGGCGCAACAGCTGGCCAGCCGGCAAGACAACAACCAGCCAACGGCCATTGTGTACCACACAATCAAAGGACGGGGCTATGGCATTGAAGGCAGGGCTTCGCACGGGACCGGCCATAAATTCTGCTCGGCTGGCTATTACAATTCATTGGGCGAATTTGAACAAAGGTTTGGCGTAACATTCCCGCGCCTGGATAATCAAACAACGCCCGAAGAGATTGAACGGCTGTACTATGATACATTGATGACGTTGAGCCAAATAGCCGAACAGGAGGAAAAAATCTCCAGCTATGTCGCTAACAGCATTGCGGCGAGCAGAAAACGCCTTTCGGCCAAAAAACGCCGGCCACGTCCGAACGCTCCACAGTTATCAAATCTTTACTCGGTGCCGTATCCTGAACAAAAAACTACAGCCAGTGATTTGGTGCCTTTACCCGGCACTAAAATAACGTTGCGTGAAGTGCTGGGCAAGATACTTGATCATCTGAACCAAAAGACCAATGGCGCGTTCTTGGTTACTGCCGCTGATCTGCTGGGCAGCACTTCGGTGGACAAAGCTAATAACCATTTTCCACCGGGTTTTTATAGCTCCACCGACAATCCCTATTCCCGACTAATACCCGGAGGCATTTGGGAAGATGGCCAAGGGGCTTTTATGACCGGCGTATCTGCCAATGGCCATCACATCGGCGTGACTGCTTCCTATGCCGCTTTTATTGCGCCGCTGCAGCTCGTTGCCGCCAGACTGCACTGCATTGGCCAGCAGGCGCGCCGTAATTACAGCGGCAACCCTTTCAATACCTTTATTATGGTCTGCGGCCACGCCGGCTATAAAACTGGCGAAGACGGTCCGACCCATGCTGATCCGCAGGCGCTCCAGCTGCTTTCGGAAAATTTTCCGCCGGGCATGGTAATAACCTTAACGCCGTGGGACGCCCGAGAACTCTGGCCGCTAATGCGGGCTGCCTTAAGAATAAGGCCGGCCGTGCTGGCGCCGTTTGTCACCCGTCCGCCGGAAGAAGTATTGAACCGGACATGGTATGGCTTACCGCCAGAAACGGCGGCCATAAATGGCATCTATAAACTCCGTTCCGCCAACCCACAGCATTGGCCGTATCACGGAACCATCATCTTGCAAGGCAGCGCCGTGACTAACGACTTTATCCCAAAGGTCCTGCCGCTCATTGACCAAGCGGGCTACCAACTGAACATCTATTACATTGCCAGCACAGAACTATTTTTGCAGCTACCCGCTGCCAAACAGCGGCAAATACTGCCAGCAGCCAGACGCCGCGAAGCCATGGCGATTACTGATTTCACGATGCCGACCATGTACCATTGGGTCACGTCTGATTCTGGCCGGAGACATTCGCTTTCCGCCTTCACTAAAGGCAAATACCCGGGCAGCGGCACTACGGCCATGGTAATGAAAGAGATGGGCCTTGACTGGGAGGCACAATGGAATGCCGTCCAACGTTACTGTCACGATCGCCTAAAAAATAACCAAAGGAGGTAATATATGCCCCTGCGCCAAGGCGCAGGGTAATGGGATTCCTAAATAGAATATTTTACGTGGCAAGCCACGTGGTATTAACCTATATTAGCTCCTCGGCTCGGAAGCGAAAAAGACTACTTTTTCGCTTCTCTCGCTCTACGTCGCTAATAAAAACAATAAACCGTTTCCTGCAACAGGAAACGGTTTTTTTATTGGTTGCTATAAATTAAAATCCTATGTTTTAAAACATTATCTCTTCATCGGCCCGCTGATAGTTATGAATCTCCTGGTCATGGAACCATAGCTCCTGTTCAAATTTCGCTTCAATAAGAGTGCCGGAAGCGTGGATCATATTCTTGACCGTTCTTTTATTCAAATTGGCCAGGATGGGCGAGTCCAGGGAATAATCGCCGCGGATGGTGCCCGGCGTGGCAAACCGAGGCAAGGTGTTGCCAATCATCATCCTGACGGCATCAACGGCATGAACCCCCTGAAACAAGACGGCTACCACCGGACCGGAACTTAAAAATTCCATATTCCACTGCCTGACCATTTTACCGATCTCGTAAGGATTTTTGGTACCCAGCTCTTCATGAGCATCCAAACCGTATTCATCGTAACTTTTCAAGGTCTTGTGTCCGATGGCCGTTAAATATTCCCGGTCGTTGGGATAATGCTTGGCCACTAAATCCTTGTTGACCCAGACCATTTTCAGGGCGATAATCTTTAAACCGGCTTTTTCAAAGCGCATTAAAATCTCGCCCACCAGGCCTCTTTTGATGGTATCGGGCTTTAACAATACAACCGTTTTTTCACTTTTTGGATCCCTGCGTTTTTTCATATGCGAAAAAAATTATTTTAAATACTCTTGAACTTTTTTTATCACTTCAGCCGGCGTCAGGTTGGCTTTAACCAGGTAGCCGCTGGCGCCCATTTGATTACCTTTTTTAATATCTTCGTCTTGGCCAAGGTTGGTCAGTAAAACCACCGGAATATTCTTGGTTTTATCGTTCTCCTTTAAACTCCGCAAAACGGAAAAACCGTCCATCTTGGGCATAATAATGTCTAACAGAATTATGTCGGGCTTAGATTCTTGCGCCAGTTTTAGGCCCGATTCGCCGTCTAGCGCTTTCATTATGTTATAACCCTCGTTCTGAAACTTGGTCTCGTACATGTTAGCCAGCATCTCTTCGTCTTCAATTAAAAGTATGTGGTATTTATTATTGTCGTTCATAGATAGATTGATATTTTCACTCCGCCTTAACCAGGCGGGATTTATTAAAATGCCCCAGCTAAAGATAATGGGGAAAATATATTGTATTATTATAGCATAATCAAAAAGAAAATCAAGAACCTACAGACCATTTAGTCAATGCTGATAACCCGTAACCAGCCCCTAGCGAACAGTCGGTCGCTTAATAAATATTCCCCTGTCGGAGATTAAAACCAGAACGTCGCCGTCTAGATCGGTCCGATAAACTTTGACGCCGATCCGGTTGAGCTTAAACAATGTTCTTAACGCCGGGTGTCCGAATTTATTGTCCTGACCCGCTTGGATTATAGCATATTGCGGGGAGATTTGCCTAAGAAAATTTTCTGATGAAGCGGTATTGCTGCCATGATGGCCGACTTTTAAAATCTGCGCTTGTAGATTGAAAATACCCGATTGCAGCAGCTCCTCCTCACCGGCTATTTCTAAATCGCCGACTAAAATAGCTGCCACCGAACCATAAATAACCTGAACGACCACGGAACTATTATTGATATTTTCTACCGCCGTATTAGATAAATCAGTTAAAGGGAACAGCACTTTCAGTTCCACTTGGCCGAAAAAGTAACTCTGTCCGGCCAGAGCGACTTTAAGAGGAATTCTTTCTTCTTGGATAATCTTAAGCCACTCCAAATACGCGTCAGTGTTATGTAAAACCCCAGAATATAATACCTGTCTGACTTGATATCTGTTAAGCACCTCCACTAAACCAATCAGATGGTCGTCGTGAGGATGGGTTAAAATCATTAAGTCAATTTGACGATCATAAAATGGCAAGGCCTGACCTAATTTGGTGATTAAACTGTTATCCGGGCCGCCGTCAATAACAATGTTTTGATGGCTAGGCGTTCTGATTAAAATAGCATCGCCCTGGCCGACATCAAAAAAATAAACAGACAAATCAGCGGCAGTGCCTGATTGATGGGCAAGATAAAACAGCAGCAACAAAACAACCAGCAGTCCTGATAAAATTTTAATAAGTTTTTTCATGGAATAATTCATTTTGGGTGATTTTTAGATTGGATAAAAATCAGATAGCCGATGGCCACATACCCGCTGGCCATAAAAATCCACGAAAGACCCGGCACGGCTAAAACGGCCCAAGGCAGATTGCCCAAAATTTCCGTCAGCTTTAGCACATAAGTTAAGCACAGCCAGCTCAGCCAGCCGATGATTTGGCCGGCCGGCAGCCAGATCAGCCCCAAGGTCACGGCTAAAAATCCGACGGCCATATTAACAGGCACAATGGGCAGAATCAATAAATTGGCCACCGGCGACAAAAAAGAAAATCTTCCGAACTGAAACAATATTAACGGCGTAGTCAGAATGATGGCCGAAATGGTAGTAGAAAGCGATTCTCTGATGCCCAAAAACACCGGCAACCACCTGGTATACCGCTCCACAACGGGCACAAAATAAATTAAACCAATCGTAGCTAGGAACGAAAGCTGAAACCCGGCGTCCCAAACTAACACTTTAGGATTTGCCAGGAGCATTAAGACGCCAACGATGGCCAGAGTGTTATGCATGGTTACTGCCCGGCCGATGCTGGCGGCCATCAGGGCGACAATGCCCATGATACCGGCCCTGACAATTGAGGCCGGCGAACCGGTGATAATGACAAAAAAAATTATGCCCAAAACAATCAGCCAAAAAGATTTTTTCTTAGGCACGCCAAGACTAATGAAAAGGTTAGAAAGCATAACGGCAATAATGCTGATATTATAACCGGAAACGGCAATGATATGAGTGACGCCGGTGCGATTAAAGTTGCCTAAAATTTCCGCGGGTAATCCCCTTTTGGCCCCCCACAACAATCCTCCCAGAAATGAAGACTGCGGCTCCGGCAAAATTTGGCTGGAAATTTGAACTATTCGGGCTTTGATTTTATAAATCGATTCTTTAAAAAAATTCCCCTGTCCCGAAGCCATAAGATTGATTTTACCTTGGTAACAGGTGGAATATATGTCGGCATTGGCCAGATATTTATCGTACTTAAAATCTTCTATAGGCTGGGGAGTCGTCAGGGCGCACTCTACTGTGACCTCATCGCCATAGCGGTAGCTGGGAAACAAACTGGATTTGACCAAAACATTGCCGTGAATATCTTTTGATTGATCATGAATGATCAGATTTTGTGCTTCAATTTTATACTTGATATGGTCGCTTCTGACATCGGGCTCGTCAATAATCATGCCTTGGAAAATTACTGTTTTACGTTTATAAAATTTACTGGCTGGCGGATTATTATAAAAAGCCACATGATGTTCGTTGACCACGGGCATTGACAATTGATACCGGGCCACCCCTAGAAATAAAAATAATAAACACCAGCCCAGCGCCCTGATTTTAGTTCTTTTCCTTGAGATAATAAGAATGAACAAACCGGAAATAATGCCCGAATAAACGATGAAACCGGTCAAATGGAAAAAGGAGGCCAGGGCTGTGCCCAAAATAAAACCCAGGCAGCTGCAGAAAACAATTTGTGACTGGCGAATTGTTGATTTATCAATCATGATCTTTAATAAATCCCGCGTCCAATTGCTCGCAAGCGGCTGGGCGCCGGGATAAACAAAAAACAGGGCAATAATGCGGATGGATTATAAACCATCTGAATTAACCCTGTTGCTAAATACTGTAAACCTTTGATGATAATCGGTCAAACCGAGTGAGAAACGCCCGCGACTGAAATGCCGCGGGCAATATGCAAATTATTTAACTCTGAGGGAATCGCCGGCCGACATTGGCCAGCGGATAGGCCTGTTTAATTCAATTAACCGCTTCAGAGTGAGGTTGTGCTGTTGGGCAATTAAACTAAGAGTTGCGCCGTTGCCGGAAACATAATGCCACGACGGTTGAGAATCGTCTGCCTGTGCGTGTTTCTGCGAACGAACTGGTTGGTTTAAAGATGGACCAGCCGACTTTTGGCCCGGACTATTTTTTCTGACCAACGAAGCTAAAGATACACCCTGTCTTCTGGCCCTGGCGCTCAATGTCTCGTTTATTCGCGGCCGCTGAAACTGCTTCCTCTGGCCGCGAACATCTTGCCCGATGCCAGGCCGGCCTTGAAACATCATCTGCTCCGTAACAATTTTGACAACGGCCAAAACTTGAGGCACAAAATTATAGGTTTCCCGCGGCAAATCTATGGTCAAATGCCAAAAGTTCGCTCTCCTGTTTCTGGTGATGATTCGGTCCAGATTGCCTTCACCGCAATTGTAAGCGGCAATGGCCAAGGGCCAGTCCTGGTATCTCCAATACAAAAACTTGAGATAGCTGGCGGCCGCTCTGGTTGAGGCCTCCAAGTGGGTGCGTTGATCAATGCGACGGTCAACCCTTAGTCCCCACTTCTTGGCCGTTCCCGGAATAAACTGCCAATAACCTTTGGCGTCCTTAAGACTTAAGGCATAAGGGTTCAGCCCCGATTCAACAATAGCCACAGCAATCAGTTCCGGCGGCAGGCCCTCCTCTTTAAGAATGGAGGTGATTACTCTGATTGTTGCCGCCTTACTGTAAAGTCCAGCCAGCCATGACCGGTTATGTTCATAATAGTACTCCCACTGAACCATGCGATAATAACCGGGTTCACCAGCTATCGGTACAGTAATAGAAGCACTGGACCTGACTGGACAAAAAACTAAAATCAATAAGAGAAAAATGAATTTTGTTTTCAAAAGAACGTTCTCCTGTTTGGTATTTGTTTTTAGATATTTATAATAACAAAAAATTGAATCCTGTCAAGGAAAGCAGATTACACCGATTAAATCCTTTTAAGGATGTTCGACAGCTCAAAAAAGGAACTCTTAAAGTTCCCTTTTCATTTTTTTATTCCTGATTACCGACCTACTAAATTTCATAACCGCCGTCTTCCAAATCCTTAATGATAATTCCTTGGTCCTTAAGTTCCTGCCTGATTTTATCGGCTAAAGCAAAATCTTTATCGGCCCGGGCTTGTTGACGCCGGTTGATTAAATCCTTAACTTTGGCGCTCAATGGCCGCTCTTTTTTATATTGATTCAGATTCAAGCCCAGCACTTGGTCAAACTTAATAATGGCTTGGCGTTTACTTGAATGATGATAATTAGATTTTAACAGCTCTTGCAGGATAGCCAGGCCCCTTGGTATATCCAGATCGTCATTAATCGTCTCTAAAAACCTTTGTTCAAATTCAGGACAACCGCCGCTGGGCCGGTCAAATCTGGAAATCTCATTGACTAAAT
>Ga0210057_1009243_pt1 | contig 11457 bp, 8 predicted proteins | sample CryGeyCG2114_010_2_FD_183968 | JGI IMG/M metagenome (GOLD analysis project Ga0210057, IMG submission 183968) | Groundwater microbial communities from aquifer - Crystal Geyser CG10_big_fil_rev_8/21/14_0.10 (SPAdes) (version 2) | ecosystem: Environmental > Aquatic > Deep subsurface > Groundwater ...
TTTTTGTTGGAAGTTGGTATTACTTTTATATTTTTTAAATTGTGCCTGGGCCATGCCAGAGTGGGTGAGTGTTAGCAGTCCACAAAGAAGTAGCTTCCTGCATAAGTCTCGATTCATTTTTCTTTCACTTTGTTGCATCATGCACCCATCCTATTCAAACTCATATTCAAGTTCGGTCTCATTGCCGCCTCTCCCAACAGTGATTGAGAGATGATCAACATCTTTAATTCGTCCAAACATCGACATGATGTCGTTGAGATTGGAAATTTCCTTACCGTTGATTTTTGAAATAATATCGCCTTCCTGAATATTCAGGTGGCTATAAATAGATCCCGGCACAATTTCAGTCATTTTAAAGTTCATAGTGCCATCGGCATTGGTCATTTGTACTGCTCGCGCTTGCGTTAGGATACTACCAACGTCCTCTAACATTTTGTCGCGAAAAGACTTCTTAATGATAAATTTATTGCCTTCATTTTTTATTCCGTCAGGTAAGGCCTCGCTCATAAGTTTTTTGCCTGTTGCCGGATCAACAATTGTAATTGGTTTCATACGGCTCATTTTCTCATCAAGATTTTCGATAAACTCACATTCTCCAGTTGCCAGATTTTTAAGAATGACTCTCAGCCTTCCGACTCTTCCTACCTGTGCCATCCCCTCAACTTTTTCACCCTCGCGAAAGTCCATAAGACCGGTGCCACCTCTGACTGAAACCGAAGCAATACTTTTTATCGAGTCCTGTAAGACGGTAGTGTTCACCAGCTTAATAGGCAGACCACTGGCCTTGCTGGCTTCAGTACAATTTTTTTTCAGGTCAACTGATTGTGTCGCTCCCAGAACAGTTTTTTGATCTGTCGGTTCGCGCTTAACATTGAAAAGATTCGCCAGCTTAACTGCTGACATATCCAAGGAATCACCCTTTTTGCCTTCATACAGAGCTGCCATGCTGGCGCGCTTGGGTCTTTTTTCTTGTCCCTTAAGCAAATAGGCCGAAATTTTACCAGTGCTATAGGTGCCTACGACTAAGGAAGCGGTGACAAATCCCTGGTGAATGCTTTTGCGCGTTTTGGGATCAAATACTTTTTCAACCAGTGAATCCCAGTCGGTAGGAAGTACTGTGCTTCTGGGCGTAGCAGTGACAGCGTTGGTTTTATCACTAGATTTTTTTCCCACTCGCTTTATTTTTTGAAAAGTCTGGGCCACTAGAGCTTGTAATTTGCCACCCACGGCGGCCATTTTTGATTTAAATCCAGATTCAGTATCGATTGAAGGGGCATTAGGTAATTCCACCCGCATTTGTTCAAACGATGGTAGTTCTTCATCATCATCGTGTAGTAGATCGTCTTCTTCTAGATCATTGACATAATCAAGTTTGGAGGGATCGAAATTAATCGGTCCAGTCTTATCAACCGGAGTAGAGGGGGGAGTTTCCGGAATATCCGGCATGTCATCAGGCGCATCCACATCGCTCTGGGTTTTATCTTGTTGCTCGAAGCTTAGAATATTGCTGTCTGTCTTATCATTATCAAGCGTGGGAGCAGGGGGAGGTGTTGCACGCATTTCGGTGACAACGAAATCTTCATCTAACTCATCATCATCATGGTCAAAATCTAGGTGCTGATGCAGATCATCTTCATCCGTTATACTTTCTAGTAAAGTTTCTTGCTGCTCCTCTTCAAAAGATTCATCGGGCGGCGGCACGCTACCCTTATCTCCCTTTTTAAAAAGGGATTTCATCTTGTCAAAAAAACCGGGGCCTTTCTTTTTACTCATGGATAATGATTGACCTCAATAGTCTGGATATTAAATTATAACTTGTTTAAAAACTTTTTTCCTCCGTTTTATTTTAGGAGGCCTGGGGAAATTCTTCAAGAAAATAAAGAGATTAATCTTCTTAAGCAAACTCGTCGGGCATTAATAGACAAAACCGGCAATAAGATAAGAACTTATTGGTTGACTGTAAGAAGTGCCTTATAATGCCTAAGTGGGTTTTGTTAAATAGTACGAACGGTCATTTTAAAAAAAGGAACAGATATGAAGTCAATAGCCGCGGGGCTTTTTTTCGGACAAGTAGAAGAAGAAAATATATTTCCCTATCCTGGCTTTACCGATGCCGACAAGCAGATGGGCACGGAAATGACGGATGCGGTGAAGAAGTTCGCGCAAGACAATATTGATAGCGCTAAGCTCGACATAGAAGAAAAAATTCCTAGTGAGATTTTGCAGGGGTTGGCCGAGCTTGGGCTCTACGGCCTGGCGGTGAGTGAAGAATTTGGCGGCATGGGACTCAACTATAATCTTTATGCTCGGGTTTTTTCAGAAATTGCCAGCTTTGATGGCTCGACTGCCACTATGCTGGGAGCGCACCAGTCGATCGGTTACCGCGCTCTAATCAATGAGGGCAATGAGGCGCAAAAGGCCAAGTATCTGGCAAAGCTCGCCTCAGGTGAGTGGATTGCTGCCTTTTGTTTGACTGAACCAGGTTCGGGTTCAGATGCCTACAGTATTAAAACTCGCGCCGTCGCCGGCCCGGATGGAAATTACACTATCAATGGTCAAAAATTGTGGATCACCAACGCTAATTTGGCGCACTTTTACACTGTCTTTTGCAAGACGGAACATGAAGTGGATGGCAAAAAACAAGATAAAATTACCTGTTTCATTGTGACTAAAGATATGGCGGGAGTAAGTTTTGGCGAACGGGAACACAAGATGGGCATTCGCGCTAGTGAAACTCGCGCCGTCTATTTAGATAATGTCAAAGTACCGGCAGAGAATATTTTGGGCGAGCCAGGCAAAGGTTTTAAGATTGCCATGAATGTGCTTAATAGCGGCCGACTGAGCCTGGGCGCTGGTTCGGTTGGGGGCATGCGCTCTATTTTGGCCTTGGCGGCAAACCACGCTGTCGGGCGCAAGCAATTTGATCGCAGCATTAGCGAGTTTGGCATGATTCAAGATAAGTTAGCGCACATGGCCTCACTTTGTTATGCCACCGAATCTATCGCTTATTTGACTGCTGGTAATATGGATCGTGGCATGAAGGATTTTTTCATTGAGTCGGCCATCTGCAAAGTTTTTGGCAGCGAGTGCCTGTGGCAAGTGGTGGACATGGGAATGCAAATTGCTGCAGGCACCGGTTATATGCGTGAGTATCCCTACGAGCGCATGATGCGGGATTCACGCATCAATTTAATTTTTGAAGGCACCAATGAGATCTTAAGAATCTTTATTGCCCTTTCAGGCATCAAAGGCCCAAGTGATAATTTAAAGTCTCTAGGCAAGCTGGCCGATGTTTCCAGCGCTCTAACCGATCCAATTAAATCCCTGGGAGTGTTGACTGATTTTGCCAAACACCGCATCTCCAACATGATGGGCGGGCGCTCACTCACCAAGTGTCATGCCAAACTGAACATTCAGGCGACACTCTTTAGCGGCATGCTGGGGGATTTTGCCATTCACGTGGAAAATACTCTGTTTAAATATGGCAAAGACATTATTGGCAACGAATTGCCTCAAGCACGCATCGCCAACATGGTGATTGAGCTCTACGTTCAGTTGGGAGTACTGGCCAGAACTAGCTCGATTCTCGACGATAGTAATATTGCCAGCGAGAAAAAAGATTATGTGCTGAATCTGGCCAAGTATGCCTTTAGAGAATCGCGCCACCGCTTTCAGGCCAATGCCAAGTCCATGAATAAAAATTACGATGAGGTGACCAAAAATATTTCCAAGGCCGTGGCCGAGCAATTGGGTTATGGCCTTGACATCATGAAATTTTAAAATAAGGGATGGCAACAAAATGGCCATTAATACCACAGGCGTAATGGTGATCGCCTGTCTATTGTCAGGCTGCTCACTTTTCCTGCCTAAACGCAATGCCCGCATTCCTTTAGGCGAAGAGGGGCAAAAGAATCGGGCGACCTGGCCTGCTAATACTGGCGTATCGGAATCCGATGCCAGTTTATCTGCGCTTAAAAAAGAGCAAGTGGTGGCGGGACCAACGCGAAAATTTCAACCTGATAATTTTGTTGATGTGACTGAGCAGTACGGACTTAAGGATTTGTCTGCAACTCGTCTTTACGCTGTAGATTTTAATGGCGATGGGGAGACTGATATTGTCTATATGGAAGAGCACTATTCCGTGCCCAAGTTTTTACAATTTGACCCCGCCTTGAAAAAATACAAATTGCTCAAAAATCCGCCCTTTCCTACTTCTTTTAGAACATCATTTTTAAACTTCGCTGATTTTAACCACGATGGTTTGCTTGACGTAGTGGCAGGTACGCTCAATCAGGAATCGGAATTATCACAACACAAACTAATGTTTTTTATTGCCCAGAAAGAGGGTGGTAAAGTGAAATATCATGAAATTCCCAATGCTTTGGCAAACAATCGCGCCCTGCCCAATGCCAGCGCTATTATTTTTGACTTTGATCTGGATGGAGTGTTGGACATTTTCTTGGGTAACTGGTTTTTTAAGAGCAAGGGACGACAGCGGGCGCACACGGACATTCTGTATAAAGGGATAGCGCTACCAGACCTTAAGACTATGAAGCGTAAAGGTTCAGGGCCATTTTTTGTCGACGTCTCGTATCTACTGGAAGAGGAAAATCTTTTTGATCGCGCGCTTAATATGAATCCCAATGCCCGCGCTACTTTTGGCGCCAGCACCTGCGATTTGGATCAAAATGGTTATCCCGATATTTTGACGGCGTCTTCATCGGGGCAATCAAATAAACTTTGGATGAACATACCTGGTGATCAGGCCAATCCACGCAGGTATAAAGATTATGCGCGTGAATCGGGCTACGGCAATGACGTTGAGGGCAGCTTGGATCCCCTGGGTGGTGGCAATTCTTTTTACTCTACCTGCTTTGATTACAATAACGACGGCATCATGGATGTGGCGCTGGGTGAAGTCTTTCATTCCTACGATCCGGAAACCCGCGATCGATCTTCCATCTTGACTGGCAGTGCGCTGGAATTTCCACCAAAATTTATTCGCACCGAATATATTCGCGAATACGGCCCGACCCAGTGGAGTGAGAGCGATCGGCGCGGAGTCTGGCTCGACTACAACAATGATACCCTGCCTGATCTTTTAGTGGAAAATACCGGTTTTCCCCCGCACTCGCGCCTCATCTTATTTGAACAGGAAACCAATCATGCCTACTCGGATGTGGCGGAAAACTCGGGCATTAATATTCTCAATCCCTCTGGCCTAGTGAAACTAGACTTTAATCATGACGGTCTGATGGACCTATTGGTTGGGCAAACCAATATTCGCGACAGTTCAATTTCGCCGCGTTTATTTCTTTTTGAAAATATAAACAAGCGTGAAGGCCGGCGCTCCTTGCGCATTTATCTTCAGGGCCAGCAATCTAATTTACAAGGCCTAGGCTCCATGGTTTATCTCAAGGCATCCGGCCAACTTTTTCGCCAATACGTGGAATATGCCTACGGTCATCTGCCCGATCAAAACGAAGAGGGCATACACTTTGGGCTGGGCGAACTGACGCCGGAATACCTGGAGGTGCGCTGGCCCTTTGTTTCTAGTCAGGACCTAGAAAAGCACAGTCCTATGATAAAACGTTACGATCTTTCAAAGTTCAGCTTTTCCACCCATACTGAAGTCACTCTGTGCGAAAATGGGCGCTATCGTCGCGGCAGATGGAATTGTCAGGGAGAGTAGGGCGAACATAACTTTAGTAAACTGGACTACAACCCTGGTGCTCATGTCCTTGCTTTGAACTCGTCTTTAAAACAAAAACTAAAAAATTTTATGCAAGATTTTGATTAAAGTAGTGAATATACAGATCAAGATGATTTTTGAGCATGTCAGGGTTCTTGGTAGTACACCAAGTTTTTCTAAAAAGTCTGTTAATGTTGGCGCGAAGCATGGCGTGGGTGTGATTAAGCACAAAGAGCGGGTCGTATTTGAGCTTCTTAAGTTCGCCTTGTCCCGCGATTGATCCGCGGGCCCCCTTGTATCGCTTGTGCCTACACTTTGGAAAAAATTTCTTAACCACTTTGGGGTAAAATGAATGCTCGTCGCTTTTAATTAATGCCTCATCGTCGATGGCATCTTTTATTTGTTCAAACAGGCGCTTTATTCCCTCTGGGTGCGCATTCTCTCGCGCGCCATATTTTTTACGCGACATCGCCGCCAGGTGCCCGAAAGCGGGTATGCTTGAAACCTCGGTGCCCAGAATAAACCTACGATTGGCATCAACGGCGGTGGTGACCGCAAGCGGTTTGAGCTTGGTGTGCTCAATGGTGATCAGATCATCAAATTGCATAAAGGTGACCTTGTCTTTGGCGAGTTTCCCAAGCAGCTCTTGCTGCGCAAGACGCGCTTTCGCCGCCAAATAAATCAACTTTCGCTTAACTGTAATACGGTGAATATTTAAAATTTTTGCCGCTCTTCGCATGGAGACGCCCGAAGCTAAAAGTTTGCAAAGTGGTTCATTGACTCTGCGTTTTTTCTGCCTGACTGCCAGTGAAAAAGTCGCACTGGAAAATTTTTTACCGCAATGGCCGCACCTAAAGCGTTTAATTTTTCTTGAATCATTTTTTCTAAAATAGAATCCATCCTTGCGAACAAAGTCCCTTTTTGTGTAATGAGAGCAGCTTAAATTTGGGCAGCCATAGATCATTCCTGGGAGTATGCAAACTAAAAGCTTGAAAGCTCAAAATAACCATCTGAAATTACTGATAAGTGTGAAACGGGAGAGAAAAATTTAAAAAGGAGAAGCAGATAATAGCACCATGATTATGGTCCAGTTTGTACGTGATACGGCCAATACTGGGCGCTTATTTCGTCGTAGCTTGGGAACCGGCACACGTGTGCAATCGGGACAAACAACTGTGCAAGGAGAACTTTCTTCCGGCGCTAGCTGTACGATGGCGCCAGATGAGTATCAGTGCGCAGATTTCATTCCGCTGGAAAGACGTTGTCAAATATCCCGCCAGGCCTCTTGTTTAGCACAACAATTTGCTCCCATGTTTGGCGGCGAGAGGCAACGCGGGTTAGTCAGAACCGCCATGGCCAACGTTGGGGGAGCATCTTTTACTAATCTGCTCAAGGCCAAACTTTTAGAGAAGATGATTATCGCTCAGATGAAAAATGCTGCTTTGACTGGTCGTTGCGATTCTGTGCCAGTTATGCCAGCGGGCCTAAATAATTGCTCAGGCGTTGACGGTTTAAATGGTCGCGCTCTTTGGCGAAGTTACCTGCCACGCTTTCACGCTTATTGCCAGCGTATGCAGCAGAGTGAGAGGCAGGCACAAGTTAATAGCTTGCACCAAAGGTGGGCGCAGCAATCAAAGCGCCTGCGCTGCCAGAGAAATGCCGCTATTGTTAGGGCCCACTTATGTCAAAATTTAGATCAGGCGATCTTGGTCACGCCCTCCATGCAAGAATTTACCCGCAGCTGTGGTCAGGGCCCTGAGGCCAATGCCATTACTCAAATGGATGCCGTGCCTTTTTCACCGCGCCAGTTAAGTGTTTTAAGTAGACAAAATGCCCGCCTACAATCGCAGGCAAGTCAGACGCAAGCTGTAACACTCGACAGCGCTCATTATATTGCCGCTGCCGGAGTTCATTGCTCTGGCGGCATGACCGTCAAGCAGGCCAATGCTACTTACCAGCAATTTGTTTTGAATGTAACGGCCTTAAGACCGCCCCAGGCGTCTTCTGAATATATTAGAGAGGATGATTTATACTCTTTGCTAGTAGCGCAGCCTGCATTTGAGGCCGCTCTTCTTTCGGCCAGTGAGGCGCAATTGACCAGCGTTGTGCGCGATCACTACCAGCATTTGGCAACGACTGAATTTGCTCCGCAAGTGGCAGCGGTTTGTTCGCCTGATTTTAATGATCGCCAACTTATCCGTTACACACCTTTGGTTAATGAGGTTATGTCTTCTGGTATCGGGCCTATTTATAATGGCATTCCTGGTTGCTTGCGCCTGGCCGATCAGCGGCGACAAGAATTTCGCCAAGGTGTGAACAGCTTTGCTATGGGTTGCGTCGTTACCTCGGCGCCAGTTTCTCTCTTTCTTCCTCCCGTCGCTTGGGCCAGCGCCGCTTGCGGTGGCATCATGACTTTGAACAATGCTGAAACATACTTGCATGAAAATGATTGGGCCGATCTAACGCATTCTTTAGAGAGCAATTTAGGCGCGCAGGTGATTAGCTCAGATGATCTTGATCGGGCCGATGATATTGATGGACTGCTAACTCAAATTGCCATCGATGCCAGCACTACCGCCGTGGCCGGATTGATTTCAGTGGCGCGCAGTTCACCGGTACTCTTAGGTCTGCTCAGAGCGAGAATTGCTGCGCGACTGGCGTCTCCTTCGGCGGTGGCCGTTATTGCAGCGGCAAGCGATTCTCAGGCGGCCGCCAGAGTCATTGCCTTAGAAGAAGCAGCGCTTGTAGCGCAGGGGTTAAGCGGCGAGAGGGCAGCGATAGTTGCGCGCGCTCGCATTAGGCTTGATCATTTATTAGAGAATAATGTCGCCTTTAATATCAGTCCTACCAACTGGGATGCGTACCCGACTATCGGACGAAATGGAACGTTTGTAACGGATCTTGAAGGATTGACTGATTTGCTAGGCCCCATTCCCGCCTCAGGCAGGCTAACTGTCACGGCCGAAAGGGCAAGCATTATGGAAAGAGCAATTGGGCTTGAGCCAGGAACGCTTAATCAAGGTTTTAAAATTCGCCGAGTGGAGGGTGTCGCTGCTCGCGCCCCACGCAGTCCACTTGAAGGCAATCGCTTTTTTCTAGGTGGCGGCCAGCATCTTCCTGGTGGAGCGCCTGAAGTTGTTGTCGATTCAATCCCTACAATTGATGGCAACGGGATTGAAACCGTCTTAACAGTTGAGGTAAGATAGTTAGCATGAAAACCCGCCCGCCTTTTGTCTCGCAAATTAATCAATCGCAAATTATTGTTGTTATGCCGGATGATAAGCAAGTGGTGCACCAGTTTACAAACCAGACGCAGCAGCTGCAAATAATCAATGATCTGGTCGCGCAGGGTGTGGCCCTGAGTGAAGGCAGTGGCTGGTCGCCGGCAGAAATCTTTCGCTCTTGGCGCGATCAGAAGTTAGTAGCGGGAAATTTTGTGGCGATTGCCTGGAAGGGGCCGGATGCTTGGACCCTTTCCCTGGCCTAGAGGCAGCAGCGAAATCCTGTTTGGTAGTAGAAGTGTTTGGGCCCGTGGTGCAATTCCGCTCCCTGGCAGCGCGAAGTAACAGGCGTCCAGTAACCGCCTTTGAGCACTGATGGTGCCTTGTGGGCATTGACTGGTCTGCCGGGAACTTGCTGGGTCCACTCTTCGATATTGCCGGTCAGATCGAAAACACCAAAACTACTTTGACACTGGGATTGCTGTCCGGCCGGCAGCGCCAGCCACAGGCGATCCAGCTCTTGCATGGCGCGCGCGCTGTAGGGATTTTTCATTAAGGCATTTTGATTTAAGCGTCCCCTGGGAAATTGATCAATTTGGCAGCCCTGACCAATCACCACGTGGCCAGGGAAAGATGAGTTGGCCTGTGTGTAGCGATCGTAACCATGGGGATAGGGTAGAGCGTTTGCACCTTCGCAGGCAAAGGTCCATTGATCTTCATTGCACAATTCTTTTCCCAGTGCCTGACAAATTTTTTGTGAGGTTTCATAGGAAAGCATGGTGGCGGGAAATTCTCCCGGAATATTCGGCCACTCAAAGCGATCAATGCAAAAATGCATTGGTAGATTGAGTTCAGTTGTGTAGCTGAGCTTTTCACGATCAAAATGTTGGCACAGATACTTAGCGTTCCAATCAGGAGAATCAAGGCAGGCATGATTTTGTTTAAACAAGGTGATGTTTGGATCTTTCATCTCTCCGGCGACGCTCACCATATCTGTTGGGCACTGATTGCGATTTGTGGCAAATTTTTGCCATGCCGCTTGGTAGGCCGCTCGTCGCAGCTGTGGCGTTTTGAGTTTAAACAGGGAGTTTGTTGTCAGCGCTTGCCAGTAACGGATGCTTAAATCGGAATTTTGTACCAGCGCCCAGGAAATGGGGGAGTTTGTCTGTTTTAAAACCTTCCAGCTAATATCGAGCTGGGTAATGTTGTCACTGGCCCAAAGGCAGCTGGCGAGCAGGAGCGAAAAAAGGCACAAGAAAATATTTCTCATGCCTTTTTTGATATGCCATTAGCGATCTTTACGCAATCTAATTATTCCAGGCTTAGCTGGTAAGCACCTGCCGCGCCTTTGTAACCTGTGACTTTAAGGTAATAGGTTCCAGGGTAGAGCGACTTTTCAAAGCGCTCCTGATTGCTGGTGCCATTACTTTTGGCGACGGCCTTGAAGGAGGCATCGTAAAGGTAAAGATCAAGGTCGCCTTTGCTATGCTCAAGTTCTAGTACCACACTGACGCTGGTTTTGCTGCTTACGAAAAACTTGAAGTAATGGCCTCTTATGTTGGCGGGTAGTTCTCCTGTCTTTTCATAGGGCAAGGTGACGGCCAGTGCTTTGGTGGCGCTGGTATTACTTGCTGATGTGGTGTCGCCAGTCGATGGCCTGGAAGCTAAAACTGAGGGGAATTTGGTTTTAAGTTTTGCTACCACTTGGGACATGCGAACGGCGTAGTTTTCCACACCTCGCCCCATACCGTTATTGCCGTAACCGGCGTGGTGAAGTGCCACAACTTTTCCTGTGGACCTGTCAAATACCGGGCTGCCGGATGACCCGCCCAAGGTGTCAGCATCATGAGTGAATTCGTGTTCATCTTTAAGTGCCAACAATTTTCCTTCAGAAAATTTTTGGGCCGGGTCGCACTGGCCATCGCTATAGTAGTCACAATTTTGTTGCACGATATAGATCTCGCGCCCGATGTCGGCCTGCCTTTCTTCCAATGTGACTTTGCCATAAACGCGTCCGGGCGAGCCCTTACATTTTAACAAGGCAAAATCCAATACTTCGTCATTGCCTACAAACTCGTCACATTCAAAGCTTTTTTTGGTTTCGCTGCTGGCACCTTTGACGTGGCCAAAGGTGGCGGTTACGCCTCTGGCATAGCCGCTACTGGGGATACAGTGTTGATTGGTCATAAGCACGTCGTCGCTGATCATAAAGCCGGTACAACGGCTATCTAAAACCGGCAATTGCAAAGTCGCGACCGCTTTACCATTAACCCGAATGCCATTGCTTACAGGCAGATCGGTAATTTCCTGCCAGTCCAGATCGCCTACAATAATTTGGGATGAGAAAAGACTATTGCCGGCGCCAGGGGTGTGGGCCTTGCCGCAACTTTCCAGCAAAACCAGGGTGATTAAAAAGAGCACATTCAAAATGAGATGGAATATGGACATGGTGGAGACTCCTTTCTCGAGAGTGCTTCTTTGCCTGGGCGTCCTGGCCCAAAAGAAGTGGAAAAATTATAGGGGGAAAATTCAAGATCCTGCTCG
>Ga0210057_1009244_pt1 | contig 11457 bp, 13 predicted proteins | sample CryGeyCG2114_010_2_FD_183968 | JGI IMG/M metagenome (GOLD analysis project Ga0210057, IMG submission 183968) | Groundwater microbial communities from aquifer - Crystal Geyser CG10_big_fil_rev_8/21/14_0.10 (SPAdes) (version 2) | ecosystem: Environmental > Aquatic > Deep subsurface > Groundwater ...
TCTGGGCGGTCAATTGCAACTGGAACTCGGGCAACGACTACTGGAACGTCAACGCCAATCCGGTCACGAATCCGAATATGTGGAACGCTGGCAACCAGGTGTTCTCCTGCGACTCACTTCTTTTCTTCCGTTAATTGGCGGAAGTTTTTGTTATGAGACCCTTTCGCCAACCGCCAACCATTCTACCGATCTCTTCAATCTCTTGACCTATCAGAGTAAATTGTTTACTCGGTATTAGCTTAAGCTCCCAGCAAAACTGGATGAAGAATCTTAATGAATCAATTTTAGATAAAGAATCGCCAAGAAGCGATATTTTCAACTCTATCGGAGAAAATGACGCCTTCTGAGAAAGATCCAATAAATCAATAAATAGTAAATCAACTTTCTGACCTAATCCATAACGCTCACATTTGGGTAAATTTCGCTCTACAATAATCCATTGTTTGTAAGTACTTTTGACGTGTTCGATTACTGGCGGAAAAGTTGATTGGGGGTGATTTTGAAAACTGCTACTCATCTTTACTCCAGAATTATCTCAATTGATAATCTTCTTATTGTTTGGGAGAAGTTTGTGATGAATAAGAAGAAAAAACGTGACATGCGTATTTTTGCTCAAAATCTCTTTCCAAATATTCTCTCTCTTCACAACGATCTTACCAACTTGACCTATCGGCATGCAAACTACGAGTGTTTTAATGTCTGCGATCCTAAGCCGAGAATAATTCACAAGGCGATCGTTCGGGACAGATTACTACACCATGCGATTTATAGGGTGCTTATGCCGATATTTGATAAGACGTTTATTTTTGATTGCTATTCCTGTAGAAAATTAAAAGGAACCCATAGGGCATTTCGAAGATTAGTTGTGGTGGCGAGGAAGCAGAGTAAAAATTATTCGCAAGCATGCTGCGCTCTAAAGTGCGATATTAGAAAATTCTTCCACAGCATCGACCATCAGGTTTTGATTGAATTTTTATCTCAAAGAATTGTTGATGAGAAGCTAATGAATCTGCTTACTGAAATAATCGAGAGTTTTGAATCCTTACCAAGCAAAGGAATGCCGCTTGGAAATTTGACTAGCCAATTATTTGCCAATATTTATATGGATCCGCTGGATAAATTTGTAAAACATAAACTTAAAGCCAAATATTATCTGCGCTATGCCGATGATTTTATGTTTCTGGCGAATAATCGAGAATTGCTTTTGGAGTATTTACGAGAAGTCGAGCAATTTCTTGGCGAACACCTTAAACTCTCGTTCCACCCAGACAAAATCGTTCTGCGAAAGCTAAACTGGGGCTTGGATTTTGTCGGTTACGTTACATTTCCGAACTTCAACCTGCCGAGGAAAAAGACCACCAAAAGAATGTTTATTAAATTGGAGCGAATACGAGAAACTCAACCGGAGAAACTACGTGGAACTCTGCAATCGTACGCGGGTTATTTAAAGCATATTAACGCTAACAGTCTTTCTTTAAGATTGAAGAAGCACTATACTTAGCTCTTGTTAGATTTGTTTTTTGATGTATGAAAAAAAATTTATTACTCTCAAAAATTAAAAAATTTACGCTTTCTCAGGCATATATTTGATGCGGTTTTTGGATGGAATAAAAACCCAAACTAAAAAATTAAACAAATGAAAGATACAGAACTTAGACAAATAATAAAGAATTTTCCGGAAACACCAGGAATTTATTTGATGAAAAATGCCGAGGGTAAAATTATCTATGTCGGGAAGGCAACTTCGCTGAAATTAAGAATAATGTCGTATTTTAATCGTAGTTTGTCAGTCAAAACACACAGTCAAATGTCCGAAGTTGCGGATATTGATTTTATTGAAACCGAATCAACGGTTGAAGCAATTCTCCTTGAATCCCAACTTATCAAAAAATATAATCCCCGTTTTAATGTCAAAGAAAAAGACGATAAATCAAAAATTTATGTTCATATCACCAAGGAAAAATTCCCGCGGATATATACTTTGCGCGAGACGGATCTGATTAACATTTCGGGAAAAAATCCCATTTTGTACGGACCTTTTATCTCCGCCGCTTCCCTCGATCTCGCTTTAGAATTTATCAGAAAAATCATTCCTTATCGCAGCTGCAAAGTTATATCCAGGAAAAAATGTCTTTATGGATTTATCGGGCTTTGCGATGCGCCTTGCGAGAATTTGATTTTGCAAAATGACTACAAAAGAAATATTCAACTTGTCAGGGATTTTTTTGAAGGTAAAAAATCGAGAATTTTTTCGAGTTTGCGCCGGGAACTGGATAAACTGTCACGAGCGCGCGAATATGAAAAAGCGGCGGTTGTGCGCGATAGAATTTATGCTCTCGAGCATCTGAAACAAATATTTGCGATTAAGCGTGATTTTCAGACAAAATTTGACCGCGTCGAAGGTTATGATATTTCCAATATTTCAGGAGCTCACGCCACCGGTTCGATGGTGGTTTTTATAGACGGGATGCCGGAGAAAAGTGAGTACAGGAAATTTAAAATCAAAAATATTAAAGGCGCGAATGACACTGGCATGTTCTCGCAAATTTTGGCTCGGCGGTTTAAAAATGATTGGGATTTACCGAATTTGATTTTAGTTGACGGCGGAAAAGGGCAGGTCAGTGCTACAGTCGGAGTTTTAAAAAAAATAGATTTGAATATTCCCGTCGTCGGTTTAGCCAAAGGGCCGGATCGCAAGAAAGACGAATTGATTACTTCGCGAGTTATCCCGCGAGGCGAGATTGAATTGTTCAAACGCGTTCGCGACGAAGCTCATCGCTTTGCTCACGGATATTACGAAAAATTACATAGAAAAAGCTTATAATTTGTATTTGCCTCCCGAAAGATAGAAAGTAACAACCGTTTTTCAAAAAATTAATTTGTTATTTGCAGAATTCTTGGATTTTCTGACCGACAATATCTTCTTCAAAAGTATTCTGATTTACCTCGATCGCTTTATCGGCAGGAGCTTTAGATTTGTAAATTATTTGGGGATTACTTGGATCTTCCCCCACTTTTGTTTCTTGCGCGTCGACAATTTCACAGCCGTTAATGAACAAAATTTGCAGGGGAATCAGTGTATCTTTCATCCAGAATTGTAAATAATCAGATTTGTCAAAAATAAAAATCATTCCCTTGTTAGGATCTAATGATTTAATCCCAGCGAGTCCTTTTTGTTTTTTTTCCTCAGACTTAGCGACTTCGAAAGTGAATTTTTTTCTATTTATTTCTAATCTAATTTGGCTATTATCATTGTAATTCTGCGTACAACCTGTAAAAATAATTATACAGGCGATAAATAATAAAAGACAAGCTAATGTTTTCTTCATAGCTAAATAATAGTCAAATTATTATGGATAATCAAAAAAAGTGGAAGAAATTGTCAACGGAATCGATTTTTGACCATAAATATTTCAAAGTAAATAAAGATATTGTCAAACTTCCCGATGGTCGCGAAATCGATTGGTTCTATTGGAATAGTATCGACTCTGCGATGGTTGTTGCAATGACACCTTACAATAAGCTTGTCATGATTGAGCAATATCGCTATTTACCGGATCAGACTGCGCTTGAATTTCCATCTGGCAAAGTCGACGAGGGTGAGACTATGGAAGAAGCGGCGGAAAGGGAGCTCGAAGAAGAAACTGGCTATAAATGCAAGAATTTGCAGTTGCTCGGATCTTTTTATGAAACAATGGCGCAGTTGAATAGAAAAATTCATATTTATTATGGTGAAAATGCCAAATTGGATGATAATCGTAAGAGGAATCCGGATGAGAATGAAGAAATGGAAGTAAAACTGATTGATTCTGGCGATGCGGTTAAATTAGCACAAGAAAATAAAATAATTTCGATGGGCACAACGCTTGCAATTTTGCTTGCTGATAAAAGGACCAAGGAGGGGACTAATTATGGAAAGTGAAAAAAATATTTATTGATAATTTTAAAAGGAAACCTGAGGAATATTTTTGGTCGCCAGGGCGAGTCAATATAATCGGTGAACATAGCGATTATCATGATGGGTTTGTTATGCCAGTGGCGATTGATTTGGGCATCACTTGGTCAGTGTCGAAAAACGGTGATAATGTTAGAGGATATACTGAAAAATTTGATGAAATTGGCCGGTTTAGAATTGATGCGAAAGACAGAACATATTTTGAATGGATGCTTTATTTGCAAGGCGTTGTTGAGGTTTTGAAAAAGCGCAATAAAAAATTTGGCGGAATTGATTTTGCTATTCATTCGACTATTCCGATCGGCAGCGGCCTGTCAAGTTCGTCGAGTTTGGCGACTGGTTTTGCTTATATTTTAAATGAAATCTATAAAATCGGACTTGGCCGTAAAGAAATTGCCAAAGTTGCTTGTGAGGCGGAGTGGTGGTATGGCACGACTGGTGGAATAATGGATCAATACTGTATCGCCAATGGCAAGGCAGGCAATGCTGTGCTTCTGGATTGCAGAAAAATGACACATGTTTATGTGCCCATTCCAAAAGATATCAAAATGGTGATTTTTGAGACGACTATTCGCCACAAGCAAATTAGCTCTCCATTTGCCTTGAGAAAAAAACAAGCACATGAAGCGGTTGAAGTTGCTAGGCAATATTTCAAGGATGATAAGATTAAAATGCTTCGTGATATCACAAAAAAAATGCTCGAAGAAATTAAGCCGTCGATTATCAAGAAATTTGGCAAACGAAAAGGCGAGATGATTTATCGCCGAAGTAAACACCCGATTTATGAGAGAGATAGAGTTTTGGAAATGAAAGAAGCGCTAATGAAAGATGACCTGCGTAAAATCGGTAAGATTCTCGCCGAGTGCCATAAATCATTGCGTGATAATTATGAAGTATCCTGCAAAGAACTTGATATAGCCGTTGATATCTCGCAAGGGATAAAGGGATATATAGGTTCGAGAATGATCGGCGGAGGTTTTGGCGGTTGTACTTTGAATTTAGTCAAGCGAGGGCAAGAACATCATTTTGCCGGCGAAATGGAAGAAATATTTAGAAAAAGAACAGAGATTAAAGGAAACTCATATATTTGCAATTCGTCAGATGGAGTAAGGAAGATTCCAAATAACAAATGAATACTTATTTGGTCAAACAAACCGCCAGTGACAAGTTAGATAATCTGGATTGGTCTCAAGCAAAAGAAATTGACCTGGTTGATGCCACTAATGGATTAAAAATCAAGAAATCTGCTAAATTCAGACTGCTTTGGTCGCCGCGTTATTTGTATATTTTCTTTGATGTAACAGATGATCATATCTGGGGGACTCATAAACGCGACGATGATCCAATTTATGACGAAGAGGCTGTAGAAGTTTTTTTAGCTTTCGGGAAGTCTGTGCCAAAAGAGTATTTCGAATTGCAGTTTTCACCAAATGGTGTGAAATATGACGCTTGGGTTAAAAATCCGACTGGAAATCGCTGCGATAAACAATTTAACGTTGATGTGAATTGGAATTTTAAAAATATTGAATTTAATCAGGAAATTGATGCGAGTGGAAATCCACGCAAGGGAACTTGGACAACATATATTAAAATACCAGCAACTGAAATAAAAGGCAGCAACTTTAAAGCGGGTGATGCGTTGCGGGGGAATTTTTATAGAATTGACGGCTGGCCGAAACAAAATAGTTTCCAGGCATGGTCACCGACAATGAAAAGTCCACCCGACTTTCATGTACCACAGAAGTTTGGCATAATTTACCTGAGGTGAAAAAGTGGGAAAGGATAAAATCCGAATGGGTTTTGATGAAGAAGCTACTTTATAACTTTGCTAACTTTCTAATTAAGTGAGGTATTTATGCCAGAACTTCCCGAAGTAGAGATCATAAAAAGAGGTTTGGAGAAGAAAATTGTTGGTCAGACAATCGATAAAGTCGAAGTTTGTTTGAATAAATTATTGCAAGGATCTAAGGAATTATTGGTTGATAAAAAAATTATTTCAATCAACCGCCGCGCTAAAATGTTGATTATTAATTTGTCGGGCGATATTTCACTTCTAATTCACTTAAAATTAACCGGCCAGTTGATTTATCGTTCGCAATTAGCAGTTCGCAGTTGGCAGAAAATATCTGCTGACAGCCGACAGCTCTCCGCTAATCAAGTAGCCGGCGGACATCCCTCTAAGGATATGGTGGGGGATTTGCCAAATAAATTTACACACGCGATTTTCTATTTTCAGGATGGAGGAGTTTTGTATTTTAATGACCTTCGGCAATTTGGCTATATCAAGGTTTACAAGACAGAAGAAATTGCTAATTTAAAGGTGCTCAACGATCTTGGTCTTGAGCCGTATGATGAAAATGCAACACCAGAGTATCTGATGAAGATAATCTCAAGGCGACCAAATACGAAGATTAAGCAGATCATAATGGACCAAAGTGTCCTGGCGGGGGTGGGGAATATTTATGCAGACGAGGGACTGTATTGCGCCAAAATTTCGCCGCTTCGAGCTGGCAAAGATTTATCAAAAACAGAGCTTGAAAGAATTATAAAATGTATTAGGTCAGTTATGGATCAATCTTTTAAGTATGGTGGATCAAGTGAAAATACTTTCGTGAATGCAGAGGGCAAAAAAGGCGAGATGCAGAACCATTTTCAGATCTATCGTAGAATGAGCGAAAAATGCAGTTGTGGCGGTGTAATTAAAAGAACAGTCGTTGGCGGAAGAGGGACATATTATTGTCCTGTCTGCCAGAAGTGATGTTGACAACATCATATTTGATTTGATACAATTGTGGCACATGAGAGATAACATAATCACAAAATAACTCAATCGAGTTTATTTTATTTTGTTGTCTCAGTACATTTTATAAAACTTGAAAAACTCCGCTGTACGCGGAGTTTTTCTTTTACAACTTTTAACTAAACCACGATTGAGTTTGAGTAAATAAAATGGTAATTTTGTTTTAGCAGGAGATGACATGAGACAAAAACGATTTTCCATTATAATGGCTGGTGGTAAAGGAACGCGGCTGAACGCCACAGATAAGCCGAAGGCTATGTTTGCAGTCGTCGGCAGACCGATTATTGACTATGCTCTTGATCCATTACTTGAGCTCAGGAGTCAAAATTTACTTGATAAAATCATAATAATTGTGGGTTTTTTGGGTGAACAAATTGTGCAGCATGTTGGTGAAGAAAAGGCAAAATTTGTTTGGCAAAAGCGGCAACTTGGCACAGGGCATGCGGTTATGCAGGCGCGCAGCGCACTTAAAAATTTACAGGGGACAACGCTAATCATAAACGGTGATCACGCTCTGTATCGCGCGAAAACTTTTGAAAAAATTATGGATTTTCGCGAGGATAAAAATTTAACGATTGCTTTTGGTGTAGTTAATAGTTCGACTCTTTTTGATGACTACGGGCGGGTAATAAGAGATAGAACAGGTAAAATTACCGGAGTTATTGAGAAACTTGATTGTACTCTGGAGCAAAGAGAGATTACCGAAAGAAATATCAATCTTTATAGTGTAGATAATATTTGGCTGTGGCAAGCGCTTGATAAAATCAAAAGCGACAATGTAAAAGGTGAATATTATTTGACCGATATTATTAAAATTGCTATTGAAGAAGGTAAAATGGTTGAAACTTTTGAGGTGGGGGATACAGAAGAGGCAATCGGGATAAATACAGTTGAAGAATTTAAAGAGGTAGAAAAGATCTTGTCCCGCAAAAAATTAGCATGAGCTCTTACAAGTTTGAAGGAGTTGTAATTAAAGTCCGCAATTTTTCTGAGGCGGATAAAATCATTACTTTTTTTACCCGAGAATTTGGCAAAAGAGATTTGGTGGCAAAAGGAGTTAAAAAAATAAAATCAAGAAAATCACCATTTTTGGATCTTGGGAGCATCAATAAAATATTTGCCGCTGAAACGAAAGGACTCGATATTATCTCGGAAGTTGAGAATATTTACTTGCCCAAAAAAATCTCGGGAGATTTGGGAAGAACCTATTGTCTAAGTTTTGTGCTCGAGGTAACAAATAAACTCTTTCAAGAGGAAGAGGATCATAGATATATATATAAACTTCTGAAAGAAACCATCCGGTTGATTGATAAAAGGGTAGCGGAATCTATAAGATTGATTTTTGTTTTGAAAATATTAGATCACAATGGTTATTTGGGTGATCTGAAAGAATGCTCTGTCTGCGGAGGCGATTTGCGCAAAAACGAGCTTTTTTCTTTTTCTAAAATTGATGGTGATATATCGCATAGAAAGTGCCATAATGAATTATGTTTGGATCTTTCTGACGATGAACTAAAACTTTTGAAATCTTGGGTTAAACTGCCTATTGGGCAAGCGGTCAAAATTAAAGCGCCGAAGAAAATAATGAAAAAGATCGAAGATTTAGCAATAGCTTATTGGGAAATCAATGTTGGGTATGATATAAAAAGTGAAAAAGGATTTACTGATGTCATCATGGGTAGAAATAAATCTAAAAGCGTACCGAAATAATCTGAAAATATTGCGGGAAAATCTTGACGCTGAAATACAGATAATGGCTGTTGTTAAAGCAAACGCGTATGGTCACGGTCTTATTGAATCGGCGAGGACAATTTGGACTTCCGGCGCTGATCAGTTGGCAGTCATAAATGTCGACGAGGGTGTTGGACTGAGAATTGCTAAAATAAAAGCGCCAATTTTGGTGCTTGGATATGCTGAGAGCGCCGATATGCACCGGGCAATTGACTTCGATATTGCACTCAGTCTATTTGATCTTGAGCAAGCATATCAGGTTGATCAAGAGGCGAGAAAAATTAATAAATGGGCGAAAGTGCATGTCAAGATAAACACAGGTTTGAATAGATTAGGATTTGATTCGGCGGAAGCGATGGAAGCAATACAGACAATCTATTCGCTTAAGCATATCAGAATAGAGGGTATTTTTTCGCATTTTGCCGCCCCGGCGGACCGGGATTATAGCCACAAGCAATTGATGGAGATGCAAAATTTGCTTTTTAAATTTCAGCAGAATAATATGCAGCTGCCGACGATACATATGGCGGCTACGGATGCCAGCGCTTATTATCCCGAAGCGCATTTTAATATGGTGAGACTGGGCTTGGCGGTTTACGGCCTGACTGATTTGTATAAATCTCTTGAACCGGTACTTAGTTTTAAAACGAAAATTGTGCAAATAAGAAGAGTACCGCCTGAAGAAAATATTGGTTATGATCTAACCTATAAGACGAAAAAGCCGGCGAAGATTGCTGTGCTTAGCATCGGTTATGCGGATGGTTATCCAAAAGCGCTCTCAAATGTGGGCGAAGTTCTAATCCATAAAAGACGAGCCAAGATTGTTGGCAAAATAAGTATGAATTTAACCACAGTCGACGTAACAGGAATTAACGCCAATGTCGGTGACGAAGCCGTCTTGATAGGGAATCAGGATAATGTTACGCTAAAAGCGCAGGAATTAGTCAAGTGGGGTGGCATGGATTTTGCGGGAGAAATTGTTTCGCAGATTCCAGCAAATATTAGAAGAGAGTATAAATTGTAAGCGGATGGAAAAAGAAAATCCAAAGATGGAACAAATAGTTTCGCTTTGCAAAAGGCGAGGTTTTGCGTGGCAAGGAAGCGAGATCTACGGAGGGCTTGGTGCCGTTTGGCATTTTGGGCCTCTTGGCGTGGAGATGAAAAACGCGATAAAAAGGCATTGGTGGGCGACATTTGTTACGAGACGCAATGATATTGTTGGAGTTGAGGGGGCGGTTTTGATGCATCCTACCGTCTGGAAAGCGTCGGGACATCTCGAATCATTTACTGATCTGCTAGTGGAATGCAAAAAATGTCATAGAAGATTTCGCAAAGACCACCTGCAGAGCGGCAAATTTATTGGTGGGAAAGCAACCGAGCCGATGCAGTGTCCTGATTGTGACAGTAAAGATTGGACTGCTCCTAAAGATTTTAATTTGATGTTTAAGACATTTGTTGGACCGGTTGAAGATGAAGCGAGTAAAACGTATTTACGGCCCGAGACAGCTCAATCGATGTTTACCGATTTTAAATTAGTGCTTGATTCATCAAGGCAGAAGATTCCGTTTGGAATTGCGCAAATTGGAAAATCTTTTAGGAATGAAATTACAACCGGCGATTTTTTCTTCCGGAGCCGCGAATTTGAGATTGCGGAGATCGAGTATTTTGTAAAACCCGGGGATGACGAAAAAAAGTTTGGTGAATGGCTTGATCTCTGGAAAAAATTTTATCTTGATCTTGGGATCAGTGAAAATAAACTTCGGGAATATGAACACCCGAAAGAATCACTGTCGCACTATTCAAAGCGGACAGTTGATATTGAATATAAATTCCCGTTCGGCTGGTCGGAATTGGCCGGGGTGGCTAATCGCACGGATTATGATTTGAGCCAGCACGAAAAATTCTCTAAAAAAGATTTGCATTATTTTGACGAACAGACAGGCGAGAAATACATTCCTTATGTTATCGAACCGACAATGGGAATCGAGAGAATTATGATGGTGGCGATAGTTGACGGATATAAAGTTTCCGATGGGTCGGACGCTCGTGAGAAAGGCGAAGTGGTGTTGGGGTTGAGTCCGGTCATTGCGCCGATTCAAGTTGGTGTTTTCCCGCTGATCAAGAAAGACAAATTGCCTGAAATCGCCCGAGAGATTGCTGAAAAACTATTGCAAAGGAGAATCAGGTCTTTTTATGATGAAGCCGGATCAATTGGGCGAAGATACCGCCGGCAGGACGAGATCGGTACGCCTTGGTGCGTAACGGTCGATTTCGATACGCTCAAGGATGATTCGGTTACTATTCGTGATAGAGATACCCTGAAGCAGGAGAGAGTTAAAATTGAAGAAATTGAGAACTATATATTTGCAAAGTTAAATTTGAGCTAAATTATCTAAAGGGAAAGGCCCGCTCTGCCTATCTCCGCTGAGTTGATGGAGATAGATAGAAGTCGGGCCTGTAATGCAGGTGGGATGCGGTGGTTAGGGGGTTTCGGGGAGGCCGATGGCGTGCTGGAACAGCAATGCCGTCATGGTCTCTAGGGCACAAGGCAGGGTCTGAAAAAGCTCATCCTTCTCCGCGGTCAGCTTCAGGAATTTGCCTCCCTGGGGGTCGAAGACGAATAAGATGAATCGCGGGTCGGGAAGTGCTGAAGTGCAGTTGCCGCTTGCGATTGCAACGGCGACTGCGGAGGGCGAGATGATGATGGTGCGGCCCCACTCAGTGGTCTTCTCAGGGGCATCCTTTGGTTCTACCAGCGTTACTTGCATGTTCTGTCCGCTTAGTTCCCAATTCCTGGCACAGGAACTGGAGATAGGTGATCACGTGGCTCTTGCGATCCTCTATGGGTCTGTCGGCAAATGCCAAATTATATAAAAGTTATGTAATTTCCGGCTCACAAATATAAAACTCCTCGCTTCTGGCGAGTTTTTTTGTTTTTACTTTGTTTTTTGGTGGTTTATTGTGTCATTGT
>Ga0210057_1009245_pt1 | contig 11456 bp, 13 predicted proteins | sample CryGeyCG2114_010_2_FD_183968 | JGI IMG/M metagenome (GOLD analysis project Ga0210057, IMG submission 183968) | Groundwater microbial communities from aquifer - Crystal Geyser CG10_big_fil_rev_8/21/14_0.10 (SPAdes) (version 2) | ecosystem: Environmental > Aquatic > Deep subsurface > Groundwater ...
CTTACAAAATAAAAAAAGAATTAACCAGAGAAAAAATATTTTCAATTGTTAATGATATCTTGTTGATTATTCTTTTTACAGTTATTGTGAATGGCATTTTTATATTTATATCGCATAAAATTCTAGCTGACAATTTTAAAAAAATACAAAAACAACGAGATTTAATAAGCATAGCTAATCAACCTTTTAACCTGGAAGTTACTGAAATTAACAATCGGATGCAAAAGATTAAAAATATACAGGATGAGTATACGAAATGGTCAGATATTTTAGCTGAAATAAACAATTTAATTCCGTCTGGCATTAAGATTGATCAGATGCAATTTAATTCTCTGACAAACACATTTAATATCTTTGGCAAGGCTCTATTGCGCGCTGACTTTTTAATTCTTAAAGAAAACCTAGAAAAATCAAAACTTTTCACTGAAATTACATCACCGCTTTCTAATCTTTTGCGCGATCAGGATGTCCAGTTTTCTTTAGACGGGAAATTAAATAAAAATGAATAAAGAAAAACTAATAAACTTAAGCAAAAAATATTGTCCGTCTGTTTTATCTCTGGTTGTTTTGCTTTTAGTGTTAAGCAATATAATTTTGCCGTCAATCAATAGCATTAAACAGCTAAGTTCTGACATATTTAAAGAAAGAGAAAAATTAGAAGAACTTTATCTTAAAGGCCAAAGCTTAAAAAAGTCAACGGAAGAATATTACAAAATTAAAAAAGATATATCAGAATTAGAAAATATTTTTATTTCTCAAGATAAGGAACTGCGCCTAATTACTGATATTGAAACATTAGCTAAAAACAATAATGTTATTCAAGAAATAAACATTAAAGAAAACAATAAAGACGACGACAAAGAAAAAATGTTTATTGAATTAAATGTAACAGGATTATACCGCGATCTAATTAATTATCTGCAAGCTATTGAAGAGCTTGCTATTTATATAAATTTTAATGATATCCGTTTTTCTCTGCATGATAATTTAAGTCGTGGTCGTAGTTCGCAACCGCAAGAAACTTTAGATACTTTAAATCCAAGTGTAACTCTTTACCTTAACGGAATCGCGTATTACTGGTTAAAATAATTATAAAAATTATATATGAAACTGCCTACTCTTACCCGATACATCTATTATATTTTTACAACCCTTATGATTGTAGGGCTTGGATTTAATATGTTTTTTTTATACAATGGATTTTATAAAACAATGACAGAGGCAGAAGTGGTTTATATGTTGCGCAGTGAAGTTTCTTTTGAGATAGTAAATATAAATTTATGGGAAAAAATTGAAGAGAATATAAAATACAAAAAAACTCCGGCTTTTACCGGAGAAGAAATATTAAACAACCCTTTTGCTGATTTATAAAAAAACTAACTAGGCGCCATATCTCTAAATTTTTTAACTATTTTCTCCAATTTCTCTACAAAATATTCTATTTCCGCGCGCGTATTATTTTTACCCAAAGTAATTCTTAACGCTCCGTGCGATTCTTCCGCGGAAACACCTATCGCGCTTAAAACATGCGAGGCTTTAAGTGAATTTGATGAACAAGCTGATCCTGTTGAAACAGCGATTCCTTCCATATCTAAACCTAAAAGCAACGCCTCTCCTTCTACGCCAATAATATTTATATTCAAATTATTAGGCAGTCTATTTTCTAAACTTCCGTTTAGTTTTATGTTTTTTATTCTTTCTTGAATTAATTCCAATGTGTAGTTACACAAATTTTCTATATTTATATTATTTCTAATATCAATCAATTCAACAGCTTTTGCTAAACCAACAATCCCGGGCGTGTTTAAAGTTCCTGGTCTTAAATTATTTTCATGATGCCCGCCATGTTGTATTTTTCTAATTTTAATTCCTTTTTTAACAAACAACACGCCTATTCCTTTTGGTCCATAAATTTTATGTCCTGAAAAAGATAATAAATCAACGCCTAATTTTTCAACATCCATATTTAAATAATTTGTTGCCTGTGTCGCGTCAGTGTGAAAAATTATTTTTCCAGCCTGTCCCGACCCAGCTTTGGCTGGGGAGGGATCTTCTTGTCTTTTTGCATTTACTTTTCTTACTAACTCACCAATCTCTTCTATGGGCTGAATACTTCCGATCTCATTATTAGCATACATAATAGAAATTAATTTAGTATTATTTTTAATTTTATTTTTTATATCATTTAAGTTAATAACTCCTGAATTATCTGGCTTAATATAATCAACTTCTACTCCATTTTTTTCTAAATATTCGCAAGTTTCCAAAACTGCTGGATGTTCTATCGCAGAAGTGATTATATGAATTTTTTTTCCAGGATATCCATTCGCAAAAACTGTTCCTAAAATAGCAAGATTATTTGCTTCAGTAGCGCCTGATGTAAATATAATTTCTTGCGCTGAACAGTTTAAAAATCGCGCGATTTTTTCACGCGCAAATTCTACTGCTTTTGAAGCCTCTTGTCCAAATGAATGTAAAGACGACGGGTTGCCAAATACATCAATAAAATAAGGTTCCATTGCTTTTAAAACCTCTTTATCCACTTGCGTGGTCGCGGCATTGTCTAGATAGATTCTGTTCATATTATACAGCTTGAACTTCTTTAACTTCAGAAATTTTTTCTTTAATGGCTCGTCCAATTCCGTCTTGCAAAGTAATCTGACTCATTGGGCAACCCATACAAGCTCCTTGCAAACGAAGTTTAAGAACTCCTGTTTTTTCATCAAAATCTATAAACTCAACATCGCCACCATCCATTTGCAAATGCGGTCTTATTTTGTTTAATTCTTCTTGAATTTTTTGAATAGTATTCATGCTCTAAATTTTAATTATCTTGCAATTTTCTTTTTATAATCAGAAATAGCCTCTTTTAATCCATCCACAGCCAACACTGAACAATGCACTTTTGGTTTGGGCAATCCGCCTAAAGAATCAGCCACATCTTGTTTTGATATTTTCAAAGCTTCTTCTATTTTTTTACCTTTAACCAAATCTGTAAGCATAGATGTTGAAGCAATAGCGGCGCCACAGCCAAGTGTTTCAAATTTAATATCTTCTATAATATCATCTTTAATTTTTAAATAAATCTTCATTATGTCCCCGCAAGTCGGGTTGCCCACCTGTCCAATTCCAGAAGCATCAGGGATTTGCCCCTGATTGTGCGGATTTTTAAAATGTTCTAAAACAATATCTGAATACATAATGCATATATAATTAATCACACAAATTAATATCTTCAAAACATTTTATATTTTGATTAATATTATTAATTTTCTCGCTATTCAAATCATAAAAATCAAATCCATTCAATAAAATAACTTTGCGAGAATTTTCTTCACAATTATAAACCGCTCTTGTCTCTGGCAAACCACACTGGAATGGCTTATCTGAAGTAATCACTATAATATTTTCTAAATAAACAAAAATATTTTTTAAATTTTCTAAAGCTGTTTGTAAATTCGCAAACATTTCCTGTTTTAACTTTTCATGATTATATAATTTAAAGTTAACATCTTTATAAGTCTGTTGCCATTCAAGTTTATTTAAAATTTCAATACTAATTTCAACAAAAGAATAATATTCTGTAAGTTGTTTTTCAAGTTTACTTAAATCAACTCCTCGTTGTTTATAATCTTCAAAGATTTTATTCAATTTTTTCCCAGTCAAAACAAATCTATCTAAAATTCCAGCTAAAATCTGTAACTCCATATTGTCTGAAACTTTAAATTCTTCTATTTGTTGCGTTAGGTTATTTATATCACTATTATTGTTTATAGACAAGACCTTAATTTTTTGTTCTGGAATATTATTTATTTTTATATTATTTTCATTAATCTGCCAAACAACTGATCTGTTAATAAAAAACACGAAAACCGCAATTACAATAGCAATTATAGCTATTATTAATATTATTTTTTTATAAAAATAATATGGACTTGACATAATCTATATATTATTTATATAATATAATTATATTATATTTATCTAAAAAATACAAAATATGGCACATAGAAAAGCGCAAAGTTCAACAAAGCTTGGACGCGATTCAATTTCAAAAAGATTGGGCGTTAAATTATACGAAGGTCAGACTGCAAAAGCTGGCTCTATTTTAGTTCGCCAGCATGGCACTAAATTCCATCCTGGCAAAAATGTTATGCTAGCTAAAGATTACTCTCTTTTTGCCACTTTGCCAGGTAAAGTCCACTTTTATCGTCGTAAAAAAGAAAAATATGATGGCAATTTAAAATGGACAAAATATATTTCTATTATTTAAAACCTTGGCTACCTGCCCGTCCGTCAGGCGGGAAGCCAGTTAGAAAATAAAAACCTATGCCAAATTCAGCTAAACGCGCCCGGGATAGACAAATGAAAAAGAAAGCTAAAAAGAAATCTTGCGGGTGTAAAAAATAACTAAAAACCGATCCTTATGATCGGTTTTTAGTTAAATGTATTTTTATTATTTTTTTATGCAAGCTTTAATAAATTCCCTAAACAATGGATGTGGTTGTAATGGTCTTGATTGAAATTCCGGATGAAACTGCACACCAAGCATCCACGGGTGATCAATCACTTCAACAATCTCAACTAAATCATGTTCTGGATTAATCCCGGCTATGCGCATACCTTTATTTTCAAATCTATCTTTATATAAATTATTAAATTCATAACGATGGCGATGACGTTCTAAAATTTTATTTGTTTTATACGCCTTAAAACTTAAAGAATTCTTATTTAATTTGGCTGGATATGCGCCCAAACGCATACTGGCACCGTAATCTTTATTTTCAATTTTTGTTTTTTGGTCTTCCATTATACAAATAACCGGATGTTTAGTTTGCGGATTAAGTTCAGTTGAATCAGCATCTTTTAATCTTAAAACATTTCTAGCAAATTCAATTGTCATTATTTGCATACCTAAACACAAGCCAAAATATGGAATTTTATTCTTGCGCGCGTATTCAGCCGCTAGAATCATTCCTTCTGTGCCGCGCCGTCCAAAACCACCTGGCACTATTATCCCTGTTGTCTCGTCTAATTCTTTTAATTTATTCTTATCTTTTTCATATTTTTCAGCATCAAACCACAAAACATTCGGTTTTAAACTGCGCAACCAACAAGCATGATTAATTGATTCAATAACTGAAATATAAGTGTCTTTGCATGATTTGAAATTAAAATATTTTCCAACTACGCCAATATTTATTGTTTTTTTTATCCATTTAATTTTTTGGGAGAGTTTTTTAAAATCCTGCAGATTATTCTGCCTTACTTTTAAATTCATTATCTCAAGCAAAGTCTGGCCTAATTTTTCTTTTTCATAATAAACGGGCACATCATAAATTGAATAAACATCAGGCGCGGAAATAATCCGGCTTTCTGGCAAACTGCACACATTGCTGATTGTCCGCTTAATATCTGACATAGCTGGTTTTTCTCCCCGACATAAAATCAAATCCGGCTGAATACCGGCTGAATTTAAAGTACGAATCGCATATTGAGTTGGCTTTGATTTTTGCTCGCCTAAAAGCCCCGGAGTTGGCAAATAGCTTACTATAACAGTAAAAACATCAGTTGGATTTTTAGCTTTCAGCATGCGAGCCGCTTCTAAAAACAATAAAACCTGATATTCACCAACTGTACCGCCAAATTCTATTATAACAATTTCTGCTTTGTTTTTCTTTTGGCATTGTTTAATGCGCCGTATAATTTCGTTTGGGATATCAGGCACAACTTCAACATCTTCCCCGTTATATTCCAAATTTCTTTCTTTGCGAATAACCTCTTGATAAACCTGACCTGTTGTAATATAATTGTCAGCTGTGCAAATTTGGCCAGTAAATCTCTCATAATTGCCAAGATCTTGATCTGCTTCAATGCCGTCTCTGCCCACAAAAACCTCTCCATGTTCTGCTGGACGAATCGTACCAGCATCAATGTTGACATACATATCTGCTTTTATGTTAGCTACTTTGTATCCCTTTGATTGAAGTATTTTTGCAATAGACGCTGCAGCCACGCCTTTGCCAACTGAAGACATTACTCCACCAACTATAAAAATATATTTTGGATTAGACATTTTTATTTAACCTCAACAATTATCGGAATTTGCACAGAGTTTATTTTAAGTTTAATTTTGTGCTCGCCTATTTCTTTAATACTTTTACTTATTTTAACTTTATATTCTTTTAAATTTAACGCCGACATAATTTCGTCCTCGTTTATCGCGGCAAATAATTTGCCTTTATCTGAAGATTGTTTATATATATTTATTTTTTTATTTTTTAATTTATTCAACAAATTCTCTAAATTCTTCTGGTTTGCCTGTTTTTTGTTTATTGCGTTTTGTGTTTTAATTCGCATTTGCTGTATTTTGTCATCAGTCGCTACGATGGCTATTTTTTGCGGAATTAAAAAATTCATTGCATAACCGTCCGCAACATTTTTTATTTCGCCTTTTTTGCCAACTTTATTTAAATTTTTTAATAAAATAACTTGCATTTATTTTGCTTCTATTTTATTTCAGAAAAAATTTCTAATGCCCTTTCCATTTGCGGATCTTTACCATCATTCCAATCATCTTCTGTTAATTCAACTTCTTCATCTGGCATAATACCGAGCTTATCAATTTGATGATTGTTTGGAGTTAACCAGCGAGCAACAGTTAATTTAATTGAAGATCCATCTTCAAATTCTTGCAAACCCTGCACAGATCCTTTGCCAAAACTTTGCTCCCCAATAATTTTTGCCAAAGAATAATCCTGCAAAGCTCCAGACACAATTTCAGAAGCAGAAGCAGAACCTTTATTTATTAAAATAATTGTTTTATAATCCTTTAATTCCGCTGAACCATTAGCTAAATGCTTATTTTTTTCTTCTCCTCCATAATCTTCCGTCACCACTATTTTACCAGCATCTATCCAATGAGAAGCTATGTCTACTGCTTGTTCAATATAACCGCCTGGGTTGCTACGTAAATCTAAAATTAAACCATCAGGATTAGCCAATAAAATTTCATTAATAGCTTTAACCAGTCTTTCGTTTGTATCTGAATTAAAATGAGTCAATTTAATAACCGCTATTTTTTTGCTATTGCGCTCCTGCATATTCCAAGACGCTGAAACAATTTTTATTGTATCGCGAGTTATTATGATTTTTCTATATTCTGTTTCATTGTCTCGCAAAATTGTTAAAGTAACCTGCGTTCCTTTTTCACCGCGAATGCGATCAACCGCTTCCTCAATTGAAGTGCCTGTTGTGTCATAATCATCAATAAAAAATATTTTATCGCCTGCTTTTACTCCTGCTTTTTCTGCTGGTGAATCTGGCAATGGCGAAACAGCAACCAAACGGCTATCACGAATACCAATTTCGCAACCAATACCTTCAAACTTGCCTTGCAGTTCTTCTTGAAATTTTTCAGATATTTTAGGCTCTAAAAAGACAGAGTAAGGGTCCCCCAGCGAAGCAACTAGTCCCATCAATGACCCGTAAAACAATTGCGGTTCAGGCACAGGTCTGTCAATAAATTCATTTTGAATTTTATTCCATACTTTCCAATAAATTGAAAAATTTACATCTTTTTTAAAAAATTCCGGCAATTCCTGGCTTTTATCAATAACTTTGCCATATTCTTCACTATTTGTTTCTGTAACCACAGTTGGCTGACCTTGCCTGCGACCAACCAAACGACCAAAACTAAAAACAATTATTAAAGCTAAAATAATTAAAAAAACAATTACGCCCTTGACAAAAATGGCTTTTTTAGGTTTATTTATATAATTTAACTCTGGATAATTCATTAATTAAATTATAGCATATAATTTAAAAAACAAAAAACCACTATGTTTTTGTCAAGATTGAATTTTAGAGCGAAATTTGGTAAAGTAAAAATATCTGTATGACAATAACCCACCGCAGAATATTATATATTATATTTTTTATTATATTTTTTATTGCGGCGCCAATCACAATAATGTGGGCGCAAGGCTATAAATTTGACTGGCGCAATAAATCCTGGCAAAAAACAGGCGTTTTGTTTTTAGAAGTCAAGCCTGAAAAAGCAAATATCTATTTAAACAATAAATTTTATGATGAAAAAACTTCTGCGCGAATTAAAAATTTACTCCCAAAAAAATATAATATTAAAATAGAAAAAGATGGCTATATCACTTGGGAAAAAGATTTAGAGATTTACCCCAGCATGACAACTTTTGCGCAATATGTAAGATTGTTTAAGCAAGATTTGCCAACTATTAATTTATTAAATAATAAAATTATTTTAGTTTCAGAACAAAAAAATAATTCCGTAGCCATAATAACACAAGAGAATGAAATATATGAACTTTATATTTTAAATATTGAAAAACAAGTATTAGATAAAATCGCGGAGTTTAATGTTCAGCCTGAAAAAATATTTTTAAGCCAGCAAGCTGAAAAAATATTAGTCCAAGAACAAAATTTCTGGACTATAATTGACGCCACAACTAAAAAAATTATAAAGCTTAATAATTATTTATCTTTAGAAGAATTAAATATCTCAAAGCCTGTTTTTGACAGTAATGATTCAAATATCCTCTATGCTATATCGCCTAATGGTCTGGAAAAAATTAATCTAGTCATTCCAGAAACAACAATAATAATCGCTGATAATATTATCAGTTTCAGTATAATAAACAATGATCTATGCTATTTGCGCGAAAAAGATAAAAATCTTGAACTTATTTCAACTAATTTAAATTCTTTGCGACCAAAAGAAACCATTAGCAATCTGCCAATTTCACAAAATTATGATTTTTATCCAGCTCCTGATGGATTAATAAATTTAATTGATTCACAAAATCAAATTTTATATATTTTTGATTCAGAAACAAAAATATTTCCTGACAAAAAAACTATTATTCCCGAAGTTAAATATATAAACTGGCACAAAAATAATTCTTTATTATTTATAAATGATTATGAAATTTGGACATACCAAAAACATAATGACCAATACACAAAAAATCTAATAACAAGATTAGGCAGTAAAATAAATTTTGCTCTTTGGTTCACATATGATACTCATCTTTTATATTTAACAAACAATGGGCTTTATATCACGGAAGTAGTTACAGATAACAACGAGATTATTAAATATGAAAAAATAAAAACAGGTCAAAAGGCCTATTTAACAAAAAAAAGTCAAAAATTAATTTGGTTAACAGATAACTCAATTTACGAAAGCGGTTTGCAATAAAATATCTTCTAAACTTTCTTTGGGTGGACAATCAACAATAGAATGCACAGAACCCCCTCCATCACCAATAAAACGAGGCAAAATGTGTATATGCAAATGTTCAACTGCTTGTCCGGCATATTTGCGCATATTTATGCCAATATTAAAACCATCCGGTTGCAGTTTATCTTGTAAATGCTGGATTATTTTTTTTACTCCCAAAAAAAGCTGGCTTAAATCATCACTAGCCAAATCCAAAATATTTTCAGCATGTTTTTTCGGGACTACAACTGTATGACCTTTTGCCAATGGATCAATATCTAAAAAAGCAAAGATATTTTCATCTTCATAAACTTTATATGCTGGAATTTGTTTATTTATAATTTTACAAAATACGCAGTCCATAAACCAGATATTAATATTATTATTAAAACAATATTCAAATCAAAATGATTAGATACAAAACCTTCTTTTACTAATTCTAAAAAGAATAATATAAAAAATATTATTAAACTATATATAAAAATTAATTTAAAAATATTCTGCATAAAAATATCTATCTCACTGTTTTCCTCAAATAACTTTTAATCTGCTCTAAAAAATTACTAAAATTAACTGGCTGTTTATAAAAAATAATTTTAATTTTACTAATTGCGATTATGGTTTTATTTTCTTCAATAGTCGGAGCTGAAATTAGCCAGCGCATAACATTGCTATTCTGATAAATATTATTTAAACTAAACTCTGCTTTTCCTATTTGCCACTCGCCTACTTTATCAATTTCAATCACATCTTGCAATTGCCACATCCATTCGTCTTTAATAATTTGCGGACCTAATTTAAATTCTTGATTATTTAAATTTTTATATTTAATTTCAACTTTTGCAGAATCAAAATACTGCGGCGCGCGCGTATCAAAATAAACCGGGCTGGCGGCGATATCTTGTGAGCAGTTATTATTTATTTTTTTAATTGGCCATAATCTGTTGCCCGGAGATAATTCTGTAATCATTGACTCGCGCTCACAGAAATTATAATTAATTTCTAATTTTTCACCAGGAACAAAATCCAAAATAAACAACCATATTAAAATGCCTATTATAATAATTATAAAAATTATTCTAATTTGTCGCATAATACTCTGTATTAGACACAACTTTAAACAGCACTGCTCCGCCTTGAATTTCTTGCGGATCTATAATTTTTAAATTGTATAGATTAAATTTATTTTTGTTTAAGTATTCTATGTTAACATTTTTATCCCGATAAAAAAACCAAACGCCAGTTAATTCTAACAACAACCTAACTGGTTTTAATTCATCTCCATTTTGCGGCACTATCAAATGCCGCCTTTCCGGGAAAACAACTTTATCATTAGAAATATCAGTTAAAATAATATCGTCTGGACTTGTTTTATTTAAAATATCTTGCGCTTGTATTCTATATTTTAATAAATTTTTATTTATCTGCGCTAATGATTCTGAATTTTTAAAATAAACCATAAAACAAGAAACGAAAAACAAGAAACAATAAACAAAAATTATAAATATTTTATTTAATTTAAATTTATAATTTAATTCCCAAATTTTAATTAATAACAAACCAATAAACGGCATGGCAAAAATATATATTGGCAAAAAATATCTCACATAAGACGAGCCAATACTAACCAAATTCAGGTCAAGACTGTCGCGGAAAAACCATGAACCATAATAGATAAGCAAGAAACAAGAAACCAGAAACCAGAAACAAAAATACATATTCTGTAATTTATTTCTTTTTATCTTAAAAAATATAGCCAACCCTATTAAAAATAATACGATATATAACCAAAATAACTTTATAAAATATCTATAAAACGAATAAGTGATTATTACGCGCGGATGAAAACCAAATGGCAATAAAATAGCCCGAACTAAACCAATTTGTTCTGTATGCGAAATTTCTTCAAAATTCTCGCTTACAACCCGCGAATAACCAGTTGCAAAATATGACCCGTATAAATTTTTATTATTTATTAAAACTGGAGCAAAACATAAAGTAAATATTATAAAAATAATAATTAAATATTTATAATGATTTTTAAAATTTTTAAAATTAAATAATAAAAATATTAAAACTAACAAAAACACCCATACAATTTCTGATGTTCTTGTAATCAAAGACAAACCTAAAAAAAGCCCTGCTAAAATAGCATAGATATATTTATTATTATTTAATAATTTTAATAAAAAATATAACC
>Ga0210057_1009246_pt1 | contig 11456 bp, 13 predicted proteins | sample CryGeyCG2114_010_2_FD_183968 | JGI IMG/M metagenome (GOLD analysis project Ga0210057, IMG submission 183968) | Groundwater microbial communities from aquifer - Crystal Geyser CG10_big_fil_rev_8/21/14_0.10 (SPAdes) (version 2) | ecosystem: Environmental > Aquatic > Deep subsurface > Groundwater ...
TATGGTAGAGGTGAGTATTCAATTCACAGTCCACTCCTGGTGCTTAATGGAAAAAGGGGAAATTGTGGATCAAGTAGACTACAACAAAGGGGAATAGCATGAACAAGAACACCAAGCCCATTCTGATTACAATCAAAAACCAGGAAGGATATTCCCTGGGTACCGCAAAAACAGTAGCGGAATTGGGGGAAGCTATTCAAAAGCACCAAAATGAAGAGATTAACTTTTGGATAGGCAATAAAAGGCTTAGGAACAGGGAAACAGCTAAGTACCTGCTGTGGCAGCAGGAACTAGGTAACCTGTAATGCTCCAAAAGAATCGGGAACGTAGTAGTTCTCATACACGTTCCCGATTCTTTGAAATTATTACATAGATGTTCACATATCCGCATGTGAACATATAAACAAATATTGACTCGCTATCAATTAAATATAATACTAACAATAACAGATATGTCAGAAACATATAAACCAACTATTGTTTATTTTGATGATGCGCTAACACAATATCACAACCCTACAGAAACAGGCTATTCTGAAAGTTTTGAAGAAAGAACGCTGAACTACTTACAAAAAGAGTTAGGGGAAAGACATGCTATTATGGGAATAGATAATGCTATAGAGGCACTTCAATGGTTATATACAACAGATCCAACAACAGTAGACTTAATAATTTGTGATCATAATTTATGGTGGACAATTCCAGGAGATTCCCAATCATACCGATACGGAAACGAATGGATGCAGTGGGTATTTTGGAGGCAAAAAGGCTATATAAATACACCGGTAATTATTTATACAGATGATCCACTTAACGCAAAAGTTCAATGGACATATGGTTCTAGAATATCTTTAGATAAAGGAGATATTAGATTATTTAACACTATTGTTGCAAAAGTACCCGGCTCTGAAATTACTTTACTAGAGGAAATAAAAAAACAAATACAGATACCATGAATCACATAGCTTTTTTAACCAAAAAATATAATTTTATTCAAAAAATTTTAGCCAAAGAAAAAACTATAGAAAGCAGGTGGTACAAAACAAAAAGAGCCCCCTGGGATAAAATAAAAAAAGGAGATGTGGTTTATTTTAAAGAAACAGGAATGCCTGTTAGTGCAATAGCAACAGTTAGTAAAATTATACAATTTAGTGATTTAAATAATGGAAAAATAAAAGAAATCTACATAAAATATGGGGGTAGAATAACTGCAGACTACACAAACTCAATAAACAAAATAAAAATGATGGGAGAATTTACAAAAAACAAAAAATATTGTATTTTAGTATTTTTAAAAAATCCAAAAAAAATAGAACCCTTTAATATAAATAAAATGGGTTTTGGAAATTCTTGTGCATGGATATGCACTGAAGATATAAAGACAACTAAAAACTAATATGAATAAATCTATAATACAGAAAGCCCCAGAAGAAGGGATTGATATAAAAAATAACGAAACAGAAACAACGATAATACATGCAACAGAAAAAAACCTTGACGAAGTATGGTTAATTATTAGTGAGTGTGCTTATTGGCTACAAAGTAAGGGAATGAACCACTGGACGGAATGTTACACAAGAGAGGTATTTTTAGAAAAACTTAGATCCGAAAATTTTGAGGTTTATTTGCTTAGCAAGAAAGATCCAGTAGTAGCAACAATTACTATAGGTAAAAAATGTCCGCAATATTACATAGAAAATGAAGAGGGGGTTAATTACATACCAAATTTTAAAGATCCTGAATCACAAGAAGTTTTATACATAACAGCTCTAGGGGTTCGGCCTAAATACCAGGGAAGGGGTTATGCAAAATCTTTAATGACCTTCGCAGAACAACAAGCTAGAACAACGGGGGTAAAGTATATAAGATTTGATGCAAGAGGAGATTATACAAAATTGGTTGAATTTTATACAAAGCTAGGATATAGAATAAAAGGAGATATGCCAGATCCAGACAGCCCCTATTTACTGTTTGAAAAAGAGATTACGTATCAATGATTCCTAAAATAAGTACAGTTAGATTCAAGAGCTTACTTTGCAAACATGTCTTACAATTATAAAGTGTAAGCAATATGAAAAGTGTAAAACTTAGCTCTAAAGGACAACATGTAATTCCTCAAAATGCAGATATAATATTAAGTTTTGTAAATTTAATAGATTTACACTTTCCTTCAGAAGAAATTTTTACAAAGGCAATAGACATATATAAACAAACATCTTTAGATATAACCGATACATTTTTGTATTTAAAAGCTAAAGAAGAAAATCAAAAACTCAGTAAGTTGAAATTATAACTTTAATAATTGGAACGACTGCTCTGTCTAGATAGATAAATTCAGAGAATCTTGGGATTTAGAAAAAAAGGTCAACTGTAATAACCAAATTGTTGACTATATCTTGTAAAAAAATAAAAATGTATGCATGTTACTAGCAAAGACGCTAGTAGCTAAAAACATAGGGGAGACTTATACGAAACGGGTCCAAGTCTCCCATTGGCTAGGGTTGGTAAAACAGTATATGGGGGCGATCCATAACACAACTGTTTTCAACCAACCCTAGCCAATCATTTTTCAATACAGCTCACTTTTTATACACGTAGAATTGAGAGGCAAATCTGAACGAAAAGCACACACTATAGGTTGACATATTAAAAGGTAAGTGTATATAATAGATACGTTTATGCTTTCCAAAACTACACGATAAGGGAGAGTACTATGCGAAGTATCGACTGGTTGAGTGCCCTTAGAAACTGGATCCAGTGCAGGTGTGGGGGTTGGAAACCAAAAAACGGCGTGTGCCCTAACTGCGGACACTAACCCCGTATCAACTCGGGCGGGTGCCACCATTTTTAAAAAGGCACCCGTCCGAGATTTTTTTATTTTTATATAATATAAATATGTCTGAAGAGCAAAATGTTCCCCAAATTGTAGAATTATCCAAGGAAGAAAAAAGCAGAATCCTTAAAGGTGTTATAGCAGAAGAAGAGGTTTGGCTACGGAAAGCCTTAGAAGAAGGGTATAGTCAATTAGGAGCGTGGGGAAATACAGAAGTAACAAACCCTTTAACCGCAGAACAGCTAGCTCAAAAAATTGAAGAGGAAAGAGCAACTACCTCGTATAAAGATTGAGAATAAAATCCTCTAAACTCCCTTATATTCCTTTAAAATCATGCTAATATATTTACACTATGATTAAAGCTTCAAATTTAACGAAAATATACAACGGAAACACAATTATTGATTGTTTTGATTTTGTTATTCCAAACAATAAAAAAATTGCTCTGGTTGGAGCAAACGGATGTGGCAAATCCACTTTATTTAAGCTAATTGCAAATATTGAAGAACCTACAAGCGGTACTATTGTGATAGAAAATGAAAAAATAGGTTATATCCCCCAAGAATTTGATTTTAAAAAAGATATGTTGGTAGGAGAGTATTTATATAGTCTTATTGAAAATGAGTGGGAGTTTTTTAAAATAGAAAAACTTTTAAATAATCTAAAGTTTAGTAATTATGACGAATATCAACAAATAAATAACTTAAGTGAAGGGCAAAAAATGAAGCTTAGAATGATAGAAGAACTTTTAAAAAACCCTACTGCCCTATTTATTGATGAACCCACAAACCATTTAGATATTGAGGGAATAATGTGGTTTGAAAAATATATAAAAAGTCTAAACATAACAGTTGTAATGATTAGTCATGATAGAGAATTTTTAAACAACACTGTAGATGAAATATGGGAAATAGATAATTCAAAATTACTAAAATTTATAGGTAATTATGACAATTATAAAGCGGAAAAACTAAAACTTATTAATAAATGGAATGAGGAATATACAAGATTTTTAAAGCGAAAAGCCCAACTAGAAACGTTACTTGAAAATGTTCATAAAATACAGGGTGGTGGAAAACGTGGAAGGGCCGTAAAGGCCGCTAAAAAAAGAATTGATAGAGAAATAACAAGAGACGAAAAACAAGAATATGTAGAACAAAAAATAAACACTGTTAACTTTAATACAGATGTTCACAGCGGAAAACTTATTGTAAAAATTGAAAGTGGTGCAAAAAAATACGATCAGAAACCGGTTTTTGAGGATTTAAATTTAGAAATACGAGGAAAAGAAAGAGTGTGGATATATGGTCAAAACGGAAAAGGCAAATCAACTCTAGTAAAAATAATAAATACTGCTTTTAATAAAGAAGGGAACAATAATGAATATATAAATTTAAACACTGAGGAAACTCCTTTAGAACTAACAAAAGGCACAATAACAGTTGGACCCAATTTAAAAGTGGGCTATTTTGCACAAAAACATGATTTTTTAAACTATGGCAATAGGCTTGATAAAGAATTTGCTTCTATAACAGGAATACAAGAAATAGGAAGAATTTATGGAGTTATGCAGAAATTTATGTTTTCAAAAGAAGATGTAATTTATAAAAGAGTTAAAGATTTAAGCCCAGGACAACGTGCCCGATTTATTTTTGCCCTATTTTCTGTACACGATTTTGATGTGTTGATATTAGACGAACCAACAAACCACCTGGATATTGCAACAAAAGAAGTTATTGAAGAAAGTTTAAGTAACTATAAAGGAACTTTAATATTAGTAAGTCATGACAGATATTTTGTAGAAAAAATAGAAGTTACAAATACATTTAATTTATAAATGTTCTAGAACCCTTTCTTTAAAAATATCGATATTTTCTAAGGGATAATTAAAAATACTAAGCTTCTCATTTCTTATTAAATAAATATCGCTTAAATTTATTTTACTTAAAAAGTATAGGTCATGTGAGATAACCACCAAAGCTCCTTTGTAATTATTTAGTGCGGTAATCAAGGCCTCTATACTTTCGAAATCTAAATTATTAGTAGGCTCATCTAGTAACAAAAGAGAGGGGTTTTGCATCGTTAGGTAAGCCAAATACATTTTTAACTTTTCTCCTCCACTTAAGTTTGAAATTAAAGTATTAGATTTAAACATAAAATGAGTCAAAAATTCCCTAAGATCAGAATAGTTTTCAAAAAACTTCTCGTTTATAAAAATGTCTTCTATAGTTTTATTTAAAGGTAATAGTGATAGATTTTGATCAACATAACCTATTTTAAACTCGCTGAAAAATTTTATTTTACTCCTTGTCTTTACTTTTTTATTTTTTAGTAGAGACTTCATAAAGGTTGATTTTCCACAACCATTTTTTCCAAATACGGCCATTCTTACTCCATAATCAATTTGCAGGTTTATATGTTTTAATAAAGGTTTCTCATATCCCACCACAAAATCAGTTAAGCGTATTAAAGGTTTGTTTGTATAACCACTACTTTTAACACTAAAATAAAAATTATCCTTTTTTTCAGGTTTATTGTTTTGCAAATCACCTATTATTTCATTTTTTTGTTCTTTTAAATTTTTTAACTCTTTTCCACCCAAATTTTCTGCCTTAGCTTTATAAAAACCTTTTAAATACTTATCCCCCATTCCGGGTTTTTTATAATTTTTAGTACCTCTTTCTAAACGATGTTGCTTTTTAGAAATTTGCTTTATTATTTTATTTTTTTCTTTTATAGTTTGAGAATAATCATATTCTTGCTTTTGTTTTTCTAAATTAAGCTCGTTATAAAATTGAGAGAAATTGCCTGTATATTCTTTTATAAAGGTATTATTTAAATACCATATTTTATTTACAATACTATCTAAAAAATTCCTATCGTGGGATACAACTAAAACCGCTTTTAAAGTACTTTGTAAATAATTCTCCAGCCATACAAAAGCTTTTAAATCAAGATGATTAGTAGGCTCGTCTAAAATAATAATATCGGGATTTGCAAGTAATATAGATAAAAGCTGAACTTTTACTTTTTCTCCCCCACTTAAATTTTTAACCTCGGTGTTTATGCTTTTTTTTAAACCTAGGGAATTTAATAGCTCTTTAACCTTATTTTCAATATCCCAAGCATCGTACTTATTTATAAGATCTTCTAAAGAGGATATTTCTGATAAAGAGTTTTTAGGTGTTTTTAGTAAAACGTAATATTTGTCTCTAGCTTCAATAGCTTTTTTTATAGGTGCTGTTATTACTTCAAAAATATTTTTATTTTGATTTATTAAAATATTTTGAGGTAAATAGCCAAAAGTTAAATTAGAGTTTTTTACAACACTTCCTTTATCCAAATCAATTACTCCAATCAACGCCTTTAAAAAAGTACTTTTACCACTACCGTTTTTTCCAACAAAACCAATTTTAGAACCCGAATTTATCTTTATATTTATGTTCTTTAGTATGTCTTTACCATTAGTACTTATATAAAGATTATTTATTTGTACAAGAGTTTGTGATTTTATATTCATATTTTGTACGTAGAATATAACAAAAGGCTTAACAAAAGGGTTGGTCCCTATTTTTTGGCTTCTTCTAGGGTTTTTTCTATTATAACTTTTTCATCTCTTAAAAACTTTACTGTATAGTTATCTAAAGTCTCCTCTCTGTCTAAAAGATTTTTTATATAAGCCAAATACTGCGTGTAGTCTATCTGAGAAAGTTCACTTTTTTTACTAACTCTGTGGGCAGTAATACTGCAACTGTTATATTTATTTGAAAATCTTATAAAACCTTTTTGTAAAAAAAAAGTTTCCTCATCCCCACCATCCCTTTTTATATGCAATGAAGTCGCTTCAAAATAACCTAAAAAATCAGCGTGGTGGGGTAAAATCTGCACTACCCCACTTTTTGTACTTAAAGTAATAACACTACTTCTCCCTTTATAATATAAAGCTGTTGGAGAGATGAGTTTTAATTTAAAAGAATTTTCTGCCATAAAAATTTCGTATATAGTATGTTGTATATTGAATTTAGTATTTCTATATACAAAATACGGTAATTAGTGCTTTATTATATCTAATAAGACTATTGATAAAAAAATTAGGTTGCCTGTTTATCTTTATCTAATACCTCCTCTATACTCCCCACCATATAAAAATAATTCTCGGGAATATTATCACAATCTCCGTTTATTATTTTGTCAAAGCTGTTTATAGTTTGTTCTAAAGTTAAATATTTACCGGCCTTGCCTGTAAACTGTTCAGCTACTGCAAAAGGTTGTGATAAAAATTTTTGTATTACACGAGCCCTATAAACCAACTGTTTGTCTTCTTCACTAAGTTCATCCATTCCTAAAATTGCGATAATATCTTGCAACTCTTTATATCGTTGTAATATTTTTTTTACCTCAAGTGCAGTTTTATAATGTCTTTCACCTACAATCTCGGGTTTTAAGGCATTACTTGTAGATTCGAGAGGATCTACTGCAGGGTAAATTCCAATTGCCGCTAAATTACGAGAAAGTACAACCGTAGCATCTAAATGACCAAACGTTGTTGCCGGTGCAGGATCGGTTAAATCATCTGCGGGGACATAAACTGCCTGAATAGAAGTTATAGAACCTTTTTTTGTTGATGTAATTCTTTCTTGCAACTTTGCCATATCGGTAGCAAGAGAAGGTTGATACCCCACAGCTGAGGGCATACGCCCCAAAAGGGCAGAAACCTCAGAACCTGCTTGAGTAAACCTAAAAATATTATCAATAAACATTAAAATGTCTTTACCTTCATCTCTAAATTTTTCCGCCATAGTTAATCCGGTTAGGGCAACACGCATTCTTGCACCCGGTGGTTCATTCATTTGCCCAAACACCATAGCAAGCTTATCTATAACACCAGATTCCTGCATTTCTAAAATAAGGTCACTTCCCTCACGAGTTCTTTCACCAACACCTGCAAAAACAGAATAACCACCATGCTTTTTTGCAACGTTGTTTATAAGTTCCATTATTAAAACAGTTTTTCCTACCCCGGCACCTCCAAACATGGCTACCTTTCCACCTTTAGTAAAAGGGCACAATAAATCTACGGCCTTTAATCCTGTTTCAAAAATTTCAAGTTTATTGTTTTGCTGTGTAAATGTTGGGGGTTTTGCATGAATTGGCCTAAGTTCAACATTTTCTGCTAACGCCTCTTTGTTATCAATAACATCTCCTGTTACATTAAATACTCTACCTAAAACCTCTTTTCCAACAGGTACTCTAATGGGAAATTCGGTATCAGTTACATCTTGTCCAATTTTCAAACCATCAGTAGAACTCATAGATATAGTTCTAACAACACCCTTTCCCATATGGCTTTGTACCTCTAAAGTTAGTGGCCTATCATTTAAATCAACAGTCAAAGCATTATAAACTGCAGGCAAATCGTTTTCAAAATAGACATCTACTACCACACCATTTATTGCAATAATATTTCCCGTGTTTTTATTCATATAATTTTTCTAAATTTATATAGCATTTTATATACCACTTACTATTTCTATAATTTCTTTAGTTATTTGTTCTTGTCTTGCAGTATTATATTTTAAAGTAAGATTATCTATCATTTCTTCAGCCGATTTAGTTGCATTTTGCATTGCAATTTTACGGCTAGAATACTCGACCGCTTTTAACTCTAAAAAGGCATGGTAAAACTTATTTAAAATTAAATATTCAATTACTTTTTCTAGAATTTCTTTTGAATCCGGATCATAAAAAGAATTACTATATGAAACACTTTTTATGTCTTTTAGCAAATGTTTTATATCTAATTTTGTCACAGGTAAATACCTTTTTACCTTAGGGTAAAAAACCAAAGTACTTTTAAAATTTGGGGCAATTAAATATGCTTTTTTTATATTTTCGCTACGCCAAATTTTTAATATATCATTAACAACAAGTAAAGTATCTAAATCAGATAGCTTATCTTGTATATTATTAAAAAATTTTGCAATATTAAATTTACTTCGCAGAGCAAAACTATGTGCTTTTTTTCCTATAGTTACGACCACCCTATTCTCTAAGGGCGTGTCAGTCCATTTTTTGGAAGAAGTTAATGCTTTAAATATTTTATTATTCATACCCCCACACAAACCCTTATCAGAAGAATAAAGTATAAATAAATTTTTGCCTGTTTTTATTTTTCTTGAGTACTCACTTACTTCAGCAAAATCTTCTTCTTTTAAAGCTAATAAGTATTGCAATATTTTTGCAGAATATTTTTGAGAATTTGCAGCCATAACCTGAAAGTTTTTCATTTTACTTGTTGAAACAAGTTCCATAGCCTTAGTTATTTTTTTAGTCTTTTTGGTAGAAGCTATTGACTTTTTAATTTTTAGAAGCTTTCCAGACATTTTACTTAAAAAACCCTTTCATAAAACTATTCAAACCTTCCTCTATATCTTCAGTTAAATCCTTCTCTTGGGTTATAGATTCTATTAATTTTTTGTTATTTGTTTTTACATCTGTAAGCATGTTTGTTATAGTACTTCTTATATCGGTGTCAGAAATGTTATCAAAATATCCTTTAGTTACTGCCCATATAATTACAACTTGTTCCCATAAGGCATAGGGTGTATTTTGTTTTTGAGTTAGAGATAAAACTATTTTTTTACCACGTGTCAATGTTTTTTGAGTTTCTTTATCAAGCTCTGTTGCAAACTGAGAGAAAGATTCTAACTCATAATAAGTTGCCAAATCTAACTTTAAGGTTCCAGCGATTTTCTTAATTATTTTGGTTTGGGCACTACTTCCAACACGAGACACAGATAAACCAACATTAATAGCAGGTATTATGCCCTTGTTAAATAAATCGCTTTCTAAAAAAATCTGCCCATCTGTTATAGAAATAACATTTGTTGGAATATAGGCAGAAACATCACTAGCCTGAGTTTCTATTATAGGGAGAGCTGTAATACTACCACCTCCATTTTCTTTATTAAGTTTTACAGCGCGCTCTAATAAACGAGAGTGAATATAAAAAACATCACCAGGATAAGCCTCACGTCCAGGAGGACGTCTTAAAAGTAAAGATATTTCCCTGTATGAAACAGCATGTTTTGATAAATCATCATATATAACAAGAACGTCTTTGCCTTGCTCTAAAAAATATTCGGCAATACCTGAGGCCGCATAAGGCACTAAAAACTGCATCATAGCACTAGAAGCGGCAGGAGCACTTACTATTATGCTATAATTCATAGCTCCTTTTGTTTGTAAAGTTTCATAAACTCTAGAAACACTAGATTCCCTCTGTCCTATAGCGCAGTAGATGCAAATAACATCTTCATTTTTCTGATTTAAAATAGTATCTACAGCAAGCGCGGTTTTTCCGGTTTGTCTATCTCCAATAATAAGTTCCCTTTGACCTCTACCCACGGGTACTAAACTATCTATAGCAATAATTCCGGTTTGTAGAGGCTTTTTTACAGGTTCTCTTGCAAAAACCCCTAAAGCTATTTTCTCATGGGGCATTGCCTTGTCGGTTTTTAAAGCTTCTTTATCATCAATAGGTTCTCCCAAACTGTTAACAACACGACCTACAATACTGTTTCCAACCTTTAAACTTAAAAGTCTTTCTGCTGAAGAAACAAAAAGCCCTTCTTTAATTTTATCAGAATCTTTTAGCACTAATGCTTTTGCAGAATTCTTTTTAAGATTCATTATTAAAGCTTTTACTCCTATATTTTCAATTTCAATAAGCTGGCTCATTCTTAAATCTTTTAAACCCTCTATTTCAATAACACCGTCTTTATAAGTTTTTATAACACCTACATTTTCTTTTTTACGGGTTATATCTACATTTTCCTCAATGCTTTTTTCTAAATTTTTTATAAAATTTTTTAGCTCAGTTGTTTTACTCATAAAGAATTGTTAATTAAATTAGTCCAAGAATAGTCATATAAATTACTATTGTGCAAAAATCGGGCACCCCCTAATAAAGAAGGATTTGTAAAAAATATAAAAAATCTGTCCTGCATAGAAGTTCTAATTTTCTTTTTTTCTTTTGCACCCACACTAATAGGAGAATAATAATAAACGATATTATTAAAACCCAAAACTTTTAAACACTTCTCTATCTTACTTTCAAGCTCTTTTTTTGTATAAGACTCAAATAAATAACCAGTATACCTTGTTAAATAACTATTGGTTTTTTTAGAATAACCTTCATCTAAATAATATGCAAAATCTGCTATTAAAAATTGTTTAATAGAATTAGACAAATCGTTATTTTTGTTGCCCTCTGTAAATTCCAATAACTGCCTAATATGACTATTTAAATCAGTGTCTTTTAAATAATTAAACACACTACTTGGGTACTCTTTTATAATATCACCATTATTTTTTGAATATATTAAATCTAAAGTAATATTCTCAATTATTTTTTTTAACATTTTTTACATACAAATTAAACGAATCAACAACACTTTCTTTTATTACCTCTTTTGGAAGTTTATTTTTAATGGTTAACATTAAAACATTTTGCACAGTTTCTATAATGTCATTTTGTAATTCTTCTTTAATCTGACTTTTCTGTTTTTCTGCCTGATTAAGAGCATCGCTTAAAATTTTCTCTTTTTGCCGTGCAATTTCC
>Ga0210057_1009247_pt1 | contig 11454 bp, 14 predicted proteins | sample CryGeyCG2114_010_2_FD_183968 | JGI IMG/M metagenome (GOLD analysis project Ga0210057, IMG submission 183968) | Groundwater microbial communities from aquifer - Crystal Geyser CG10_big_fil_rev_8/21/14_0.10 (SPAdes) (version 2) | ecosystem: Environmental > Aquatic > Deep subsurface > Groundwater ...
TAGAAAAATATCCCGACATGATGTCGGGGTATTTTTCTAAGCGAGTGAGGGGAATCGAACCCCTAGCATCAGCTTGGAAAGCTGAGGTATTACCATTATACGACACTCGCATATTTGAAAACTCAAATGTCAAAATCCAAATACCAAATCAATTAGTTAAGCTTAAATTGTAAACTGTTTTGTCATTTGAATTTTGGACTTGGTTTGACATTTAAAATTTGGGGTTTTCCAAATATATTGGGAAAGGTCTATCCAATAATTCCCGTCCTTATATTCTACAGAAATTTTCTCTTTTTTCAAGAGCATTGCTTATTCTTCTGCTGGATGGTCCGTATGAATTATAGAAATCCTTCCCTGTCGGTTAACCACCCTATGCCACGGGACTTTTTCTAAACCTTTATCACCCGTCTGATGCAGTGCCCAACCAACCTGTTTGGTGGCGCGCGGAGAGCCGGAAAGCGCCGCGACCTGGCCGTAAGTAGCAACCTTGCCTCTGGGAATCTTCTTTATTGTTTTAAAAACTTCGTCAAAAAAATTCATAAACAATCTACTCTGACTTTTCTCCATCTCCCGCTTGGGAGAGGTGTTGTATTTGCAATTGCCTCCCGGAAACAAAAAAGGGACATTTTTAAAATCCGATTATCCACCCCGTCACATAGGATTCCACTAATGCCGCGATTATTAAAAGCACGAAAACTAAAGGTAAAATCTTTAGAGAGTCAAAAATGGAATCTTTTAAAACTTTACGCCGCTTTCCGGAAGAACTGGGTAGCAACCAATACCAACCAATCCGCATTCCAAAAGCGGCTGATAAAAATATCGCTGGGATCTCAAAAATTCCGTGCGGTAAAATTGCTATTATAAAAACCAATAAAGAAACCGATTCTGTCCCAAAAACCTGTGGGGCGATGGCAGGTGCCGACAAAAATCCTAAAGCAAAAAAATTAACCGTGATGGAAATAACCGAAACTAAACCAAACACAATGCCAAACGCGACATCTAAAAATGAAGCGATAAAATTTTGCTTAAACAAGACTTTGGCTAACTCGAATTTTTGATCCGGATCCGAATCTCCCAAAATTTTTCCAAAAGTTTCTCCTAAAAAACCAATAAACGCGGGGTAGGTTGCGGGAAACGAAATAGCAAGTACAAAAGCAAACACCGCCCAAACAATCGCCAAAGCAACAATAAAATAAAGCCAGTAACGGCTTTTATAAATTAATTTTCTGTAAAAATTACACAACCGAATCATTATCTTTAAACTAAAAGTCCCGATGGAACACAATAATTTTGCGTTTTACACCTTAAATTGTGAGTTTTCCTAGTACGAATTTCTTCCAAACAACGAACCGATCCCAAAACTACGGCCGGCTTTAAGGCGAATCAGAAGCAAAAACGCCAAAGCATAAATAATATGCTCATCAATCAAAAAACCATTTTGACCGGCATAAGGAAAATCCAAAACCGGAAAATAATACAACATCATTAAAACCGCGGCCAACCCAGCTGCCAGCCTGGTAAACAAACCTAAGATCAAAGCCGCGCCCAACAACACCATCCCCCACTGAACCACAAAATCTATAAACACAATATTCTGCGGTCCTGTAAGCCAATCATACAACCCGCTAAATGTAGACGCGTTTTCCAAATACCCTTTAGATGTCCACGAAGAATCAAATACCTTGGTGATTCCGGAATAAAAAAGCAACCAACCCATACAAAACCTTAGTAAAAAAATTAGAAATTTTGGTCGTCCGTACATTTAGCTAATTTTAATTTTTGTAACAAACTAAGAAACAAAACTGGTTTCCTCTTCTCGTTTTTGTTTCAACGGGGAATCGTTGCTAAATCTAAAAATTACCAACAAAGTAAATATTACAGTCGAAAGTAAAGCAGAAACCATGCAATAAGGACAAATAGCTTTTATAGTAAACAATTGAATATAAACCAAAGCAAACGACACTAAAAACGCTACCGCGCTCAACCAAAATAAATATGAAAAAAACTTAACCTTTTTCCGATAAAATAATGCGTATGTAAAAACTAAAACTAACAGATAAAATATTACTCCAAAAACAGAAGTTGGTAATCCATAAACCGACGAGTACTGGCTGGTCAGCACATCTGCGCAACCATTTGTAATCGAACAAGGAACCGGCCCATGAGTAAAACTTTTAAAAGTTAAATAAGAAGCGTCAATAATTCCTATTAAAGAAACTACCATTATCGTCTGGCACCAAATCTTCCAATTTTTTAAAGTATTGTATTGATTTTCGATCATTTTTTTGTTCATCCTCATCGGGGAGCCGGGAATCGAACCCGGTCTATCTGCTCCCAAAGCAGACGTACTACCGGTATACTACTCCCCGATAATTTAATACCACTATCTTATTATAATACAAGCATTAAAGCGACTCAATACAAAAAGATCCTTGCGTGGATCTTTTATTTTGTACGGCGCTTATCTTACAGCCTCTTTCAAAGATTTACCAGCCTTAAACTTCGGCGTACGAACAGAAGGAATATCAATTTTTTCAGATGGATTGCGAGGATTTACCCCAATCCGACCTTTCCGTTGGTGGACTGAAAAAGCGCCAAATCCAGTGATGGTGACTTCTTCACCATTTTTTATTGTGTTAGTGATAACCTCAACTAATGTGTTAAGGGTTTTTTCAGATTCGGATTTACCAATACCAAGCCGCTCGGAAAGGACATCAATTAACGCTGCTTTATTCATATTTTTTCAAATGATTAATAATATTTCAACTATATTATAACCTCTATTCGCCATTTTGCAAACCCTCACCTTGCATGGAAATTTTTCTTTTTCTAAAATATTTTAGCGCGGACCAACCGATCCAAACTGCAAGTATTGCGGCCAGGGTCTTCATGTTTAAATAACCGAGGACTTTTATTCCTGTGTAATAAATAAGTGCCCCCCAAAAAATATTCCAAATAATCGTGGCAAAAGCCGAGTATACTAAAAACTTTTTAAAAGATAATCCCAAGATCCCCGCGCTTGTCGCGGTTAATGCTCCGAGGTTCGGATGTATATAGGTTAAAAAAATTATTTTTAAACCTTTACTTTCAGTTCGTTTTTTGACTTTTTCCAAAGGTCCGCGAAGGCCAAGTTTGATAAAAAACCTGTACCAGCCATACCGACCCAAAAAATAATTAATTATCGCCGTAAAATAAAAACTTAACATTATTAAAGCTAAAACCAAAAAAATATTTAGTCCGGCTTGCTGACTAAACACCACCCCCAAAGCCGCGGTCACCGAGCCGGGTAAATACCAGTTTATAAACAGGATGCCTTCTGCGATCGCTCCGACAACTACGACCAGATATCCGTATTGGCTGTAATATTTTTCAACCGAGCTGATAATCTCTTGATGGTCAGGTAATCCTAAAAAATTGTAAATAAAAATAATCGTAAGAAAACTTACGAAAATAATTACGGGCACGACCAGAATTAATTTTAAATTTTGTTTCTCCATGCGGAAATCCTTTTTAGAATATAGTCCCCTACTTCAAACGCCACCAAAGCGCAAATAATAATAAACAAAACTTTTATCCAGTAATCCGTACCGGTGCGTGGTAAGGTGCCAGACACCACGGCAATTTGTCCGACTTCTATATCTGAAAAAACGCGAGGGAGGACCCGATAATTTTCATTAAATTGACTAACCACGCCTGTCACTACCGCCACATCGCCCTTGCGGATTTTTGGCTTTTCAATACCGGTTGATCCCATTATATAAATTCGCGCCCGCCCCGAGCCGTTATCTATGAAAAAAGTGTCTCCGGAATTTTCTACAACTTCTCCAGCCAGCCTAACTAACTGCCCTTCCAAACTCTCCCCTACCTGACCGGTTTCTATTCGCACCGGTTCTTTTTCCTTGGTTGAACCAACGACTGCGACATCGGAAATATTGCCAACTTTAATTTGCAATTCATTATGAAAACTTGTTAACTCCCCGGTCAAAGTCACCAAATCTCCAACCGACAGCTCCAAAAGTTCAAAACCACCTGTTAAAAATACCCGTATACCGCTTCCGGCAATATAGATAACGTTTTCTCCCAAAATTCCCGGTAAAGACACAATCTGTCCGGTTACTTGCACTTGGCTTCCCAAAGGCATGCCACGTACTTCCTTCAAACTCACAAATTCAACCGACTCCCCTGCCACTTCCCCATCGTCTTCCTCTCTCTCCTCCTCGATTGCTTCCTCAAATTTATTCAAACCGCCCGACGTTGGAATATCTGTCCATAAAAAATTTCCTTGGTTGTCTCTCGAAAAACTTTTACCTTCTTTGGCGGACTCTTCATAGATTACTTCGTCTTTCACTGTTTCATCAGGCGCCAACAAACTCACCTTCTCTCCGCCGGAGTTGTTAAGAGCAATCTTTGAAACCAATCTGGGAATCTCCAAATAACCACCGGCGGGAATTACCGTGGTTCTAAAATCTGCTTCACTAATCTCATAAATACGGCGCTCATCCGAAACCAACCAACCCAAAAGATCGACTTCGTCGTCACCTATGTTTTTTAATTCGATAAATTCTTCATCTTCATCATCTTCCGGGTTTGGAAACAACTCGTTGATGACAACCTCGCCAATAATTGTTACTGTTTTTTTCGCCGCTTCTTTTGCAGAAAAAGTATTTGGCGTGCCAAGAGTCAAGACGTCGGTCCACTCGTACACAGATCCTGAACGCCTGGCAAAACTTTTATCTTCTTCCGCCGTATCGTTATAACAAACTTCTTTTTGCAACTGTTCGTCGGGAGAAAACAGTCTGATACAGTCTCCCCCGGAATTGTTTAGCGCAAAAGAATTGGCGGGTAAAGTTACAACCAGATAAGTAAAACCTGAAAATAATTTATTGTCAGGAATAACGTAAGCGCTACTACCAACGCCCTCTCCTTCATCATCAAGCATCCAGCCCCCCAAATCGATTACGTCATCACCCGAATTGTAAAGTTCTATCCACTCTGCGCCCGAGTCTTTTCCCGGCGGGTTTGGGACAATTTCACTAATAACAATAAATTCCGCGCTGTAAGTATCTTCAAAAATTACTGCTGGCCGGTCGGGAGGGGTTTGTTGATCTTCTTGAAAAAAAGAACTTTGATCTTCCTCGGAGAAAAATTCTTCCAATAAAAAGCTAAGGGTACTCCTTGGATTCGAGGTTACAATTTCAAAATCAGAGGCATTGTTATTGGTGTCTTGATTATTTTTTCTTTTTATCGCCATATTTGCCTCCGGATTTTGAGGAATCGCGACACTTTCGATAAACTCGTTTTTAGCAACTCCCCAAGCGACCGAATCAATTATTTCTCCCGTGTCGCTTGGCCCAAACCGCAAAGCGACTCCGTTGTCAAAGGCAATCGTTCCCGATGTTGTTTCATCCGGGATAACGGAAATATCAGTATAGGAAGAATTAGCCCATAAAAAATAACCGCCCGCGGGTATAATTGCCGGCTCGGTGAATGACTTTATTGAGGTGTCTAACGATCCATTTTTTGTACGCTTCAACAAACGATATCCTTCCAAATCTATATCAGCGCCCGTCGGATTATAAAGTTCAATAAAATCGTTATTAGTTTTTCCTGCGCCTCCGGTTGTTTGAATTTGGGAAATTACAAGATGATCTACGTTCTGCGAACTTGTAGGAATTGGCTCCAAGGAAAACAATAAGATGATCACACCCAACCATATGAAAACCCTTGCCATAATTCTTGATTCTTAATTCATACCTCTATTAACATTTTACCATAACGGTCCCCCTTTAAAAAGCTCTGGCATTTGCGGTTTTTGGGAACACTTTACATCTGCTCGCGCGAGTCGAGGCTTAGCCGGGCAGGCGCCTAAAAACCCCCCGGACGCAAACCCGGAGTATTCTGCCGGAAATAATAAAAAAACAGCGCCAATTGGCGCGCTTCAAACACCTTGTCGATTACAATGAGACATTTTTTTTATTTACCGTCGTTATTACGAGAGCATGAAGTGCCCGCGAAAATTTCATTAAAGATGAGATTGCTTCGCTGACGCTCGCGATGACACCACCAGCTCTTTCAGTCTCTCTCCAAACTTCTCGCCACTAAGATAACTCCCCACCACGAACAAATTTGCTCCCGCGTCTTTGGCAGATTTTACGTTTTCCAAATTCATTCCCCCATCTACCTCGATATTCACTTTAGGGTTTTCATTTCTTATCTCCTTAACTTTTTCCAAAGTCTCTGGGACAAACGGCGCGCCGTTCCGACCCGGATGAACGGTCATGACTAATACAGTGTTAACCTTTTTTATATACGGCTGAATTTGTAAAACCGAGGTTTCTGGGTTGATGGCGATCCCGACTTTTTTCCCCATACTCTTTATAGTCTCAATCAAAATTTCTGCGTTAGGCGTTGCTTCTATATGAAAAATAATTTTACTGACCCAAGAATAATTCCATTTTGGCAGTTCCCCTGCTACGTTATTTATCATAAAATGAACCTCGATATTTATTTTCGGTTTTAGTGTCGCGATATATTCCACGTCATGAAAACTTGAATACGGTAAAAAAGAATTATCCAAAACGTCTAATTGCGCGGTTTTTGCGTGTTGGCTAACAACTCGATATCGTTTATCGAATTCGTTTTCGTTTTTAACTAAAATTGATGGGATGATTTCAGTTTTCATAAAATATTACGTCATTCCGGACTCCACGAATCCGCTGTAGGCGGAGGAGGGAGATCGTGGAACCTAGGATTCTGATTCCCAAATAACCCTTCTGAGATTACAACTAAGCAGAGAACTCGTAATCACTAATCTTTTTTAATCTCTTTTCGTGCCTTCCACTCTCATACTTTGTTTCAAGCCATAAATCTACAACTTTTTTTGCTTCTTTATCATTTACAAAATTTGCTCCCAACGACAACACGTTAGCATTGTTGTGCTGACGAGTTAGTTTTATAATCTCCTTTTCTGAACCATAATACAAAACCGCTCGTACTCCTTTCACTTTATTGGCAGCCATTGCCTCGCCTTGCCCGGAATATCCTAAAACTATCCCTTTGGCCTCACTACCTCCTCTTGCTACTTTTTCTGCGCAAGGCAAAACAAAATCCGGGTAGTCATCAGCCTTGTCAAACTCATGAGGACCACAATCGGTTACTTCTACTCCGTTCGATTTTAGATGCTCAACTAGCACACCCTTCAATTGAAACCCGGCGTGATCAGAAGCGATGTAAATCATAAAAAATTAAAAGTTTAAAATGTAAAGTATAAAATTATCGTGTCTGCATTCGGCAGACAATCTTTTATATAATTGTCACCCGCAGGGTGACACCTAAATTTTGCACTTTGAGTTTTGAATTTTATACTTCTATAGCCCTCTCACCTCCAAATCATAAAATACGTCTTGGATGGCTTCGATCCATGTCGGATTATGATAACCAACATATGTCCTAACCATGGTTTCAGGTTGAGTCATCCCTTGCTCTCCATATTTTTCAATCAGGTAGTCCGCGTGATACAAACTACTTTTAATATCATCGTAAACAAATGGTTTCCCCGGACCAATCCCCCAGCAATTATTCTTGTCAGTTTTTTTACAAAGATTGCTTTCGGCCTGTGCAATCCCCAAAATCAACTTCCAATTATCCATTCGAGCTATCTCCCCCGCGTATTCTACCAATGGAGATTTTCGTTCCGCTAAAAAAGTTCTTATTTCTTCCGTTTTTGGATCAACTTGTTTTACTGGCAACTGACTGTAACGAGCAAGTGTGTAAGCTCGAATTTTTTGGAATTCGGATTGCTGTTCATAATTCCACGAAAGATTGGCTTGGCTAACGTGCCAAAACGATATTCCAAAAAATGACACAAAAATAATGGTCAAAACCAAAGACCAAGATTTTCTCCACCAAAAGAGCCTAGTTACACGATTCGAGATCCTCTGAAGGTACAATTTGTGTTTACTATGTTCTGGTTGAGATATGGAAATTTTTCGCTTTTTTATATCGAAAACTCCCATGCGGGATTTTTTGTTATTTTTTTTAATCTTTTTCTTTATCTTTTTCCTCTTCCTTTTTTTCCTCTTTTATTTCTCCCTTTTCCGCCATTTTTTTATAAAGTGTTCCTAAAACACCATTTACAAATTTACCGGAAGATTCCCCGCCAAAAACCTTTCCCAGCTCGACTGCTTCGTTAATCGCGACTTTCGGCGGGACATCTTTTAAAAACATTAGCTCTAAAATGCCAAGGCGTAAAATATTCCGATCGACAATCGTAATTTGCGCAATCGGCCATTCTGGAGCGGTCTCGACTATAATCTGGTCCAACTTTTCAATATTTTTTTCTACTCCGGAAACCAAACCATTCACAAACTTGTCCTCCTCGTTTCCGGGAGACATAAGTTTAACCCTCTCACGAGCAAGTTTTTTTAGATCCACGGTTTTATCGTGGAAGTCCCACTCGTAAAGCGCCTGCATCGCAACCGTACGTGATAGATGGCGATTGGACATTTAAAAAAATTTTAATTTTGTAATTTAAAATTTATAATTAATAATTCAATGAAAATTAAAAAGTATAAATTGAAAATTGTGCCCTACTTCTTTGCTTTCTTTTTCTTTACTCTTGGGGTAAGAACTTGCTTACCTTTATAGTATCCACAGTCCTTACAAACCTGATGAGGATGAACCCCGGCGCCACAGTTTGAGCAAGATGAAATAGCCATTGCTTTTAAGGCGTGGTGCGATCGGCGACTGTTGGTTCTACTATGAGTTTTGTGCTTCTTTGGTTGACCCATTTGACTTCTTTTCTGATTGTAGCGTTTAACCTCGTTTGGGCTGTCACTAGAATCTTTACTGAAACTTGAGCTTCTTAAACAAGAAGTCAAATGTCCCGAGTGAGCAAAGCGAATCGAGGGGCTACAATTATTAATCTTAATTAGATTATAGCATAACAAAAAAATTATAAAAAAACAACCCGGAAGTAGAGTTTCGATACGCTTGCGCTAAACCGCCTCTGGTGGGAATCGAAACACAATTACCGGGCTGGGGCAGGGATGGCACCTGCCAGGTGATCAAACGAGTGGTGGCGAGATAAGAATGTCCGTGTCTGGCGCATCGCTGAAAGTACCCAGCTTGTATGCCCGTAAGAAATCAATCCACCACAGAGACGGCCCAAGCAATAGCTCTATTCTTATCGGCCTCCCATACTTTCCTGTCAAGAAAAAAATCGACTGGCTAGGGCTTCGGGTTGCCATAGATACCCCCTTTTCTTACTTATATTTTAAAACTCTTAAATATTTTGTAAAGTCAGTTATCCCCTAAAAATATAAAATCCCTGCTCTTCCTTCTCTTTTTTAAAAAAGGTGAGCTTCCGCCCAAGGCTGATCAGCTTCGGGCTGAAGAGGAGGTTTTTTGCACAACTTATTTCTCAAGCTTTATTTTCGGGTAAACAAAAAATCCGCCTTCACGCGAATCTTGTTACATGCTACATGTTATATGTTTTTCTTTCCAACAACCCGCCAACGATAACAGGAGAAGCTTGCCTATACGACTTAACGTGCAGGTAAACCATCGTTGGCGGATTACTGAAAAAAACAAATGTCATCCTGAATTTATTTCAGGATCTTCGCGGATACTAGGTGTGTCTCCGAATAGATTCCAAATCGGTGCCCGGAATGACAACGTTAAATTTTTATTTTCACTTTAAACTTTATACTTTCTCTCCACCACATAGATCACTACTTTTCCTCTCCTGTAGCGCGCCCATTTATGGGCTCTTTTCGGAAAACGGAATAATAAGCTAAGAGGTGAAGAGGAAGCCGGGCGCAAGCGCGACTTCCTCTGAAAAAATCTACTTGTCGACGGCGTCGGAGACGGCCGTCATGATCGCGAGACCCGCCTCGGAGGTCTCGTTATCCTTTTGAAGCATCTCGGCGATCTCGCCGAGGAATCCCTCCACCACGTCCTTGGCGAAGCGCTGAAGCAGCTCCACCGGGACATGGGTGGGGACGTAAAAGTCCCCCGTTCCCGCCGAGGAGGAATACTTCTCCTCCCACTTCTTGCCCGTCTCGCTGTTTATGACGAGACAGGACCACGTCATGTGCCTCCCGTGGTGGATTGTGTATCCACGCGGGAGCGCGCGGTAACGTGGCCTCCCGAAGGCCACAATTACCTGGTCCGCGATGCGGGCGACCGCACCGCGTAGCTTCTCGTTCGTCACGGAAGCCTCTTCTCCCCGCCGGAGGAGAAGGTGGAAATCATTATTCGTGTTCACTTTTTTTCTCCGCGTTTAAAGTCCGCCGACTATAGAGTGTCCTCCTTGGAGGACGGCAGATTTCTCCACCTTTCAACTTGTCACTTATTTCCCTTCTCCCTTGACGGGAGAACCTGCCTGCCGGACAGGCAGGGGTATTTGGTTCTTTCGTAGAAAGGGCTGGACGGATGAGAGTGATAAGCTAAAAGGTGGAGAGAAAATATTTTTCTAAAATTAAACGGTTCAGGGTGAACCGTTTCGATTATTGTAAGGAACTGGATCCCCGCCTTCGTGAGGATGATAAGACATAAGAACAAGATAGAGAGACTATGCGAGTCGGAGTCATAAAAATTTTTGCTGTACTCCCTCCATAGACTCTCAATCCTGCTCCCGATTTATAAAATCGGGAAAAGGTTAAAAATCGGTATCCAATCCGAAAATCGCTAAAATTATCCAAACCGGCAACAAAACTAATTTTATGATTATGTCCATATTATTATTTTCTCCCCCTCGTAAGGAAGCCTGCCTGAGGCGGACAGGAAGGGTTAAATCATGATCCCCTCATCCGTCCTTCGGCCACCTTCTCCCACAAGGGGAGAAGGAAATATGTAGTAACAATCGTCCTTATAAGGAGAGGAATTAATTTTCTTCCAATCAAGATTGTGCGTTCTAAAGGTTAAGAGATTTGAAGGGCTATAATATTGTTATGTCCCTATTCTCCTGTTTGCCCGCCCATATCTACAAAAATGCAGAAAAGGCGGGTTTAGAGACGCACGATTTTAATTGGAATTAAAATTTTTGGATTTTTCACGCAAAAGCGCTCTACAGGATGAACATTTTAAAAGTACAAAAAATTCCTATAGAGCGCTTGTGCTCATAATCGACAAGATTTAACTTTGGCCTGAATCTTGTCGAATTTCCTAAAGTTGTCCTGTATTCAACTTGAGGTTTTTCAATCCAGCTAGCAAGGCGCATACTTATCTGCTCCTTGTCTGGAAAGAAAATTTATTTATATAAAAGGAACTCATATTTTTATTTGATTTTACATTATATACTATATCGGTAACTTTGTCAAGTCCCTTGTTGGCGTTCAGCTACAATGTCCTCATAAGTGTTCAGCGTAATGTCCGCCCTGCTAGACTGTAGAGGTCTTCGGGAGTGAGTCAGAAAATCAATACTTATGACTCACGAACATATATTGCGACTGC
>Ga0210057_1009249_pt1 | contig 11453 bp, 12 predicted proteins | sample CryGeyCG2114_010_2_FD_183968 | JGI IMG/M metagenome (GOLD analysis project Ga0210057, IMG submission 183968) | Groundwater microbial communities from aquifer - Crystal Geyser CG10_big_fil_rev_8/21/14_0.10 (SPAdes) (version 2) | ecosystem: Environmental > Aquatic > Deep subsurface > Groundwater ...
CGGGTATGTAAAAAATTTCAACGCGATGACCGCCTTGTTGCAAGATCTGGCGAAAGATTCGGAAAAAAATGCACATGCTTTGTCTGAACTTATACGAAGGCGCAGTTTTGAGTTTGGCGGCATGCGATTGCATGAACATTACTTTGCACAATGGGAAGGTGGTGCAAAAGACATCAATCCGGATTCATCGCTCGCACACGCGTTGATAAAACAGTATGCCGATATTGAAAATGTTGTAATGCAACTTACCCACGTCGGAAATATGCGCGGACCGGGGTGGTCTATTCTATACTTTGATCCGCAATCCCGGAGCTTCCATATTGGATTCACCGGCGAACAGCACCAGGGGCATTTTGTAACACTACCAATCATGATTGCACTCGATGTGTGGGAGCATGCATTCTTACTTGATTACGGTGTCGCGGGGAAAGGCAAGTATATCGATGCGTTTTTTAAAAACCTGAATTGGTCGGTCGTTGAAAAGCGTTTTGCAGAAGCAATATAGTCCGCCAAGATTACCATCCACGCACCTATGCAAAAAAGACCCGCCGAAATGTTCGAGGGTCTTTGAGTTTGCCGGACAAATTTATCTTTTCTGAAGGTTCTTTTCGACCGGAGAGTTTGTCCAGATAAAGGTCCCCGTCTTCACACAATGATCAAACCGGCTCTTACACAAAGAATAACAACTCTGCTGACCTCCTTTCCGACAGTAGCTGTCGCATGTGGCTTTCGCCTGCGAGCACGTCATGTTACTCGAAGCAAAGACGGGGGCAGAGTGCAATGCGCTTCCCACAAAAGCGAGAGTGCACAAAAACGAAACAATCCTCATTTTGCTCCTCCCTTTTCCCAAATAATAAAGGTGTGCATCTACAGCGCTTATAGCATATTTTTCAGTTTTTTCAATAGATAGGAGTAGTGTTAAACACATTGGCAAGTAATCTTGACGAGATCGGCAAAGTTGCTATAGTTTTAGAGTCCCGTCATTAAGGCGGGACCGCTTCGTGGAAAGACATGGGGAACCCTTAAAAAGGAGACGTGCCTTGAATTTGAGACAGGTATCGGCGGCGATACGCGTATCCATAATGACACGTATCGCGATGTTGAACATCGAGAACGATATGTCCAACCGCGTAAGCGGGCCGTGGAATAACCGGAAGCTCGCCACAATCAGCGTCAGAGCAGGTTTGCGCGAGATTGCAAGCATCACTTCAGATCTGATCGACCAAAAGGTGCTGCTGAATGACGACATGGAACGTATTTTGGAAGCCCTTGAGGCGAAGGCGGAGAAAATAGGGGGCATGTCTTCGGACAAGCGCTACACGCACGCCGTCAACAAGATCGAGAAACGATGGCGGACGTCTATGAACGGCCGCAAGGCGCACGAGAAAGGCGCACTTAGCGGCCGAGAAGCCGATGAAATGCCTGAAGGCCATCCGGTATAGCCGTTTTTCACACAATCATTTATGGGCCAGGCGCATGATGCACCTGGCCTTTCTTTTTTATCAAGAAAAATAAAAAGCCGAACATTCCATAAGAAACAATCACCCACATAAACGAAAAAGATTCCAGAGAAACTGACGCAAACGGTATCCCGCCAAAAAATTCAACCACCAGTTGCGTGTATGACAATAGAAAGTGTGCGGGTAGTGCAAGCCACACCGCCGCACTTCCAAATAGCGCACCGAAAGCGCCCGCCGCAAAAGAAAAAAACATTGCAAGCGGCATCAGAGGTAATACCAGTATATTCACCGGCAACGCCACAAGAGAGAGGAGCCCCATCTGGTATAACAAGAGCGGCAATACGGCAATTTGCGTGCCTATCGTTGCTCCGATAATATCACGCAGACCAAATTGATTTGTAATAAATGGGAGCCGCCTTGAAATCAGAGGAGCAATATGTATCAGCCCGAGCGTCGCAATCACCGAAAGCTGAAATCCGGGGTCATATAAAAGAACATGGGGACTCCACATAACCATCACTGCCGCAACCACAGCGAGCGCCCGCGTAATTGCATACCTTCTGTTTGTCGCAGTTGCAACTAATGCGAGCGCTGCCATCGCGCCGGCGCGCACGCCGGTTGCGGTTGCTCCCGTCATAATGACGAAGAGTAAAATTGCAATTGCGCTTGTCCATAATCCAATTACGCGCGGCAAGCCAAGCAATATCCTCCTGATACTCTCGGCCACAATGGTGATGTTGTATCCGGACAGCACCACGATATGAATAATTCCAGTAATACGAAACAGATCGAGCAATTCCCCGCCGAGCGCCCGCTTATCGCCCACGGTAATGCCTCCTGCGAGACTTGCCGCAGGTTCCGTAAGTACGCGGGCAAGTCCATCGGTGTATGTATTTTTTACTGAAAATAAATAGTTTTTCCTAAATCCGCGTGTTTCGACTTCTCCGATTTCTATCACCTCGGGAAATGAAACCTGATAATATATATCATCTTTTGCAAGGTAGGCCGGATAGTTGAATACCCTTCCGCCATCTGAAGAAAACGCTTCTGGATGTCCTATCTTTCCTCTAACGGTTACCCACTGTCCATACGAAACGTCAAACAAACGCGAGATGGAAGCGATTATACGCACCCCTTCCTCTGTCTCGATGACAACCCTCGTGCTATTTTCCCGCTCGTCCGGCTCCATTACCACCGTGCCATCGATGGTAACTATCTCGCCTATCACCATGTCGAAGTCTGTATCGCGCTCAAGCTCTGCTATATGCACTCGCGCCACTCCCGTGATAAAGAACAGTAGCACAAACACGGCGGCGGCCACTTTTCTGTTGCCCCAAAACAAAACCACACACATCCCCGTCACAAACAGAAAAAAGAGGATAGTGTAGAGATCGGAGAAAACGGTAAAACCAAAAGCAACACCAACCAAGAAGAAAATAACCGAACACCAAAAAAGCACATCCTTCATCTTTTAAGCGTAGCAAATTTTCAAGGAAAAAAGTTATCCTCTTTTCTTATCGAGTTTATCGAGGCCGAGGCCCTTAAAGACAAAATATATGACTGCCGCGAGAATAAGAAAATCAATAAGGGAAGAGACGAAGCTTCCAAGTTTTACCTCGCCAATTTTCCATTGGGAAAGAGAATCAAACGAAAAAGCAAGCCCGATGAGCGGATTTATAACGTCGCTCACCAGTGATTTTGTAACCGTGGAGACCGCGCCTCCTAAAATGAATCCTATTGCAAACCCGACTACCCCCTGCTCGCGGATAAAATCAAAAAACCCTGTGAGTTTCTCTTTCGCTCTAATCATACCATTTTATTGTGCGCATCCATCGCCTCGTTTGCAAGCGCGTCCGCTTCTTTATTTTCATCGCGCGGAACGTGCACAAACGAAACGTCTTTAAAATCTTTCACGAGCATATTGTGCACTTCCATATATTTTTTCCACAGCGTCTCCTCTTTAATTTGATACTCCCTATTCATTTGTTTGACAATCAACTCGCTGTCCATCCGAACCTCAATCGGCGCACCTTTCAATCCTAACTGTTTTACCTTTTTTAGTGCACGGATAAGCGCTTCGTACTCCGCCCAGTTATTGGTCTGCACCCCTACATACTCCGACAGCTCCGCTATTTTTGTCTTGCCGTTGTAAATCACCGCTCCAATACCGGCTTCACCGGGATTGTTACGCGACCCTCCGTCGGTGTACACGATAACAGACATGTTATGCAATCGGCGCTGTCGGCGCTTCCTTTTTCTCAAGCGCTCGATACACGTGCACCAAAGCAAGCGCCGATACAGGAATACTGACAAACAATCCCACAAGAAGAGCGAGTGCCCCGGCAATGTTTAGAAGACCGAGCACGATTCCGAACAAAAAAAGTCTCCAGCGGTGCCCCTTTGTCATACGCGCACTTTCTTTCATAGCTTCTATAGGGCCGAGTTTTCTATCGACAATAAGATACGGCGTAAACATCAGTGCAATTGCCGCAATAATTCCGGGAATGATAAGGAGTATGAATCCGATAGCTACCACTATTCCGACGGCTATCTTTCCGCCAACATATTTCCAAAACGGTTTAGCGGGAAGAGTTCCCCTGTAGGTCATGTGCTCCACATCATCGTGCGCCTGGAGTAAGAAACGGGTGAATAGCAGCTCAACTGCCATTCTTAGCAATCCGAATAAAATACCGAAAACGATTACCATCGGCAGTGCCGCGAAGATTTCCTCCGGCGAGTCGGACTTATATGAAAAAGAGGTTGAGAACAATCCCATCAGTGCCACCGCGCCAATAATGAACCATGGACGTTTTTTAAACGTCTCCCACCCGTGTTGTATACTCTCCTTTATTGCAATGTGTTGTTCCATACCACTTTATGATACACAAAAAATCCACTCCGACCACTACCGCACGTCAACAATCCTCAACGCAACGGCATACTGGCCGTTGAAAGAATCCCTCTCGAGCGTCGCCAAAATAGTTCCCGTCTTCCCGGGAGCAGGTGGATTTGAAAATGAATCGGGAGTGGTAAAAAATTGAAAAGCGCGCACTCCGCCTATCTTTTTGTCACCGAGTATAATTTCAGTATGATTTCTCTCTTTTCCAAATACACGGACATCCTCAAAGAGCACATTTGAAAATTGGAATATCGGCTTATCATTACCAACCCCGAACGGGGAAAGTTTTTTTAGCTCCTGCAGCATGTCCCAAGACACGTGCCCTAAAGAAAGTGGATTTGCTAACTCCGGCACTGCGCTCGTTCCGTTTTTTTCTCCACCTTGTACCGCTGCCGCATTAAATATTTCAGAAAGCCGGTGTATATTCTCGCGGGAGACACTAAATCCGCCAGCATGTTTGTGCCCGCCATATTCTTCAAGTATTAGATTGGCAGATGTGAACATTTCAACAACATGAACACTTCCATCCGAGCGGCACGACCCCTTTATGTTTCCCTTACCATCACAGCCCCACACGCACACCGCGCCCGGATGAGTATCGGCAAGTGCATTTGCCACCAGTCCCAACAAAGAAGGTTTCCACTCGACGCTTCCGGTAACGTATACTCGACTGTGTTCTTCCCGCTCTTTTTCTCGTTTGCGCGCCTCTTTCACCAGTGCGCCAACCACTCCTTTCCTCTTCCGATTCAGTATTTCAAGCTGTCGAGCCGCTTCTTCCGCTTCAGCACTGTCGGCAGTTGAAAGAAGTATGAACGCCACGCGCGCTTCATCCATTCTCGACGCGGCATTAATGCGCGGAGCAATGAGAAACCCTATATCGTCTTCGGTCATGTCTTTTTGCTCTATCCGCAGTTTTCTGCACAGTGCAACTATGCCCGGCCGCGGCGTCTTTCGCAGTACAGTGAGTCCATACGATGCGAGCACTCTATTTTCACCGATGAGCGGGACCATGTCGGCAATTGTTGCGAGCCCCACCATATCCAACAGCCATTTCTCCCATCCGTCTTGTATCGTGCTAAATGCTTCGAGTTCCGCTTTTTTTCCCTCGGAAATAAGCGCCTGTACCAATTTGTATGCGACTCCCGCACCGCACAAATCGGAAAAAAGGTACGGCTCCCTTTTTGGATTAATCACGGCGACAGCTTGAGGGAGCGAGCCGTTTATTTCATGGTGATCGGTAATGACGACATCGATTCCATGTTCCTTTGCATACAAAGCAGTCTCGTAGGCATTGATGCCGACATCGACAGTAATAATGAGTGTCGTCTTATTTTCTCGAATAGCGTCTATGGCCTCTTTATGAAAGCCGTACCCCTCGTTGTGCCGATGTGGAATGTATACACCCACATTGTCATGACAGCCGACTTTTTTAAAAAAATCATGAAGAATAACCGCCGCAGGAATGCCATCGCAGTCAAAATCAGCGTATACGGTTATATTCTCTTTTGACTGTATCGCGCGCAGTATGCGATCAACTCCTTTCTGCATATCAATAAGAAGAAAGGGGTCGTGAAGATGAGTGTCGTAGTTAGGGTACAGAAACGCTCCTATTTCTTCAGGAGTACGCACGCCACGCTGTGCGAGCAGATCAGAAAGTAAAGAAGATAGCACGGTCTTTGAGCTTCTCGACATTGCGTGAGATTGTACCACGTCCCGCATGCACCTATTTGAACAATCGAGCTCCCACTGCGCCAATACATCCTCCCACGAGCACTGCGATCAACACGACGACAGCATCAGCTCCTTTCTGATTTTTATTTGGGTTTGGCATTACTTCAATCGCAAACACCGCTTCCGCAATTGAATTAGTCCCGTCTTCATACCGAGCGGAAAGTTCATAGGCGCCCGGTTCAGGGAATGCATAGGTGGTGCGCGCACCGCCAAATTCTGCGTTATACACTCCCGTTGCAAGTATCGTGGTTCCATCCTTTACAATACGAAGCCACACATTTGAATAATCGACGAGTGTTTCATCCGTATCGAGCAAAGTAAACTCAAACACCACCGGGGTATCCGCAACAAACTCTGTGACGTTGTAACCGATATCAACCACATATCCGTCAACCGATTTTTCCAGTGATTCGCCGATTGCATGGGCGCCGACAAACAGGGGAAGCATGGTTGCAATGCACGAGATTACAACAATGCCGTATTTCATGAAAAGGTGTGCGGATACGTTACTCATTGTTTTCTATAACCGTTATCACGCCCGTATGAAATGGAGCAATGTGATCGTGGTATCTCCACTCTCCAACCTTGTCGAAAGTAAACGACCACGTTTCAGAAGGAGGAATCGGCTCTTTCGGATCGAACTCGGAATACAGCCGGTGGGTCGGGTGTACGTTTGACGCCGGCCAAAACGGGACATCCTCGGTTGTTGAAAATTCGATCGTATCGTGGGTGGCAATGGTGATATCGCGCGGCACATATCCTTCTTTTCCCAAGATCATTTTATGTACCACTCCGGTCGAGACAATTTCAGATACCGGTTCTAAATCAGCATCTTCAATGACGACTGCTTTTTTTGTTTGAAAGAAAAAAAATAGCCCAACTATCACAATGAAGCCAACTGCGGCGACGATAATTTTATTCATGGTCGGATTATAGTAAACGAGCACGCATCGTCAAACAAGGTTATTCATCGGCGTATAGCCGCACTGAATACCCTTCTTTATTTAGACACCGCTTGCTCCACTCCCCGGGCAAGAGAGCGCAAAACCTTCCAAACTCGGGAGTGTCGGTGTGGAAATTGTACGTCGAATAGAGGAGCATCTCCTTATAGCACTGCTCTCCGGAGCCTGCTTCTTCTGCCCTGCCACAGAGTGCTACGGCACTTTCCTGCAATCGATAGTCGGTCTCAATCATCCGCGAAGCGGCATTGCCGTAGCACTGCCCCCTCCATTCATCCGGAATGCTCTCGCAGAAAGCAGAAATCGTATCAACATTGAAGTCAAACCGCGGAGTCAAAATGTAAAATACGCCGTTGTAGCAGATTTGTTCCAATCGTTTTGTTACATTACGAGAGCAAAATTGCACAATTCCTTCGGGCGTCTGGATCTCATCTTCAAACATCGGCCACGATTCCCGGTGGCACGACGCTCGCTTACCCCCCTCAAACGTATCGCATAGCGCAATTGTCTCTTGCTGGGTCTGCGGCGCAATGTCAGCAATCAGTGCGAAATCTTCAGGCTCGAGCGGCTGGAATATTTGCATGAATACTCCGTCGTAGCACACGTTATCAAAACTTTCTCTTCCGCCCTGTATGATTTGGTCACACATTCCGCTCGCCCGAATAGGGTCGGCGGCAGTGATATACATGGTGAGATGCCCAAGCGCATGGTAGCAACTGGCGCGCTCCAGACCGGTGAATGTTCTGCTTTCACTATCTTCACAAATGGTCTTGAGTTGCGGAATAACATCTGCAACCTCCTTGTCTGAAAGAACCTCCGCATCACGAAAACGCTCTTGAAATGTGCCGTGGATACACCCATTCGAGCACATTCCTAAAGGACATCTCCCTATAACCTCGGTCCATTTAGATAGATCCTTTGATGCTTCGATTGCACTTATATTATGCCCGAGCACATGACAATACCAATATGACGAATCCAAGTCTTGCACAATGCGCGTCACCTCAAACGCTTCCTCAAACGTAAGTTCATTCATCACTTTCGGTATTTCTTCATCATAGCAAGACGGAACATAGACGCTGTCCTTGCACATCTCGACTATATTTTCAGCGTACACACGCAAATCCTTCTTGAATGGTTTTGATCCAACCACGTCAAAAAAAGAAAAAATGAAAATGAGCGCCGCAAGCGCGACAATGAGCGCCCCCAGAAACATTTGCCGTTCAGAGAGAGAAAGCATACGTCCATTGTATTAGAGCTCCACCCATAAGTCAGGTCTGCCCATGTAAAAACATCTTTCCTTATTATTGTCGTCCAGTGACCCGCAGAGAATTTCTGCATCGCCGCGATGCGCCGGATTTGCATAGAGCATCCAATAAGCACCGGCCCGACACAGTACAGACGATTCGGTGGTCATTTCACCGCATACCGAACGTATTTCCTGCGTGTCATACCCAGTCCGATTCCCGAGCGTATAGCCGACGCCAAGCATACACATGTCGTAGTTTTTCGTATCTGGAAGCCCCCCGCATAATGCCGCCATACGTTCCCAATCCTCTCCAAAGGTTAGTTCCCACCAACTGCCAAGCTCAAAGTAACACGACTCCTTGAACCTATTCGGCACAGAATCGCACGCGCCGTATACGTTGTCAGGATCAAGCGGACGCGGGGCGGTTACAAGTTTTCCGTCATCGGTTTCGTTAAGCGGAGTGTTGTATTCCATGAATACCCCAGAGGTGCAGCCGAGAATCGGTACGTATTGCTCTGTTTCGTCACACGCTTCAAGTGCGTCGACCAATCTGTCGTACCCAAAATACTCCAATATGCCGTGCCCGATACCATGCATACAACCCGTACCCAAAAGACCGTAGCGCTCCAGACACGCGAGGTTAAATTCCTTGATAATCTCCACCCCTCTATCTGCGAGCGCCCGGCCAAATAGCGCATGGTAGCACGAAAATCCAAAACTTGCATTGCAGATAACCACACCGCCTATCCCTTCACTCTCATGCAGTGCATCCCCGAATAGGTGCCCTGCAAAATGTTGAAAATCTTCGCGTAGTTGAGTTGTCTCGTGTACGAATTCACCATACGCACGTTGCGCGCCCACTGATTGAATACGCTCTCTCCAGTACTCTCGATACTCGACGCTTTCAATGTCCTCCGGCGGCACCCTGTTGCCACTTTGCAAAAATAAGAAAAGCGAAGCGAAAAGCCCTATGGCGATGATTGAGATAAGAAGAAGGCGCAACGAAAAAGGCATGGCGCTACTGTACCACCATTGGCACATTACGCTATACTTCTCATTATGAGTAATTGCGTTTTTTGCAGCATTATTTCAGGAGACATTCCTTCAGAAAAAATATATGAGGATGAGCACACGCTTGCGTTTTTGGATATTAATCCGGTAAATCCGGGACACACGCTTGTGGTCCCAAAGAAGCATTCGGAAAATCTCTACGACATTGAAACGACTGACTGGATGCAAATGATGCAAACGGTAAAGTTGCTTGCGCCAAAAATTAAAAAGGCGGTGGAAGCCGACGGCATTAATATAGAGATGAATAATGAAAAGGCCGCAGGGCAAATTATTTTCCACTCGCACGTACATATCGTGCCTCGCACCTTCGATGACGGATTGCGCCATTGGCCGGGCGCACCATATAAAGGTGAGGGCGCGCGCGATACCGCAGAGAAAATCCGCGCACTACTGTAGTGCCTCAATTCCGGGAAGCGTCCCTCTTGTCAAATATTCAAGCATCGCGCCGCCTCCGGTTGAAATGAAGGTGAATGCGTCTTCGATTCCCTCTTTTTGTATCGCCGCAATCGTATCTCCGCCTCCGACTATCGTCGTCGCATTAGACTCGGCAATTTTCTTTGCGAGCGCCCGCGTCCACTCGTCAAAACCTCCCTCATACAATCCCATCGGGCCATTCCATAGAATATACTTAGCTTCTTTTATGAAAGGGGCGACTGTGCGTATTGAATCAGGCCCTACATCGACAATTTTTTCATCGTTTGTAACCTCATGTGGAAGTATCGTGCGCACATTGCCTTTGCTGTCTTCCACTACCACGTCTGTCGGAGCAATGACTCTTTCATGAAAAAGTACGTCATCTGAAGGACGCCTCTCGGAGACACGCGATCGCCCCACTTCAAGTCCGCGAGCCGCAAAAATATCGTTCGCGAGCGCACCCCCGACAAATACTTTGTCGTAGCGCTCCGCTAATTCTTTTATGAGTGGCTCTTTCGTTTTAAATTTCGCGCCCCCGATGATAGCGAGAGACGGGGAGGGCGGAGTAAGCGCGCTCGAGAGATACGCGACTTCCTCTTGCAATAAAAGACCGGCATAGCTTGGCAGCCATTTTGGCACCCCCACAATAGATGCGTGCTCCCTGTGGCACGCTGAAAATGCATCGTTTACAAATATATCCGCAAGACTGGCAAGAGCTTTTGCAAACGCGTCATTATTTTTCATTTCCCCCTCATTGCGTCGCAGATTTTCAAGCAATATTGCATCTCCTTCATTCATCCCGGAAATAACCGTTTGTGCATGCTCGCCCACACCCTCCTGCACAAAAATCAGAGTCGGAAAATGTTTTTTCAATTCATTCGCAACAGGTCGCAACGTTTCTTCTTTTTCTCTGCCAATATGACTCGCGATAATCACTTTGGCGCCGGCGTCCAAGAGAAATTGGATGTTCGGCACTATTTTTTCAATCCGAAATACATTCATCACCGTCCCATTTCCCACCGGCACGTTGAGATCGGAGCGCACGAGCACTCTTTTTCCCTTTAGCTCGCTTCGCGAAATGTCTTTGAGGTAATTCATCCCGTTAGAAGTTGCCGCTGTCTCGCTTTTGCCATTACGTCCTTTCTGTTTTCCTTTCAACATACTTTTGGCGGGGCTCATTTAAAACAATGACCGCAGGAGTTCGGTAAACGTTTGAGCGTTGGCGCTGGCACGCCCCACAAGGAGCCCTTGCACATCACCCTCAATAATCATCTCTGCAGCATTACCTGCATCCACCGAACCTCCGTAGAGAATCGGGACGCTTAATGCAACGCTTCCATATTGCTGGTTTAAGAACTTGCGAATAAAAATCGCCATCTCGTGCATCTGACGGGGCTTCATCGCCTCTTTCGCCCCAATCGCCCAGACCGGTTCATACGCGATGATCAAATTTTTGAGCTGCTTTTTTGTCACGTGCTCTAAGCCACTTCGCAATTGTTCATTCACGAAAGCAAGGTATTCTCCCGATTGATCTCTTTCGCGCTCTCCGACACACAGTATTGCGGTCATTCCTTCCGCAAGCACCAGTTTCATTTTCTGCCCCACTTCGCTGTTCCTCTCTCCAAGTGCGCGTCTTTCGGCATGGCCCACAATTGCATATCCGGCACCGA
>Ga0210057_1009251_pt1 | contig 11450 bp, 10 predicted proteins | sample CryGeyCG2114_010_2_FD_183968 | JGI IMG/M metagenome (GOLD analysis project Ga0210057, IMG submission 183968) | Groundwater microbial communities from aquifer - Crystal Geyser CG10_big_fil_rev_8/21/14_0.10 (SPAdes) (version 2) | ecosystem: Environmental > Aquatic > Deep subsurface > Groundwater ...
TTTATTAATAGCTTGGTCTTTATTTGCTATAACAAACACAATGTTCTCAAGTAAAAAAGATATGGAAGGATTTATTGAGTTTTCAGCAATTGGGGGATTTTTTCTTCTTGTGATTATATTGGCTTCTATTATCGGCGGAATTGATTTTATGTCCCCTGTTTTATCATTTTTAAATAATTCTGTAATTCAAGCAGAAGTTAAAAAAATATCAGCGCTTTTTCTTATACCTCTTTTTATTAATTCTTTCTTCTTCTTATGCTCAAAAGTCCTTATTAGGAGATAGATTGCGTTTGTTTGCTTGAACATTAATAAAACCTTGCTACTGAGTGTTGTAGGCGATGTTCGAACTTTTTACGTTAATCAAAATTAATAGCCAATCTTATCATGTCTCTGCATTCAATACCATTTTCCATTATTTTCTCTTTATAGTTTTTCACAAAAAAATCTTTGTCTATCCCTATAATTCTAAAGCCACATTTTTGATAAAGAGAGAGCTGAGATAAACTTGAATTTCCCGTTCCGACTTCAACACGCTTTGCATTCTGTTTTTTGAGCCGTTCTATTACATCCTCAACTAACTTTTTACCTATTCCCTTGTTTTGATATTGTTCGTCGACAGCTAAGTTTTTCAATTCAACAGTATCATTAGCTTCTTTTGTTAATACGTACTCGCCGACAAGAACAGTATCTTTATATGCAAGAAATATTTCTCCGTGATCGATGTATTTTTGTACATTTTCACGGGAAGGATCTGCAAGAAGTAATAAATTCCATGGAATAATATCTGTTATCTCTTTTTTACGAATTATTAATTCATCCATTCTGACAAGCATTATAAATCTTTTAGGGAAAGTCCCAAAGAGCAATCTCCCCTTGAAAAAAACGAAACAATTTTAGATGTGCGGAGAGGGTGGGATTCGAACCCACGGTGAACTTGCGTCCACAGAGGTTTTCAAGACCTCCGCACTAGGCCACTATGCGACCTCTCCGAGTGCAACGAGGAGATGGTTGCTCAAGGTTCTGGGTTTAACCAGGTTCTTATGCGACCTCTCCAATATTTTAAACACTAAATAAACGGTTTGGCGGAGGAGACAGGATTCGAACCTGCGTGAGTCTTACGACTCAGGGATTTAGCAAACCCCCGCAATGGACCAACTATGCGACTCCTCCACGTGCTGTTAAGCCTTGGTATTATATCAGAAACTGTGGGTACTTTGTTACCTTTTTGTGGCTATTTTTGTTTGCTCTGGTGTTTAATTAGTGTTATGATGTACGTATGCTGGAACTACAAAAACCGCTAGAGGCGACAGGTATAAATATTGGAATTCAGGCTCCGCCGGAAGTGGCAGCTGCGGGCATCAGAGCCGTGAACGAAAAAAAAGAACTTCAGAAAATACATGACAATCTTTTGGAAATTGGCGCAAGCCATGCAGGTCCGGAAACGCCTATCACAACAGACCCGGAACTTGCAACAGGAGAAGTAGTACCAAAAAATATCTCTAGTTTCAAACCTAAAAAAGACACGACTTCGTTCTGGAGAGGACTTTTTTTGAGAAAACACCAAGAGCAAGGAAAGGAATTAAAAAATGCCGCTTGAAGCATTAAACACACAAAATCTTCTAAATACTTTTATTGTATTTTTGATTGCGACAATACTTTCAGCTCTCCTTGTAGGTGGGGTTGTCGGAATTGCTCTTGCGCTTGGGTTTTGGAGAAAATACAAAGAGAGACACCAGAAATCACTTGATACTGCCCTTCTTGAAATAACTCTTCCCCGGGAAAACGAGATAAAAATTGACGCCGCAGAACAACTATTTTCAGGTTTTACCTCCATAAAAGGCGCAAAGGGTTTTTTATCTTTTTTGAAAGTTCCCGAAAGTATCTCTTTTGAAATAGTTGCCAATTCTAATGATATTAGATTTTATGTTGGGGTTCCGCGCAGACTAAAAGACATGGTTGAAAAGCAAATTCACGGCGCGTATCCTGACGCGCAAGTTATAGAAATTGAAGATTATAATATTTTTGACACCGATGGAAAAGTCGCATTCGCAACTCTTAAACTTAAGAAAGCCTCATATGAGCCGATTAAAATCTATAAAGACCTTGCAGTTGATCCGCTCTCAACCGTAACAAGTACTCTTGGAAAAATGCAGGAGGGCGAGGCTGGTGCTATCCAAATCTTAATAACTCCGGCAAGCGACAATTGGAAAAAAACGGGACGCTCCTATATTTCAAATACAAAAAAAAGGGAAGCAAATCCTGAAACCGCAAAATATTCTGTTGACCAAAAAGAACTTGAGGCAGTCGAGCAAAAAATTGCAAAACCCGGATTTAATACTCAAATTAGACTATTGGTCGTTTCTTCAACAAAAGAAGCTGCAGACGCGCATATTTCAAATATGGAAGGCGCGTTTACCCAATTTGCGTCATTTAATTCTTTTGAAAAAGCGAAAGCAAGATTTTTTAAAGGGATGGCAATGGTTGATTTTGTCTACCGCCAACTTCCGCTTATCCCAATATCACAAAATGTTTTGACGATTGAAGAACTTGCAACAATTTTCCATTTTCCAAATAAAAGTGTTGAAAATCCGCGCATCCGTTGGCTTGCGGCTCGTGTGGCCCCGGCACCAGCCACGATTCCGACAACCGGACTTTACCTCGGAAAAAGTATTTACCGCGGACAAATCCGCCCGATATACATAGCGGATGACGACAGAAGGCGCCACATGTATATTATTGGAAAAACTGGAGTTGGAAAATCCGAATTTTTAAAAGACATGATTTTGCAGGACATAAGAGAAGGTAAAGGCGTATGCTTTATTGACCCCCACGACACAATTGATATGATACTTCCGCTTATCCCACCGGAACGTGCTGAAGACGTAATTCTTTTTGACCCGTCTGACACCGAACGCCCGATGGGAATTAACATGCTTGACGCTCAAACCGATGAACAAAAAGATTTGATTGTAACTTCAATTATCGGACTCATGTATAAGCTTTATGATCCTAATAAAACAGGAATTATCGGTCCTCGCTTTGAACACGCAATCCGCAATGCAATGCTAACTGTCATGAGTGAGCCGGGCAATACTTTTGTTGAAGTCGTAAGGGTTCTTACAGACTCATCATTTGTCCAAGAACTTTTGCCAAAAATTGACGACCCGATTGTCAGACGGTACTGGACTGATCAAATCGCCCAAACTTCAGACTTCCATAAATCGGAAGTTCTGGATTATATCGTTTCAAAATTCGGTAGATTTGTTACCAACCGCATGATGCGGGATATTATCGGCCAAAGCGTAAGCGCTTTTAATTTCCGCGAAGTAATGGACCAAGGAAAAATTCTTCTTATTTCTCTTGCGAAGGGAAAAATCGGAGAGGACAACTCGAGCTTTTTGGGACTTATTCTTGTTCCAAAAATTTTAGCCGCTGCAATGTCCAGAACCGATGTGCCACAAGAACAACGCCGCGATTTTTATTTATATGTTGACGAATTCCAAAATTTTGCAACTCCTGACTTTGGACAAATTCTATCAGAAGCGCGGAAATACCGACTTAACCTAATTGTTGCCAACCAATTTATCGGACAAATTGAAGAAGAAGTAAAAAATGCAATTTTCGGAAATGCCGGAACAATTATTTCATTCCGCGTCGGAGTATCAGACGCAAATTATCTTCAGCACGAATTTCAGCCTACTTTTTCTGAAGCAGACCTTATAAATGTCGAGCGCTATCACGCTTATGTTAAAACTCTTATAAATGGTGAGCCCACAACTCCTTTTTCAATGGATCTGACTCGGGATCTAACAGAGGAGAAAAAACAGGAAAATCCCCGAGTTGCAGAACTTGTCCGAGAATTATCGCGCCTTAAGTTTGGCCGACCGCGGGATTTGGTTGAGGCAGAAATTGCAAAACGATCACGCCTTTTTGAAGTATTGGGCGATTTAGGAGACGGTCCCGAACAGCTAAAAGGCCCAGACGGCGGATCAGGCGGATTGCTTTAGTTTTTGGTATAATCCCAAACAAGGGCCTGTAGCTCAGCGGTAGAGCGCTACTCTTATAAAGTAGATGTCCTTGGTTCGATCCCAAGCAGGCCCACCGAATTGAATTTCCCATCGCTTTATGCTTCACTAGATTAATGGAACCAAACCAACAACCCATTGAACCTCAAAACATAAAACTGCCTGGACCGATAAATCTATTCAAAGATTCTTTTTTAATATACAAACTAAGATTTAAAACAATTATTGGACTCAGTCTTATATATTACATTCAGCTTTTACTCGTAATGACAGTAATAATTATTGTTAGTATTCTAGGAATTGCTCTTGTATACGCGTTGAAGTTCTCTATCCCAATTCTCATCCTTGTTGGCATTTTAGCATTAACGCTAATTTTAGGTTATATATTTATTCAAAACTTGACCATTCTATCTTTAATAACAAGTATTGTTAATTATCGAGAAGGAATAGGAATTATCGAATCTTTCAAAAGAAGCTTCAAAAAAACAATTCCGTATATCTGGACAAGTGCACTTGTTTTTCTTGTTACATTTGGATTAATTCTAATTGTATTGCTACCTACTATGTTGATATTTATCTTTCTTTCTAAATTAGCATTATTGTCCCCCGGAGACATCATTGGTAAAGCCTTAATCACATTTATCAGCACTGTTCTCTTTATAGCCCTCGTTGGTATTTTGACAGTGTGGTTTTTTAACGCAGCCTATGTTTTAGCCTCAGAAGGAATTGGAGGCCTGAATGCACTTCTTAAAAGTCGCGAGTACGTGAGAGGGAGATTCTTTTCTGTTTTGTTAAGAATTGTTTTATTGTTAATAGTAATTACTTTTTTCGAAACAGGAATATCTATTCTCCCAAAACTAATATCATTACTGCATGTTCCATATTTAGATATTATAATTACTGCCGCAATATCAATAGCACTTGCACCTTTGGGATTTATTTATAGTTTTATTATTTATGATAATTTAAAAGCATTTAAAGGCGACTTCGTTTTTCAACCCTCAAAAAAGGGCAAAATCCTACTTTTGTCTATTATATTTACCCCATTGATTTTTGCGTTTATACTTCTTTACTACATATTCCCAAGCCTTATTTCCTCCTATAAAATGCCTAGATCAATAGGAAATTATCCCAAAATATCAATTTCTCCCACTCAAAACAAACCAATTACGCCAACTTATCAATCCGGCACGTTTTTGATTGAAGGACAGTCTATGTATCCTAATTATCAAAATGGGCAGTCTTTCACCATTAATACAACTACATATAACACTACTAATCCCTCTCGTGGAGAATTAATCATATTTTTTAGTCCGATTACTCGAAAGCCTATTCTAAAGAGAGTTATTGGAATACCTGGAGATAAAATATCCTTAATAAATAACTCTATCTCTCTTAATGGACAACAACTTAATGAGAGTCTGTATCTCCCTCCGGAAACCAAAACATATGTGGGAACTTTTTTAGAAAATAGTAAGGAAATAACCGTACCTCCTGATGCTTATTTCGTTTTGGGCGACAACCGAAGCTTTAGTTCAGACTCTCGAGAATGGGGTTATATTTTAAAAAATGATATAGTTGGAAAACTCGGAAATTGCTATTCTAACTGCGGTTTGAACAAAAGATAAGCTTCTATCTGGTACAATTAATAACCAATGAAAAAAGTTTTTTTTCTCGCATGTATCACTGCATTATTTTTTATTAGTTTAAAACTTATTTCTTTCCCTGTTTATTCAGACGAACTTGACGATATTGGGAAAAAGCTTGGAGAGCTTCAAAGCGCCTTATCTTCCTCTCAAAAAGCAACCGCTCCTCTTCTTTCCCAACTTACAAACCTGAAAGCTCAATTGACCGGAATTGAAAATCGTGTCGTTTTCCTTGAAAACGATATTGCCGAGAAAAAAAAGATTATAGAAAAAGGGTATAAAGATTTGGAAAAACAAAAGGAAATTTTTAATAAAACCGTCAGAGACTACTATATTAAAAATTATGCTTTTTCTCCGCTTCTTATTTTTATTTCCGCGCAAGATGCATCAAGCGTAACTCGTCTTATTGCATACAAAAAAAAGGGTACCGATCAAGACAAAATCCTGATAACAAATATTGCGTTAAAGCTTACGGACATTGAAGAGCGTAAAAAAAATCTGGAAAGCGAAGAAACCCGCCTATCAAGCGTGAAAGAAAAACTCGCTAGTGAAAAGCTTCAGGTTGAAAAAGTAGTTAAAGGAGCACAAGAATATCAAACAACACTGTCAAGTCAAATAGCACAATTATCAGCAAAACAGCAAGACCTAATTGCGCAAAAATTAGGAAGGCTTAATATCCCGCGCTCTGCTGGGTCAGGAGGAAGCTGCTCAAGCGATATAGAGCCTTTTAAAAGTCCCGGGTTTAGTCCTGCCTTTGGACTATTCACATATGGTGTTCCTAACAGGGTTGGTCTTAATCAATATGGCGCGTTTGGACGGTCAAAAGCTGGACAAGGCGTTGAGGATATTTTACATGCATATTATGATAGTTATGAGTTAAAAAAAGATTATAGCCAAGAAATTACTATCAATGTTGAAGGAGGACCATCATTAAAGATTGATGATTATCTAAAGCATTTAGGGGAAATGCCTGAATCATGGGGAAATGAAGGAGGATACGAAGCACTAAAAGCACAAGCTATCGCTGCCCGCTCTTATGCTCTTGCGTATACAAACAACGGCCAGGGCTCAATCTGCGGGACTGACCACTGCCAAGTTTTCCTGGCAAATGAAAAAGGGGGAAAATGGAATGAAGCAGTTGAAGCAACAAAAGGATGGGTTATGGTTCAGGGAGGAAATCCTATTAAAGCATGGTTTTCTTCAACGCACGGAGGCTATGTTCATTCATCAGGAGATATCGGCTGGAGCGGAACTTCATGGACTAAGAACGGAACTGACTCCTCTTCTTCAATAGGCAGTTTTGACGATCTTAAAAACAATGCATACGACAAGGAATCTCCATGGTTTTATTGCGATTGGGGAGCGCGGGCAGAATACAATAAAACAGCTTGGCTAAAACCCGATGAAGTTGCAGACATTGCTAACGTAATTCTATTGGCGCGGAAAAATTCTTCATCAAAATCTCATTTATACCAAACAGATGAAGCAAACCCTGAAGGAACAGATACTTGGGACGCTGGACGCGTAAAACAGGAGCTTGGAAGTGATGCGTTTAATAACGTTTCTGATATTTCTGTTTCAACAGACTTTGGCTCCGGAAAAACTACTTCTGTCACAATAAACGGTGATGGTAAATCCCAAAATTTCCCTGCTTCAGAATTTAAAGACTGGTTTAATTTACGGGCACCAAAAAATATACAAATCGTCGGGCCTTTGTACAATGCTGAAAAACGCTAAATTTTCACTTAAGATTAGCAAAAAAATATAATTTAGGCTATAATTTTGCACAGACGCTGTGGACAAATCAAGCCAACCATTACAAGGAGAGTTCGTTTTGGGAAAACAAAAGCCCGAGAAAACTCTTGACATAAAAAACTCAAAAAAGGGAATTGACAGTACTGATCCTCCTTTTTCCCATTCGGGGGACGCGCGTAAGAATCCTCATTTTTATTCCTCGCTTTCCTATTTTCCACAAGGGATAACATTTGAAGATCAGGAAGCAAACGAGGAAATTATTCTCTTAATAAGGAGGGATTTTATAACAAATATTCCTTGGGTAGCAATGTCGTTTTCTCTTATAATTGCTCCTATTCTCTTCTCGTTCTTTTCGGACACCCTCTTTCCTTTTATTCAAATTTCTCCTACGACACACTTCTTGCTCTTATTGTTTTACTATCTTTTAGTCGCAGGGTTTATTTTAGTCGAGTTTACTCTCTGGTATTTTAACATCTTACTTGTTACCAATATGCGTGTTATTGATGTTGATATTGATGGGATACTATACAAGAATGTCGCCCAAACAAAACTTGACTTAATTCAGGATGTTAGCTACACTCAAATTGGGGCAATTCGGTCGCTATTTAACTATGGAGACATTTTAGTTCAAACAGCAGGATCTCTGGGAAATTTTGAGTGCACCAAAGCTCCTGAACCGGCACGCGTGATAAAAATTATAGGAGATTTAATAGGAAAATAATATGCAATTTAATGATTTTTTCCAATCAATTATTACTTCCTCTCTTAACCAAGATTCTATTGTTAAAATCTTGCTTGTAATTTTTCTTTCTTTGTATATTCTTTTTGCAGTTATTCTTATGGTGCAAATTAGAAGGTTTAACGCAATAATTAACCAGGTAAGATTCTCTCCAATTTTTAAAGCGCTTGCAACAGGACATCTTATTGCAGCCGTTGTTCTTTTGATAGGCATTGCTATTAACTAACTATGAACAGTCAAAACATATTGATTGCAAAAATAATAACAAATGCAACTGACACTACATGGTCCCAAGCCTATAGCACAATAAATTTATACGTAACGCTTTCGCTTACGTCCTCTGAAAAACTTGAAGAGGCAATAGCATCATACGGTAAAGACATATTGGAAAGGCTCCAGAGGGAATTTTTTGCGCTTGACGATAAAAATCTTGAGACAGTAAAAAAAGCGGTTGAAACAGTCACCGAAGAAATTGGAAAAGAATACTCCTATTCTATAGTCCTTGCAACAACAAACGGTGAAACTCTTTATATTGTCGTCGGATCAGCAGGAATGGTGGTTATAAAACGCGGGGAAAAACTCGGAACAATTGCAAAAGGAGAAGAAGGAACAGTAACTGCATTTTCCGGTCACCTACAAGACGGTGACATAATTGTTCTTGAAACTTCTGATTTTGCAAAAAAAATTCCTTCGGACAAATTATCTCCTCATCTTGAAGGAGCAACCGTTTCTGAAATTTCAGAAAATATTGCGCCTCTTATCCATGAGGATCCTATTGGAAACGAGGCGGCGATAATTTTGCAATATAAAAAAGATGCTGAAGAAGTAGCTGACATACAGGAAGCACCTGGAGAAGAAAAAAAAGAAAAAGATCAAAAAGAAGACAAAAGCGATGAACCTTTCGAAGATGAAATCATCGCCCCCGAAGAAAAAGGTCCCGGAACTACAACTAGTCTTTTTTCTAAATTTAGATTACCTTCGGTAAATTTTGGAAAAAAACGTAAAATACTCATAATTATTGCAATTTTTGCTCTTGTTGCGGTTTTAGCAGTAAGTATTTTAATTGAAAAGGGAAGACAAGAGGAGAAAAAAAGAGAACAACAATTTACCCAACAAATAGTTCCTCTTGAAAAAAAACTGGAAGACGCAAACACTCTTGCGGGACTTAATAAATCCCTTGCTCTTGATGCATATTCTGAAATTAAAAAAAACATCGAAGATGTTCGCGACTCTTATCTAAAAGACACAACACAAAGAAAAAAAGTAGACGCTTTCTACTCTGAAGTATCAAAAAAAGTTGACGAGCTTTCTCAAGCCGCAAATTCCCAAAACGAAAAAGTATTTTTTGATCCGCAAAACGAAAGCGTTAAAAAGGTTGATATGGTAACCCGTAAAGGAGAGGCAATTGTTGCTGCAAACCGTGACGGCGGTATCGTTATTCTTTCAGGTGAGGGAAAAGTACAGAAAACAATAAAAAATGAGTTTAAAAACATCGGAAGTATTACAGCTGATAAAGAGACTGTTTATTTGCTCTCGGATTCAGGAGTTTTAAGCGCCAACAAGAAAAAAGCAACAACAGAAAAAATTATTCCGGATGTAAAAAATACTGCTGACGTAGCAGGAATTGATACTTTTCTTGGAAATGTCTATGTTTTAAATAAAAAAGACGCAACAATCGACAAATACACTTCAGGAAGCACAACTAAAAAAGCTTACTTTACAGATAAAATTACGCTGAATTCTCCTATAGGTATTTCTATTGACAGTTCAATCTGGGTTGTTGAGGACGATGGAAAAATCCGAAAATTCACAAAAGGAAAAGAAGACGACTTTTCTCTTAAAGGTCTTATAAAACCGCTTGGAACAGGAAACATTCTTTACACAGATATTGATTATGCAAATATTTACCTTCTTGACGGCAAAAACGGGCGTGTTGTTCAAATTGCAAAAAATGGAGAAGTGAAAAATCAATTTGCTTCAAAAAATCTTATAAACGCTGTTTCTTTTGCGGTTGATGAGACAGGCAAAAAAATATATTTTGTAAAAGACTCAAAAATCTATTCCTTTGACCTCTAACATCTTCCTCAATACTGATATAATAGAGGCATGAAAATAGGAAATAAAAGAATCTCACAATTTAAGTTGGAAGAAAAACTTGAAGCTGGCATTGTATTGCTTGGTTCAGAGGTAAAAGCTGCGCGTCTTGGACACGCAGACATAACAGGAAGTTATGTAAAAATTATAGGCAACGAGGCATATCTTGTTGGTGCCAAAATTTTTCCGTACAAATTTTCGCGAATTGAAGGATATGACGAAAAACGGACAAGAAAACTTCTTCTTCACAAAAAAGAGCTTCTTGTTCTTAAATCACGCCTTGATCAGGGAAATTTTACACTTGTACCGACTGCGCTTTATCTTAAAAACGGGAATTTTAAGCTTGAAATAGCACTTGGTAAAGGAACAAAAGAACACGAGCGTCGGAAAAACGCAAAGCAAAAAGTCCTCAACCGCGTACAGGAGCGTGAGTTGAAAAACTTCACATAATAGATCACATTTTAGCTGTCTCGTAATAAGCTGGCTAAAATAGAGAGTTGATTATAAACTATGCTTATTTTCATCATCTCCGTAGAGCTCTAATATTTCTTTAGCATAGGCGATTAGATCTCTAACCCTGGCGCCATTTGGTTGACCCTTTACCCATAGTTCTAGATTTTCATTTCGATTGTCTGTTTTAATACCGTTTTTATGATGAACGTTTTCATTGGGTAAAAGATATCTACCAAGACGTTCCTCCATAATTAATATATGTTCAAAAACAAGTCCGTTATTTTTAATAGCTCTTGGATGTCCTCTTTCTCTTATGTAGACATATCCTTGATTCGTAATGTAACGAGATGCTCCAAAATATTTTCCCTTATTCTTTTTATTATTGCACGTTATACAACTTCCAGAATGTTGTTGGATTAATTTTCCACAAGTGCAGCGTTTATTAAATTTTGCTTTGTATTCGTTTTCTCTACAGGCAGGACACCTTACGTGCCTACTAGAGGGAGTAAAATTATTTTTGCAAATAGGGCATTGCCTCATTGCTCCAGTATATTATTTGTGGAGATATTGGTCAATAGGTGGAGATGGTGGGTATTGCTCCCACGTCCAGGTCTGTTAATCAAAAACATCTACAAGCTTAGTTAATTTTTAATTGTCGTCTTGCTCTGATCCAATTAACAGGAAAGGCAATTCCAAGATTTTAATTTTCTAGCCTAGAATCAATCAGTCTCTAAACCC
>Ga0210057_1009253_pt1 | contig 11448 bp, 9 predicted proteins | sample CryGeyCG2114_010_2_FD_183968 | JGI IMG/M metagenome (GOLD analysis project Ga0210057, IMG submission 183968) | Groundwater microbial communities from aquifer - Crystal Geyser CG10_big_fil_rev_8/21/14_0.10 (SPAdes) (version 2) | ecosystem: Environmental > Aquatic > Deep subsurface > Groundwater ...
ATGGAAAGCTTTGGCCCGGTCTACCGGATTTAAGTCCTCACGCTGCAAGTTCTCAATAATCGCCATTTCAAGCTTCATCTTGTCGGTGTCCTCGCCACTCCGGATAACCGCCGGCACCATGGCAATGCCAGCTAGGCGCGAGGCGCGCAGGCGCCGTTCGCCGGCGATTAACTCATACTCGGTGGCCAAACCGCCATCCTCGCGCTCTACCTCTTTGCGGGTAACCACCAACGGCTGGAGGACGCCATATTGGCGAATCGAGTCAGCCAAATCGCGCAGGCGCGCCTCGTCAAACTCGCGCCGGGGTTGGAAGGGGTTGGGCTTAATCTTGTCCACCTCAATCCAAAAAACGGCATTATTGTAGATCTCGGACATCTTGCCCCTATTTTAGCATAAAAATTAATTGGTGCCGGAGGGGAGACTTGAACTCCCACGGGTTGCCCCACACGATTTTGAGTCGTGCGTGTCTGCCATTCCACCACTCCGGCGATATTGGCATTTTACGGTTTTACCCCAAAAAAGCAAACTTGTGCTAGGTTTAAATTATGGCAAATAAAGAGAAAAAGCTAATTGTGATTGTGGGACCGACGGCCAGCGGGAAGAGCGACCTAGCGGTGGCAATTGCTAGGCGCTTGGGTGGCGAGGTGGTCTCGGCCGACTCGCGACAAGTGTATCGGGGTTTAGATATTGGCAGTGGTAAAATTACCAAGCGCGAGATGGAAGGGGTCAAACATCATCTGCTCGACGTCGCGAGTCCCAAGCGCGTCTTCACCGTGGCCCAATATCAAAAATTAGCAACTAGAGCTATCCAGCAAATTTGGCGACGAGGCAAAGTGGCTATCTTGGTTGGTGGCACCGGCTTCTATATCCAGGCCGTGGTTGACGGTTTAATTTTGCCAGTCGTGCCACCAAACCAAAAATTGCGAAAAGAATTGAATTCAAAGACTCCGGCCGAGCTATTTAAACTGCTTAAAAAATTAGACCCCAAGCGAGCGAGAGGGATAGACCGGCATAATCCCCGGCGCTTGATTAGAGCGATTGAAATTGCCCAAGCGCTGGGCCGAGTGCCCGGTTTGCAAGTTAAGCCTCTTGGTGCGAAAATACTGATGATTGGGCTTAATCCCGATTTGGCTGATCTGAAAAAGAAGATCAATGTTCGCTTAGCTAAGCGCCTCAAACAAGGGATGTTGGCGGAAGTGAAAAAATTGCGCGGAAGCGGTCTCTCTTGGCGCAAGCTGGAAGACTTTGGTTTGGAGTATCGTTACTTGGCGCAATACTTGCAAGGCAAAATCAGCCGGCCGGAGATGATAATCAAGCTTGCGAGCGAGATTTATAATTACGCCAAGCGTCAGTTCACCTGGTTTAAACGAGACAAGAGGATTATTTGGACCAATAACAAACAAAAAATTTTCGCCCTCGTCCGTACCTTGCTAGAAAATTAATTTGGCGGGCCCACGAGGATTCGAACCTCGATCAACGGTTTTGGAGACCGTTATTCTACCATTGAACTATAGGCCCTAGCCCCTTAAAATTACCTTATTTTTACTCTTCCGGCAAGCTAAGAAAAACCCGCCTCGCCGGCGGATTATTTCTTGGCTTCTTTATGGGGCGTATTTTTTCGGCACCAGTTGCAATATTTTTTTAGCTCAATTTTGCGCTCCACGCTCTTGCGATTCTTCCGGGTCCAGTAGTTAACGCGCTTACAACTACCGCACGCTAGTTTAATAAGATGATCCTGGGACATAAATTTATCAGTATTTTTGATGATTTCTTGGACCGCCCTACTATAACAAACCGTCCCCCAAAAGGCAAACTAGTCCCCCCGGCAGGAATCGAACCCGCATCACAGGCTCCGGAAGCCCGCATTCTATCCGTTGAACTACGAGGGGGTGAACGGCTTCATTTTGACTTAAAAGCGCTTTTTATGCAATAATTCAAGCGTCTATGCGTCGGTGGTAGAGTGGTCAATTACAACAGACTGTAAATCTGTCGGCTCCGGCCTACGGGGGTTCGAATCCCTCCCGGCGCACCAATAATGTCTAAAGTTATTCCTCATTCGTTTTTTGGGCGAGACGCCCGGCGCGTGGCGCGAGAGTTGGTGGGCCACTATCTCGTCCGGCGAATAAACGGGCAAATCAAAAAATATAAGATTTTAGAAACCGAGGCGTACCGGGGCGAAAAGGATTTGGCTTCGCATGCCCGACACGGTCGAGCCGGCCGGGCCGCAATCATGTTCGGCCCGGCCGGACGTTTTTATATCTACTTGGTTTACGGCCGGCACGAGCTCTTAAACATCACCACCGGCCAAGACGGCCAAGCGGGCGCGGTGTTAATCAGACGGGTGGAAACTTTAGACGGCCCCGGCAAATTAACCAAAGCCCTCAAGATTACCCGCGCCCTCAATAATCTCCCAGCCAGTCGCGCCACCGGATTATGGCTCGAATATCCACTTGGAGGCCCGGCCTCCAAGTCGGGCAAGCGGCGAAAAGTAAAAACCGCGCCCCGAGTGGGCGTGGCTTACGCCGGCCCTTGGGCCGGCAAACTTTATCGTTATATTTTAGATGCTTAGTTTTTCGCTCCAACTTTATTTCTCCGAGCGCGAATAGCGAGCTTTTTCTTTAATTCCAAAGTCGGCAAGCCATCTTTCATCACCACCTCCACCACGCCACCATGATCCACCTTCCGGCTGATAATCAGCTCGGCAATGGAGTTAAGAATCCGGCTTTGGATTAGTCGCTTAAGCGGCCGAGCGCCATACTCCGGATTATAGCCTTCCTTAGCCAAGTACTCATACACCTCGTCATTAACCTTGAGCACAATCCCCTTGTCGAGCAAACGCTTCTCCACCACCTCCAATTGGATGCCGACAATCTCTTTAATCACCTTGATTGGGAGCGGATTGAAAATAATAATCTCATCCAACCGGTTTAAAAACTCGGGCCGGAAATGATTCTTGAGCGACTCGTGGATTTTGTCTTTCACTTGTTCAAAGTCGGTCGCTTCGCCGGCGCCAAAACCCATCTTTTGGAAGCGGTTGATGTACTCGCTTCCCAAATTGGAAGTGAGAATAATAATCGCGTTTTTAAAATTGGCCACCCGACCCTTCGAGTCGGTTAACCGGCCATTATCCAACACTTGAAGCAACAAATTAAACACTTCCGGATGCGCCTTTTCAATCTCATCAAAAAGGATGACCGAATACGGCCGATGACGGATAGTCTCGGTTAAGCTACCACCCTCATCATAACCCACATAACCCGGCGGAGAACCGATTAGTTTAGACACGGTATGGCGCTCCATATACTCGCTCATATCCACCCGCACCAGCGCCTTCTCGTCATTAAACATCCGCTCGGCCAGAACTCGCGCCAACTCGGTTTTGCCCACCCCGGTCGGCCCCAGGAACATAAACGAGCCAATTGGCCGATTCGGGTCGGCGATGCCAGCCCGCGAGCGGCGTACCGCCTCGGCAATCTTCTTAATCGGCTCATCTTGACCGCGAACTCGAGCACTCATCTCCTTTTCCAACTTGGAGAGGCGAGCCGCCTCTTCTTCCAACATCTTGGTCACCGGGATACCGGTCCAGCGCGAGACTACCGCCGCCACCTCCTCATCGGTGACATCTTCCTTAAGAATTTTCCGCGCGCTCTGGAGGCGCTTCAGTCGATTATCTTTGGCCTTCAGCTCTTTCTCCAAAGCCGGGATTTCACCGTAACGGATTTCGGCCGCCCGAGCCAAATCCGATTTAAGCTCGGCATGCGAGGCCGCCAATTTGAGCTCCTCCAACCCCTGCTTGATTTCGCGGATTTCACTAATAATCTTTTTTTCATTCTTCCACTTCAATTCCAGCTCGCCGGTCTTCTCCTTCAAGTCGCTAATTGCCTGATCAATCTCCTTAATTCGCGCTTTATTATTTTTGCTTTCCGAGTCCTTCTTCAAGGCTTCGCGCTCCACCTCCAGTCGCATTGCCCGGCGCTCGGCATCTTCCAGACTGGCCGGCTTGTTCTCCAATTCCAAACGCAAGGCCGCCGCCGCCTCGTCCACCAAGTCAATCGCCTTGTCGGGGAGAAAGCGATCGGTAATGTAACGAGCTGAGAGATTAACCGCCGCCACAATCGCGCTGTCGGTAATGTGGACGCCATGATGGAGCTCATACTTGTCTTTCAGGCCACGGAGAATAGCCACCGCATCTTCCACGTTCGGCTCCTCCACCACCACCGGCTGGAAGCGGCGCGTCAGGGCTTGATCCTTCTCAATATGCTTTTGATATTCCTTAATCGTGGTGGCCCCGATGGCGCGGAGCTCGCCGCGCGCCAGGGCCGGTTTGAGCATATTGGAAGCGTCAATCGCCCCCTCGGCCGCGCCGGCGCCAACAATGGTATGAATCTCGTCAATAAACAAAATAATTTTCCCCGCCGAGCGCTCAATCTCTTTGATGATATTTTTTAATCGTTCCTCAAACTCGCCGCGATACTTGGTGCCGGCCAAGAGGAAGCCAAGATCAAGCGAGACCAGTTCGCGGTCGCGCAAGCTCTCGGGCACATCACCCTTGGCTATCCGGATCGCCAATCCCTCCACAATCGCCGTTTTACCGGTCCCGGCCTCGCCAATTAAAACCGGATTGTTTTTGGTCCGGCGGGAAAGGATTTCCATCACCCGCCTAATCTCGGCCTCCCGGCCAATCACCGGGTCAAGCTTGTCATCGCGGGCCAAGGCGGTCAAATTGCGAGTAAACTTCTCAATCGCTTTGAATTTTTTCTCCGGATTGAGGTCGGTAATCTTGCCCACCTTGAGCTCCTCAATAATCCGAGTAATGTCCTCGGTGTTAATCCGGAAGCGAACCAAAATTTCTTGAGCTTGACTGGGCACATCAAGGAGCGCCAAGAGCAAGTGCTCGGTTGAGACAAACTCACTGCTGAAGGAGGCCGCCACCTTGCCGGCCGAGTCAAACACCCGCACCAACTCCGGCGTCAGATAAATTTGGTAAGTTGGCGCGGCCACGGTGGCATCCGGCTCGCCCTCAATCGTGTCTAAAAGGTAATCGGTTAGCATGACCGTATCCACCTCCAACTTGTCTAAAATGGAGACTGCCGGACTTTCGTCAGACAACAACAAAGCCACCAATAAATGGATCGGATTAACTTGATTCTGCCCACGCTCAATCGCCAACTCATGCGATTTTTTAATCGCTTCGCGGGCTTTGGAGGTAAAATTTTGAAATGGTAACATTAACCCTAGTCTACAATATTATTTAATCGAGTCAATTAAGGCGCGGACGAGAGCGCCCGGCGCGGCCGCGCCGGGCGCGAGGTTAAGACCGATTACTTCGCCTTGGATGGAGAAGAGCGGCCCGCCCAAATTATCGCTCCTCGCGGCATTGGTGGTAATGGCCGTCGTGGTGCCGGTCGCCGGCGAGAGCGAGGAGATAATCCCCACCGTTACCGGTCCAACATTACTGCCGATGGAACCCAAAGCAATTACCGTCTGGCCCACCGACAGACTGCCGGCCGACAAGCGGGCGGCCGCGATTGCCGATTTGTCTTGAGGAAGCAAGGCCGACAACAAGCTGGGCGCCGGCGCCTCGGGCAAAGTAACTTCCATTACTCGCAAAACGGCAATCCGCTTGTCGGTAGAGAGCGCCGCCAACTCCGCTCGATACTCAATCCCGGTTTCCGTTGATAAGTAATAAGGTCCGGCGCGCTTATTGGTCTCGTCCGGCAACACGCCGGCGGCCGTAACCAAATATTTGCCCTCATCAACAACAAACGCCAAACCGAGCGATAATTCGGCGGTTCGAGATTCGGTCAAGCGACCGACAGTGGCCGAAGCGTCATTAATCACCTTCACAATCAACTCCTCTTCGGTAATAATGACCGGCACTTCCCTCACCACCGTGCGGGTGTCGCCGGGCACCACCTTCTCAACTGTCCGTTCCACCACCCGATTGATAGTTTGAGTGACCGTCGGCGACTGTTCATCAAGCAACGACACCGTTAAAATACCAGTGGCAATGGAGGTGACAAACGACACCAAAATCGCCATCAGGATTAATTGACTATTATTGAGGTCTTCCATTCTCATATCTTGCTTATAGCTTAGCAAGTTTGGCCACGGTTTGCCAGTTTATAACTTGCCAGATTTTGCCCAGATAATCGGCTCGCTTGTTTTGATAGTTGAGATAATAAGCATGTTCCCACACATCTACACCCAAAAGCGGGATGGCGCCAAGTTCAAGCGGCGTGTCTTGATTGGCAGTAGTAATGATTTCCAAGCCACCAAATTGATTGCGCACCAACCATACCCAACCGGAACCAAAGCGGGCCATCCCGGCCGCCTCGAATTGCTGTTTAAATTCTGTCATCGAACCAAATGATTCAGTTAAAAGTTTTTCTAATTCTGGTGACAATTCATTCTCCTTACTAGAAACCGGCGCGAGCATCGTCCAAAAGAGCGAGTGATTATAATGTCCGCCACCGTTGTTGCGCACAGCACTTCTAATCTCGTCCGGCACTACTTCAAAATCGGCAAGCAAGTCTGGCAGGGGCAAATCGGCAAGCTCCGGATACTTCTCTAAAGCCGCGTTAAGTTTATCAACATAACCTTGATGGTGTTTGCCGTGATGCAACTTCATTGTTGCCTCGTCAATCACCGGCGCCAAGGCATCGTAATTATAAGTTAAGATCGGCAGCGTATGCATAATTGGCTTGGGTTAATTTATTAATCAACAGTGGCAAAATTTTTACCAGTTTTTTTAACTTATCTTTAGTGGCATCGCGGCCCAAACTTAAGCGGATGGACCCACCGGCCCGAGCGCGATGGTAACCTAAAGACAGTATAACATACGAGTCATCGGCCTTCGGAATTGAGCAGGCGCTACCGGTTGAGACGGCAAAACCTTTGGCGTCAAGCTCCAGCACCAATTGCTCGGCCAACACGCCGGGGAAATAGAGGTTGAGATTATTGGGCAAGCGATTATCCAAACTGCCGTTTAATTGTGCTTCAGGCGAAGCGCGCTTAATCTCTTGCCACAGCCAATCGCGCAACCGGCTCAACTTAATCGCCTCCCGGTCTTTTAATTTACTCGCTAAAGTAAGCGCCGTCGCCAAACCAACAATCCCCGGCACATTCTCGGTGCCGGCGCGGTATCCAGCCTCTTGCCCACCACCTAAAAGTTGCGCCTCGAGCTTGACTCCCCGTTTAACATACAACAAGCCAACACCCTTGGGGCCGTAAATTTTGCCGGCGTTAATGGTTAATAAGTCGACACCCAACTGGCGAACATCAAGCGGGAGGAAGCGCCCGGTCTGGCAAGCGTCGGTATGAAAATAAGGATAAGGCGTGCCGGCGCGCTTGCGCGCGCGACGGATAATTTTGGCAATCTCGGCCAGTGGCTGGATAGCGCCAATCTCGTTGTTGGCGTGCATTACCGACACCAGTCTAACTTCAGGGGTTAACAATTCGGCGAACCTTTTAAGATTAATTTGGCCGGAGGGTAAAACCGGCGCGATTATCACCCGACCAGCCGCTAGGCATGGAGCCAACACCGACGGATGCTCAATGGCGCTCACCATTATCGCGCCACCCGCGGCCGCCGAGAGCGCCAGATTATTGGCTTCAGTCCCGCCGGCGGTAAAAATAATTTCATCCGGCAGCGCGCCGAGCGCCGTGGCACACTCGGCGCGGGCGGCGGCAAGAGCCGCGGCCGCGTTAACTCCCTCCTGGTGCAAGCTGGAGGGATTGCCAAAGCCGCGCTCAAGCCACGGACGCATCGCCCGCCAAACTCGAGCATCAAGCGGCGTGGCCGCCGCCGTATCCAAGTAAATTCGCTCCATCTTGTGAGTATAGCGATAATGAGCTATAATTTCCAACGTTATGGACTTTCTGGTTAAAAATATGGCGGTCGTGATAATCGCTTTGGTAGTGGCGGTTTTGCTATTGATTATCGGCAGTTTGGAGTGGCGCTTGCGCCAATTGATGCGCGGCCAATCGGGCGCCACTTTGGAGGAAGCGATTATCGCCATCGGTCGCGAGACCGATAAGAATCATCGCAAAATCGGCGAGTTAATCACCGCTATCCAAAATTTGGACGAACGCGCCAGGAAAAACATCAGTCGAATCGAGACTATCCGCTTCACTCCCTTCCGGGGCGATGGCGGTAATCAAAGCTTCGCCACTTGCTTCCTCGATGACACCGGCGATGGCGTGGTTATCTCGAGCCTCTACTCTCGCGACAAAGTGGGTATTTATGCCAAGCCGGTGCACGGACTCAAGTCGAGCTACGAGCTGACCCGCGAGGAGCGCGAGGCAATTACTCGAGCCGCTACTCGAACCGCCAAAACCAATCATCAGCACACCGCCACCAACAATGAACCAGCTCGTTAATTTTTATTTTTATGATTGCCAAACCAACCCAAGCCAATATGCCGGCCGAGCGCGCCGCTTCATCACTAGAGCGACCGCCAATTGTGGTGGTGGTTGGACACATTGATCATGGCAAATCAACTCTCCTCGACTTCATCCGGAAAACCAATATCGTCGCCAAGGAAGTCGGCGGGATTACCCAGCATTTGGGCGCTTACGAAATAAGCAAGCCGACGCCCGCCGGCCCAAAGTCAATCACCTTCCTCGATACGCCGGGGCATGAAGCCTTCTCGGCGATCCGCGAGCGCGGCGCCGAGATTGCCGACTTGGCCGTTTTGGTGGTCTCGGCTGAAGAAGGAGTGAAAGCTCAAACCGTGGAATCGCTTAAAGCGATTGAATCGGCCGGTAAACCTTATATTGTGGCCATTAACAAAATCGACCGACCCAATGCTAATCCGGAACAAACCAAGCAAAGCTTGGCGGAAAACAATATTTTGGTTGAGACTTATGGGGGCAAAATCCCCTCGGCCAATATTTCGGCCAAGACTGGCGAGGGGATTGACGAACTGTTGGACTTAATCCTCCTCCAAGCCGAGGTGGAAGAATTGACCGGCAACCCGCGCGCGCCGGCGGCTGGCTTCGTCCTTGAGGCTAATCGCGACCCCCGGGTCGGCGTGACCGCCACTTTAATCATTAAAAACGGCACTCTCAAAACAGGCGACTTTGTCGTCGTTGGCAACGAGTCGGCCAAGATTAAAAAGTTGGAAAATCATCTCGGCCAAGCGATTAAGACCGCCGGCCTCTCGGCGCCGGTTAAAGTTTACGGCTTAACCGATATCCCGCCGGTCGGCCTCCCCTTTAGCGCTTACGCCGATAAAAAGGTGGCTGAACAAACGGCCAGTCAATATCAAGTTAAACCAACAAGTTCCGGTGGCGAAGTTAACGATGACAAATATCGTCTGCCGGTAGTGATTAAGGCCGATGTGGCCGGCTCGTTGGAAGCGGTCAAAAAAGAGTTGAAGAAATTGGAAACCGAGACGGCCGGCTTCAATATCCTCGCCGAAGGCTTAGGCGCCATCGGCGAAAATGATGTTAAGCTGGCGGCCGGTTCGGCCCAATCAATGATTATCGGCTTTAATGTTAAAGTGGAGCGCAGCGCCATCGACTCGGCCGAACGCTTAAGTATCACCATCCGAACCGACAACATTATCTACAAACTATCGGAATGGTTAACCGAAGCGCTGGAAGAGCGCCGGCCCAAGCAAATGGTGGAGGAGACTAGCGGCGAGGCCAAAATCCTTAAGCTCTTCAGTAAAACGAAGAACAAGCAAGTAGTCGGCGGCCAAGTTAATGTCGGCGCGCTCGGCCGCGGCCGCGAGGTCAAGATTCTCCGGCGCGACAAGGAGATTGGCCGGGGCAAAATTACCGACCTTGAGCAATCAAAAAAGAAAACCGGCCAAGTGGCCGAAGGCGAACAGTTTGGCGCCACAGTAGAATCGCCGCTCTCCATCGCCCCCGGCGATGTAATCCAAACCTTCAACAAGCTTTTAAACTAGCGGTTTCTTGGCCAAGTCAATTATCCCCCACCAATTTTCCACCAACACTATTATTCCATTTATACGCGATAGCATATTATTGGTATAATAGAAATTGAAATGAGAAAACAAAAAAGAGAGATTTCCAGCCCGATCAAGCAAAAAGTTCTTTTGTTACTTCTAGCTGGCACCACTTTAAGTCTAACCAAGTCTTACAAAAAACAACGACAAATTATCCACTCCATCCCAAAAGCTTGGAAATTAATCAACCGTCAATATTTATACCGAATCATTGATGAATTTCACTATAACCGATTAATCGACTGGCAAGAAAATAAGGATGGTACCATCTCAATTGTTTTAACTGAAAAGGGCAAACTAACGGCCAGGCAATTTGATCCGGATAATTTAAAAATTATCAAACTATCCCGCTGGGATAAACACTGGCGAATGGTTATTTATGACATACCCGACAAAAAGAAGTCGGCGCGCGAAGCTCTGCGAAGAAAATTAACTGAATTAGGCTTCAAAGAATGGCAAAAATCAGTTTTTGTCCACCCGTACCCTTGTCGTGACCAAATAGATTTTATTATTGAATTTTTCGATATTAGGCCCTATGTCCGCTATGCAGAATTAATTAACCCAACCAACGAAGCAGAGTTAAAACTGCATTTTAATCTTTAAGCAAGATTATTTTTTTCAAGATCCTAAAAGACTTATACCAGTTATACGCTATCGCGTATTGTTGGAATAATGATAACAAGGGATCTAAAAATACACAATCAAATTGTGGGCGGGAGAGGACTTGAACCTCCACGAGTTGCCTCACTAGCTCCTAAGGCTAGCGCGTCTACCGTTCCGCCACCCGCCCGCGGACGCAATATAATGATAATAATGCGTGTCCGCCCAGTAGGATTCTCGCCCAACGGGCGCTGGTACTTTTCGAGTCGCCTACGGCGCCTAACGAAAAGTCTTTCTCATCCTAACGCCAGCAAAGCAGTTTGCTGGCTCTGGCCGAACTTGTCCGCCCAGTAGGATTCGAACCTACGACCGTTCGCTTAAGAGGCGACTGCTCTACCAACTGAGCTATGGGCGGTTTTTTATTTTCAACTTTCAAAATATAACTGAAACGACTCACTTTTTCAATCCGGTGCCCGGGGCGAGACTCGAACTCGCAAGGCCTTGCGACCAAAGGATTTTAAGTCCTTCGTGTATACCATTCCACCACCCGGGCGGCAATCCGCCTCCGCCAAAGGCTATGGCGAGACGAAGGAGGCCTGGGCGGGAATTGAACCCGCGTATAAGGGTTTTGCAGACCCTCGCCTTACCACTTGGCTACCAGGCCAAATCATTCGCTAGTATACCCCAATAGACCATTTTTAGCCATAAATCACAAGGGTTATAGGGGATTATTGATTATACCAGTTATACGCTACCGCGTATTGTTGGGATAGTTGGATAAGGAGTTTTTGCTTGGTTTTTTTGCTTGACTTTTTAGACTAAGTATGCTATCCTGCCACCAGAAAATAATAAAGGGGCTGTATCCCCTTTT
>Ga0210057_1009256_pt1 | contig 11445 bp, 16 predicted proteins | sample CryGeyCG2114_010_2_FD_183968 | JGI IMG/M metagenome (GOLD analysis project Ga0210057, IMG submission 183968) | Groundwater microbial communities from aquifer - Crystal Geyser CG10_big_fil_rev_8/21/14_0.10 (SPAdes) (version 2) | ecosystem: Environmental > Aquatic > Deep subsurface > Groundwater ...
GGCTTAAGGCAAAGGTAACAGGAAAATTAATGAGGTTCCCAAAAATAGCAAAGGCGTGGTATAAACACTTCCAATTGGTAAGCATGCTTTTTATTTTATTATTTTTTGCAAGCATGGGATACAGCGCTTATGGATTTTATAATTACGTCAAATATGGGAACTGCAATGGCCCTCATAGCTCAGAATTTTGTTTGTTCAACCCAACACACACGGGATTAGTGCACTGCGGAAGTGAGCATTGCCAGGAAGAGGGATGCAATTGTGAGAATGAAATTATTGGGTGTGAAAGCCCAGATTTTGCAGCATGCGAGGGAAATTGCACATGCGAACCTGAAACATGCAAAGGAGCTATGTAAAATGTTTAAATACATCAAGGAAAAAACAACAAGTTTGCTTGGAAGCTTGTCTGGTGGAATGAGCATCATAAGTGCGCATAATGTCTGCCATAATATCTGCCTGGGCTTAATCGCTGTATTGACACTTTTTGGCATAACTGTGGCTGGAATGCCTTTGGGATTTTTACAGGACTATAATTTATTATTTTGGAATATGGCTGTTTTCTTTTTATTTATCAGCCTTATTTTTTACATAAGGCACAAGCATTGCATTTCTAACAAGATGATGATTTTCAATTCTGGGTTGATTACAAGTAGCGTTCCATTTGAGCCCCTGCAGCAGTATCATTTATTTTTTTGGATTCTTGGAGGTATTTTAGTTTTGATAAGCATAATACTATACATCAAAGACAGGAGGAAAAAATGGATTCAGAAAAAATAGTTTTATATATTGTTCTGGTGATTTTGGTAGCCGCGCTGGTTTGGGGGATTGGCAGTTTTTATAGCAGCAGATACGGGAGCAGTTACCAGAAGGCCATATCAAGCGAAAATCCAAGTGATATATGCACAACACCGCCAGGCTATACAGATGAGCAGTGGAGAGAGCATATGGGCCATCATCCGGACAGGTATAAACAATGCTTAGGCTAAATCAATTAAGAAATAAGATAAGGGTTATATTTAAAGAAAGGATTTATCTAGCAATTTTCATAGTTTTATTAATACTTTTTTCTATTTTTTACATATTTGAATGGAATTTTGTATTATGGTCAAATTTTTATATACGCTCGGATTTATTTACCTTTTTCAATATAATTGTATTTTTTATAACTTCAATCCTGTCCAGCACGGTCTTGACATTAGGCATATATAATTTAAGAAACAGGTGCTCTGGAAAAGGCAGCATTGCGATAGTGCCAACATTTTTTACATCAATGTGTTCAGGATGCCCACCACTAATATTATCATTTTTTAGCGCAACTACGGCATTTGGATTATCATTATCGCGGTTTAATACTTACCTTAATATTATAATTATTTTATTACTGATGACATCTTTGTTATTTTTATCTTCAACAAGGTGCAGTACAAGAAGAACTTAATGGACAGCTGCACATCATTGCTTTAGTAAACATATGTATTTTGTTACTATATGATAACTAGACACATACCATTAAATATATTTTAAAGAATAATAATGTTTAAATATATGTAATGCACTTACGTATATAGACTGGTGGACAATTCGGTTGCCCTGAAAATGGTGCTATCATAACAGCCTATGTCGGATGTTCAGCTATCAATATGGTGACTGGACTATAACTCATCATATGAAATCTGCATCTGTTAAGCTTGCTATGGAGCGATAAAGATAACCTTTAAAACAAGTCGATAGGTTAAGATTGATTTGACAGTTGTTTAAGGCACTTTATCACCGAGTCCAGCTTCGGTTTTAATTAAAAATGGCAAAGAAAAGGGCAAGGAAAAAGAAAGGGAGCAAGGTTTCAAAAAGGATAGGTGCTAAAAAACACCCACGAAAACCAAGCAATAAAAGCAAAATTTCTAAGATTAAAAAATTAGTTAAACTTGCAAAATCAAGAAAATAACTTCTTTTATTTATAATAAATAGAAACATATTAAATCAAAAAAATAAAATTTTCCTTAAGCCATCATAAAAAATTTGAAATAGAAAGTTTTATATATAACATATGTATCAAAATGACATATGATAAATAGGCACATGCACATTTCTAATGGTGATTTATACAAAGCCTATAAACTCTTTTTTAATACTTTCTCAAGTGAACATAGACTAAAAATTCTTAATTTGCTAAGGGAAAAGCCAATGAATGTTTCTGAAATTGTAAAGAAATTAAAGATGGAGCAAAGCATTGTTTCCCATAATTTAAGAAGATTAAAGAGCTGCGGATTTATAACCCAGGAAATAAAGGGGAAATATAGGTATTATAGATTGAATGAAAAGACAATAAGGCCAATGTTAAACTTGATTGATAAACATATGATAAAAAATTGTTTGATGATAATAAAGGAGAATAAAAGGAGGTGAAATGATGCAAAAAGAAAAATGCGGTTATCTCAGTCCTAAGGCACTTGCAATATCTTTAGGGCTGCTATGGAGTGCTTATGTATTTTTGCTTGGTTTATTTTTAACAGCATTTCCAAATGCAAGATTTTTCTGGGTCAGCAAGGAGTTTTTAGGCATTTTGGCAACATTGTACCCGGGATATGCAGCTACGATAACAGGCAGCTTTATAGGGCTGTTTTGGGGATTTATATGTGGGGTAGTTGGCGGAGCAATAATTGCCTGGATACATAACTATGCGCTAGAAAAATATTGTTAGGCATAAAAGCGCTGTAAAAAGCAGTCAATTTGGATAGGAGGAAGAATGGAAAAGAACATAGGAAAAGTAGATAGGGCAATAAGATTTATCATTGGTGTCTTATTGATTTACCCTGCATTGATAATAAACAACAATGCACTGAAAATTATTTTACTAATAATTGCAGCAATATCCATAGTCGAAAGTTTTATAGGATTTTGCGGAATATACAAATTGCTTAAAATAAATACAAATAGGGGGTGGTAAAAATGCTTTGGTTTAAAAGAAAGGATCCTGTTTGCGGGATGAAGGAAGAGAAGGGAAAGGGCATGGAAAAATATGGGAAATGGTTTTGCTCTAATAAGTGTGTAAAAGATTTTGAGAAGTTTAACAAAAGAAGCGGAGAAAGAAGCAGAGGAGGCTGTTGCTAGAAAATGTTAGAAAAATTAAAAAAGGCAAGCCCAGGAGAACTGCAATTATGGTTGTGGAGCGCATGGATTTTTGGAATAGGCTTCGGAGCATATGTTTCAGACTATATCAGGCAGTATGCTCTTATAATATTAATTGCAAGCTTATTGGTGCATCTGTTTGCCATGTATAAAATATATTCAAAATGAAATATGATGCAATAATTGTTGGGGGGAGCTTTGCAGGATTGGCTGTTGCTTCTGAGATAAAGGGAAAGGTTTTAATCATAGACAGAAAGGAGATAGGAAGCACTGTAACATCTGCATGCGGAACAAGATATGACTTAGCAAAAGGGATAAGCCAAAAAAGCATATTGCAAAAATTCAATATCATGACATTAAATACAAAGAGCAGGGAGCATAAAGTTAAGTTGAAATATCCCTACTGCACCATTGATTATGAAGCATTCTGCAAGGACTGGATGAAAAAGATTAATGCTGATTTTATAAAGGCAAATGCAACTGGATATAAAAAAGGCAAGGGAGTAATAACACAAAATGGAATTTATAATGCCAAATGTATAATTGACTGCAGCGGCTGGAATGCTGTATTGGCAAGCAGCTTAAAAAAGAATTTTGTCAATAAGAAGATGATGAGCTTTGGAATTGAGACAGAGTTAAAATACAAGGATGATACATTAAGATTTTTTGCTAATTCAGGCATTGTTGAAAAAGGGGCTGCATGGATCTTTCCTATAAGCAATAAATCAAGGTTTGGGGTTGCAAGCTATGTCGGGAATACAAAGATTTTAAATAACCTAAATAAATTTGTCAAGAGATACAAGCTAAAACCCAAGAAGGTTTATGGCGGTTATTTTCCTTATGGCTTAAGAGAGTGCATTGTTGAAAACATATTTTTGGTCGGGGATAGTGCATGCCAGACAATACCATTAACCGGAGAGGGAATAAGAATAGCAATTAATTATGGAAAAATATGTGGGAAAATAATACAAAAGGTTATAGATAATAAAATAACATTAGAGCAGGGCCTAAGTACATACAAAGAAATAGGAAATAAAAACAAAAAATATTACAACCTAATACTTAAGGCACAGAATATGTTTGTAAATATGAATGATAATACAATTGAGAGGTTTGCAAAACTGCTTGATAATAGAATGCTTATGAGAGCGATTGAGGAAAAATATCAGAAGTTATAATGGCAAAAAAGATAATAGCAATAAGCGGAATGCATTGTGCCAGCTGTGCAAATACAATAGAAAAGTCATTGAAAAAACTAAAGGGTGTTGCTAACGCTTCTGTCAATTATGCAACAGAGAAAGCAGTAATAGAGCATGACGCAAGTTTTAATATTTCAGAAGCTAACAAAACAATAAAGAGCCTAGGGTATATTCCAATAGGGGAAGAAGCTGAAGGAAAAAATGAAATTATACTTAAGGTTATAGGGATGTCCAGCCCCCACTGCTCTGGCATAGTCAAAAAGGCATTAAATAATCTAAAGGGCGTAACAGCAGACCTTAACTTTGCTACTGAAAAGGCCATAGTAAAATATAACCCTAGTTTAGTTTCTCTAGAGCAAATAAAAAGAGAAATAAAAAATGCTGGTTATGAGCCAATAGAAGAAAGCTTTGTCGATAAGGAAAAAGAAGCAAGGCAAAAGGAAATTAAAACACTAAAAAAAGAATTTATTATAAGCTTAATTTTAACTATTCCTATATCTATTATAAGCATTCCAACATGGTTTGATGTTACACTGCCGTTTCTAGACATAAGCCATTTTTACATGAATATTATATTATTCTTATTAACAACACCAATACAATTGATAATAGCAAAGAGATTCTATAAAGGAATGTATTATGCATTAAAAAATAAAACAGCTAACATGGATACATTAATAGCAATAGGCACTTCAGCAGCTTATTTGTATAGTGTTGTTGTTACATTCTTGCCAAATATATTTCAAGATGGCGTTTATTACGACGTATCGGCCATAATTATTACATTTATCATCCTTGGAAAATATTTAGAAGCAGTTATGAAGGGAAAAACATCGGAGGCAATCAAAAAATTACTTGGCTTAAGGCCGAAAACAGCAAGAATAATAAGAAATGGAAAGGAAATTGAAATTGATATAGACGATGTTAAGATTAATGATGTTGTAGTTATAAGGCCTGGAGAGAAAATACCTGTGGATGGAATAATAATAGATGGAATTACTTCTATAGATGAGTCGATGATTACGGGCGAGTCTATTCCTGTTGAGAAAAATAAGGGTGATAAAGTAATAGGAGCGACAATAAATAAAAATGGCTTAATTAAATTTAAGGCAACCAATGTTGGCAAGGATACAGTATTATCGCAAATCATCAAATTAGTTGAAGAGGCACAAGGCTCTAAAGCACCAATACAAAGGCTAGCAGACAAAGTTAGCAGTTATTTTGTTCCGACCGTAATATTTATTGCAATAATTTCAGTCTTGTTATGGTATTTTGTTTTAAGCCAGAGCTTTGTTTTTGCATTAAGCATTTTTGTAGCTGTATTAATAATAGCATGCCCTTGCGCTTTAGGTTTAGCTACCCCTACAGCTATAATGGTTGGTACTGGCAAAGGGGCAGAAAATGGAATTTTAATCAAGGGTGGAGAGGCCTTAGAAACTGCTTATAAATTAACAACCATAATATTTGATAAAACAGGAACATTAACAAAAGGTAAACCAGAGGTTACAAATATTATTCCAGAAGATAAATTAACAGAGAATGATGTATTAAAATATGCAGCAATAGCAGAAAAGGGCTCGGAACACCCATTGGCAGATGCAATACTAAACAAGGCCGAGCAAATTGAACGATTCAAAATACCAGATGCAGCTTCATTCAAAGCCTTGCCTGGATTAGGGGTAGAAGCTAAATATAAAGGAAATGAAATTTTACTCGGCAATAGAAAACTGATGCTTGATAAAAAAGTTAATGCAAAAGATTTTGAGGATAGGATTAAAGTTTTAGAAGAGCAAGGCAAGACCGTAATGCTTGTCTCTCTGCGGAGAAGGTTGATAGGCATAATAGCTGTTGCAGATACGCTAAAAGAAAACAGCAAAGAGGCGATTGAAGCCCTGCATAAGATGAAAAAGGAAGTTGTGATGATTACAGGAGACAATGAGAGAACAGCCAAAGCTATTGCTAAGCAGATTGGCGTAAAAAGAGTATTAGCGGATGTGTTGCCTGGAGAAAAAGCTCATGCAGTTAAAAAATTACAGGAAGAGGGTAAAATAGTTGCCTTTGTAGGGGATGGCATTAATGATGCTCCAGCAATGGCTCAAGCAGACATAGGCATAGCTATTGGCTCGGGTACGGATGTTGCAATTGAAACAGGGGATATTATCCTAATTAAAGATGACTTGAGGGATGTTGTTAAATCAATTAACCTAAGCAAATATACATTAAGAAAAATAAAACAAAACTTATTCTGGGCATTTTTCTATAATTCAGCAGGAATTCCGATAGCAGCAGGCGTTTTGTATCCTTTTGGTTTTCTGCTTAACCCAATCATAGCAGGAGGTGCAATGGCTTTTAGCTCTATTTCTGTTGTTGGCAATTCTTTAACTATGAGAAGATATAAATTAAAGATATAGAAAAGTACCTGTTAAACTCTTACCTTCTGCCATTGTTTCAAATGTTCTAGTTTATAAGTATATAATAAATAAGGTTCAATATCCAAAGCATTCCTAAGAATTAATTTTCTTCTTCTGTTTCTTCAGATTCTTTTTTGTCTTCTTCATTACCAGAATCGAGCTCTAACTCTTGCAATATTTTGATTATTTTATCCAGCTTTGCATCAATCTGATTTAATTGATCTGAAGATGGTCTTGATTGAGGCTTCTCACTTCTTGAATAATCTGATCTTTTTCCGCCTTCCTTTTGTTTGAAACAATCATTGCATAGAACGGGTTTGTTTCCAGTTGGCTTGAATGGAACCTGACATTCTAATCCGCACTTAGTACATACAACGTCATACATTTCTCTAGGGCCAGAATCTCTTCTGAATCCACTGTTTCTTCTTTCATCTCTTCCTCTGCCGAATCCTCTAGAGCCCCCAGATCTTCCGCCAAAGTTCTCTCTAGATCTTCCGAATCCCCCACTGGATCTTCTACGGCCTTCTGATCTAAATTCTCCCATATTTATTTACCTAAGTGTGGGCTTATAAAGGTATGCAATTCTGGAAGTTGTTGCATAATTGGAACTTGAATTTGAGTGTCGCATTATGAACTTTTAAATTGGTAGGTTTTAAATGATGACTATCTTTCCTGCATTTTAGAACTTTTATGGTTTTTATAAGCCATCCAGGATTTCCTGAATATTTCTGGATGGTATATTAAAACTCAAACAAAATTAATTTCTTAACCTTCTCTCGGGATTAAACTAACATTTTCAATTTTTTTACTTCCTCGATATCAACATCATATTTCTTTTCTATGAAAACCCCTTTAAACGAGTCGATAAATTCTTTTTTATCAATTAAAGATAATAATTTCCTTATATTTTGTTTTACTATATTCTTTTTGCCTATAAATATATTATTTTTGATTACATCAAAATCTAAATTACGAGCAAGAGCAACTACATCCCTTATATCTGTAAGCCTTCCAGAATGAAGTTTAAGGATAATTAAGATTTCCTTAATAGGAACATTTGCTTCAACACTTTTTTCTATGCCTTCAACTAATCTTTTTTTGGAATGTTTTAAAAGAAAGTCGAAGCTAAAGGCTGCATCTGTTGTTCTTGAACCAACGCCGTCTACTAATAGATCAATACTAACTTTAAATTCTTTCCTTTCGTATCTAATAAACTCAGAAGAGTAGATATTTTCTAATTTTTTGGATATGGTTCTTTTATAGCCCCTATCTTTTAAAATCTCCTCAAATTCTTCTAAATTCTCTCTCTTAATTACAACGTCAGCGTCTACCGAAAATCTATGTTTAAAAGCTGAAACAGCATAACCTCCAACAAGTAGAAAAACAAGTTTCTTATCTAAAAACTCATTTAATGTTTCAATTATTTCATTTTCTCTTTTAACTAAATCATACATTAGTGACAACCTCTTTATATTTTACTTCTAATCTTTTTCCATACATTTCCTTTATCATCTCTAAAGCTGGTTGGAAATTATATATGTATTTGCGTATGAATTTTATAGTGTCTTCCAAAGAATCTACCGGCATATTTCTATGCAAAGAAACAGGGAAATCTTCCAAAAATAAGGGTTTATAAAAAATCTTCCCCCTTATTCCTAATTTCTTTATATAAAATTCAAATATTTTTTTATCTGATTTTTTTACTTTAATGAAAATAGGGTAGTAGTCTCTGTATCTAGATATATTATAGCCGCTATCAGTCCAGATAAATACAGAATCTGTTTTAGTAAAACAATATTTTATTCCAAATAAGTTTAAAACAGAATAATGGAAGTTTATATCTTTTGAAAAATTTGTTTTAATGTAGTTTAAAGTATTTTTATAAAACTGGTTGTCTTCATTTAATTCTAATTTTAATCTAAATCCCTTGAATACCCCCATCTTAATTAAATTCTTAATCCATTTATAAGTCCAGCCGTAACTCAAATTTATTCTTTTAGCTATCAAATTAATTGAATCATGCCTTCTCGCAGCTATAATTATTTTCATTGTATAAGGGTTTAATATCTCTATTTCCATAGTTATCATTATAGTGATAAGTAGTATATAAACGTTTTGGTTCTTATGAGCCGTCTAGGATTTTATAATTTTGTTCAATAAAAAACTATTTAAATAAAAATATAGCCTTTTAGTTATGATAGACTTAATATTAATAATTATTTTCATGATATTTTCTATAGATATAATAATGCCCTATAAATACAAAATAATGTACAAATCTAAGCATAAATACCTTCTAGCTTTATTACATTTATCTGTTTTAGCATTAAACTTATTTTTCATATTTTATTTAGGAATGAATTATTACAATGATATTAAAATCAATTTTCTGGGCTATGTCTTTATTTTAATCGGGGGTTTGTTAATAGCATACACATTAATAATAATGAGAGAGGCAGCAATATTGCCAAAAAATAAATTACTTACAAAAGGGCCATTTAAGTATGCAAGACATCCAATCTATATAGGGTATGTTACAATTGTTTTTGGATTAAGCTTGATATTCGGCTCCCTGCAATTGTTTATTTATACAATAGCCTTAACGTTTGCATTAAATTATTTAGCTAAAAAGGAAGAGGAAGAATTGATAAAAAGGTTTGGGAAGGCTTACTTAGACTATAAAAAGAAGGTTAAGTTTATTATTTAAGAAACCAAAAGGCTTATAAATAAGTCTATACTAAGTCTATACATGAAAGAACAGATAATAAAAACCGTTGTTAGAAGTGGAAATGGCGGAGCTGTTTGGGTTCCAAAGGACTGGATTAATGAAAAAGTAATAGTTGTAAGACCGGAAGTCCCAAAATTAAGCATAAAGGAAGAACTAATAAAAATATTAGAACCATTTTTAGAAAATACCACTGCTGTGTTTTTATATGGCTCTTATGCCAGAGATGAACAAGAGAAGGATTCTGATATAGATGTGTTAGTTGTAGCTAAAAACGAATTTAAAATTTTACACAAAAAATTTGAAATTAACGTAATTACATATGAGAACTTAATTAAAACTATTAAAGAAAACCCCATTATGTATTATCCATTTGTAATAGAAGCCAAGCCCATTATAAATGCCGGGCTATTAGAAGATTTGAAAAAAATAAAAATTGACTACAGAAAATTTAATTGGTTTATAGATACTACAAAAAGCATTATAAAAATTAATGAAGAGTTCATAAAACTTGATAAATTAGATGGGGAATATATAAAATCTTATCCTGTAATATATTCCTTAATGTTAAGATTGAGAGGAATATTTTTAATAAAATGCATAGCAAATAAAATTAAATATTCAAATAAAGATTTCAAAAATTGGTTATTAAAACTAGGCATTAATAAGCAGGAATTTAATAGCGTCTATGATGTTTACAAATTAATTAGAAATGAAGATAAACCTATTAAAGAAAAAATAAAAATTTTTATTATTGAAAAGTTATTAAATATATTAAAAAATGAAGTAAATAAATATGGTAAATAGAAAAAAGAGATTAGCTAAAGGTATTAAAAGCATAGAATCTCAAATACAAAAACATAGAATTAAATCAGAGAAGGCTAAAAAAGATAATAAAATAGAGCTAGTAGATTATTATGAAAAAGAAATAAAAAATTTAGAATTTTCTAAAGAAAAAAAGAAGAAATTATTAAATAAATGATTATTCAAGAATGAAAAAGAAAATCCCAAAAAATGTAATCTGGATGTCATTGGCAAGCATGTTTAATGACATTAGCAGCGAAATGATATTTCCAATTTTGCCATTATTTCTTGCTAATGTTTTAAAGATCAATACAACGTTTATAGGGCTGATAGAAGGATTTGCTGAAAGCACAAGCTCTATCTTAAAAACATTTTCGGGCTATGTATCTGATAGGCTTAACAAAAGAAAGTCTATAGTTGCTTTGGGCTATTTATTATCAACGTTAACAAAGCCACTCTTAGCTATCTCTACCTTATGGCAGCATGTTTTGGCAATAAGATTCTTAGACAGGACAGGAAAGGGAGTAAGAGAACCCCCAAGAGATGCATTGATAGCAGCCTCGGTTAATAAGAATACAAGAGGAAAGGCATTTGGCTTCCAGAGAACGTTTGACACTCTTGGAGCGGTTATTGGAACAATGCTTGCCTTTGCATTTTTGTCCTTGCTATTTAATTACAGGACAATATTTTGGATAAGCTTTATTCCTGCCGCTATTTCTGTTTTAATAATAGTCTTTTTTGTAAAGGAAATCAAAACAAAGGTTAGCAATCATATAAGGATGGGGTTTAATTTAAAGGATTACAGCAAAGAATTTAAGATATTTATAGCAATATCAACATTGTTTGCCCTTGGTAATTTTAGCTATGCATTTTTTATACTAAAGGCGCAGGATTTTGTTAGTGTAGCATTTATTCCTTTAATTTATTTATTGTACAACATATTCTATGCTGCATTTGCCCTGCCTGCAGGAAATTTATCTGACAGGCTTGGAAGGAGAAATATAATTGCCATAGGCTACTTGTTATTTGGGGTAGCTGCACTTGGATTTGTCTTAATTGAGAATAGCCTGTATGCCTGGATGTTATTTGCTATTTATGGTATAAGCATTGCTTTTAGAGAGGCTGTTTCAAGGGCGTATGTAACTGATTTGGTTAGCGAGGATAAGAGGGGAACTGCTTT
>Ga0210057_1009257_pt1 | contig 11445 bp, 9 predicted proteins | sample CryGeyCG2114_010_2_FD_183968 | JGI IMG/M metagenome (GOLD analysis project Ga0210057, IMG submission 183968) | Groundwater microbial communities from aquifer - Crystal Geyser CG10_big_fil_rev_8/21/14_0.10 (SPAdes) (version 2) | ecosystem: Environmental > Aquatic > Deep subsurface > Groundwater ...
ATTTACACATGTTGACTTTTAGCAATCAATTTAATATACTGCTAAGATATGTCTGAAATAAATTCTGGAAAAAATGAAATCTACCCTGTTGTGGCAATCAGAGATGGAATTGTATTTCCGTCAGCTGAAAATGTATTAGTGTTTGGTCGAGAGAAAAGTGTCGCTGCTATGAAGCGCGCGATGAAAACTGAAAAAAAAGTGATTCTTGTCATGCAAAAGAAGGCAGATCTTGAGGATCCGGAGACAAAGGACTTGTATGATATCGGCGTTGTGGTTCAAATTGACAAGATCGCAACAAGTGAAAAAGGACAGATCAATGCACTGGTTAAGGGGCTTTATAAAGTACATATTGATTCATATTCTCAAAACGAGCCGTACCTTGCGGCAACGGCGACAGAAATATTAGAGTCATCTCAAGAAACGGAAGAAATTCTTGCCATAGTAAAATATATTTCTGGACAGGTAAAAAAAGCAATTAATCTCGGAAAAACAATCGACTTCGTATTTCTCATGAATATTCTCAATATTCAATCATCCCATAATTTTTCAAATCAAGTTGCAATGATTGTTGACATCAAGACAAATGAACGTCAAGAACTTCTCGAAGAGACAGATCTGAGGACCCGATTGCAAAAGGAAGTCGAATATATAAATAAAGAAATTAAAGTTCTCGAACTTGAGCATAATATTTCAAATAAAACGCAAAAGAAATTTGAAAAAAACATGCGGGAAACGTTTCTTCGTGAAAAAATGAAAACAATCGAAGAGGAACTTGGTGACAAGGGGGACAATGTTGAAGTAAATGAGTATAAAAAGAAAATAAAAGTTGCGGCGATGCCTGAAGATGTACAGAAAAAGGCAGTAAAAGAACTCAAAAGACTTTCTCAAATGTCGCAGTACAATCCGGAAGCTTCATATATCAGGTCATACATTGATTGGCTTGTTGAAATACCGTGGAATCATGCGTCAGAGCAAAATATAGATATTAAGCTTGCGGAAAAAATATTAGATGAAGATCATTTCGGCCTGAAAAAAGTCAAGGAACGAATCATAGAGTTTCTTGCAGTCATGAAGTTAAAAAGTATCCAAGATGCTGCAATAGACGAGGCTGTAAAAAAGAAACCAGATTCAAAAAAGCCGAACAATAAACATGAACACCAACCGTCGATTTTGTGTTTTGTCGGACCGCCAGGTGTCGGTAAAACTTCGTTGGGAAAATCAATTGCTCGTGCTCAAGGAAGAGAGTTTGTAAAAATATCATTAGGCGGAATACGAGATGAGGCAGAGATCCGAGGACATAGGAGAACCTATGTTGGCGCTCTCCCAGGACGAATGATTCAAGGAATAAAGCAAGCTGGCACGAAGAATCCTGTTTTTATGCTTGATGAAATTGACAAAATTGGGAGTGATTATCGCGGTGACCCATCTGCAGCTCTCCTTGAAGCTTTGGACCCTGAGCAAAATCATGCATTCTCTGACCATTATCTTGAAGTGCCTTTTGATATGTCAGAGGTCTTTTTTATTACGACTGCAAATATTCTTGACACGATACCTGATGCACTTCGTGATCGACTTGAAATAATTCATTTTGCAGGATATACCTCAGATGAAAAATTTAACATTGCCAAAAATTATCTCATTCCAAAGCAACTTCGCGCACATCACATTTCTCATGATAAAATTGGGGTGTCTGATGGGGCGCTTCGGATTATTATTCGAAGATATTCACGTGAGGCGGGAGTCCGTGAACTTGAACGTCAAATTGCGACAGTATTTCGAAAAGTTGCCCGAGATATTGTTGAAAATAAGATCAAAAGTAAGAAAAAAATCATTGCAACAGCTGATACGCAGAAATACTTGGGCCCATTTAAATATTCTGAATCAATAATTGAGGATAAGGATACTGTAGGTATTACCACAGGACTTGCGTGGACACAGGCAGGTGGAGATATACTGTTTATTGAAGTTGCCAATATGCCAGGAAAAGGATCGCTTACTTTAACGGGAAATCTTGGAGATGTCATGAAGGAATCATGCCAAGCTGCACTGACCTATATAAGAGCGCGATGGAATTCATTTAAACTTGAAGAGAAATTTTACAGTGATATGGATATTCATGTACATGTCCCTGAAGGTGCGGTACCAAAAGATGGACCATCTGCAGGAGTATCGATTGTAACCTCGATGATATCATCGCTTACTGGCATACCGGTCAAAAGAGACGTTGCAATGACCGGAGAGATCACGCTTCGTGGACGAGTAACTGAAATTGGTGGTTTGAAAGAAAAAGTAATTGCCGCACATCGAGCAAAAATTAAAACAGTCATAATCCCAATGGAAAACAAGAAGGATTTGGTTGATATTCCAGACAAAGTAAAGAAAGACCTACATTTCGTTTTTGCAAGTCGCATAGATGATGTACTAAACGCTGCACTTATTTTTCCGACTAAGAAGAAGGAGTTTATTAATAAACGATCAAAGAAAGTACGTGAAGTAGAAAAACAGAAATAGGATCTCTTAAATAAGACGATTCCGAATAGCGTATACAATATTATATATTGGGTACAAGATTGGATTTATCACCAAGTCGTAGCTTCCGACGAGTTGCACAAACTGTGTCCCATATCCTTCCTTAAATCGAGTAAATCCTGACCATTTTGCATTCCGATCATCATAGTCTTGGGGAAGTGATCCCCACATGTCAAATGTTTTTGCCCCCCATTTTTTACCATGTTTTACTGCTTCCCACATCAGGAGATTTGAACCCATGAGATCACGATGTGTAGTGGAAGAACCTCCATATGGATAATATAGATGATCTTTGAAGATGAAAAGTTCATATGCCGCAAGAGGTACCTCATTATGATATGCAATCAAGATTTTTGCATAATTATTTTTCAACCCATGCCAGACCGTCTGGTGATACGCACGGTTGTGTCCACGGTATTTCTGCCTGTTTGTTGTTTTAAAATAGAGATTAGCAAATACTTCAAATCCATGTCCATCAGATTGTTCTCGCACAATTACCCCTTTGCGCATCGCATATCGAATGTTGTACCGTGTTTTGGACTTCATATTGCCAAGCAGCGTGTCTTCGTCAGGTGTAAGGTCAAGAACCTGTGTCCATGTCGGAAACAGTGGATGAGGAGAGGTTTGCAGTTGACACCTGGTAGTTAGTTGTTTGATCTTCGATTGCGCAGAATCATTCAATATGACATCTGGCTCAAACTTGATAAACAGAAGGTTTTGCACTTTCCCAAATTTATTAAGAAACAGAAGTAATGTATCAGTGGGAAGAACAGACCGAGGAATGTATCCAATTTGAAAAAAAGTATAAGGAACCTTGTGGAGGGTCATGGTAAAAACATTTTTAAGGATATCATGTTCAAATTCGCCAATCCGAATCACATTCAACCCGGTTTTTTTACGAACTTCTCCCCATTCCCAACTTTGAAGCGGATGATTGGCACATTTGTTGAATATCTCACTATCAAATTGTTCAGGTAAAATTTTATATTCCATAATTATGTAATACTTTTGGCAGGGTTTATGAGAAGCGATAATGTTTCCTCAGCACATTTTGACCAAGAAAATTCTTTTACTCTTTTTTTTCCTTCAGTAATTAAGGTTGAATAGAGCTTTGAATCGTTTGTTAATTTTTCAAGTTTTTCTAACAGATCGTTCTTGTCGTTAGGATCAAAGTAGAGACATGCTTCGCCGCCAATTTCGGGAAGACTTGAAGCCTGAGATGTCACGACCGGGCATCCAGCGCTCATTGCCTCAAGAATTGGTATGCCAAATCCTTCATAAAATGAGGGCAGTACAAAGCAAAATGCATTTTTATACAAAGAGGTTAATGCTTCATCTGTCTCAAATCCAGTAAAAATGACATGGTCTTCGAGATTGAGTTCCTGAACTTTTGCATATATTTTGTCAAATAACCATCCTTTTTTCCCGACAAGCACGAGCTTAAATTCAGATTCTTGTTTTCGATACTCCTTAAATGCTTCAATGAGAGTTGGCACATTTTTACGTGGTTGAAGTGTCCCGACGTATAAGAGATATTTTTTGGGATTCAGTTCATATTTTATCAATACATCATGTGATAAAGTTGATGAACTATTTGTTTTACTAAAACCGTTATACACAACGGTAACGTCGTCCTCTGATAACTGAAAAGTGTTTAATATGTCTTTTTTTGTCGTTTTTGAAACGGCAATTATTTTCTTCGCCTTCATGACTGAGTATTTTGTCCAATTATTAAGTTTATATAAATCTTTTTTGAGAAATTCTTGTGGGTATTTTATATAGGACAAATCGTGAACGGAGACGACTACTGGTTGCTTCAAAAACCGTGGTGCATAATGCGCGGGAGCAAAGAAAACATCAATGTCAGAGCGAAACATAAGGTGATAGGGGAGGAAGATTTGAGACCACAGGATTTTTGCAGGAATCACTTCATAGGTGAAGCTATTATGTTCTTTTGGCATGCATATTTTTGGTTCGTCGCGGAGAAATACGGTGAATCTTACCTCATCGTGCTTTAGCTTTGCAAAATGCTTTAGAAGTTCGAGAGTGTAAACTGAAACGCCAACATGTTTTTCTACGTTTGCTTCATTTCCATCAATGCCAATATTCATATTCGTAAATTAATTAAGAATGACTCTTCTCGAGAGCTGTAATAAGAGTATTATAATATTCTTTCCAAGTAAACTTCTGCGCTTGAAGAAATCCTTTTTTCATAAGTTCAGCTTGTTGTTTTTCTGAAGCAGTGAGTTTTTCTAGAACACTTTGAATTGATCGGGAGTTGTGTGGATCAAAAAATACTGCCGCATCGCCGGCAACTTCTGGCATTGAAGATGTATTACTTGTTGCGACCGGACATCCATATTTCATCGCTTCAATGATTGGGTAGCCGAATCCCTCATAAATGGATGGATATACAAAGCAGAGCGCATTTGTGTAAAGGGTGGCAAGTTCTTCATCTGAAACATAGCCAACAAATTTTATTGAACCGTTTGACTTTCCTCTTGGCAAGTTCCAGCCATCAGGTCCTACAATGATAAGCTGAAGAGGTTGGATCGGTTGTTTCATATTTTGAAAAGCGTCAATAAGTTTTTGAATATTTTTTCTCGGCTCTTGTTTGCCAACAGTTAAAATATATGGCGTAGCGATATTATATTTTTCAAAATGTTTTTTTTGCCAAAGCGGTGTAAGAGGTTTTATGACATCCACACCAGGATAGTTGATCACTGTTTGTGATGTGTCAATGTCAAACTCTTTTTTAAGATCATTGGAAGTGGCTTGAGAGTCGGTGAAAATAATTTTTGCTTCTTTTGTTATATATTTGAACCGCGTCTCTTGAGCACGTAATATTGATGGATGAACTGTTTGTGGATATTTTTTGAAGACAAGATCATGTACAATCGTAGCTTTTTTTATGGGCATTGGAAGTTCAATCCAATCAGATGTTATAAACCAGTCAAGTGCGGCACATTGTTTTGAATTATAAGTTATCAGTTTGGTGATGAAGCGGAGGTCATTGCTCAATAGTGATAGTAACTTTAAAGGAAAAGGAAGTATTATCAACCTATGGTGACGCGCAATAATTTCATCTTTGAGTGAGGGATCCAACGTATTGCCAAATGAAGAGAAAAAAAATGTCCACTCATGCTGTTTATTATTATCGAGTATTGCGTGAGAAAGTCCTTCGGTAAAACGGGAAACTCCCGAACCTTTGTATGCAATTTGTGAAATATCAATGCCAATTTTCATCATTATTTTGTCAACTCTTTGTAATGTTTCGATATACGTTTTCAAGTTTTTTTGCAATTGATTCCCAGCTAAAATTTTCTGATACAAGTTCAAAAGCATTTTTTTGTATCCTTTTATACAATACTTTGTCAGATACTATTTTTTGAATCTGAGTCACAAATTCCTCCGGAGATTGGGCTATTACTGCATGTTTATCATCTTGAATTCCCAGGCCCTCAACGCCAACACGGGTTGAAACGACAGGAAGACCTGAGGCCATACTTGCTAGAATTTTGAGGCGCGTTCCACCGGGACCAAATATTGGTGCGATAAATAAAGTTGCGGAATGGTATAGTTTTTTAACTATTTTTTCATCAGCTGGATCAAGATCTATGATGGTGATATTTTTCTTCTGTGATGTAACAATTTTCCCCCCCGCATTTTGTCCGGCAATTATTAGTTCAAATTGTGGCATTATCTTTTCAAGAAGAGGATATATTGATTCTATCAAATACTTTGCTGCCTCCACATTTTGAAGCCAAAAAAAATTGCCAAGAAAGAGGAGCTTCGGTTTTGAAAGTTCTTTTAAAGGAAGTTTTTTTACAAACATCTCATCACCCGCGCCATTTGGAATGACCTTAGGTTCTATGCTCGGGTCGAGCCGCTTTATTTCATTTTTATCAAACTCAGATACCGTTGCGACAAGATCTGCCTTTTTCCAGTAATATTTTTCCCAGTATTTGAGTTTAATGATATCAAGATGAAGGGGAAGGCGCAGAAGTGAGGGAAGAGAGCTTGTAAAATGTTGGTATACCTTATACTCAATGGTTTGTTCGACGAGGAGAATGGGAGTCAATGTTTTTGGAATATGCGGCATAATGTAAAACGTTTCTGCATGAATTACATCAAATGTTTTTTCTTTAAGAAGTTTCTGAATGGTGTCTGAAGCCTCTTGGGAAAAATTTCTGACGATCAAAAAGGGTTGGTTAGTGAAAGCTGCTTTTGCAATGATTGTGGGACGCCATGGTTTACTTGCTCTTTTACAGAGATGAATTTCTGAACAATAGGACCGAAGGTGTTTTGCGTATTGCTTTTCATTCTCATCTTTGTAGAGGGCAACTAATGTGATAGAGTGATTTCTGGCAAGATATTTAAGAAGATAATGGGTGCGAATTTGTCCACCAGACGCTGGAGGGTAAGGAAGATATGGAGTGAGCATCAAAATATTCATACGATGTTTTATAGTTTCACCATGAGATAGAGATCAGTTTCAATGACAATCTCAAGATCTCTTGATTTTAAATCTTCTTTCATACCTTCATTTGAGGTGACAAGATAGCTATATCCAAGTGCGGTGAGAGCCTCTATGCTCTTATAGACTGCAGGGGCTCCCTTCCTGTCAGATAAGTACAGTAGCGTCGTATCTCCACTTCTATCAGTCACAATTTTATCTTCAGGTGCGGTAAAGGTTTTAATAAGTTCTGCAATTTGAGGAAGGTCATTTGGGTACGCGTAGTAATCCTTAACTTTGTAATAAGAAAATAATACACTTAATACCACTATGACAATCACAGTAGGATATAAAATAATTCGATGAATATATTTACTGGGAATTTCAAATATATTTGCTACTCCGACACCTGCAATAAGCGCAAACATTGGTAATGCGATTGTTTGATAATATTCATGCTGCACATTTCCTCCCTGAAAGGTAAAGATATACACAAATCCGGAAAAGAGCATACTGTGAAGAAAAAAGTTTTTGTACTTACCTACGACTCCGAGAATGAAAAATGCGATGCCATATATACCAAAAATCAACGTTCCAATGCGTTCCATAAACATCCATCGAAAAAATGCCGGGCGAAAAAATATTTCCTTTGGCCCTTCAAATGTGTTTACTTGAGTGAGGAGCCATGCGCTTGCAGGAATTCCTTCAGGAAATTGCAAGATGTAAACTCTCCAAAGAATCAGGGGAATTATTCCAAGAATAAAGAACGCGTATGGTCGCCATTGTTTGAAGATGTCAAATTTGTAGGTACGGAGAAATAAATAACCGGCGGCAAATGAATAAAAAATAGTGGTGGGCTTGGTCAAAAGAGAAAGAGCAAAGAATGATCCACCAAATATGAGATAGAGAATTGATTTCTTATTTCGAGTTAAGCCAATGTAAAGAAAAAACAATGAAAGCATCATAAAAGCGACAGCCGTAGACTCGGGAAGAATGACCCGAGAGAAAAATACGAAGAAGGGAAATGTCGCATAGATTCCGGCTGTCGCAATTGCGGCAGTTCTATTTTTTTCCTTCAGAGCAAAATAATATAATACGGCAATGGTAATGAGTGAAAATAATGCAGAGGTGAATCGTCCATATACCTCAAGTGAAACAATCGGCAAATACTTATAAAAAAAGGCAAATATTGCATTATATATTGGAAATTCAACCATGCGAATCCCCAGGGGATTTTCAATTCCAGTTTGAATACTTGAGAGATCGTCATAGACAGGCTTTAAGAGATTGAAGCCATCACGAGTAAAATTTCGAGCAACTGCCGCTGTGTCAACTTGTCTCCATGAGTGAAAATCTGCGAGAGGAGTATCAATTTTATACATTCGAAGGGCAAGCCCAATGATTAATATTATTGCAAGTATCAATTTATCTTTTTTTTTCATGATGGTGAGATCGTTCGATTAAATTTTCAAAGATTCTATTTTTTGCTTTGGTACGAAATAAATAGACGAAGCATAAAAAATACCTGCGAGAAGCCAGAATACGTATGCGAGCTTTGATGCTTCAAACAGATCAATGTAGCCCGCATTAATGAACAATCCGATAAACCCAAAGAGAAAACCGTAGAAAATATATGCATGTTTTTTTTGCATGAGGGAAACATGCTTCTTGATTGACATCATGATACTCCCCAGAATAATAAGAAAGATGGATGTGCCGAGAAGTCCCGTTTCGCCCAACCATCGCAAGTAATCACCATCGGTCGCTTCTCCAAGAGAAGACGGTCCACTTCCTAATAAAAGATTTTTTGTAAATGCTTGAAAAGCTCGTGGCCATGACACCTGAAGGCGCGTTGATATTGAAATATCAGGTAAATACTTTATGATAGGAATTTGTCGCAAAAAGACGAGATCAACTGCTTCATTAATTTCTTGAGTAGAATATTTTTTTCCGGATTGTTCAGCATTTTTTACCAGTGTGTCTCGAATGTTTTGTTTCGCAGCATATTCTGTTTTAGCATCCACAATTACTGGAGTGCCAGAGCTCACATTTGATAAATTTGAGTGTGATCCAAAATCACCCGGAGGAAGATCGTCAGGTGTCAGGGTTCTTGCAACGAATGTTTCTCCCGTTTCAGAATCTACAAATACTTTCGTTTGTTGAAATGTCCGAGAAAGTCGATTTGCAAGATTGTCGGATAACGGAGTAAATATGGCAGTTGCAATGAGAATGATGACAAGGAGTTTGAACTTGCGAATGAAAATCAAAAACACGGATATTGAAAAGATGTACGCAATATAGGACGCTCTTGATCCGGCAAGCACCAAAGCTCCCAGAGAAATGAGAAAGAGAAGAAAATATTTTTTTGATCCTCTATACAGATAGTATCCAACAAGAATCGGCATTAAAAGAACAAGGTATCCACTCAGGTCGTAATGTCCCGCAAATGTAGATGAAATTCGAGACCACGACTCAAGAACAAGAATATATCCTTTTGCATATTCGGGATTCATCGTTTGTACGGCCGGCCAACCAAAGAATTTCTGACCAAACCCATAGATCGAAACGATCACTAAAACACTAAAAATTAATTTCAAATATAAAAAGAAGTCCTTTCTTGATCGAATGGTTGAATACGCAACAAAGAAAATCAGCATATATTCAATACGCCGGACACTATGTAAAAATCCAAGATGATCAATAATTATTGTTTTTTGAAAATAGTATCCCCAAATAAATGAAGCAAAAACAGCTATCCAATACGCGAGGAACAAAAAGAACATGTTCCATGGCATCGATACCTTTTTTCGCAAAAATTGAATGCCGAATACAATTCCCACAAACACCATGTAAAAATCTTCAACTCGAATTGCAATATAGGTATAATTGATCATCCGAACCGGAAGCTTCGGATAAAGTGGTATGAGAAAAATAAATCCGATAACAAGAATTTTGAGAAGATGAGTGTCAATCCATCTGAGCGATTTTAAGAGCTTTTGCATATGTATCTGTTAAATATTGATTTTTTGTTAATTTACCAATCCAAATAGCAATACGTGCTTTCAATTGTAACATACCGCGAAGGAGAGAAATAGAGAGACTTGAGTGATGTTTCTTGTAAAAATACAAAAAACCTTTATACACTTGAATGATAGGATATGTCTTCCCTTTGCTTGATGCAGAACCAAGATGAATAAATGGCGCATAAGGATAAAAATAGGTATGGTAATTCATTTTTCTCGCACGATACAGAAGATCAATCTCATCCATATACATGAATATTTTTTCATCAAAACCACTCAATTTTCTAAATATTTTTTTTGTAGTCAAAATACATGCACCTGACACCCAATCAATTTGAGTTATTCTGTCAGGAGATTGGCGTGAAAATCTCCAATGATCTCCTTTTGCAAACAGTGCACCAAATACGACCGAAAGCGAGTAAAATGGTCCTCCTGAAGGTTGGCACGTGCCATTTTTATTAAACAACTTTCCGCCGAGAAAATGGATAAATTGTTGATTATTCTTGTAATACTCAAACAGCTTCGAGATTGCATCATCTTGGACTATAATGTCTGAATTGAGAAAGAGGATATAAGATCCACGGGCTAATGTAACCGCTTTATTATTCCCTTTTGAAAAACCGAGATTTTCGTGGTGAGCTATTAATCTAATCTGTTTGAATTTTTGAGAAAGCTCGCGAACAAACTCTACAGATTTATCTTTTGAGGCATTATCAAACACTATGATTTCATATCCAAATCGAGCTGCATTGAGTGAAGTAAGAATTGACTCGACTGTTTGCGTGGTAAGTGCAGCGGTATTATACGATAGTACGATGATAGAAAGCTCTATCTTCGAGTGAGGACTATTGTTTGAGGGCATACTTTATATTATAATTCAACAGGACTGTTTTTGTTATTATTGTATCGTAGACATTAATTGATTCCATATAGTAAAAAGGCTGGGTAGCTCAGCGGTTAGAGCGATCGTTTCATAAGCGATAGGTCGAGAGTTCGATTCTCTCCTCAGCCACATGTTATTTTCATTTTCTGGAATAGTACAAAAACATCTTCGTCGTGGAACCGCACTTGGATATCCAACGGCAAATATAGACGTAAGACCAGAAACACCAGAGGGGATCTTTGTAGGTCTTGCACATATTGAAAATAAACGCTATCCATCTCTTGTTTTTGTCGGAAAAGCACTCACTTTTGATGAGGATGATAAAAAAGCTGAAATATTTATTCTCGACTTTGACTCAGATATTTATGGTAAGATTCTCAATGTTGAAGTTCATAAGAAACTTCGTGACAACCAAAAATTTAATACTTCAGAAGCATTGGTTCAACAGATAAAAAAAGACGAGCTTCAAGCGAGAGATTTTTTTAGTACAATAAACGGGTAAGTACGTATTCACGTAATTATATTATGGAATTTAGAATTGCTCTATGATATTT
>Ga0210057_1009258_pt1 | contig 11444 bp, 9 predicted proteins | sample CryGeyCG2114_010_2_FD_183968 | JGI IMG/M metagenome (GOLD analysis project Ga0210057, IMG submission 183968) | Groundwater microbial communities from aquifer - Crystal Geyser CG10_big_fil_rev_8/21/14_0.10 (SPAdes) (version 2) | ecosystem: Environmental > Aquatic > Deep subsurface > Groundwater ...
CATGAGTCAACGGCTTTTGGTGATATTTAAAATCAAGACCTTCGTCAGGCCGTTGACCACACTTATCATCACCCAATTCTAACCTTTTTTGACATCCCTTCGGTGCGATCTATCTACGGTCAATTCGGCCCTCACTCAGAGGCCGATGGCCCATGTTTGTCACCCCGCCGTTTTCCCATTTCTCCTATTGAATAGAGTGGCCCTCCACTCCCTACTTGGTGGTACGAATCCTGCTAGATAACAGTTATGGCGAATTTTAAAAAGAGTAAGACATTGGCATTAATGCCTGAGAAAATAAGAAGAGCCCTTAAGCCCAGGGGCCTTTGTTTTTATAGTTTACTCTTCTCTTTATTTTTGCCCCTCTCTTTTGCTACAGCCAATGGCAAGGACTGCTCTCAAATCTCTGGCCTATATGTTGCCACCCAAACCAACACTTTAAATTTAAACTTGATCAACCTGGATATTACCAATCATTGCCTAGGGCTTAAGTACAACAGTGGTAAAACCATTGTTTGTCTGTCCTTAAAAAACTCTACCCGCCGCGAAGTTCAGTGCAAAAACGGGGTTCTACTTGTTCATGATATTTACATTCAAGATGATGAGTGGGTAGATTCCATTCACCGCTTCTCTAAAGATCCCAATGGCAAAGACCCTGTTTTGCTTTATGAAAATGAAGTCACAATGAAGAAGAAAAAAACTGAATCAAAGTTTGCGTATTTGTATCCCCTTTCGAAAGCCATCGGTGACTTTAGTTTTTTCCAGCATGTTCAACTGCACACAAAGAACAAGCGAAATAATACACCTAACGGATCAATCGCGACTGTGAATCAAAATATCATTTTAGAGAAAGCCCAAAGGAATCATCAAGCATGGGTGAGCTGGCTAGATGGTCTACGTTTTAACCAATTTTATGTTGAAGGAACTGAAGATTTGCGATTAGCAAAAGGACAAAGATTTATTATAAAATCCGTTAATACTTACAGGCCACCCGTTTCAACTACTACATATGTTATTTTGGAACTTCGAGAGCTGGATCAAAATGAACAAGAGTATGGCCCTCTTCATTCTATCTTTATGAAGAGGAGCAGCTTCTCCTCTTCATCTATAGATATAGAATTTTTGAATTTAACTGTTTTTAAACACTCTGATAACTAACAAGATCAGTAGCTATAAAAGTAGTAATAGAAGCCACCCCAAAACCAATTATAGACTGGACGATATTGATAGTAGTTATTGTAACCACAATACCAGGTTGGAACATAAGTCCACCACCAACGCCCCCAAGAAAAGTAGCTACGATAAACATAATAAATTTGGCACTGAGGAGCCATAGGGTAAGCATACTGAGGGTAAAAGACCTGCTGTTGTGGAATTGGATACCATTGCAATTGAGGAACCTGAACCATGGCCTGAAGCTGTGGCTGAGGGGTTCCTTGGTTAAAGGGCATCTGTACCATCATTTGCTCACCCGTTTGTGGGTTCATACGAACCACATACCCACCTTGTGGAGGCTGTTGAGCAAAGGTGTTGGCTGATAATAAAAAGGTCACCACTGCTAAAAGAAAAGACTTCATAGGACTCTCCCCTGTCTTATTGTTTAACTAATGGGTTCATTTACCGCTTTAGGCCCATGTCATCAACTGACCCTGTAATGTTTTTAGAGGGGATGTGGAAAGTTAAATGTTTTTAAACTCGATTTGAAGGTCAGAAAGGGATCCAGCCTGAGAAACAAGAGATTTGATAGCCAAACAGTGGGGAGTTGCGAGCCAAGTTCCTAAATTAATGTAAAGGTGCTGGCGGCCATTAAACTCAAAGCGAAACTCGTCTTGCATGTGAGTATGGCCACACACCATAAGGTCAAAAGGAGTTTGGCTAGCGGCCTCAATAGCATACTGCCTGGCACGTAATTTTACTTTTTCATTCACATATGGGCGAGCCTTACGACTCCTCTGGCTCCAATTTTCACCCACAAAGGTGACCAATTTTTCTGGAGCATTTTTTATGATCCACTCCATGGGCTTAGATCTAAGAAATTTTCGCAATCTTAAATAATTTAAATCATCTGGATTTGTCAGATCTCCATGCTCTAAGCGTAAAATACAATTTCCTAGTTGTATGTGGTGAACACCTTCATGCACATGAACTTTTAACTCCTCTTGCCAATAAGTACGAAGATGAAAATCATGATTGCCTTCAAAATAATGAATTTCTACACCCTGTTTTTGAAGCTTCTGAACTTCTGTAAGGATGGGGTCATACACTTGAATAAAGTATTGATGCTCACCAACCCAAAGATCAAAAATATCTCCCATAAAAAACAAATGGGTGGCGTCAGAAGGGAGGGCCTTCAAAAAATTCAAAAGGACCTGGAACTTACGATCCTCAGGTCCTTTTAAATGTATATCTGATACAAAATAGGCTTGAAACACAGCCCTATAATTCACCAAGTTTTATGGTGAATCAATATCGATATTTTGTTGGCGACGAATATAAGTTGGTACATCCAAAGAGCGGCTTTCAAAAGGGGACTGTGCTCCCCGACTCTTCTTGGATTCTGTATCTTCACCTATATTCATTTGCAGCTGCTCTGGCTGTGCTGCTGAGCCATCATCTTTTTTCTGCCCCTCACGATAGGCCCTTGCTTTCGCTAAAAGTATATCTCTAGGCAGCAAAGAGGGCTTGGAGTCCTGAATGGCCTCTATACTTGGCATTTCAAAACGAGGTTCCGCTATGGGAGCTTCTGGAGATTTAGCTTCAATCTCAGTATTTTCTGTAGAGATCTCTTCAGAAGCTGCTGCTACACTGATCACATCTTCTGCCAAGGGCAATACTGGGGGAACATGGGCTTCCACAGCTGGAGCCGCCATTTGTTGAACCTGTTGAATTTCAGGAGGTCGCGGAGGGTTTTGCGACTGAACAGGAGCTGCGGGCATTGGCTGAGACTGCGGAACAGGAGGCATATAAGTAAAAGAAGCTTGGTAAGTGGTTTGTTGAAAACCCGTCGCCATCCCTGGACCCATAGAATATGGATTTTGCTGAGTCGACTGTAGTCCCGAACGATCGGCAACATCACCAGCCAACTTTTCTGGCTCTGTACCAAAACCAGTGGCAATCACTGTCACACGAATACTGTCGCCCATCTCTTCATCGATCACGGCACCAAAAATAATTTCTGCATTTTCATCGGCAGCCTCAGTGATAAGAGTAGAGGCTTCATTGATCTCATGGAGACTCAAGCTAGAGCCACCAGTCACATTGATGATAATACCAGTAGCTCCATCAATGGTGACATTTTCAAGCAATGGAGAAGAGATTGCGTTTGTCGCTGCCTCAATTGCACGATTTTCACCAGCGGCAAGACCTGTACCCATAAGAGCCATACCCTTAGAGGCCATAACAGCTTTAATATCAGCAAAGTCTAAGTTCACCAAACCGCGTACGTTGATAAGATCAGAAATACCTTGAACGGCATTTAGCAAAACGGCATCGGCCTTTTTAAAGGTTTCTAATAAAGGAGTTTTTTCATTAGAAATTGTGAGTAGTTTTTGATTGGGAATCACAATAAGAGTATCCACATTGTTTCTTAACTCTTCAATACCCTCTAAGGCTTGTCGAGATCGCTTTTTACCCTCGAAAGTAAAAGGACGGGTCACAACACCAATGGTAAGAGCTCCCAATTCTCTTGCAATTTTAGCAACAACGGGAGCCCCACCGGTACCAGTTCCACCGCCCATACCGGCTGTAACAAAAACCATATCAGCCCCTGCTAAGCGTTCTGCAATTTCATTATAAGATTCAATGGCTGCTCGGCGACCAATCTCTGGATTGGCACCAGCTCCCAAACCTCTTGTGAGGTCGCGACCTAATTGAATTTTCTGACTAGATTTATTGTCAGCCAAAACTTGCTTATCTGTATTGGCAACAATGAACTCTACTCCTTTTAATCCACTTTCGATCATTGTGGAAACAGCGTTATTACCGCCGCCACCAACACCAATCACCTTTATATTCGCACCAAAATTGTTACTTTCATCTAATTCAAACATATCCCCCCCTAAAAGGCCTCATCGATAAATTGTCTAATTTTCGTTGAGACTCGGTCAAAAATATTTCGACCTGCAATAACTCTTAAACCTTTTTCTTTTTGTTCTTCTGCTGCATAAACTAACAATCCCAAAACTGTGGAGTAGCTAGATGCACTCACAATATCTGAGAGACCTCCAAAATGAATGGGGCGGCCAACACGTGTTGGCATATCAAAAACGAAATCACCCATCTCATTGAGGCCATCCATCTGACTAGCTCCACCGGTCAAAACAATGCCGGCACCTAAAAGATTGGCCATGCCACTTTTTTGAATTTCATTATTTACAAAATTGAGAGTTTCCTCAATGCGAGGCTCGATCACATCACAAAGAAGCCGACGCATAATTGTGCGCTCTGAACGGCCACCAACGCCTTCAACTTCAATCGTTTCATCAGGAGAAACCAAACTGGAAAGAGCACAACCATATTTTTTCTTAATCTCTTCCGCTGTACCCTGAGGAGTTCGTAAACCCACAGCAATATCGCCTGTTACATGCATTCCACCAACAGGAACCACTGCTGTATAAGCAACAGAACCCTGTACATATAATACTAAGTCACAAGTGCCGCCCCCCATATCTACAAGGGCTACACCTAAATCTTTTTCATCCTGACTTAAAACCACATTGGACGAGGCTAATTGCTCCAATACCAAACCGCTCACTTTAAGCCCTGCTTTTTCTGTGCACTTAATGGCATTTTGTAATGCTGTTCGACCGCCCGTTACAATATGAATACTTGATTCTAAACGAACACCCGACATCCCTATGGGGTCAAAAATGCCACCTTGATCATCAATCTTAAAATCACGAGGTAAAATGTGAAGAACTTCCCTATCACTGGGAACAGCAACGGCCTTAGCCGCTTCAATCACTCGCTGAATGTCACTTTGAACAACCTCTTGATGTCGAATGGCAACCATACCTTTAGAATCAAAAGATTTAATGTGTGATCCACCGACTCCAACCCAAACTTCTGAAATTTTTTGGCCGGCCATGAGCTCAGCTTCTTCGCGAGCTTTTATAATAGCATCTGTTGTGGCTTCAATATTGACGACCACACCTTTTCGCATTCCAAAACTTGGAACACTTCCCACACCTATCACATTGACACGTGGAGATTCAGGAGGTCTTCCCGATTTTGATTGCGCCATATTTTCTTCCGAAATTTCCGGAACTACTCCAATGGCTATGCTAACTTTCGTCGTTCCAATATCTAATCCGGCGACAATCCGATCCTTCGTCATGCCCTCTCCGTTTACGTGTGCTTTTGAATCAGCACGATAATGTTATTTACAATGCTTTTATGCATTGCCTTATTTTAAGCTAACGACCCTTACGCAGCTTGACAACAACTTTCTTAGAGTAGTCAGCATCAATGACGCGAGCATTCAACTTGTTCTTTTCAATATACTCAAGCACTCGTCCTACTCTTAAGGACTTCACCTCTGCATTTTCAGGATGTATTTTAATGCGCACATCGGAGTTTACAACAGACAACCAAAAGTTCCCCTTAGAGTATTCAATTTCATTAAGTGTTCTGTGAGAAAAACTTCCCTCTTCAGGCAATTGATTTATCAACTCCACGGTTTTTTCTCGGAGCTTTTGACTTCTCATCAACCGACGATCACGAACAATGGGGGCATCGGGAGCTAGTTTTGCTGTTATTTTAGGCAATACCTGAGCTTGCTCAGTCACAGGAAGAATTTTTTCTGAATTAATCCAAGCATTAAAAGCAATTTTTTGAGGAACCACTTGCACTAAAATTGTATTAGGAATTTTGCGCTCAACCACCACTGATTTCACGCCAGGTATCTGTAAAAGCTCCTGAGCCACCTCATTCATAGGAGCTTTCCAAAGGTTTTTGCTCATCAGAGGGCGAGCTTTTTCTATTAAATCAGGCTCCAACATTTTATAAACTCGTTGATCACCTCTGCCCTCCATAACAATATGTTTTATAGAAAATATATCCGACTGAAGCGTGTACAAAACAGCGCCCAAAAGCACCCAAAAAATCACTATTCGAAAGAGCCAGCGATAGCTCAATTTTTCTAACCACTTCATTAGGCTAAGCCTACCATGTCTTGTGTTTTTAAAAGCCTAGAACTGGACTAAAAACTAGCTGAAAAAGCCTAGAAACTAAGACCAATCCCCTAAATAAACCACCTCTGTTCTTAATTGAATCTGCTTTTTGGAGAGAAGCGTACTCTGAACATGCTGGATCAGTTGATGAATGTCAGAAGCCCTCGCATGACCTAAGTTCACAATAAAGTTAGCATGCTTTTCAGACACTTGAGCGGCTCCCACACGAAAGCCCTTTAACCCGCAGGCTGCAATTAAGGCTCCTGATTTATGTCCCTCAGGATTCACAAACACAGAACCGCAGGAGGGAAGATCCAAGGGTTGCTTATGAAGACGTTCTTTATTGGCCCTTTTAACAACTTCTATGATTTGGTCTTTAGGTTCATTGGGCCACGAAAATCCCACACGAAAAATAACTCCAGGCTCCCAGCCCCTACAGTGACGATAGCTCCACTGGAGCTCATTTTTTGCTAAACGAATCACCTTCTGATCGCGCAGAACCTCCACCCAATCCACAATTTCAACAAACTCTCGGGGTTGAAGTGCTTCGCCAACACCGGCATTCATCGCAACCCCGCCGCCAACATCACCTGGCAGACCTGCTAAAAAAATTGCAGGTTCTAATTTGTATTTTAAAAAAACTTTCAATAGCTGAGCCTTAGGTGTTCCTGCCAATGCCTCTAGTTTTAACCGAGGCTGCTCGGCCACAACCTCTAGCTGCCTTAGTTTTCTCATACAAATAGTGAGTCCACGAATCCCTTTATCTGAAATTAAAACATTTGTTCCGCCACCTAATATCGACTGGGGCATGTTTTTCTTTTCACACCAAAGAATCAGAGACTTTAATTGATCTAGAGTTTCAGGTTGAGAAAAATAATCTGCAACACCACCCACAAGCCAAGAAGAGTAAGAGGCAAGGTTTTTCTTTTCTTCAATCAATGGAAGATCACTCATTAGGAATCAGCCAAATGCTGTAACAACTCTTGCCCTAATTTCCAAATATCTCCGGCACCCAAAGTGACAAATACATCACCCTCTTTGAGGTGCTGCAGAACTAAGTCTATAGAGTTTTTATTTCCGATATAATTAGAGAGAGGCATTTGTTCAGAAAGACGTTGTGAGTTGATCCCTGCAATTTCATCTTCCCCTGCTGTATAAATGTCAAAAAGAAGAATAGAGTCAGCCCCTTTAAAGCTAGCAATAAATTGATCCCAACAGTTTTGTGTTCGAGTGTACCGATGAGGTTGAAAAGCCAAAACCAAGCGATCATCGGGAAATTTCTCACGAAGAGCTTGAATAACAGCCCGAATTTCGGTGGGGTGGTGACCGTAATCATCAAAGACCTTAATGCCTTTACGCTCTCCCTTCCATTGAAGACGTCTTTCTACACCTAAAAATGAGGATAGGCCCGAAGCACAAGCCTCAAATGAAAGTCCGACCTCTAGCCCCGCCACAATAGCGGCAGCTGCATTGAGAGCATTGTGACGACCAGGCAAATTTAATTCAAAATGCCCCAATCGTTTACCCTTAAAAATCACTTCATAATGGGATTTAGAACCCTCTATCACAAAATCATTTTTTAAATCAAAACCATAGGTGATCATACGCTTAGGATAATCTGCAAATAGACGTTGAATGACAGGATCATCCCCACAGGCCACGGCTAAACCATAGAAAGGCACCCTAAGTGCAAAATCAGTAAAACTCGCCTCTAATCTTTCTTCAGTTTTAAAGTGCTCCATATGATCGTAATCAATGTTTGTGATCACAGCAATTTCAGGAGTGAGTCTTAAAAAACTTCCGTCGCTTTCATCAGCCTCTGCCACAAGCCACTCCCCTTGACCAAGAAGAGCGTTGCTTTTAATCAAATCCAAACGGCCACCGACAACAACCGTAGGATCCATTTTATTTTGAATCAAAATACTGGCAACCATACTAGTTGTGGTTGTCTTGCCGTGAGTTCCAGCGATGGCAATACCCCTCTTTAGCCTCATCACTTCAGCCAAAACTTCTGCCCGAGGAATCATGGGAATGCCTTTAGCACGAGCCTCTTGAAGTTCGGGGTTTTTAAAATTAACAGCGCTGGAGTACACCACCACATTAGGTGAAATAATATTTGTTTTGGAGTGACCTATTTGAACAGGAATTCCCAAGCTAACGAGCCTCTGTGTATTGGATGATTCCACCTGATCACTACCAGTGACTTGCGCTCCCATATTGTGAAGAAGCTCAGCGAGGCCACTCATACCAATTCCACCGATTCCCACAAAGTGAACTTTAGATCGCGCAATTTGCACAAAGATCTCCTTTTGCCTGCCATTTTGACACCAGAAAATTCAAGGTTCAAGAAGCATATCTATTGACTCAAAAGAATAGTCTATTGAAGACTCACACAATCGGGGGATAAATTATGAAAAGCTTGATTCTAGCCTTATTTTTAACAACACCTCTATTCCAAAGTAAGGCCTTCGCTATTAACGATGCAACACTCACTTTGCATAAATATCTACTGAGCATCGAGTTTAATGCTACGGAGACTGATATAGATGTAGTAAAGAAACTGGTCCACTCGGGAGCAGATATTAACGCTCTAGGCCCTACCGGCGGAAATGCTTTAAGTGTGATGGTCGAAACTTGGGCTAATATGTCAAGGTCTGCTAAACAAGAAGAACTACAACGAGCCTATGAAATAGTAAATTACCTTATAGATACAGGTGCTAATGTACAAAACATTGACTACCGTGGGTTTAATGTTCTCTATGCCATCCTTCGTTACGGCGCAACCAGTCCCATGGCCTATGATCTTATACATAAACTTTTAGAGAAAAAACCTAACATTAACTATTTGTTTCAAGAGGCGGATAACTATAATGGCTTTGGCCTCATCCATCTTTTAAGTCGAGGAAGACAAGATAAAATTTTATTTGAACTCTTAGACCAAGGTCTAAGGCTCACACCTATAACAAAACATGGGTTACATTTTGGAATTCAGGCGGCGACGGTGCCTCCAAATCAAAATGGTCTGCTTTTAAAAAACCTTATGGATCGGCTATCTCCAACAGAACGAAACTATTTTGCCACCCGCGCCTACGATGATGGGACCACACCACTACATGCCGCCGTATGGAGGGGGAATCTACCAGCAGTTCAGTACCTTGTTGATAATTACCCTGTAGATATAAATGCATTGGATAATAATGGGGACACACCACTGAGTGCAGCCTATTATACTGGAAAAAAAGAAGTTTACGATTACTTGCAAAGTAAGGGAGCACGTCTACCCACTGTAGACCTGAATTTATATTGCCACAAAGCGAATCAGTTCCGACTAACCTATGATCAGCTCGTGAGAATTATAAAAACCTGCAAAGTAAAATCGGTGGATCAACTTCTTCCGCTACTGCCTGTTAGGTACCGATCTAACTACACCCTCGCCTATGCTAATTTGGCTGTACAATCTGCATCACCTGACTACCCCCAAGCTATTCTCTATGGAGATGATGCACAATTGGTCACCACCTTTAATGGCCACAGAAGTCAACGTGGATACAACAGCCTTGAGGTGATTCATTTTGATAATAAATCTAAAACCTTTGAATTGAGAGATATTGAATTTCCAGAAAATGGCTTTGGTGAAGCAAAAATTTCAGAGCCTAATCCCAATCGATGCATAACATGCCATGGGCAAGTGCCAAGGCCACTCTGGGATAATTGGACTTTTTGGCCAGGCAAATTTAATTCTCAAATGGAGCAAATTTTCCCGACAGAGAACCAATACTTTTACCGCTACCAGCATAACCGATATTATGGGCGCTACAAACATCTGCCCCCTGTGAGTATCACTCCAATTTTAGGAACTTTTGGTAGAATCCCAATGATGTTCAGTCAAAATACAAAATTGGATGTTTTGTTTAATGGACTTATGGCTCAAATGAGCACACGAGAAATATCTTCAAATCCGCTATTAAAGCCATACCGTTATGCTTTGCTAGGAGCCCTCTCTTGCACAGACCCCATCGAGGATTATATTCCTAGGGAAAAAACAAAGAGTTTTGCATTGTCTTATTCCTATCTTTTGAGAGATACAAGCTACCAAAGCGCCGCTGAAGCAGACAATCGTCTAAAGCTTGAAGCCTCAGTGAACTTGCTTCAAGGACGTTATATTCTCCAAGAAAGTCTTCATTCGGTTCGCTATGATGATCATGCTGGTAGAAACTTTGATGTGGCTCGAATTACCCGACTTCGTTACATCATGGAAAACCTAAAAATTAACATGCAACATTGGTTCACTCATTTTAACTTTAATCAACCGAGCTATAGCCCACTTTTACCATTTAGTGATTTTGAAAATATTCTTTGGTATGAAGTCTTGAACCCCTCCACTGATCAACAACTCTATGCAGCTTTTTATGAGGAAGCTAGAAAGCAAGATGATCTTCGCAGTAATCTCTTTTACAAAAAGAATGCGATAGGACTTTGCTCGGAGCTGAGAAAGAAAAGCTTAGCCGCACTCAGTACTCTCTAGGGGGCTAGAAACATCTGATTCTAAAGCAAAAGTTGAGCAATGGTGTGAGAGGCGTTGGGTTGGTGAAACTGATACACAAGCTTCTCCATTTGAGAAATTCTATCAGGTTCAGACTTAAAAGTTTTTATAAGCTCAATGAACTTATCCGGAGTAAAACTCATTTGCTCCACTAAAATGGCGGCCCCTCTTTCAGCTAAACTTTCAGCATTTTTTTTCTGATGATCATCAGCTGCGTATGGAAAGGGAACAAACACAGCCGCTTTTTGGGCGGCCGCAATTTCAGCAACTGTATTGGCTCCTGATCGACAGATCACAAGGTCTGCCCAAGCATATCGCTTCTCCATATCATACAAAAAAGCCTGGCAATCTACACCCACGCTGTGCTCTTTATAAACCCTAGAGATCCTCTCAAAATCTAAAGCCCCCGTTTGATGAACAAACTCCACGCCCTCTAGCCAATCCCCGCCTCTTAGCAAAGACTCACTCACTGTATTGTTAATTCCACGGGCTCCCTGACTACCTCCAAAAATTAACACCCTCAAAGTGGAATGGGGTTCTCGAGGTTTTGCCTCAATCCCTTTTCTTAAAGGCATACCCATGGGTAGAATTTTCTGAGATCTAAGGTATTTTTGACTGTCCTTAAAAACAACAATGGCCACAGGAACAAATCTTGAAAGAATACGATTGGTCAAACCAGGATGAGCATTGGGCTCCCACAGTATGGTTTTCTTTCTTAAAAAAGCCGCCATTAA
>Ga0210057_1009259_pt1 | contig 11443 bp, 4 predicted proteins | sample CryGeyCG2114_010_2_FD_183968 | JGI IMG/M metagenome (GOLD analysis project Ga0210057, IMG submission 183968) | Groundwater microbial communities from aquifer - Crystal Geyser CG10_big_fil_rev_8/21/14_0.10 (SPAdes) (version 2) | ecosystem: Environmental > Aquatic > Deep subsurface > Groundwater ...
CCGCCATAATGCCCCGCCAATGGCGGGATAATTTCCTAATTTCAACTAATGAAACGAGCGAATTTCTTTTAATTTCTACGAGCCCCGCACCAGAACGGTGCAGGGCCAGCTGGCGGATTAAACTTTAAGTTTTAAGATATTGTTTTAAGCTTATGAAACTCAACGCTCGTCAATTACGTTATCATCGACCGACCACTGATCAACTTTCATCATTAAGACGCAATCTAGTTTACATTGTTTTAGATAATGTTTTGGATACTTATAATATCGGATCAATCTTTCGATTGGCTGATGCCGTGGCGGCCGAAAAAATAATATTGTGTGGTCAGACAGCGACCCCACCCGACATTAAAATTCATCGGGCCGCTATTGGCACCGAAGAGTGGGTGCCGTGGCAGTATATGGCTGATACTAAAACCGCAATTTTAAACCTAAAATTTCAAGTCCCAGGCTTAGTTGTTTACGCGATAGAGAAGAGTCAGAAAAGTATAGCTTATAATAAAGTTGATTATAAATTCCCGGCTGCTTTTGTCGTGGGTAATGAAACTAACGGCGTATCAGGGGAAGTTTTGAAAATAGCAGATAAGATTGTGGAAATTCCTATGTGGGGATTTAACAAGAGCCTTAATGTGATGATATCATTGGCGATTGTGCTTTGGGAGGGGATGGAGGAGATTAAATAAACATCATTCCCGGCATAATCGGCTATCCAGCATCCCTTGTCATTCCCGATCTAATCGGGAATCTATATTAATAGATTCTCTTAACAAGAAATATTTATTTTTATAGATTCCCATTTTCATGGGAATGACAAGGAATTATGGGAATGATAAGATGCTCACTAATTAAAATCCTAAATACTAAGTTCCAAATAAATTCTAAATCCTAAATACTAAGTTCCAAATAATATCTAAATTCTAAATCCTAAATTCTAAACAATTCTTATTCCCATCCCAGAAAGCGATCCGCCAGCTGGCGGACCCGCCTTGGCGGAGATGAAGCGATATCAATAGGCGCGAAGCGCGACACAAAGCGGAACACAAGGCTTTGGTAATATCGTATATTGAAATAGAAGCTTACTTATGTTAGTATAAAGATGCTAATTTATTAGCAGGCACTTTGACAATTAGAGTGTGGTAGGAATTTCCGGTTATTATGTTGACAAAGTCGATATTAACCGGGTCCGGATGGAAGTGAGCGTAAGCGAGCTTTGATATCCGGATTTTTTTGAGAGTTTGATCCTAGCTCAGGACGAACGCTAGCGGTGTACCTTAGGCATGCAAGTCGAACGCTTGTGCATAGCACAAGGAAATTCAAGGGAAATTCTAAGCACTAAATTCGAAGTTCCAAATAAATTCGAATATCTAAATTTACTAAATTCTAAACAATTTTAGAATTTAGGATTTAGAGATTATTTGGAGCTTAAGATTTAGAATTTAGGATTTAACCTTTTGGATTTTCTTGTGCTGTGCACGAGAGTGGCAGACGGTTGAGTAACACGTAGGAACATACTCCCTGGTGGAGAATAACCTTGAGAAATCGGGGGTAATTCTGCATGATCCTTGTCCTTTGGACAAGGAATTTCTAATTTCTAATTTCTAATTTCTAATCAATTTTTAATGTCAAAATTTTAAATGCTCCAAATATCATATATTTTATTTTGGAATTTGGAGTTTGGATTTGAAATTTGTTTGGAATTTGGAGTTTGGATTTTAGGATTTCCTCGTCCAGAGGACGAGGTAAAGGGTATAACTACCCGCCGAGGAAATGGCCTGCGGTCTATCAGCTTGTTGGTAGGGTAATGGCCTACCAAGGCTTAGACAGATAGGGGGTGTGAGAGCATGATCCCCCAGAATGGAACTGAGACACGGTCCATACATCTACGGATGGCAGCAACTAGGAATATTGCGCAATGGGCGAAAGCCTGACGCAGTGACACCGCGTGGAGGATGAAGGCCTTCGGGTTGTAAACTCCTCGTTTTAATCTTATTAAGATTGAAAGTAAAAAGCACCGGCTAACTACGTGCCAGCAGCTGCGGTAATACGTAGGGTGCAAGCGTTGTCCGGATTTATTGGGCGTAAAGAGTTCGTAGGCGGATAAAAGGGTTATTGGTTAAAGACTCCGACTCAATCGGAGAAAGGCGAATAATACCATTTATCTAGTCCGCGAGAGGGGGTGCTAGAACTTATCATGTAGGGGTGAAATCCGTTGATATGATAAGGAATGCCAACGGCGAAGGCGGGCACCTGGTTCGATGGAGACGCTGAGGAACGAAAGCTAGGGGAGCAAACCGGATTAGAGACCCGGGTAGTCCTAGCCGTAAATGATCCCCGCTAGATGGTCGGTCTGTAATCAGACTGGCTGTCGAAGGTAACCCATTAAGCGGGGCGCCTGGGAAGTACGGCCGCAAGGTTGAAACTCAAAGGAATTGGCGGGGAGGCGCACAACCAGTGGAGCATGTGGTTTAATTCGACACAAAGCGAAGAACCTTACCTGGATTTGACATCCTAATGCCCGTTTTAGAAATAAAGCCTTCTCGATTTATCGAGACATTAGGACAGCTACTGCATGGTTGTCGTCAGCTCGTGCCGTGAGGTGTTCCCTTAAGTGGGGTAACGAGCGCAACCCCTGTTCTGTGTTGAATTTTCACAGAAGACCGCCCCGCTCTTAAAACGCATAGCGTTTTAAGAGAAATTCGTCCGCCAGCTGGCGGATCGGATTTCTCAAAAAGCTGTGCTTTTTGAGAGTGGGGAGGAAGGTGGGGATGACGTCAAATCAGCATGGTGCTTATATCCAGGGCGACACACATCCTACAATGAGGAGTAATAAAGGGTTGCCAAGCCGTGAGGCGGAGCTAATCCCATCAAACCTCCTCTCAGTGGGGATTGCAGGCTGCAACTCGCCTGCATGAACTCGGAATTGGTAGTAATCGCGAATCAGCAGGTCGCGGTGAATACGTTCTCGCCTCTTGCACACACTGCCCATCAGATGAGCAAAGTCGGGAGTAGCCGAAGCCTCCTGCTCTTTTTAAAGAGCGGGGGACTAAGCTAAACTCGGTGATGAGTGTCAAGTTGTAACAAGGTATCCCTACTGGAAGGTGGGGATAGATCACCTCCTTTTAGGAGAAATTTTGGTCTCTTTTCTTCTCACGAAAAGGGACGTTAAAGACATTTTTTAATATTCCTACCACTCTCTAATTGTTAAGGGAATTGAACCCCGACTTTGGGCGCATAGCTCAACTGGCTAGAGCATCGTCCTGATAAGACGAAGGTTCCTCGTTCAAGTCGAGGTGTGCCCACAGATTAGGTTTTGCACTTTTTGAAGCTGCCCAAGGCAGCTTTTTTAGTTTAAAAAGGGGGTGAGAAAATTGAATGTAGAATTAGAACCAAGTCAGGAGGAACTTGATCTTTCTGCTTTAGAAATTCGTACCGTAAAAAGCGGATTGAGAGGAATCGCTTCTCGAGGGGATGATGCAGACGAAAGACAAGAAGCAGTTTTAGGCTTTCTTCAAGCGAAAGCTAAAGAATACGAAAAAAGTCATTTTGATTCCAATAGGCGGGCAGTGGAAACCTTACGTCAATTGATATTGACAGGCCAGGTTACGGGTTCAGATGTTTTAGAAAGAGTAAGACTTTCTGAAAAAGAGACGACACCGGAATCTGGGCTAAAAAGTTTTTTTAAAGGTATTTTGGGGCGATGATTGTTTTCTCTTGTCATTCTGTCCGCCAGCCGGCGGATCCCCAGAATGACTTAGCCTCGCAAGGTGACTCCTTGCGAGGCTAATGACGGCGATGATTTAGCAATGTAACAATATATCTTAGTCATTGACAAAGTTGGCCTTCCTTTATATAATGAAAACTGCTTAAAAGTGAAGGAAATTTTTTTATGCAGGAAAAGCTATTTTTTCAAAGACAACTGAATATAGGTATTGGATAATAGGCTTTTTTTGTTTGAGAATTTTTTAAGCTCACTTTTAAGTGGGCTTTTTTGGTATTAAATAGGGGCCGTTAGCTCAATTGGTAGAGTACATGTTTTGCATACATGGGGTAGAGGGTTCGAATCCCTCACGGTCCACCTGCCTGTGATAGATTAGCACTTTGAAAATTTGGGAAAAGATTTACTCTTAATAAGAGTGAGAATCGATGTCTGAAGCTTTTTTTAGTTTCGGACAGGCGTTTCTTCACACCTTTAAAGCAAATGGTGGATGCCTTTGGTGATAAGAGCCGAGGAAGGACGCGGTCGGCGGCGATACTCGTCGGGGAGGTGCCAAACAACCTTTGATCCGGCGGTTTCCGAATGGGGAAACCCAGCGCAGTGAAAACTGCACTACGCGCCGTTTCACTGTGAACTTAAATATTAAATCTTAAATGTTAAAACTATAACTAAAATCTTAAAGACTTTGGAAGATTTTAGTTTTAAATTTTGAATTTTGAGTTCGCCGCGAAGCGGCGTGGGGGCACTCGGGGAAATGAAACATCAAAGTACCCGAAGGAAGAGAAAACAATAGTGATTCCGTTAGTAGCGGTGAGCGAAAGCGGAGAAGTCTAAACTTGCCTTGTGCATAGCACAAGGAATTTCTAATTTCTAATGTCTAATTTCTAATCAATTTCTAAATATTGGTCCAATAAGACCGATCAGACCAATATTGTTATCATTTGGATTTTGTTTGGAGATTGAAATTTGAATTTTGGGATTTCCTCGTGCTGTGCACGAGGTGGGGGTTGCGGGATCCTGCATATTTATTCTTTGCGGACAGGAGAATACCTTGGAATAGGTAACCATAGAGAATGAAAGTTTTGTATCCGAAGTCCAAGAAGAATGAGTGGGACACCCAAGTACCACGATGAAAACAACTTTGTGGGAATCTGGGCTGAACCATCAGCCAAGACTAAATACTTTTATCGACCAATAGTAAACTAGTACCGTGAGGGAAAGGTGAAAAGTCCCCCGGTGAGGGGAGTGAAATAGAACCTGAAACCGTTTGCTAACAAGCAGATAGAGCTTTGTGCGTAGCACAAGGAAATTCAAGGGAAATTCTAAGCACTAAATTCGAAGTTCCAAATAAATTCGAATATCTAAATTTACTAAATTCTAAACAATTTTAGAATTTAGGATTTAGAGATTATTTGGAGCTTAAGATTTAGAATTTAGGATTTAACCTTTTGGATTTTCTCGTGCTGTGCACGAGGTAATATCGTGCCTATTGAAGAATGAACCGGCGAGTTCTCGTTGTTTCTTAGTCTAAACTATTTTATAGTGGAGGCAAAGGGAAACCAAGTGTTAATAGCGCGTTATCCCGTCTTTATGGCGGGGAAAGAAACAGCGGGAGACCCGAAACCAGGCGAGCTAACCATGAGCAGGGTGAAGCTTCGAGAAATCGGAGTGGAGGCCCGCACCAGTGTCTGCTACAAAAGGCTTGGATGACTTGTGGTTAGAGGTAATATGCCAATCGAGCTTGGTGATAGCTGGTTCTCCCCGAAATATGTATTGGCATAGCCTCCGTCTGAATTTCCTGGGGGTAGAGCACTGAATGGATTAGGCGTCGCAAGATGTCTAATTCAATCAAACTCCGAATACCGGGAAAGTTTTGGCGGGGAGTCAGTCCTGTCGGGCTAAGCTGATAGGGCGAGAGGGAAACAACCCAGACTGGCAAATAAGGTCTCTAAATTGTAGCTAAGTTGGAAAGGAAGTTGATTTTCTAAGACATCCAGGAAGTTGGCTTAGAAGCAGCCACCTTTTAAAGAAAGCGTAATAGCTCACTGGCCGATTACCCGCCTTTGGCGGGGTGAAAATCAGCGCCGAAGATGATCGAGGATAAGCTACATACCGAAGTTCCAGACCTTGTCCTTTGGACAAGAAATTTCAAATTTCAAATCACAAATCTCAAATAAATCACCAAAATTCAAACTTCAAATTTCCAAATAATTTTTGGATATTTTGTTATTTGTTTTTTTGGAGCTTATTTGTTATTTGGATTTTGTTTTTTTGGAATTTCTCGCCCAGAGGGCGAGATGGTAGGGGAGCGTTCTAATTGCAGTGAAGGTGAACTGAAAGGTTTGCTGGAGCGGTTAGAAGTGAGAATGCCGGTATGAGTAGCGTGAAAGTCCAGTGAGAATCTGGACCGCCGAATATCTAAGGTTTCCCCCGCAACGTTCGTCGACGGGGGGTTAGTCGGTCCTAACACGAGGCCTGTCACCGGAGGCGACAGGGCTCAATTTCTAATTTCTAATGTCTAATTTCTAATCAATTTCTAAATATTGGTCCAATAAGACCGATCAGACCAATATTGTTATCATTTGGATTTTGTTTGGAGATTGAAATTTGGATTTTGGGATTTGAAGCCTGTGCCGCTTGCGGCGACAGGCGTAGTGGATGGACAACAGGTTGATATTCCTGTACTTTAGCTGTTTTGTTTTTAGCTTGGGGAGTGACAAAGCTTGATTAATCTAGCGTTTTAATGATTTAGCGTTTAAACCGTGAATTAGTCTTAGTTGGAAAATCCGCTAAGACGGTGGTGAGCGGTGAATAAGACCCTGATTTTTGAGGGGGATTAGATGATATTAAGTTTTCGAGAAAAGCTTCGCAGGTGAAAAACAGCCGAAACCGTACCAAAAACCAACACTGGTGGATAGGTCGAGTAGACCAAGGCGAGCGAGAGAAGGAAGCTTAAGGAACTATGCAAAAAATCTGGGCGTAAGTTCGCAAGATGCCCTGCCTGCCTAGTGCTTCGCACTAGAAATTTCAATCCGCCAGCTGGCGGACCAAATTACAAGTGTCCAAACAATTTCCAAATCATAATTTTACAAACTATTTTGTTTGTAATTTGATTAATTGAAGAATTGTTTGGTGATTGTGATTTGTTTGATTGGAATTTCTCGCGCGGAGCGCGAGGTGGGTTACAACAAAAGATTGCTTGGCGACTGTTTATCAAAAACACAGGTCTCTGCAAACTCTGAAAGAGGAGGTATAGGGGCTGAGGCCTGCCCAGTGCCGGAAGGTTAAATGACCCTGTCCATGGGACAAGAAATTTCAAATTTCAAATCACAAATCTCAAATAAATCACCAAAATTCAAACTTCAAATTTCCAAATAATTTTTGGATATTTTGTTATTTGTTTTTTTGGAGCTTATTTGTTATTTGGATTTTGTTTTTTTGGAATTTCTCGTCCTGTGGGCGGGGGATTGAAGCCCCGGTGAACGGCAGCAATAACTATAATTGTTCGATGGTAGCGAAGTCCTTTGTCGGGTAAGTTCCGACTTGTATGAAAGGCTTAACGACCAAGCAACTGTCTACAAGCTTTCACTCGGCGAAATTGAAATAGCTGTGAAGATGCGGCTTAATTACTGCAGGACAAAAAGACCCCGTGGAGCTTTACTGCAGCTTGGTATTGAGGATTTATTTTTAACTGTTTAGTGTAGGAGGGAGCCCCGCCAAAAGGCGGGGCGTCAATGAAACACCTCTCTTTAAAAATGATGAATCTAACTAACTTCGTCTGGAAACGACGAATAGGACAGTGCCTGGTGGGCAGTTTGACTGGGGCAGTCGCTTGCTAAAAGATAACGCGAGCGTACAAAGGTTGGCTTATCCCGGATGGAAATCGGGAGGAAAGTACAAAGGCAAAAGCCAGCTTGACTGCGAGACTGACAAGTCGAGCAGGTGCGAAAGCAGGTCTTAGTGATCCCCCGCGCTTCTATGGATGAAGTCGGGGCTTAACGGATAAAAGCTACCCCGGGGATAACAGCGTGGTTGGTCTCGAGAGTACATATCGACGGACCAGTTCGCGACCTCGATGTCGGCTCAGGATATCCAGGGGGTGAAGAAGCCCCCAAAGGTTGGTCTGTTCGCCCATTAAAATCCTACGTGAGCTGGGTTCAAAGCGTCGTAAGACAGCTTGGTCTCTATCCGCAGTAATCGTTTTGATTCTTGAAGGGAGCTGTCCCCAGTACGAGAGGACCGGGATGGATAAACCTCTGGTGTGCCAGTTGTGATATCAATCGCAATGCTGGGTAGCTACGTTTATAAAGGATAACCGCTGAAAGCATCTCAAGCGGGAAGCCCACCCTAAGATAAAGAGTCTTTAAGATCCCAGGGAGACTACCTGGTTGATAGGCTGGCAGTGTAAATTCGGCAACGAATTAAGCTTACCAGTACTAATTGATCGTCGGTGTGAAGAAACGCCTTTGATTCTCATTCTTATTAGGAGTAAAAAATAAGTTGCTAAATTGTTACATTGTCAAATTGTTATGCTGTTGTTCTGACCAGCCTCGCCAGCTAGGCGGAGAATCCAGAATCGATTAACGGCAGATTCTGGGCAAGCCAGAATGACGACTCTAACAATGTAGCAATGTAACAATATTAGTTATTTTTTTGCCTTGGTTATTAGAGCGATGTGGAACCACCTCTTCCCATTCCGAACAGAGTCGTGAAATGCATCAGCGCCGATGATATTGCCCCGGCAACGGAGCGAGAAAATAGGTCATAGCCAAGGCACAAATAAATTTCTAATTTCTAAATAATATTCAATGATAAAATAATTAATGTCTAAAAGGCATTGTCTCTATCTGGGGTTGGTGTGAACGAAGTGAACATAATAACCCCATAATTAGTCTTATCATTAGTTATTGGGATTTAATTGAAAATTAAAAATTAGAAATTTCTATTCTCTATTTGTGCCTTCTTGGTTAAAAACTCTTTCCATTATTTTAATCAGCCTGTTGATATTGGTTTTAGCGATAGTGGCAGTTGTTTCTTTCTGGTATCTTTCTCAATTTAATCGGGTGGCGGGAACCAGCTTCGCTGACCTAAAACGTTTGTCTGACGAAATAAAAACAATGCCTGATAATTTTAATTTTTTAGTTTTAGGGTTGGATAGTCGTAATGGGAGTGATACTTTGCTAACTGATACGATAATGGTAGGTTTTTATCATCCTGCACAGGAATCGGGAAAACTTATATTTTTATCACTGCCTCGTGATTTGTGGATTGATTCTCTTAAGACAAAAATTAATGCTCTTTATTATTATGACGGCACTCCTTTAGTAAAAGAAGAGGTAGCAAAAATTGTTGGCGAGGAGATTAATTACTCAATAATTTTAGATTTGTCTTCAGTTTCGGAGATTGTTGATTTAATTGGTGGGTTAGAAGTTGATGTTGAGCAAGCTTTTGATGATGATGATTATCCTAAAGATGATGGCAGTGGCGAGACAATTCATATTCATTTTGATAAAGGTAAACAGACTATGACCGGCGAGAGAGTTTTGCAATATATTCGTTCCCGAAAGAGTGCTGATATTAGCGAGGGTACTGATGAAGCAAGGGTGCGACGACAACAAGGGGTTGTTTTGGCGGTTTTAGAGAAGATCTCCCAGTTTGAATTAATTGCCAATCCTAAAATAACAGGTAAGCTTTATCGTTTTTGGCAGGAAAGAGTGGATGCTGATTTACCATTAGCACTGCTATTAAAATTGGGTAAAGTTTATGCTCAAGGAAAAATAAATTTTGAGTTTCTTAGTTTGCCCGAGGAGTTTTTATTTATTCCCCCGATTAGAAGATATGATCTTTGGGTCTTGGAGCCTAAGGGAGGGGATTGGGAGGAAATTAAAGATTGGGTAAATGCAATTTGGTAATTGCCAATTAAGAGGCTGGTAGTGAGAAAGGATAGCCATTTGTTATTTTTTAGTCGTTTGAATAATAAGTTACGATACATTGGCGACATTAGTCGTCATTCCTAATGTTCTTGACCGTCATTCTGACGAAAGTCAGAATCATCTTCAGACGATCCTGAATCAAGTTCAGGATGACATTAATGGAACCGTCATCCTGATGAAAATCAGGATCATCAATTAAAATTTCTAATTTCTAATTTTTAATTTCTACGAGTCCGCCTCTGGCGGGACAATTTTCAATAAATTTTTAATTTTAAGGTGTTATAAGATGCTGGATATGCCAAATTTTGACCAGACTTTTCCCTAAAAGTATATTTTTTTTCACTAACATGCTATGAAGCATGTTTTACCCCTAATCTACTACGATACTATGCAGTATCGTAGTAAACTGACAATATGGATTATGTTATAATAAATTGACTTATTATAAAAAAAGGAGGAATGATGAATGGTTCCAAAAACAAGAAAGACCACTTCTCGGGCTTCGCAAACAATGGCTGATTTGCTTGCTAAAGAAGAGAATAGAATTAATATTCTAAAGAAAGGAGATAGGCTTAAGGCAGTAATCACCCAAATTTTCCCTAAACGAGTTTATTTTGATGTTGGGGCTAAAACAGAAGGGGTGATTTTTGGTCGGGAATTAGAAAGAGTTCGTGATTTTATCAAGACTCTTAAAGTAGGCGATCAGGTTTCGGCAGTGGTTGGCAATCCGGAAGATTCTCGAGGACAAATTTTACTCAATTTATATAATCAAGCCCAAGGAGCAGCCTGGGGTTTCTATGAAGATAAGTTAAAAAGCGGAGAGATTGTTGAAGTGACAGGAAGGGATCAAAATGCAGGAGGAATTTTGGTGGATGCTCCTTTTTCTTTGGCTGGTTTCATTCCCGGTTCTTGTTTGGGGATTAAGTGGGTTGGTGAAGAGGCGGGTTTAGTGGGCAAAAAGATTAAGGTAAAGGTAATTGAAGTAAATAAAGATAAAAATCGTTTGGTTTTTTCTGAAAGGGCAGTTTCTGAAGAAAAGGAAATTGCCAAGGAACTGTCAATTTTGGAGAAAATTAAAATTGGTGATGTTTTAAAGGCAAAAATTCATAAGGTGGCTCCTTACGGGCTGTTTGTCAAAATAGAAAAAGATAAAGTTGAACTTGAAGGATTGGTTCATATTTCTGAAATTGCTTGGGAAAAGGTTGACGATTTAACTAAACGATACCATATAGGCGGTAAAATACAGGTGAAGGTTTTAGGTAAACAGAATGATCGTTTACAACTTTCGGTTAAACAACTTTCTCAAGATCCATGGCAAGATATTGTCAAAAAATACCCCAAAGATAAGGAGTTTAAAGGAATAGTGACTAAGGTGACTTCCTATGGTTGGCTGGTGAGTTTAAAAGAGGGGATTGAGGGGTTAGTTCATATTTCCAAAGTACCAGTGGGGAGAAAAATAAGAGCAGGAGAAAAAATTGATTGTTTTATTGATTCTGTTGATCCTAACAATAGACGGATTAGTTTGGGGCTGGTGTTAAAGAAAAAGCCGGTAGAATACAAATAAAAGAGACAGCTAACAGTTAAAAGTCCAAAGTTAAAAGTTAAAAGTAAAGAAACAAAAAGAAAGAAACATTGTTACATTGTTAAATTGTTGAATTGTTACATTGTTAAAGTCGTCATTCTGAACTTGATTCAGAATCTTCTTAAGATGATCCTGATTTTCATCAGGATGACGATGAGAAGGGGATTCTGGACCCTGTACCATTTGATACAGGGCTAGAGCAAGCCAGAATGA
>Ga0210057_1009260_pt1 | contig 11443 bp, 10 predicted proteins | sample CryGeyCG2114_010_2_FD_183968 | JGI IMG/M metagenome (GOLD analysis project Ga0210057, IMG submission 183968) | Groundwater microbial communities from aquifer - Crystal Geyser CG10_big_fil_rev_8/21/14_0.10 (SPAdes) (version 2) | ecosystem: Environmental > Aquatic > Deep subsurface > Groundwater ...
AAGTCAACTGACGAACCAGATAGACAAATTCTGTCTATTGAGGCACAAGTTGCCGAACTCGAAGAACACGCCGCAAAAGAAAATTTGAAAATTATTTCTTTTGTTACTGAAAGCAAAACTGCCAAAGCACCGGGGAGAGAAAAATTTGCTGAAGTCCTAAAAGAAATTGAGGACGGAAAAGCTGATGGAATTTTATCGTGGCACCCGGACCGTTTGGCTAGAAATTCTGTTGATGGCGGAAAGATTATCTATTTATTAGATACCGGAAAATTACTTGATCTAAAATTTCCTAGTTTTTGGTTTGAAAATACACCACAAGGGAAGTTTATGCTTTCAATCGCCTTTGGCCAATCTAAGTATTATGTCGATAATCTTTCCGAAAATGTAAAAAGAGGAAACAGACAAAAATTACGCCGTGGTGAATGGCCGAATCAAGCACAATTTGGCTATCTAAATATTAACAAGAAAATAGAGATTGATAATAAGCGAGCCAAGTATGTGCAAAAAGCTTTTCAGCTTTTTACTACCGGCGGCTACGGATATGCAGATATCCGCAAATTTTTTAATCAAAATAAAATTTTCAACAAGTCTGGCCACGAACTTCATTTAGATAAAGTCAAAAGAATTCTAACTGATCCGTTTTACTACGGAGTGATGAAATTTTGCGGCGAACTTTACGAAGGCAAACACCCGCCTTTAATCTCCAAGAAACTTTTCGATAAGTGTCAAGAAGTAGTCAAACTCAAAAGTAGAAAAGTCAAAAATAACAAACATTTATTTGATTTTCTGGGATTAGTTAAGTGCGGCGAATGCGGCGGCGCAATTACAGCCGAAAAACATACCAAGTATTATAAACGAACAAATAGAACGGTTGAATATGTGTATTACCGTTGCTCTAAAAAAATGGGTGCTTGCTCGCAAAAATATATTGATAAAGAAGAAATCGAGAAACAATTAAAAGATATTGTTTTGCGAGCATCATTGCCGCCGCACGCCGCCAAAAAGTTTCTTGAGTGGGCGGAAAAAGACGCTAGTCGAGAAAAAGCAAAATCTGTTGGGATTGTTTCAACTTATCAATTCCAACTGAAAGAAGCCGAAGAAAAACTAGACCGACTGCTCGAAGGCTATTTAGACAAAATTATCAGCCCCGAGGATTACCAAAAGAAAAAGAACGGAATGGTTGAAGAAAAATCACTACTAAATTCCAAAATCAAGGAAGTTTCTCAAAACGGCGTTGAGTGGTTCGAACCTTTCCAAGAATTCGTAAATAGTGCGCTTTCAGCGCACAAAATAGCGCGCGCAAAAAATAGTTGCCATGATTTATCTATCATGGCAAAAACTGTCGGCTCGAACTTCTTTTTAAAGGATCGGCGGCTGTCCGCAAGTTTCAAAAAAGGCGGATTTGACGCGCTCCGCCAGCGGCGGAGCGCTACCTCCCGACCTCCTTCCAATTCTTACTGGCTGCGGGGCTAGGATTCGAACCTAGATTGGATGGTTCAGAGCCATCATGCCTACCATTAGCAGACCCCGCATTAGGACGGCCTAATTATAGCAGGATACTTCCTAAAATTGATAACTTGCTCAAATTCCAGGGCTTCTTTTTTCTTTCTAAGTCTAACAGCCTTTGGCTTTCTTTCAGGATGAAATCCTAACAAAATCAAGGCTGCCTCAACCTCGTTTAATAAACTCATATTTGAATTAGAAAAACTTAAATTGTATGTATAAGTTTTTTCATGGATGGAAAACGATCCCTCGGCTTCAAATAATCCTTTTAAAGCTGAGATTAGAAAGATTTTTTTATTCCAGATCCACGGCGGGAGCCTTATAGATAAATTTTTTCTAGCCCCTGAGGGAATACCAAGTCTTCTACTCAAATTTTTTTGATAAAGCGTTACATTGACGCAGTTATTTTTACTTCTTTTAATTATGGTGGCATTTTTCCGGATTACGTCTCGGAGAATCTTGGCCGAATAGCTTATCAGCAAAGGCTTATCGGTTCCTAGGGTTATTCTTAGGCCTTCGGTTCTTGGAAACTTATACAAATTCCCATCACCTAGCACTAGCCCTATCAAAAAAGCTAGTTTTTCAGACTTGCTAAGGGGTTTATCTGAATCAGGAATAAGCCCAGATTTTTTGGCGATGTTTCTCCAGTTTCTAAAATTATCTATTTTATTTTTCTTAAAAGTATCAGAAATTTTTTTAACAGAGAGACTATCAAATTTAGTTTTTCCTTTGTTCCATGGGGGAGGTCTTTTCTTTAGGCTTTTTAGCCACCCTAGGTATCTTGGATCATCTTTTGGAAGCAGCCCTGGAGAGACGGGTATAAATCGCCTGGCCATAATTAATTATACCATTAAACCACCGGGAAGATGAAATTAGCCCGATTCTACCATTTATTGAGGCTGGAAACAAGGAAAATTTTGTGATAGTATGGCCTTGTGAGGAACAGATTATTTTTTATTTGGCTGCCGCTAGCCCTAGTGCTTGGCGGCGGCATTTTGTATTTTTCCAGCCAAAAATTCTTGGCGGATACTTCCTGCGGCTGCGGCCCGCCTGCGGCGGAGGCCACCGGCAATTACGAAGAAGATACTAAAACCGCCTTTTTTAACGGTCAGCCCTTAAATTACCGGTTAGCCAAACTGGTGGAACCTAAGGTGGCGGTTTTGGGTGAGGCCGGCGACGAGCGGTGGGTTGAAATTGATTTGTCCGCTCAAAAGCTTTACGCCCATAACGGCACTAATATCGATTATGAATTTCTGATTTCTTCCGGGAAATGGGCCCCGACCCCGACGGGCGAGTTTCGCATCTGGACCAAGATGAAATACACCAAAATGGAAGGGGGCAAAAAAGGCACCGGGACGTATTATTATTTACCCAATGTGCCCTACACCCAGTATTTTTACAAAGGCTATGGCCTGCACGGGACCTATTGGCACAGCAATTTCGGCCAGCCCATGAGCCATGGTTGCGTTAATTTGGCCACCCCCAACGCGGAAAAGCTCTTTTATTGGACTTCGCCGCCGGTCGAGCCGGGCAAGGGAACGGTTTATCCCACCAAGGAGAACCCGGGCACCAGGGTGGTCATCCATGAGTAACGCCTAAAAACAGGCCTTGACTTTTAGCAATGAGAATGTTAGAGTGCTAGTAGTTCGACGAGGCTCACTATGGAGATATTTACTCACCAAGAACCGAAAAAAGAAAAGATTTTACCGCTGGCGCCTATTCGCGAAGGGGTAGTTTTTCCGCACGTGGTGACCATTTTGAGTTTTGGCCGGCCCAAATCGATGGCGGCGGTGGAAGCGGCCTATAAAAGTGGCGGCTTGATTGCCCTTTTCAGCCAGAAAGACGGTAAAATCACCGATCCCCAGCAGGAAGATCTTTATCAATTGGGGACTTTGGCGAAAATCGAAAGACTGGATCACGGCGATGGCGGTTTACAAGCCTGGATCAGGGGGACGGGTCGGGCGGAGTTGCTGTCGATTGAAGCGGAAATGCCTTTTTTGCTGGGCAAGGTGGCGGAGCTGGAAGAAGAGGCCGGGCTCGGCGACGAAATCAAGGCTTTTGCCAAGGTGTTAATTAATAATTTTCAGGAAGCGATCAACCTGGGTAAATCCGTGGACGTGCTCACGATTATGCATTTGATGGGCGAAAATGATCCCGCCTCACTGGTGGATCAAATTGCCTACACTTTAGAGTTAAACACGGAGGCCAAACAAGGTCTTTTGGAAATTTCTGCGGTCAAAAAGCGGCTGGAAAAGGTGGCCCAGTATTTAAACCACGAAACCGGCGTGCTCAAGCTGGAGCAAGCCATCAATCATAAAACCCAGCGGCGTTTTGACCGGGCGATGCGGGAAACATTTTTGCGGGAAAAGAAAAAGACGATTGACGAGGAATTAGGCGAGCTCAGCGAGGAAGATGAAGAAACTAAAGAGCTGGAGAAGAAAGTTAAAAACGCCAAAATGCCGGCGGCGGTTGAAGAAAAGGCCCAAAAAGAGCTCAAGCGGCTGAGTCGCATGAATCCCAATCATCCGGAATACAGCTATATCCGCACCTACCTTGACTGGCTGGTGGAGATGCCCTGGTCAATTAAATCTCCCAATGAAACCGATATTAATCAAGCGGCCAAAATTTTAGACCAGGACCATTATGGTCTGGAGAAGATTAAGGAGAGAATTATTGAATACCTGGCCGTGATGAAGTTAAAAAACGGCAATGCCAAAACCCCCCCCTCCGCTAAGAGCTCCGGTGGGGCGCAGGACGCGAGCGGGCCGACCATTCTTTGTTTTATCGGTCCGCCCGGCGTGGGTAAAACCTCCATCGGCAAATCGATTGCCCGGGCCTTGGGCAGGAAATTTATCAGAATCAGTCTGGGCGGTATCCGCGATGAAGCGGAAATCCGCGGTCATCGCCGGACTTACGTGGGCGCCATGCCCGGCAGGATTATTCAGGGCATTAAAAATGCCGGCACCAACAATCCGGTTTTTATGCTGGACGAAATTGATAAAGTGGGGGCGGATTTTCGGGGTGATCCCTCGGCAGCCCTTTTGGAGGCCTTGGACCCGGAGCAAAACCGCGAATTTTCCGATCATTATCTGGAAGTGCCGTTTGATTTATCGGGCGTGATGTTTATTACCACCGGCAATATTTTGGATACCATTCCGCCGGCCCTGTGCGACCGGATGGAAGTCATCCGTTTCTCCGGTTACACCGAGGAAGAAAAATTCAATATTGTCGAAAAGTTTTTATGGACCAAAGAATTAAAAGCCAACGGCCTGCCGGAAAACAAAATCAAACTGGCGCCGCCAGCCATTTACGAAATCATCCGCCACTACAGCCGGGAAGCGGGGGTGCGGGAGTTGGAGCGGTCGCTGGCCACAGTTTGCCGGAAAATCGCCAGGCGGGTGGCGCAGAATAAAAATAAAACGCCGAAGCTGGTTACCCAAAAAGACGCCGTTAAATTTTTGGGTCCGCGGCGGTACTCGCAAACCTTGGCTGAGAAAAAAGACGAGGCGGGCATTATTACCGGTTTGGCCTACACCGAATCCGGCGGTGATATTTTATTAATTGAGGTGGTTTTGATGCCGGGTAAGGGCACTTTGTTGCTGACCGGCCAACTGGGCAAAGTGATGCAAGAGTCGGCCAAGGCGGCTTTGTCGTATGTCCGCAGCCGCTGGCAAGCATTAGGACTTAAAAAAGATTTTTACAAAAATATCGATATCCATATCCATGTGCCCGAAGGGGCGGTGCCCAAGGATGGGCCGTCGGCCGGCGTGGCGATTACCACCGGTTTGATTTCGGCCTTAACTTGCCGCAAAGCCCGTCGAGAAGTGGGCATGACCGGCGAAATTACCCTGCGGGGACGGGTTTTGGAAATTGGCGGCGTGAAAGAAAAATTGATTGCCGCTCATCGCGCCGGCTTGACGACCGTGATTATGCCGAAAGACAATAAAAAAGATTTGGTGGATGTGCCCGACAAAGTCAAAAAAGACATCAAATTTGTTTTTGTAACCGAGCTGGAGCAAGTCTTGCCCGTGGCCTTAAGATAAATATATGTCCGTGGTTGAGAAATGTCGTCCTCACAAAATTTGGTCTGAATTATCCCCAGAGGAATTAATGGCTGCCATTGGAAATCTTGGGCCAGATAGTTTTGGCAGGCGAGGAGTTGATCCAAATTGGCTGAACGGCTTCGTCGAACAGTCGATTGGGAAGGATGGATTGACTCCGGATCAAGCGGAAGAAGCAAAAGCAATTATTGACAGTCTTGCACCACCAAGAAAATAGAGAGATGAATTTTGCTATAATTTAGCTGCTTTATGTTTCAAGAAGAAAAAAATAAGGGGATAGACCCAGCGTATCGTGGTTATGTTTCCAATCGACTTCTGACTACCTCCCGTCCTTTCTCCGGCGACGGATTTCTTAAAAAATTGGCCAAAATTGGCTTATTGTATGATGAGCCGGTTGGTGGAGAATTGGAATATTTAGGTATGAAGGTGGAAGAATTGTTGCCTGGGAGAGTTTTGGATGTGGGCATTGGTGGTGGCCGGTCTTTGCAACAAGCCTTGCAACTTGGTATCGATATGTATGCGGTTGATTTAGCTTTAAGAGCCAGAGGGGGAGGGACGCATCCTGGGGTGCAGACCCAAGCAAGAGAACAAATTGCTCTCGAGAATTTGCAGGCGATTAGAGACGAGTATCCTCAGCGTTTTATGGAAGCCGATGCCGCCCAGAGAATTCCTTTTGCCGATGATTATTTTGAGACAGTAATCGCTTGTATGTCCCTTCCTAATTATGCCAGAAACCCAAAAGAAGCCGTCACCTCGATTTTAGAAATGATAAGGGTAGCCCAAGGTCGCGTCATTTTTACTTTTCCGTATCACGTAATTCCGGAGCGTGATTTATTGGGCGTGGTCGGGATTGCGGACCACAAATTTAATTTTCGTTTAGCGCTTTTTTTCATGCCCTTGAGGGGTACGGGATAAACCCTTCTTGGAGACTGGTCAAGGATACGTTTGCCTATAGCCCGGGTGATATCGTCAGTGCGCATTTAGACGTTTCCGGGAAGGATCAGGGAAGATTAAATTCCGAAAGACAATTGTTGTTAGATTCTGCCGATACTTATCAGGAATTTAAATAGTATTTGCCGGTAGAGTCGGAGATGAGGCCCTTGAGCGACATGAAAGATAAAGTTTTACCGGTTTCAATCACGTCCTGGCCAATAAGGCGGGCCAGCTCATCCACCGTCAATGGCTCGGTTTCCAAGGCCCGGAAGATTTTCTTTTCCGTTGGGGAAAGCGCCTGGGTGGAAAACAAAGCTAGCGTTTCGATTTTTCGGCCCAAAATATCTCCGGCCGATAAGACCATTTTAGCCTGATGGTTTTGGATGAGTTGGTTGGTGCCGGCCGAAACCGAAGAGGTGATCGGACCGGGCACGCTAAAAACTTTCTTGCCCTGTTCCCGGCCAAAACGGGCGGTGATGAGCGAGCCGCTTTTTTCGCCGGCCTCAATCACCAGGATACCTAAAGTGCTTAATCCGGCGACAATGCGGTTGCGCAGGGGAAAGGTCCACAGTTGGGGTTTGAACTCAGGCTCGTATTCGGAAAAGATAATGCCGCCGGCAGTCAAAATTTGGCCATATAATTTTTCGTTTTCCGGCGGATAAATCACGTTTAAGCCCCCGCCAAGTACGGCGATGGTTTTGCCTTGATACTCCAGGCATTTTTGGTGGGCTTCGGTGTCCACGCCATACATAAAGCCGGAAATAATGGTGATTTGGTTGGCCACCAGATCCGGAATTAATTTTTCGACCGCCATTTTACCGTAGCGGGTGATCCGGCGGGTACCGACTACCGCCAAAGATTTGGCCAAGATCTCCGGGGCAAGATTACCGCGATAATATAAGGATTTTGGATAATTTTTGATCTCCTTTAAATTATCAGGGTAATTTTTGTCCTCCGGAATAATTTTCTTGATCGGATAGTCAAACCATTTCACTGCCCAAATCCTCCCAGTGGTTAATCCTTATAATTTCATTGTCCAGCCCTAAAACCAGGCAAACGGCGTCGATTTGGTAAGCCGGATATTGTTTGGCGACGGGCGGATTTTTTTGCAAAAAGACTTCCGCCATCATTTGAATTTTTCCTAATTTCCTTTTATCGATCATGTCTTCGGGCGTCCCGAATTGGTCGCCGATTTTGGTTTTGACCTCCACAAAAATTAATTTTTGGTTTTTGGCGGCGATCAGGTCGATTTCGCCAAAACGGGTGTGAAAGTTGCTCTGTAAAATCCGATAACCCTTTTTAATTAAATATTCCCGGGCCAGATTTTCGCCTACTCTGCCGGTTTGGTAATTTAAGTTTTTCATTAATTTTCCTGGAATCGCAGACGGTATTGCAAGGCTTCGGCCACATGTGATTGGGTAATGGTTTTTTCGGCACTCAAATCGGCAATCGTTTGGGAAACTTTAATGAGGCGAAAATAGGTGCGGGCCGATAAATGATAATTATTGACGGCCTGTTTTAATAATAAATAGGCTTCATCGGTCAAATGGCAGAATTTCTTAAGATGTTTATTGCGCATTTGGGCGTTGCTGTGAATACCGGTTTTTTGAAACCGGGCGGTTTGGAGATTGCGGGCCTTGATTACCCGCGCTCTTATTTGCGCCGAGCTTTCCGGCTTGAAAATGGGTTTACCGCGAGCGGAGTCGAGGGGCATGAGCTTTTCTACTTCCACGGCCGGTACGTTGAGGTGTAAATCGATGCGGTCTAGCAGCGGTCCGGAGAGTTTGGCTTGATAGCGCAGGATCTGGCGGGGCGAGCAGCGGCATTCGTTTTTCGGATCGCCCAGAAAGCCGCAGGGGCAAGGGTTGGCGGCGGCCACCAAAGTAAATTGGGCGGGGAACTGGACCGAACCGGCCGCCCGTGAGATGTTGACGACGCCATCTTCCAGTGGTTGGCGTAAGGCTTCAAGCGTGGAGCGGGAAAATTCCGGGAATTCGTCCAAAAAGAGAACGCCGCAATGCGCCAGCGAAATTTCTCCCGGCCGCGGCGGGCTGTCACCGCCAATCAATCCGGCTCGGGAGGTGGTGTGGTGGGAAGAACGAAAAGGCCGGTTGGTCACGAGCGACCCTCCGGGCGGAATATTGCCGGTCACCGAGTAAATTTTGGTCACCTCTAAACTTTCTTCTTCAGTTAAGGGCGGCAGAATGCCCGGCAGAGCGCGGGCCAGCATGGTTTTGCCCGAGCCCGGCGGCCCTTGCATAAAGATATTGTGGCTACCGGCAGCAGCAATTTCCAGGGCCCGCTTGGCTTGTTCCTGACCCATGATTTCCGCGAAATCAAATTCTGCGGTCGCTTGATTGGCCAAAGCCGAGGCTGATTGTTTGGTGGTTATTTTTAATCTTTGAATTGGCGTGAGGCCAACCAGATGAGAAACCAGTTGCTTTAGCGAGCTGACGGGATAAATATTGAGATGTTTAATGACGGCCGCTTCGTTGGCCGAAGGAAGGGGGACAAAAAGATTGGCCACTTTAAGATTTTTGGCAGCTAAGGCCAGTAGAAAAACACCTTTGCTGTGCCGTAAACTGCCATCCAGCGAAAGCTCGCCGTAAAAAAATGATTTTTCCGCCGGCAGGCGAATTTGGCCCAATGAATTGAGAATGCCAACCGCAATCGGTAAATCATAACAGGAGCCTTCTTTAGGAATATCGGCCGGCGCCAGGTTAACAATGATTTTGGCCTGCGGGAAATCGATGCCGGAATTAACTAAGGCGGTTTTAACCCTCTCCTTGGCTTCTTCCACCGATTTGGTAGGCAAGCCGATGATGGTAAAGCCGGGGAAACCTTTAGTGGCGAGGTTGACCTCGACTTCCACCGGTAAAGTTTCTAAACCAAAATGGGCCGCGGACAGGATTTTGGTTAACATCAACGCGCTAGATTCTTTTAACTTTTGCAAACTTTAGAATTTGATCTTTCTTTAGAATTAGGTAAGAAGAGCAATTTTTCTGGAGAGCGCGGCTGATAAAATTCTCAAAACCAACATAGATAATCTCTTTACCCTCATCTTTAGCAGTTCGTATGGCTGGTAATAAATCGGTATCGGAAGAAATAAGATAAAATTTATTATATTCGTTTTTTATTGATCCGCGGACAATATCAACTGCAATTTGAACGTCAACACCTTTTTCGTGAAATTTTCCACCAGACATCAGAAGATAACCAAGCTTGATGTCGATATTTTGCTTTCTTAGGTTTAGAAATAGGGATTGCTGGCTCGCATAAAGACTTTCAGACTTTTTATTCCCAGGATATTTTCTAATCTCGCCTACATAATAAATTATTTGGTCTGGTGGAGTTTCGGTTATCAACCGAGCTAGGCCGGCGTAATTATAATCAGTTAAATGGACTTGGGGTAGAATTTTTTTGACCTTATTATAGAAATTACTGCCGTCAAACTGAACCGAAATTTTTTTCCTCACGTTTTTATTTTAGGCCATTCTTAGACTTCAAGCAAGAAAACCCCCGGGTCGTAAAGAACCGGGGGGAATTAGCAATTAAGAGTATCTCCTTTTGGAAATACAATGCTATCCTAACACGGCCAACCACCAAATGCAAGTTTTAAACCAAAATGGGCTGCGGACAGGTTTGGTTAGCACCAATTTGATTATAACAAAGATTTGCAAGGTGGAGCGTGAAATGGTAAAGTATGAGGTGTGAAGGTAAAAAATAAGACAATCAGAAAGTTGGATGGAGCCAACATGGATATTGATTTAAACACCGCTAAGGGAAAAATAAGCTGGCAGCAGGATGAATGTCCCTGGAATGAAGAAGACAAAAGCAATCAACACAAATGCGCGGTGAAAAATATTTCGATATGCGATTATTTTTGTGGAATTGAACCCCCTGATAATGTTTTATGTAGTTACCCCTACAAGAAGAAATAATCTTTAACCCTTCATAAGTTTTTATACCCTAGCTGCTTAAAATTTTCTTTAAGTTGTGTTTTTAAGACGTCCCTTCCGTTGCCGCCTTTTAGATATTTTTCTCGACGCCTAGCATCTAGCTCGTTAGAATAGGCCTCATAATAAATTAGCTTGAGTGGTCTTCGGAATTTTGTCGCTTTTACAAATCCGTTGGTATGAGCTGTAAATCTAGACTTTAAATTTGGGGTAAAACCAGTATACAGCTGTTTATCTTTTTCCGAAAATAATATGTAGATGTAAAACATTAAGTTAGTGAACCAGATAAGCTGGCTAATTATTGAGCTAAGAGGGTGAGTCAGCTAAGCTGGCTGATCACCGAGCTGAGATGGTGGCCGGGCTGAGCTCGGTAGCCACCCCGCTCAGCGGGGTGACGCCTAGGAGAATCGAACTCCCGTTGTCGGGATGTTCCGATCCGCGACCGTTCCGGTCGGGATCGAGAATGCTCGGCCAAGGGCCGGCAAGAACCCGACATAATAATTAATAATTTATGTGTGACGCTACACGGATTCGAACCGTGGTTACCAGGATGAGAACCTGGTGTCCTAGTCCACTAGACGATAGCGCCTTGGCTATTCAATTTTATCAGTTTTTCGATTGCTTTTCGACTTTTTAGCCCTTTTATCGTGGCTGGGCCACTAGTCCAGGATGCTCGGTCCCGACTTCGTCGAGGACCGGCAACGAAGGCGTCCTGAGCCTGATTATATCGCTGTTTCGCTCCATTGACAAGAAGTTTATAATTACTTGCATGTCAGAAGAAAAAATTCTCATCACCAAAGAAGGTCTGGAAACCCTCAAGGCCGAATACCGCAAGCTTAAAGACGTGAAGCGGCCGGCTTTGGTGGAGCGGCTATATCAGGCCAGGCTCCAGGGCGACTTGGCGGAAAACAGTGAATATACCAACTCTAAAGAAGAACTGGCTTTTGTGGATGGCCGGCTGGACGAATTGGAAGAAGTGCTTAAGCGGGT
>Ga0210057_1009261_pt1 | contig 11442 bp, 9 predicted proteins | sample CryGeyCG2114_010_2_FD_183968 | JGI IMG/M metagenome (GOLD analysis project Ga0210057, IMG submission 183968) | Groundwater microbial communities from aquifer - Crystal Geyser CG10_big_fil_rev_8/21/14_0.10 (SPAdes) (version 2) | ecosystem: Environmental > Aquatic > Deep subsurface > Groundwater ...
GGAAAGATAAACTTGATTGGGTTAGAGATAATTTTAAAGAAGTTCTAAAGCCAATGGAATTTAATGGATATCATTATAGTCAGATTGTAAGAAATAAAGATTGGAAAGATAAACTTGATTGGGTTAGTAAAAAATTTGATAAGAGATTCAATAATGGGTATCGGTCTGATAGATATGATTTGAATAATTCACAATTTTCTAAGATTATAAAAGGGAAAGATTGGAGAGACAAACTTGCGTGGGTTTTAAGAAATTATGATTCCAAGAAACACAACTCCTCTGATATTCAAAAAGCGTTAATTAAAAAGGATTGGAGAAAAGAAGTTGGAAAATTCGCAGCTTAGGATTAATTGCAACTATGCTACGACAACTTATATTTATTTTGATGGTTTGATTATACTTTACTAATTGCTAACTTAATAATGAGTTGTAATTTTAAATTCTTTTAGAAGTTTTTGATTTTGAAATAAATCTTCTAAAAATAAAAATTAATTAAAACATCAATTCCTAATCTTCATTGTCTTCATCATCGCTAAAAAGTCCATTTGTAAAATCAATAATTCTCATAATTAATTCAATCGCAATGATAAAAAATAAATAGTAAGGTATATTCGACAGGAGTTCCGGAATTTCTAAAAATCGCTCGACTAATGAACTAAAATTGAAAAATACCGGGTTTGTGATTGCGATTGCGAGAAGTGTGAAGGGTATTAGTTTTGCAATGTCTCTTGAAAGACTTTCGTTTACAAAAGAAGTTGCTCTAACTGCAGCTACGAGACAGGCCGCGATTAATAAAATCGTGTCTATCTCTAATCCACTTGATAATGTAATGATAATTATTGCTAAAACGGTGAACCAAAAAAACGAGACGATTGGAAGCAATATTAAATATTCTAAAACATAAAGGATAATTGCGAAAAACTTGGCTGCTGTTGGGTGTGAAGAAGTGTTGTATTTGCCAAGGTCCAATTCAATAATATTCTTTTTTGCTAAAAAAGTGTAAAAGAAATAAACGAAGACCGAGTAAATTACTATTACCGCTGTGAAAAACAATAAAATGAAAATAAGCCCGGCTTCACCGGACAAAAAAGTTGACACCTCGCCTAAAAAATCTACCACACTCATAAAAAGAATCAGTTAGAGATATATTTAAAGGTTGTTAATTATTTGACTACTTATATTTGAGTGCTTTAACATCCTTAACTAAATAAGTTGTTTCCGCTCTCCATGGTCACGTTGCTAATAATTGTTCGTAAGTTATTTCAACTCTTTGCCCTTTTTCCATGGATTGACTCAATTCAAGATATAATGCGTCCTTTCTAAAATTATTTTCATCAATACTAAAATCCCAAACTCCAGCTCCAGTATAATCTCCTGTGCTTGTTCTTCCTTCTAATGAAAGTTGCCCTTCTTTGGTTTTCCAAAATAATCCTTTTTCAGAAATTTTATTCACAACTCCAACTCTTTGACCTTCAGAATAGACTAGGTTATTTCCAATTGTCTGGCATCCAGTCCATAAAAGCATTCCTCCGACAAACAGGCTTCTTGTCCATCTTCCAAATAATTGAACTAATCCTGCTTTAGCATAATCCCCCGTGTTTGCTCGCTCTAATTTTTCAGCATCATTAAAATTTGGAAACCATCTTTGTCTAAATGTAAATTTTTCTGCAACTATAAAAAGCCGACATAAAGAGAGTTTATAATACTTTTCTCTGAAATTTATTCCTAGCTTGTACTGAAAAAATCATATTTAATTTAAATTCATCAAAATAAAACTTTTTAACTTATTCTAATTAATATTTTTATGGAAATAATAAGCATACTAAAAGAGGAATATTAAAAAAGTTTGGAAGATGCAAAAGCTGGAAAAAATAAGAATGATTTTTTAATTTTTCCAATTATTCAGTATCTCTGATATTATAAAGAACTATAGCGGAGCTAAGAATTCTTTTATCTCGTCAGGATGAATTGAGATTATAGCTGTTCTTCTCAGAACAGAGATTTAATATTATTTATTAATTTGATAATCAGTTAGATAGATTAGATAAGTTGCCCAAGAATGCTCGTTCACTAGGAGATTACAAATTATGTCTTATGTAATTTGCCTTTGGCATTTTATTCTTTGATTTATCTTCAAACTTAATAGTTATAAAAACTCATCAGGGATACCGATATTTTCTATACTTTCCAAAAAATCACTCCTTCTTCTCTTCAGCATCTTCTTTCTTTTTTTCGAATAAATCGCCAAACTTTTTGTTTCCTTCTTTTACAACTAATGTGTTTATTTGAACGGTGTCTAATGAAATTTCATTCCCGCGAACGGTTTTTCTTAATCTCAGGCCCTTGGGTTTTTTATTTACTTTTTTTAATCCCTTTGGTTTTTTATGCATTCCTTTCCCATATCCTAATAAAACTTTTTTCAAATTTGGCCCGCTATATTCGACAAATCCTGCAAATCCCGCCTTGTCCGAAGTTCCGGTAATCTTTAGTTCATAACCTTCCAGTTCCTGACTAATGGATTTTCCCTGGATGTTTTCTCCAATACGAAGTCCAACTAAATCTTCATCGTCGGTTTCCGCTTTGAACGTTTTTCCCTTATTTGAAACATTAATCTTAAATGTCATATCAAGAAATGAAAAGTTAGGTTTTTAAGGGTTTTGACTGGCTGGAATTTGAAATAATTTTGATAAAAAATAGGAATGTATTTGAAAGTCAAAATTAAAAGTATAAAATTAATTTATTATTTAAAGGTTGGTAAATAATCATTTTTTATCAAATCTATCTTGGTCTCTTCCATAATGTTTTTCATTCATCATCTTACTCCACTCTTTTTCTAAATCTATTTCATGAGAATTGACCATACAACAAACTGTAAAAAGTATGTCACTTAATTCCTGACCTAAATTATTACCCCCCAAACCTTTTAAAACAGCATCTTCTAAGATTTAATGTGAGAAAAGATATAGACATTTCGAAACTTGAAACAATCAATGTCGGGATAGTCGGGCATGTGGACCACGGGAAGACTACTCTTCTTCAAAAGTTATCGGAAAAATGGGCAGACACCCATTCTGAGGAATTGAAAAGAGGGATTACTATAAAATTAGGTTATGCTGATGCAGTTATCAGAGATGAAGGCGGGAGATTGACAACCGATGCAAATTCTTCCGGAAAACCGGTGAGATATATTACTTTTGTTGATGCTCCGGGTCATGAAATGTTAATGGCGACTATGCTTTCCGGAGCGGCAATTATGGATGCTGCTGTTTTGGTTATTTCAGCAGATGAGGGAATTAGACCTCAGACGAAAGAACATCTTATTGCACTAAAAGCAAAAAAAATTAAAAATATCATTATTGTTCAAAATAAAATTGATTTGGTTTCAAAGGAAGATTCTATTAAAAGTTATAAGAAAATAAAAGAGTTTGTCGAGGGAACCATAGCCGAGAATTCCCCGATTATTCCCGTTTCCGCTATTCAGGGGATTAATCTGGATAAAGTATTAAAAGCTATCTTAGATATTAAAATTTCAAAACCCAAAAAAGATGAGGAACCAATTTTCCTGGTTGCCAGAAGTTTTGATATTAATAGGCCGGGAACAGCAATTAGTGAACTTCATGGTGGTGTATTGGGGGGAGCATTAAAACAGGGAACTTTGAAAGTCGGAGACGAGATTGAAATAAAGCCGGGATTTTCTTATAAAAAACATAGCGATTATATTTATCAAACTGTTAAATCGAAAATTGTTTCTTTGAAGAAAGGAAATTATCAAATTTCTGAGGCTTACCCCGGAGGCAGTCTTGCAATTGAGACGGAACTTGACCCAAGTCTGACCAAAGCTGATTCTTTATCTGGAAGTGTTGCTTCCCTGATTGGAAATTTGCCGGAGATTACAAACGAGATAAAAGTTAAGTATGATTTATTTGAAGAAGTTTTTGGAACGGGAAAACATGAGGAGGTTGATAAAATAAAACCAAACGAAATTCTGATGCTAAGTATGAATACCTCCATTACCGTCGGGCAAGTTCAAAAAGTTGACTCTGAGAAAATTGAGTTTACTTTAAAAATTCCTGTTGTTCCGTTGAAAAATGAATCAATTGGCATTGCCAGAAATCTTAACGGACATTGGAGATTGATCGGTTTTGGTGAGATTTGTTGACTTGATTATTTTAGATATTGATAACAAATTAACCAATCGAATTGAGATTTGTTGACTGGACCAACTGTTAAATATTAAATTTTATAAATGGCAAGTTAACTAATCGAACAGGAGATTGTTTAAGAAAATTGTTTCAAGTGAAACCTTAATTTTCTTAACGCTTCCCTTTTTAGATGGCTTATTTTGTTATTGGAAAAAATTATTTTTGCAACGCCATCTTCATGCAATGATGCTGCAATTTCCTGCCTTCCTTTTCCACCAAGATACATCTCCAGAACTTTTCTTCTCATCGGGTCCAATATTTCCAATGCTTCCTCATAATCAAAATCAAGATACTCTGTTTTTCTCTCATGGGAATTGTCTTCTCCGCCTTCTTTAATCAATTTTTCTTCGTAGTCATCTATTGCTGTTCTTATTCCGTCTTTCATTGAGGATGCCCACATCTTCGACGATATTCTCATTAAGGAGCTTGTCAGGTAAGTTGTAAACCTTGTTCCCCTGTTTAGGCTAAAAGTGTCTATTGAATTGATGGCTTTTATAATTCCCTCCTGAAAAAAATCCGACAAAGTTACTCCAAAACGTGGATATTTTGAATAAATAAAACCAATTAAGCCATAATTTGATTTTATCACCAAATCTGATAATTCCCTTGCGGCCGGGTTATAAAGTGAGATTCTTGATGAGCCATCGACAGACTTTACAAGTTTCCTGCTTCCTTCAACAAATTCTAATCTTGATTCTATCCCATCCGGGGAGTTCCGGATGCTTAATGAGGCTAGCCCCCCAATACTTTCTGCTTTATCTGCAAACTCTTTTATTTGCCGGTCTTCTTCCGGAAAACCACTGAAGAGAAGATAATCTTCTGAATTTTCTATTCCGGAATTTATATGCCTTCGGATGTATCCCACAATTCTGTTTTCGAAAATTTCCTTAAATATTCTTCTTTCTTCTTTCCTTGTTAGGCTTCTGTGTTTCCCTAAATTTCCGTATGTCTCTTCAAATTCTCCCGCCATTTGATTCCCTGTTTTATTATGATAAGGCATCTTTAAACAATTTAAAAATATTTATATAACCTTATGTATTGCTTATTTAATGGAAGAAGGTGATAGTGGTCCTAAAAAGCCGGTGGGTTTTATCAGACCGGTCATTAACCCATTAAAAGAAAATGAGCTTGCTATTAAGGAAAATGTTTCGGTGAAAAAAAATTCTCCTGTTTTAAATAAGTCCACAGAGAACGAAAAACCTGAAACTCCTAAAAAAAGCGTCGATAAGAAAGTCGCAAGAGAAATCAAATACAAAACTGCCGAGCATCAAAATCTATCTGAGTTTCTGAAGAAGAATGTCCCAAAAGAACTTACTCCTACGAATAGAACCGGTTATATTTTAGGATTTATTTATTTGGCTGTTGTGATTATCGCACTTTTGCAATTTCCCTTAAATCAGCTTCTCGCAGGAAAAACGGATATTACCATCTCCGTCGGAATCCCGATGGATTTTTTAGTTTTTGAAGCAATGAACCCGTTAAAACTTCCTCTTAGATTTGGAGGTTTAATTGTTGACTTGATTATTTATTTATTTATTGCATATTTAATTGATGTTTTGATTGGAGCTTTCTTCAGTTCACTTAAAAAAGTCAAGGAAGAAAAGGAGAGGCCAAAAGTATTTAAAACCGGGAAGAAGAAATCTTTTTTTGGTGGCGGAAAGGTTAAAGAGAGTGTTGTTGAGAAAAAAAGCGGTGAAGAAAAAGTGAAGAAAGTTATTATTGATACCAAAAAAGCTCAAACAGTTGAAAAGAAAAATGGGCCATTAATTAAGGAGAGTGGAGTTGAAGTTACTGAAGTTTGATGTTTATTTAGTAATCGGTTAGATAGATAAATTGTCAAGCATGTCTGTTATAAGGAGATTACAAATTATGTCTTTTATAAAATCTGTCATCAAAGATGACATAACTTCTCTTGGGTACAAAGATGGCTTAATTTGTCTTCGACACTTTATCTTTTGAGATTGTAATCATACATCATAACATACGATAATCAAGATTTATATTCCTTGAGAAATCCTACCTATCTTAATCAAATAAACCCCGCCCTCATTCAACACCATCATCACTTGGTATTCTTATAAAATCACTTAGTTTGTCGTCGTTTTTCAACTTGATCACCCTGACGCCCTGGGTTACTCTTCCCATAACTCTGATGTTTTTTACAGGCATCCTGATTACAATTCCTTTTTCCGTCATAGCGATTACATTGTCTTTATCTGTTATTGATTCTGAAGTTATGATTTTTCCATTCTTTTCAGTTACTTTCATATTGATTACGCCTTTTCCGGCTCTTCCGGTTAATCTGTAATCGTCAATCTTACTTCTTTTTCCATATCCTTTTTCTGAAACTGTTAAAATGCTGAATTTATTTTTATTTTCTTTTGGCAATACTTCTAATGAAACGACTTTATCTTCCCTGCTTAATTTTATCCCGGCTATTCCGTAGGAGCCTCTCCCCATTGCCCTGATCTCGTTGCTGTTGAACCTTATTGCCTGACCGTTTTGCGTGACCAACAGGATTTCCTGAGATTCTTTTACAGGTTTTACGTCTATTAATGTGTCTTCGGTCTCTGCAACTTTTATCGCTTTGATTCCGCCTTTTCGTGGATTATTAAATTGACTAAGTTCTATTTTCTTAACAATTCCTTTTTCCGTCGCCATGATGAGATAATCTTTGAACTCATTTACTGCTATAACTGAAGTTACGTTTTCATCTTTTAGAGAAAGCAAATTTATTATTGCCTTTCCTTTGGAGCTTTTTGCCGAAGAGGGGACTTCATATGCTTTTAACCAATGGACTTTTCCTTTATCTGTGAAGAAAAGTATATAGTCGTGCGTTGAGCAGGTTAAGAGTTCTTTTACAACATCGTTTTCTGTCAGATCTGAACCTATGACCCCCTTTCCACCTCTTTTTTGCTCCTTGTATTGTCCCAAATCTATTCTTTTGATATATCCTTTTGCTGTCAATGTTATTATTACATCTTTTTTATCTACAATATCTTTTTCTTCAAGTTCCTTAATATCTCCGACGACTTTTGTCTTCCTGTTATCTCCATAATTTTTCTTTAATTCCTCTAATTCAGATTTTATTATCTTTAAGATTTCTTTTTCATCACCGAGTATTTTCTTCAATTTTTCGATTAATTCTTTTAGTTCCTTTTCTTCTTTTTTTAGCTTATCAAATTCTAAGGCAGTTATCTGGTGAAGCCTCATCTCCAGAATTGCTTCAGTTTGCTTGTCAGTTAATTTATATTTGGATTTTAGATTTGAAGCGGCATCTGTTTTTGATTTTGAAGCCCTTATTAATTTAACAACTGCATCAATATTTTTTTGGGCAATTAACAAACCTTCCACAATATGAAGTCGTTTTTCTGCTCTATCTAGATCAAATTCTTTTGTTTTCCTTACAACTTTTTGACGGTGAGCTACATAAACTTCTATGTACTCTCTTAATGAAAGAGTTTTTGGAACTCTGCCGACCAGAGCTAACATGTTTACATTAAAACTGGTTCGAAAGTTTGTGTATTTTAAAATTCTATTAAGTGTGAATTTTGCTTCAGCGTCCTTTCTAAGTTCAATGACAATCCTGATTCCTTTTTTTGTTGACTCATCTCTTATGTCTGAAACGTCCGGCAATTTTTTTTCTCTAACCAGATTGGCAATTTGCTCAACCAGAATAGATTTATTCACCTGATAAGGAATTTCTGTAATCACAATTTTTTCTTTTCCTGTTGCCTTTTTCGGAACTTCAATTGTCGACTTCCCTTCCAGAATTAATTTTCCCTTTCCTTCAGTATATATTTTTTTAATTTCCCCGGAAACCGTTCCGCCAGTGGGAAAATCCGGAGCTTTGATTGCACTTATTAATTCTTTATCTTCACAATTTGGAGAATTTAAGTAGGTTAAAATTGAATCACACACATTGTTCAGGTTGTGTGGTGGAATATTCGTTGCCATCCCAACTGCAATTCCTGAACCTCCGTTAAGAAGCAAGTTAGGCAATTTTCCCGGGAGAATTGTTGGCTCTTCCAGAGAATTATCATAATTTTTCATCATCTCAACTGTTTTTTTATCAATATCTTTTAGAAGCTCATCTGAAATTTTCTCCATTTTTGCTTCTGTATATCTCGAAGCTGCCGGGCTGTCGCCATCAATCGAGCCAAAATTTCCCTGCCCTACCACCAGAGGATATCGGAGTGAAAATTCCTGAGCCATTCTAACCATTGCATCGTAGATTGCCATGTCTCCGTGAGGATGGTATTTACCCATTGTATCCCCGACGATCCTGCCTGATTTTTTGGTTTGTTTATTATGCTGCAAACCCATTTCATTCATCGCCCAGAGAATCCTTCTATGAACTGGCTTAAGACCGTCTTCAGCTGCAGGAAGGGCCCTCGCGACGATAACAGACATTGCATAATTGATGTATGCCTCTCTCATTTCCGCCGAGATTTCCGCATCAATAAGTTCTTTCGCTTTGACATTTTTTTTCAACTCCTCTCTTTTTCTTTCAAACTCGTTTGCTTCTTCTTCTGCTTTGTCCATGTTTTCTATTTCCTTTATGTTTCCGTTTTCTGAAACTTTTCCTTCCGTCGTCATTTTTTATTCTCCCTTATTTTTTTGTTTAATTGTTCTTTTGTTATTTCCAAAACCGGAAAACCGGGCATCTCAAATTTGCATTCCCTGCATCTCATTTTTGGAGACATCCCAAGCCAGCTGCTAAGCCCGAAAACATAACCAACTTCAAAACTTTTGCATCTTGGACAAAAGTAGGCTTTTATTTTTTCGCTCGCCATCATAAATCCACCTCTGCTTTGTCAGCGTTTTCCTCTATGAATTCCCGTCTTGGATTTACTGCGTCGCCCATTAAAAGAGAAAAAGTTTCGTCGGCAAGAACAGCATCTCCTATTGAAATTTGTTTTAGTCTTCTCGTTTTTGGATTCATCGTCGTATCCCAAAGCTGGGTGTCGTTCATTTCTCCCAGACCCTTAAACCTGCTGACTTCAGTATTTCCTCCGAGTTCTTTTAGTTTATTATTTAATTCTTCTGTTGAATAAACATAGTAATCTTTATTTCCTTTTTTAATTTTGAAAAAGGGAGCGACTGCAATGAAAATATGCCCTGCTTCAATTAATTCCGGTGTATACCTGTAAAGGAAAGTCAGAAGAAGTGCTTTGATATGCTGACCGTCCACATCCGCATCTGTCATGATAATCACTTTATTGTACCTTAATTTGTTCAGGTCAAATGTTTCACCTACCCCCGTTCCAATTGCCGTTATTAAATTTGAAATTTGCTCTGATGACAAGGCCTTAGAAGGATTTGATTTTTCAACATTTAGAATTTTCCCCCTGAGCGGTAAAATTGCCTGAGTTTCTCTGTCTCTGCCTCCTTTTGCCGTTCCTCCTGCAGAATCTCCTTCTACAACATAAAGTTCAGTATTTTCTTTTTTCTTTGAAGAGCAGTCTGCTAATTTTCCCGGAAGTCCGCTTCCCACCCCAAGAGCATTTTTTCTTCTGACTAAATCCTTGGCTTTTTTTGCAGCCTCTCTTGCTTTCAGAGCTGAAGTTGCTTTGTTTAAAATTGAATTCGCAACTGTTGGATTTTCTTCCAAAAAATCTGTCAGAGCAGAAGAAGCTATCGAATCAATAATCCCTTTAATTTCAGCATTTCCTAATTTTGTTTTTGTCTGACCTTCAAATTGGGGCTCCTCCATTTTTAAAGAAATTACTGCGGTTATTCCCTCCCGGACATCATCCCCTGTTAATTTTTGTCCGTTTTTTAGAGTTCCTTTTTTGCTCCCATAATCATTAATTACTCTTGTTAATGCAGACTTTAATCCGGCGACGTGAGTTCCACCTTCAATGGTATTAATTGTGTTTACAAAACCTTGGATATTTTCATTGTAAGAATCTGAATATTGTATTGCAACTTCAGCCACCGTTTTACCCTCTTCTCTTTTAAAATAAATTGGTTTGTTGTGGATTGGTTTTCTTGTTTTGTTTAACCATCTGACGAATTCTATTAAGCCCCCGTCATAACAAAAAGTTTCCTCTTTATTCTTTTCTCCTCTTGCATCTGTAAATATTATTTTTAGTCCGGCATTAAGAAAGCAAGTTTCTCTAAATCTTGTCGCAAGAGTTTTGAAATCAAAATCAATATTAGAAAATATTTTATCATCCGGCAAAAATGTGACTTTTGTTCCTGATTCGTTGGTTCCGACCTTCCCGATAATTTGAACTCTTGATTTTGGTTTTCCAATAGTGTAACTTTGAGAATAAAGTTTTCCATTCTTCCTAACTTCCACATTCATATCCTTTGATAATGCCGAAACAACGGAAATCCCAACGCCATGAAGCCCACCGGAAACCGCATAAGCCTTGTTGTCAAATTTTCCTCCCGCATGAAGTTTTGTAACAATTATTTCCATCGCTGGTTTTTTGTAAACCGGATGAATGTCGACCGGCATCCCCCTTCCATTGTCTTCTACAACTACTGAGTTGTCTTTATTTATTGTGACTTTAATTTCGCTACATACCCCAGCCAAATGTTCATCAACAGAATTATCTACGACTTCATAAACCAAATGGTGGAGACCATACTTGTCAGTGGAGCCGATGTACATTCCAGGGCGCTTTCTTACTGCTTCAAGGCCTTCTAAGACAGTTATGTCTTTTGCAGAATAATCTTTTGATTTATTTTCAACCATTTTTTAAATTTACACTACAAAAAAACAAAGATGGTTTATAAACATTTGTGTTGGAAAATTGTGATTTGTCGTCGACAAAACGAAAATTTGGCAAAATTTTGACAGGTTTGAACTGGAAATTTTTACCGACAGATATTTAGCCAGCCAGTGGCATTTGTCCCAGAAAATGCAGGCTGTCGGCGGTATCTCTGAATCATAAATAGATTTTAGAATTCAGGATTATCGGGATAAAAAGGGAATGGCGGAAGCGGGTCTTCGACGAAGCAAAATATAGACCAAAACAAAGTTTTGTTATTTTAGTTTTTCTACTTGCAGGAAATTTCTTTTTTCTAAAAAGAAAGAACCTTTAGTGGGAGATTAGAATTCTAAAATGATAAAAAATTATCGGAGATACTGTTTAGACTAGAAGTTTAATGTTTGTTTATTAATTTGGTAATCAGTTAAATAGATTAGATAAGCTGCCTAAGCATGCCAGTTATAAGGAGATTGTAAATTATGTCTTAGCAAAATCTGTCATCACAAAGATGACAT
>Ga0210057_1009264_pt1 | contig 11435 bp, 12 predicted proteins | sample CryGeyCG2114_010_2_FD_183968 | JGI IMG/M metagenome (GOLD analysis project Ga0210057, IMG submission 183968) | Groundwater microbial communities from aquifer - Crystal Geyser CG10_big_fil_rev_8/21/14_0.10 (SPAdes) (version 2) | ecosystem: Environmental > Aquatic > Deep subsurface > Groundwater ...
TGCGCACATGGTCGCTGTTGGGCTCTTCAAAGATTCAAGAGTTGCACTTAGAAGTCAAATTCCGATGCTCATTCTCATGATCTCTTACACCGTTATGGGGTTATGGATTCTTGCACAGCCACCGGTCTTGATTAGTTAGTTTCCACTACGCGCCACACAGTACTGTTGGGAAAGCGGGTATACTGAGAAAGTGCTATTCCGTATGGATTAGCGCTTTTTCAGTATGATTTCTTCGCAACTGCTAATTACACTCGCTTCACACGCTTTCTCTGGTATAGCAATGATGGGTGCTGGGATATTCGTTCTTTTGCAAGGACGCAAGAAACTCAACGTTCTTTATTTTTTCTTGGCGTTGACACTTCTTGTATACGAAATGAGTCTCGTTATTGCTCCTTTAATGCCGACATACGAGCTTGCATATACAGTGTGGCTGTTCAACATTGTCGATGTATTCATTACAGCCGTCATTGTGCATTTTATGTTTGCTATCGTGGGACTCGACAAACGTTTTCGATTTTACATACGCACTTGCTACGGCATAGCCTCGTTGTTGTTTGCAGCTACGATAGTGTATCCACACCTTTTTCTTCCTGAAGTTTTACCAAAACTCTACTTCCCGTGGTATCTGGACGCCGGACCTTTGTATGTAATTATGTTTGTTTTTTTTCTAGCAGCACCTCTTTTCCCATTTATAAAACTTGTACAAGCATCAAGAAATTCGCCAGAGCGAAATAAAATAGAATATTTCATTTTCATGTTCGCACTTGGATACGGTATTGGTTCATGGAATTTCGCGCTGGTGTTTGATTATCAAATTGATCCTTTATTTGGAAGCCCCCTTTGGATCACTATTCTTCCTGTTGCATACGGTATCGTTGCTGATCGACTGTTCGACATTAGACTCGTTCTTAAACGAGCATTGGCATATTCAGTTTCAATTGGTGCAATCACTGCAGTACTTTCTCTCCTCATCTTCCTCAATGATCTTTTAGTCGAATCTATCCCGTGGGTTCAGTTTTGGACGGTACCTATTTTCACTTCTGCTATCGCTTTTTTTATCGGGAGAAGTATTTGGTTAAAACTTGCTGAAAACGAACGTGTTAAATATGAATTTATTACAGTGGCGACACATAAACTTCGTACACCTCTCACTCAAATCAGCTGGGGAGTCCGTCAATTACTCGATGAAACGAAAGATGAAGCGACCAAACAATTAGCTCAACGCATTCAACAATCGAGTAATAGGCTTATTGAATTGACTAATATTATTTTTGAAACAACACAAGAAGACACACTTGATTACACATACACAAAAGAAAAGGTGGGACTTGTGAGTATTACAAAAACTGTCTTATATAAACTAGACCACCTCATTAAAGCTAAAAAATTAAACATAAACCTTCATGTTGATGAGGAGGTGTATGTCCTTGCAGACCCACGTCGTATCGAATCGGTCGTTGAAGTGTTGCTTGAAAATGCAGTGAATTACAGTGTGGATGGTGGGTTTATTCAAATACTTGCATACGAAAAACGTGGCAATGTCTTTTATTCAGTCACTGATTCTGGCATCGGCGTATCTTCGAGTGAAAAGTCACACATTTTTTCTCGCTTCTATAGAACCGATGCAGCAAAGCGTGCTGACACTGAAGGGGTCGGACTTGGCTTAGCAATGGCAAAAAGTATCATTGAAAAGCATAAAGGGAAGATTGGTGTTGAATCTCAAGGAGAGGGAAAGGGAAGTACCTTCTGGTTCTCATTGCCTCAATCCTGAGGTACCATGATGGGTACGTTATGCGCACATTCGTACTCATCGCTTTCATTGCTTTTGTTTTTGTAGCCGCTTCTTTAGCACAAGGACTATATCGATATACGGTGCGTGATTCAGGTGTTGCAGCGGTGTTTGTTAACGATTCAGAAATTGTTGAAGTCGGTGGGGGGGCTATTACCTCTCCTTCAGAAAATACTGTCCAAACAGGAAGTGACAGTTCGAATAACACTAATGATGACAATGATTCTAATTCTTCAAACACCACTTCTCAAAATGAAAACAATGATTTTGTAGTTACTTTTTCTGATGAAGAAGCAGAAAGCAATTCAGCACAAGATCCCGTAGTCGCTCAGGTTGAGGTGCAGGTTTCAGATTCTTCTGATTCCTCGGGAGCTTCAGATGAAAGTACTGGGAACACTACTACTGTAAACACCGAAGAAATTATTGCAGCATTGATTGGGAATCAGGCAGTTGTTACAACGACGTCAGGAGCGAGTGGTTCAGCCGGAGGGAGTTTTTTTGGAAACAACAGTGGCGGAACATTTCATATTTATGCCAGCCGTGTTCGCGATGCATTTCGTGCACGGCGTGTTACTAACCTCACTATCCCTAGCGGTTCTGAAATTTTAAGAAATAATGCTCGCGATGGACGTGTATTTACACAGAGCGATTTTTCATTATTTGTAGCATCAACAATTCTTCAAGATGACAACATTGAAGATATTTCTATCGCTCAGGGTGTAATGACCACTGAATATCGTGCATTTGGACAGCTGTTTGGATTTGTTCCGATGCGCTATACGCTTCGTGTCTCACTATCGTTTTCAGCCGGAGGGGTGAGCGATATTGATGTGAAATTTCCCTGGTATAAGTTTTTCCTAAAAACAGGCACCACAAAAAAACTTCTCGAGAGTAATTTAAGAGACGAAATAGCAGTATACGTTCAAGAACAACACACGGAATTTGATATTGCAACGCGAGCCTTTACTGCCGTTGCTGAAACGCTCAGAGCACGGGTGGGCGTGTAAAATCCTGTAGGGTATACTTATTTGTATGAACATGAAATATATTGGTGTAATTATCGGGATTGTTATTATTGGTACATTAGGTTTCTTTGCATTACAAAAGTCGTCATCTCCCGAGGGTAATGATGCTATGAATAATGAGGGAGGCGACTCTGCAATGATGCAAGAAGGCTCTTTTTCAGGAAGTCTTCTTGAGCTTGCTAATCGTGGCGGAAATTATCGCTGTACTTTCACTCATGACAGTGATGTAGCGCTTTCACAAGGAGAAGTATTTATCGCAGGTGACAAGATTCGTGGCGACTTTAAAAGTAGTACACAGGGAATTAGTGTTGAATCCCATATGATTGTACGCGATGGTTTTATCTACACATGGTCGCCAATTACACCAAATGGTTTCAAAATTCCACAAGCAGCTACACAAGGAGATGGCGATGCTTCAGCAAGTGGACAGTACTCCGATTTTCAGCAGGCGTATTCATACGACTGTAAAGCGTGGACGGTTGATGAATCGAAATTCACACTCCCTCAAATTAGTTTTGTTGACATTAATGGTTCGTAATCTATGAATTCAAAGTACACATTTCCTTTGTTTATTGGCATTATTGCAATAGCTGCACTGGTATGGGCTTTTCTTGCTCCTTCTGGCAACGAATCGCCACTACATGCCACTTCTTTTGAAGAGTGTGTTTCTCTAGGAAATCCTGTCATGGAAAGTTACCCACGTCAGTGTAACGATGCAGCTGGAAATCATTTTGTTGAGGAAGTGGAGGGTCTTAATGCACCTTCGTATGTAAACGCTTCAAGCGATGACATTGTTCTTGAAAATGTGAATGCAGGTGATCGTGTTACATCTCCGCTCACTCTCACTGGGATAGCTCGTGGCTATTGGTTTTTCGAAGCATCATTTCCTGTTGTACTCACTGATTGGGACGGCTTAATTATTGCAGAAGGGTACGCAACCGCTGGAAGCGAATGGATGACCACTGATTTCGTACCTTTTGAGGCAACACTTTCATTTACCAAACCATCATATGGTGAACGAGGGACACTTATTCTGAAACGCGATAACCCTTCTGGTCTTCCAGAAAATGATGCGGCCTTGGAAATTCCTATTCGTTTTGAATAGCGTATCAATGTAGATGGGTAAAAAAATTCAATCACATGTGCATTCCTATCGTGAAGAAGCGGGGTATACGCAGGAACAACTTGCTGAAAGGGTAGACGTAACACGACAGACTATTATTGCGTTAGAGAAAGGAAATTACACGCCTTCGGTGGCGCTTGCTTTAAAACTTGCTAAAGTGTTTAAGTGTCACGTGGAAGACTTATTTAAACTTTCATGAGCATCGCTTTACACACCAGTTATTTTGCAGACCGCTCCGGGGCGCTTGCCCAAGTCTTAGTCTGCAAAATAACTGGTGTGTTCGCTCATAACAGCATATGAAATTTTCTAACATATCTATCGTTTCCTTAGCATTTATTCTTCTCCTTTTGTGTTTGGTGAACCCGTTTGGTTTTTGGATGCCAACTGAACTTGAGTATATTACTGTGGCTGCGCTCGCCGTAGTGTCTGCTGTTTTTGCAGGTTTGATTCTTGGCGAAAAAGCGCGAGACGAACGCGAAGAAGCATTGCGCGCACATGCTGCACGTGCCGGATATTTAACTGGTGTGTTTATGCTTACACTCTCTATTGCCGTTACGGTTCTTACTGGTGCACATGTAGATATGTGGATTCCTCTTACCCTCGCCGCGATGGTTATAGTGCGAGCCTTTGTTCGTTCAAAAGCTGAATAGACGCGATTTATAATACGTTCATTGTCGCTGTGTCTGGTAGAAAAGGGCTTATGTATAATTCACTTGATATTGAAAGGGTGAGGTTGCAAGGTTTTAAATGAGGTATACTTTTTCTATGGGATTTTGGGGAAACTTCGTTGATTTTTTTGTCGGTGTGGGTATCGCGGTACTAACTTTTGTTGGCGTTCCCGTTGCTACGGGCCCTACATGTACGATTGACCTCTCAGCTAGTCAGCTTGCGTGGACTGCAGAAGAAGCTACTGATGTAACCATTACTGCACTCACTGATTCGCCAGCGGTTCCCGGCGCATCACAAACGTTAGATGATCCGAGGCCGTTTAGCGGAGGACTCGATACCCTTTTTAGTCAGCGTCCACAAGTGATATTGCAAGAGTTACAAAAGAACGGTGTGCCGAACGCTTCTTTTAATCCAAGTAGTTCTGGTCTTATTGATGGCTTTAATCAGACTAAAACAGTAGCAAACCGTATTTGTGAAGTATATTTCCCCGGTTCACACAATACTGGATATGCAACAAAAAAATATAAATCTCCAAAAGACAACAGTATTCTTGATTTTAATGGAACGACATGGACGCAGAGACGAGCGAGTGAGTATCCCGACAAAGGGAGACATATTAACCGAGGAACTGGTTTTACGTGCGAGCGGAGCATTGAAATTCCTCCACTTTCAGGAACACATAACTTTCAACCAACACTTCCTGTAGGGACTCATACGTACCGTGTTATTGCGCAAGGTCCAAAAGGAACTAAAACTTGTGACGCAACGGTAGTTGTAACAGATGATACTCAACCTGACGATGATCCAGATAATAGTGACAATGGCGACGGGAGTGGTGGGAACGGCGACGGGAGTGGTGGAAACGATTCAGGTGGTGGATCTGGCGAACCTCAGTGTTCAGATGGTATTGATAACGATCGCGATGGCGCAATTGATGGTGCTGACGTTGATTGTGAAAGTGATGCTGATAACAATGAGTTTGTTGGTTCTGTGACTTCCGATATTTCATTTTCTGTTTTTCCGATGCTTATCTTTGCAGGAAATAGTACTGCAGTTTCATGGAGTGCAACTGACGTGAGTTCATGTTCTGTGACGGGGACTAACGGTGATTCATGGAATGGGAGTTCTGGTTCAGAAAACTCATCGCCCATTGATGCTGAAACTACCTTTACCTTACTTTGTACAGAAACAGATGGTGATACGGTGACTGCTGCTGAAACCGTCAAGCTTGTTCCAAGTTTTCAAGAGATTTAGTTTTTAGCTTGTATCGAAACTTTTCCACAATAAATGTAAAGTACACTTTACATTAAACCACAGATGCGTATACTAGAGGTATTAACGCTAACAGTACACGTATGAATACATCACATAAAGGAATGGGAACACCGGCAATGATAGCTCTCATTGCTCTAGCCCTTGTTGTCGCAGGAACAGTGTATTTCAACCTTCGCCCTGAAGGAGAAATCATGATGGAAAAAGGGAGTGAAATGATTGAAGAAGGAGATGCAATGATGAAAGAGGGTGAGTCGATGATTGAAGAGGGAGATGCAATGATAAAAGAAGGTGAGTCGATGATGGAAGATGGGGGTGATTCCAGTGCCATGTCATCCTCGGGTGTTTCTTACCATGGCGATGTATTAGCAGAGGGTCAAAACGGTACGTTTCTTCTAGACTTCAACAGTCAAGATTATGAAAACGCAATTGCAAATGAGAAACTTGTCGTACTGTATTTCTATGCAAATTGGTGTCCAGTGTGTAAGGCTGAGTTTCCAAAAATGCAAGACGCATTTAAAGAACTTAATGAAGAAGGTGTTGTAGGTTTTCGTGTAAATTACAATGATAATCAAACTGATGATTATGAACGAGGTCTTGCCAAACAATTCGGTGTTGCTTACCAGCACACGAAAGTATTTCTAAAAAATGGTGGCGAGCGCATTCTTAAAGCGCCAGACAGTTGGGATAAGGATCGTTACATTACTGAAATCACTAACGCACTCTAAGTATGATTGATATTACTCTCGGCGTTGCATTTGTTGCAGGAATTATTTCATTCTTTGCTCCGTGTATTCTCCCTATTATTCCAGGGTTTCTCGCGTATCTTGGTGGTGCATCAACAGAGAATATAACCGGCAAGGAACGATTGAGTGTTTTTATTAATTCACTCTTCTTTGTTCTTGGTTTCTCCTCGATATTTGCATTACTGGGAGTTCTTCTAAACACAATTCTTGAAGCGATTGCATACGATGTACAAATTTGGCTTGCGCGCATTGGAGGTGCCATTATTATTTTCTTCGGACTCTATCTTGCACAGATTATAAAAGTTCCGTTTCTTGACCGTGATCACAAGATGACGGTAAAAAAGAAATTTTCTTCTCGATATCTTACTTCATTCGTGTTCGGGGCTGCTTTTGCTGCAGGGTGGACACCGTGCGTTGGTGCAGCTCTTGGTGCGATTCTTGGCCTCGCTGCTTCGAGCCCTGGGACTGCGTTTTGGCTTCTTATGAGCTATGCGCTTGGTCTCGGTGTGCCATTTTTGGTAGTTGGTGCGTTTGCTGCGCAAGCAAGCAGTTTCTTTGCCCGCCACGCAAAGGTGTTTGCAATGCTAAACATTGTGTTCGGCTATATCTTGATTGCTCTCGGTATCCTTGTGTTTACTCAGTTACTCAATCTTATTGCTAATTTTGGTTTTCTAAATAGCTTCCTACTACAGTAACTATGGCAAACAATAAAAAGTTCATTGGATTTGGTGTCGTTGTTCTTATACTTCTTATCCTTATTGGTATTGAGTCAATAAAGCCTGAGAGGGTAGAAAGCGTTGCCCAGAATGTCATCCTTGATATGAATGAGCGCACGGCGTTGAAAAAAAACACGTATGATATTGCAAAGGAAATAACAACACCCGATGGTTTCATTAATAGCCCAACGGCGGGAGTTGATAATAACGATCCGTTTCAGCTCTCTGATTACATTGGCAAAAAAGTGATCTTAATAGAGTTCTGGACATATTCATGTATCAACTGCCAACGTGTGATTCCATACTTGAATGCGTGGCATAAAAAATATGAAGACGATGGACTTGTCATCGTGGGTATTCATACACCAGAATTTGAATTCGAAAAAGATTTCGAAAACGTCGCACGTGCAGTAGAGAAATATGATGTTGAATGGCCTGTAGTTTTGGACAATGACTATTCAACGTGGAGTGCTTACAAAAATCGATACTGGCCGCGCAAATATTTGATTGATATCGACGGATATATTGTGTACGACCACATTGGTGAAGGTGCATACGATGAAACCGAACAGGAAATTGTAAAACTCTTAAATGAGCGAAAACAGGTTCTTGGTGAAGAGGGGGTTGTGTTAGTGAAAGAAGGTGAACCTACAGGAACCCAGGAAGTTGCATTTGAAAAAGTAGGAACCCCTGAAACCTATCTCGGTGCATCGCGTATTCAGTATTTAATAAACCTCCCGAACACTTCTTGTTTGTCAGGAAGCTGTACGTATTCGTTTTCTAATTTAGAAGATTTTCAAGGATATGAACTTATGGGTTCGTGGAAGCTCGATAGTGAATATGCAAAACTTGAATCTAAAGAAGGGGCGCTTCGCATTGCATTTACCGCGAGCAAAGTAAATCTCGTTGCCGGAAGTGATACACCAGTTCAGGCGCGCATCTTTTTAGATGGGAAAGTGGTTGGTGAATCAGAAGCTGGTGCACATGTTTCAGACGGAATTGTGACATTTACGGCACATGATTTGTATAATCTCGTTGATTTACAAGGCGACTATGAGGAACACATTCTTGAAATCCAATTCCTCGACAGTGGTATCAATGCGTTTGCCTTCACCTTCGGGTAAAAACTGCGGTACACTATTCTGTAATGCTCAAAACAGGAAAAGACTGGCTTGTGTTAATAGTGTGCCTCCTTATATGTCATGCGGCGGGCGCTCTTGGTTCGGTGTTTACCTTTACGGCCATTCCTCTGTGGTATAGCACGCTCATACTTCCTTCATTTGCGCCACCGAATTGGATTTTTGGTCCTGTGTGGACACTTCTGTATACGCTGATGGGAGTTGCGCTATTTATGGTGTGGCGTACACGTGGTGGAAGTGTTGAAAAAGGTCGTTCGCGTAAGTTTGGACTTTGGTTTTTTGGTATCCAGCTCGCACTTAACGCATTATGGTCAATCCTCTTTTTCGGATTGCAGAATCCACTCTACGGATTAATTGATATAGTACTGCTACTCATTTCTATACTAATAACGCTTATATATTTCGCTCGCGTTAATAAGAAAGCTTCATATCTACTTATTCCGTACCTGCTCTGGGTGGCATTTGCAACCGCACTTAACGGTATGATCGTCTTGTTAAATTAATTTTTTGCGCTGAGTATTAGGCACGGTATACTACATCCATATGAGTATATTATCGGAGAGAGTACAAACACTTATGCAGCAGGGCAAGGGGATTCTTGCAGCTGACGAAAGTAATGCAACAGCAACAAAACGTCTTGAAGGAGTTGGTGTTGAATCAACGGAAGAAAATAGACGACGATATCGTGAATTATTGTTTACTACACCAAACGTCGAACAATATCTCTCGGGAGTTATTTTGTTCGATGAAACACTTCGACAATCACATTCGGATGGAACATTGTTTCCTCAATTTTTATTATCGAAAGGAATTATCCCTGGAATTAAAGTAGACGGAGGATTAGAAGATGTAGAAGGTGGTCAAGTCACAAAAGGTTTAGAAGGTTTAACTGAGCGGTTGAAAGAATATAAAACACTTGGAGCTCAGTTCACTAAGTGGCGCGCTGTTGCGAACGTTGGTGATGGATATGGAGATCAAGTTATTAAAGAAAATGCAAAACGCATGGCCGAGTATGCCAAGCTGGCACAAGCTGAAGGTTTTGTACCAATTGTTGAACCGGAAGTATTAATGACAGGAACGCATTCTGCAGAAGACGCGGAAGGTGCAATCATTGAAACAGTCGCCATTGTATTCGATTCCTTAAAGAAAGCAGAAGTAGATCTCCCTGGGATTATATTGAAAACAAGTATGGCTGTGTCTGGCAAAGAAGCTGAGAATAGAGCAGGCTCTGAAGAGGTTGCGGAGCGTACGGTGCGTGCACTCATTACGGCAGTGCCAAGCGAGTGTGGTGGCGTTGTGTTTCTTTCTGGCGGGCAAACACCGGAAGAAGCAACTGAAAATCTTAATGCAATTGCACGACGAGAACCTCATCCGTGGCCAATAACATTTTCTTTTGCGCGAGCGCTTCAAGAACCAGCTCTTGATTTGTGGAGGGGTAAAGATGAGAATAAAGATGAAGCTCAGGCAGCCCTTTTGTACCGACTGTCGCTTAATGTTGCCGCAGATGCTGGAGGGTACGGAAAAGATATGGAATCCGTATAAAAGGCACTACTTTGACCCACCATCAAACGTATCTTGAGTTTCTATTATTCTTGGCTACAGAACCCTCGTACGTCCCATAAAGATGCTACAGAGGCTCAATGAGGAGGTATTTTTTTGTGAGAGAGGGAATATGAAAAATGCACCGTTTGACACGGTGCATTTTTGTTTCTTTTTAGCTTTCTAACGAGGTAATCCACACCCATTTTTTGGGACAGGGAAAAGCTCAGTGGGATAGAATGGTACTCCCAAGACCGAAACTGTTTTTACGTCCGCTCGACATTCTTGAATTCTTAAACGGGTCCGAATACACGTCCATACCCGAAATGTCTTTACCAACTTAATAGCTCGCATTCGCGGCAGAATTGCAAACCCCATGTCAGTACATCAGAAAATTAAGAAAAGAAATGGAAGTATCGTTGATTTTGATCAAGAGAAAATTGCTCTTGCAGTCCAAAAAGCATTTTTAGATGTTGTTAAAGAACCACACACTGATGAAGCAAAAGAGATTGCAGAATTAGTGGGGAAATCGTTGCAAGATACCTACGGCAATACGGCACAGGTGCCAAGTGTAGAAGAAATTCAGGACATGGTTGAGCGTTCATTGATGGAACGAAGCTATTTTGATGTGGCGAAGAGTTACATTATCTATCGTTACGAACATTCAAAAATTCGTGAAGAAGAAAAAAAACAAATTGAAGAAAAAATTGATTCTCAATCATTGTTAATTCAAAAAGATGATGGAGAACGAGATATTTTTTCTTCTGATGCTATTCGTCACGTTATTCGCACACTCCTTTCCGAAAAAGAAATTGAGTCAATTAATGTTGATTCAATTTTGAGTCAGTTGAAACAAGAAGTGTACGACGGCATTACTACAAAAGAAATTTCTCGACTCCTCACTGCGGTAGTTCGTTCAATGATTGAACGTGACCCGATGTACGACACCTTAGCTGCGCGACTCCTTCTTCGTGATTTGTATGAAGAAGTTCTACTCATTAACGAAGTTCCTGACGATATTAATGACGCGACCTTTGGTAAGTCATACCGCGAAGCGTTCGTTACTAATATTAAAGAAGGAGTTGCTCAAGGTAAATATGATGCAAAGCTTCTTGATTTTGATTTAGGAGCAATGGCGTCACATCTTCAGCCAGAGCGTGACCGTAACCTACGATACCTTGGTGTTCAAACACTCAATGATCGTTACTTTGTGAAAACTGCAGACAAGCGCGCACTTGAAACTCCACAATTCTTGTTCATGCGTGTTGCTATGGGACTCGCAAAAGAAGAAGCGGTAGAAAAAGAAAAGCACGCAGCACAATTCTACTCGATTATGTCACAGTTGCGGTTTGTTCCTTCTACTCCAACATTGTTCCACTCAGGTACACCACACTCACAGCTCTCAAGTTGTTATCTC
>Ga0210057_1009265_pt1 | contig 11435 bp, 7 predicted proteins | sample CryGeyCG2114_010_2_FD_183968 | JGI IMG/M metagenome (GOLD analysis project Ga0210057, IMG submission 183968) | Groundwater microbial communities from aquifer - Crystal Geyser CG10_big_fil_rev_8/21/14_0.10 (SPAdes) (version 2) | ecosystem: Environmental > Aquatic > Deep subsurface > Groundwater ...
GTAGGTCATATTTCTAGTGTATATAACTGAATTATGATCACATAGTACCATTCTACACGTTGAGTTTCAAGTTGAAACGATGGCCTGAAGGCCAGGGAATTAACCCACCCAAACTTGGGACATTAAAATTGTGGAAACACTATTGTCATCCTGACGAAGATCATGATCTTTCGAAATATATAATTTTTTTTATATAATAAATTGCAAAAAATGCATGAGGCTTCGAAAGATTCTGAAATAAATTCAAAATGACAGACCTCGACATATCTAACACTATATCATTACATCTCCTCCACACTCTCAATCCCCAATATATTCAAACCAGCTTCCATCACATATAATACACGTGAAATCAAATTCAGACGAAATAAACGTATCATATCATCATCTATATTGAGTACTGGACACACACTATAAAATGCATTGAAATGTTGTGCCACATTGTACATATATTTTGCAACAATAGATGGATCATATTCTTTTATAGCAGACAACGTAGTATTAGGAAATGATGCAAGATCATATATCAATTGTTTTTCTTCTATTGAAATCTCTTTTGGTAAACCTATATTTTTTTTATTTACATTTATATCTGCTTTTTTAAGAATGCTTTTTATACGCGCAACAATATAGAGTAGATATGGTCCGCTATCACCAGATGTTGATACAGATGCTTCCATATCAAATGAAATATCTTGATTCACGTGTACTTTGAGCATACTATATTTTAATGCTGCGACTGTCACCGCACGCGCAACAACATCTTTATCTTCTACTTCAGAATTTTTCATAATATCTTTTACACGATGTTCTGCTGCAAACAACAATTCATCACCAGCGACGACCGTTCCTTTTCGTGAACTCATTTTTTTATCACCTTTGAGTTGTAAATATCCACCAACAAGATGATATTCTTTTCCTACTGTTTCGGGTAATATTGTTTCCAATGCTTTAAACAAAACCTTGAAATAATCTGTTAGTTCTTTTCCGACCACATGAATAACTTGATCAGGATGAAATTCAGAAAAATGTAATTGTGCCAAGCCAATCTCTTTTCCTTCATATGTTGGTAAATCTTTGCTATTTACAAACACTCTATCATGCAACTCATAATTACTTCCTTCAAAAATAATCGCACCATCACTTTTTTTGAAAATTCCTTTTTTTAATCCATCCATGACCAATGACAATCCACGTTCAACCACTTCGGATTCAAAATACAAACGATCAAAATGACTATTAAGCATCGTATAAATACTATCAAAATATTCAAGACTCCATGTACGACCCAATGTATATATATTTTCTATACTGACATCTTTTGCATACACTTTTTTATTATATGCAATTATCTCTTCTTTCATTGTTTCATTGTCTTCATACGCTTGCGAACCAAATGCATACGCACGACCAAGAAATGCAACACGCATTTTCAAATCTTTATTTTTTACAGTTTCAAATTCATCGTGTAACTGATCAATACCCCACAATGTTTTTGCGATATGCATACCGACATCACCTTGATAATTTACTCGTTTTACATCATACCCAGCATATTCGAACATACGCACCACTGCTTCGCCGGTAATCAAATTTCGTAAATGTCCCAGATGAAATACTTTCATCGGATTTGGACATGCAAACTCTACCAACAATTGCTTTCCCTTTCCAACATCATGTTTTCCAAAATGTTCTCCTTCTTTTTCCATACTATCAAATACTTTTTCAGCAACAATGGTATTGTCAAGAAAAAAATTCACATATGGACCAAAGGCTTGCACTTTTAGAACCAATGCCTCATGTTTCATTTCAAGCTCAATATCTTTTGCAATTTCTTGTGCAAGATCGACCGGGTTTTTTCCTTGTCTTTTTGCACGTTCAAAACAAGGAAAAGCAAAATCTCCCATCTCTATATTTGGTGGCTGAGTCAATATAATATCAACACCATCCAATGATTTGATATCTTTAAAATGAGAAATAATTTGTTCTTTTATATGTTCGAGCATACTATAGATAAAACACAGATAAAACAGATTTTGATTCCTACATTCGTATTATTCATAATTCGAATGTAGTATGATTTAAACAATTTTTACAAAAAACCGCTTCCCTTTTTGCACCACATCACCTGCTTGCACTATGTTGTCATAATGTTCTACTTTTTCATCATTTATTTTCACCCCACCACCATCAATATTTCGTCGTGCATCACCATTACTACTACACATCTTTGACTCGACCAAAACAGTCACGATATCATATGCAGATGGTTTTAATTCTTCGATATCATCTGGTCTATCTCCACTTTGAATAACTTTTTCAAAATGTGCTTTACCTTGTTTGGCAGATGCTTCACCAAGAAATGTTTTGGTGATTTCATACGCAAGATGTAATTTTGCATTTCGTGGATTTTCACCAGATTCCAATTCTTTTTTGATATTATGAATTTCTTCTGTCGCTATACGTGTGCAGATCTCAAAAGCAGGAACAATCATATCATCTGTCCAACTCATAATTTTTCCAAACATATCTTCTGGACTATCATTGAACGCGATCATATTTCCTTCACTTTTTCCCATCTTTTTTCCACTCGTATCAGTCAATAATTTTCCTGCAATCACAAATTTTTCTTTTTTCTTCAAATCTTTCATAAGCGTACGACCAGCAAGCATATTGAATGTCTGATCATTTCCACCCACTTCACCATCCACATCCATCGCCACACAATCATATCCTTGCATAACAGGATATAAAAATTCATGGAGATAAATAGGTTTTTCTTGTTTTATTCTCTCTTGAAACATGTCACGCTCAAGCATTCGTTGCACGGTAAAATGTGATGTCAATTCAACAACATCAGAAAATGACATTTTTCCAAGCCACTCACTATTGAATCTTACTTCTGCAGGATTGTCTCCATCAAAATCCAAGATTGCAGCTGCCTGATTTTGATACATTTTACAATTTTCCAAAACTTGTTCACGTGTTAGTTTTTGACGAACTGAATTTTTGTCTGGATCACCGATCATCCCCGTAAAATCTCCAATCAAAAAAATAATCTTATGTCCAAGTTTTTGAAAATCACGAAGTTTCAATAAGGTAATTCCATGACCAACATGAAGTGTCGGTGCGGTCGGATCATAACCAGTATATAGTGACAATTGTTTTCCACCCATCAATGCTGTTTCCAAAAATTCACGATTTGGATATATATTTTCTACACCGCGATTGAGAAGTTCTTCTATGTGTTTTTTATCAATTAAAATCTTCATAATAAAATTATTATATCATTATTTATTTAGAGAAGCTTACCTTTTCCCAATTCTTTAGTAACAGGCGCAAAATATATAGCCCTTCCTATTCTTTTATTTATTTTTCTTTTATAAAGAGTTAATTTAGTACCATTCAACACTTTTAAACCTAAACTATCCCAATCTAATTGAAACATTTCTTTTGTATATTCTAAATCTGTATACCAGCGTAATAAAATACACATAGCCTTCTCATCTTGTGCCAAATGTTCTTTATTTTTCAAATCTTCATATAATAATTTCAAGCTTTCTATATCCCTTTTTGGAGCAGAAACATCCTGAGTATCCTTAGGTTTTTTTGTTCGACCCATGCTATCCCAAATATCTGAATATTCTGGCAAATCTCTACGCGCTTGAACGATTGTTTGACTAATACGTGCTGATGTGAGGTTAAGATATTTTGCAGCACTTTCTTGATTACCACCTTCTAAAAAATGATCGATCAAAAACAATATTATTTTTTTTGTTCTTTCTCCCATAGGTTTATGATTGTGTATTCTTTTTTCCAAACGATTAATTTCTTCTGTTATAATTACTCTATCCAATGCATCATATGTAGGTATAAAGGTATGTTCAGAATTTACTTCGTGAACAAACAATGATCGAACATTTTTTCGACGTAAGATCTCTATAAATGCATTTCTATATAAATATGGACGGAATAAATATGAATTGAAACCAGTCTTTTCTGATTTTACAAAATCATCCATATCTATAACTCGGGTCAATAATTTTTCTGTGATTAAATCTATAACATCTTGCATGCGATCTTCACTATATCTTACTATTTTGAAAATCAATCCTTTATCCTTCAGCAACTGTTTATACGCAATTTCAAGCTTTTTTTTATCGACTTCTGGTTTTGGTTCTTCAAGTTGTTCAGGTTGTTCAGGTTGTTCAGAATTTGGTTCACGTCTATTAAATTCAGACATATATACTATATTAATAAAAATATTAAATTACTCCAATGACACAATAATCGATCAATTTTCCAATTAATTTTTTATCAGTTGAAATAGCCATATAAAATGATGATAAAATGTTATGATTAAGAAATTCTACCTTTACCCATCAATACAGATATTTGAGAAAAAGTTCTAATTGGTCTTCCAGCGATTCTGGATATTATTTTATTATATTTATTTATTATATGTTTCAAATTTTTTTTTCCTGTCACACTTTGTAACTGCAAAATATCAAAATCTTTATCCACATACCAACATAATAATGCGTGCAATATTTCTTCTTCTTTATTTTTGTTATCCTTTTCTGCAAACTCTGCATGTAATAATTGTAATGTTTCTATGTCACGCAAAGTCATTTCTGATTTTTCTTTTGGACTTCTTTTTTCTGACAATACATCCCATACTAACATATGTTTTGGTAATTTCTTTTTTGCATCATTAATTATTTGTAAAATTCGTCCTACGGTCAAATCTAATTCACGTGCAATCTCTGTTTTTGTTTTACCTTGCAATACCCCAACGATAAGTGCCAATAAATATTTTTTCTTTGCATCTTTTAAATTTGGGTGTAATAATATATCTTGTTCCAAATTTTTACAGACTTCTTTTAAGATCAAATATTTTTCAGAAGTAGTATCGGTATCAACCAAATTATATTCTTGATAACTTCCAAGTAGCAAACCTTTTGTTGTATTACGACGAAAATTATCAATGGTTATATTTTTATATATTAATATACGCATCGCACGATTTGTTTCTTGATCAATAAAATATTTCACATCAAGCCTACCTTCTACAAGACGCTCGGTAATGTCATTAATAACAGCTTGTGCTAATTCTTCATCACCTTTTGCCATTTTTATTAATAATAATCTTTCTGACATCATCTGTTTATACGCTACTTCAAGTTTCTTTTTATCAACTTCTGAGTGTGGTATTTTTATTTCTTCTGATCGACTTATTCCTTCTGGCATACAAAATATTATAAAAGTGATAATAACTGCGCTTCAAGTTTTTTTAAATTTACTCGAGCTTCTGTTAATTTTTCTTTTTCTTTTTCTACAATTTCAGCTGGTGCACTATAGACAAAACCTGAATTATTCAATTTCTTTTCAAGAGAAAACACATATGTTTTTATATTTTGTATCTCTTGCATCAAGCGTGTTTTTTCTTTGTCAAAATCTACGACTCCTTCAAGATTGATGAATACTTCTATACCACCTTCTACAAAGCCCACGGAGTTTAATGGTTTATTAGTTGATTGATTTATTTGTAAATTTTCTAACCTTGCTAATTTTTTAATCACTTCTGCATTTTCTTCAAACATAACTTTTTTATCTCCAGCTGATATGACAACATTCAATTTTTTGACTGGATCTATTTTGTAATCAGCACGAATAGAACGAATAGATGTAATGATATTTTGTATTGACACAAATGACGTTTCAACATCATGCGATTCTTTTGTTTCAACCGCTAATGGCCATTTTTCTATCATCAACATTTCATCTACACCATATATCTCTTGCCATAATGCTTCTGTTACAAATGGTATATATGGATGCCATAATTTTAATATCGTATTCAAAATATAATTCAATATTTCTGATTTATTTCCTTCTATTTTTGCAATTTCGAGATACCAATCTGCGAGATCATTCCATGTAAAATCACGTAATAATTCTCCTGCTGAAGAAAATTGATATTGTTCAATAAAATCTGTAACCTGTATTGTTACTTCTACAAGACGAGACAAAATCCATCTATCCGCCAATGTATGTACTTCTGGTTTTATTACATCTTTTTTTGCTTCATCAATATTTAGAAGCATGAAACGACTCATGTTCCAAAGTTTATTTACTAAATTACGAGAACCTTCTACTTTTTCCTCATAAAAACGCGCATCATTTCCTGGCGTATTACCACTCAACAAACTCATACGCAATGCATCTGTTCCATATTTTTCTATCATTTCCAGTGGATCAATGCCATTTTTATCTGATTTTGAAAATTTCTTACCATCTTTATTGCGCAACATACCATGGATATACACATCTTTGAATGGAATATCTTCAAGCAAATATCCTGAAAATAATATCATACGTGCCATCCAAAAAAACAATATTTCATATCCCATTTGCATCCATGCAGTCGGATGAAATATTTTCAAATCATCAGTATTATTCGGCCAGCCAAGCGTAGAAAAAGTCCATAATCCTGAAGAAAACCATGTATCAAGTGTGTCTGGATCTTGCATGATTAAATCTTGATTTTGATTACCACAATAAGGGCATTCTGTAGGTTTTTCCGTGGCAACCATCTCTTTTGAATTGGTTCGTTTTAATACAACATCAGTTCCTGCCACGCTTCCGTCAAAATCAATCTTATGAGATACTGTTGGATCATTACATACCATACAATACCAAACAGGAATCCGATGTCCCCACCAAATTTGTCTTGAAATACACCAGTCACGAAGATTATCTATCCAATTATAATAAATTTTTTCAAAACGATCTGGTGTGATATTTACTTTTTTATGTGCATCTCCACCAAGTCCCGTTGACACAGCTTCTTTCATGAGCGTTTTCAAACTTTTGCCGCGTCCAGGAATTTCTTTGTTTACATTGACAAACCATTGCGTCATCGGGATAGCTTCGACGACGTCTCCAAACCTATCAGACGCCCCGACATTTTGATCTATCTCTTCTTCAACTTCGAGCAAACCTGCATCACGAAGTTTTTCTACAACCATATCACGCGCTTCTTCAACTGTTTTCCCTAAAAATTCTTTACCTGTTGATGCAGTCATTTTTCCATCCGCCCCAATAACTTGAATAAGTTCTATAGGATCACCTTCTGCTTTTTTTGTTTCATACATTTCAAAATCAACACCGCTATGTGCTGGTGTCACACCGAGTGCACCCGTACCAAATGCAGAATCTACATGTGCATCAGCAATAATTTTGATTTTTAAATTTACACCACAAAAACCTAGTTCAAATGTTTGACCAATAAATTTTTTATAACGTATATCATCTGGATTGACAGCTACCGCAGTATCACCAAGCTTTGTCTCTGGGCGAGTTGTTGCGATTGAAATTGGAAAATCTTTTGAATATTTAAACGTATAAAGTCTTGCTTTACGATCAACATAAACAAGCTCATCATCACTACATGTTGATTGTCCTTTTACTGACCAATTCACTACACGATGACCACGATATATTAGACCATCATCATACATTTGTTTAAATGCTGTATTGACCGCAGTATTTCTATCCTCATCAAACGTATAAGCGAGTCGTGACCAATCTGCACTTGTTCCCATTTTTCTGATTTGTTTGAGAATTGTTGTCTTTGATTCTTCTGCATATTCACGAATTTTTTCAAGCAATCCTTCGCGACCAAGCTCTTCTCGGGGATGAAGCATACCAGCTTCTATCAGATTTTTCTCCACACGTGCTTGTGTTGCCACTGCCGCATGATCCGTCCCTGGGACAAGCAATACTTTTTTCCCCTGCATACGCTGATAGCGTGCCATCACATCCATAAGACTATTTTCCAAAGCATGACCCAGATGGAGTACACCTGTCACATTTGGCGGTGGCATCATGATAGAAAATGATTCTCCAACAAGATTATCTGGATTAAAAAATCCACTTTCTTCCCAGCGTTTATAAACATTATCTTCGTATTGTTGTGGTTCGTAGGCTTTTGCCAATTCTTTCATATATATGTCAAAATCATAGATTAACCGATACTAAAAAATATGAGTCTCACGTATCCATGTATATTAGTGTAGCTCAAAACCATAAGAAATGCAAGAAAATACCGTGTGTATAGCAAAAAATAGTCTATTTTGATATATATTGACAAAATTCCTAGATATTGTTATACTGTGAGACTCTCTCAAAGAGCATATAATATATAATAAAAAGCTTTATTTTTAGCAAAATAAACGAATGATGATGATATGGCACTCGATACCATACAACAAATAAAACAATCATTTGAGCACAAAAAGCACATCCTCATCACCTTCAAAAAAAGTTATGGTGGTGATGCGCTTGGGAGTGCAATTGCACTGAAACTCATGTTCAAATACTTGAACAAACAAGCAGATATTGTTTGTGATGATTTTGCAATACAAGAAAAATACAATTTTCTCAAATATAGCAAACATATTGCCAATCATATTGGTCATTTGAAACAATTTGTTATCAATGTTGATATTGCAGACACAGGTATAGCTGAGCTAAGCTATGACAACAAAGATAAAAAACTTCGTATTTTTATTACACCTCAAAAAGGCTATATTTCAAAAGAAGCAATTACCACAGCACAAACTGATTTTCGCTATGATTGCATTGTAGTACTCGACACACCAGATCTGCATAGTCTTGGAAATATATATACAAAACATGAAGAATTTTTTTATGCAGTACCAGTCATCAATATAGATCACAAAAGTTCAAATGAACAATTTGGTCATATCAACCATATTGTAGAACCAGCAAGTTCTACATCTGAAATTATGTATGATATTCTTCATGCGATTGGTGAAGAACATGTAGATAGACATATTGCACAAGCATTATTGACAGGTATCGTCGCAGGAACGATGGGATTTCGAGAAAAAAAAGTACGTCCACAAACATTGACGATCGCAAGCAAACTAAGTGAATATGGAGCGGATAGAAATTTCATTATGAAAAAATTATTCCAAACAAAGTCTATTCACACATTTAGACTATGGGGAAATATCTTGTCACGACTCGAACACGATCCTGATCACAAGCTCGTATGGACCACACTCACTCGTGATGATATGGTACGAAACAATGCAACAGCACATGATATACACGGTGTTGTAGAAGAACTCATCACGACATCTGAAGATGCTCACTATATACTCGTATTGCACGAAGATAGTGATGGTGGACAAGAAAAAACTATTCATGGATTTTTAAAAGTCGTACCTGCATACGACGCAACTGCGATGCTCAAAAAATATGATGCAATCGGTGATGAAAATAATGCACATTTTCATATCCAAGGAAAAACACTTGTCGAAGCAGAACAAGAAATCATCTCGCATGTAAAAGAACAAATAAAATTACATAGTATATAACACACTATAGACCACAAAAAAACAAAAACAATCTCAATATTGAGATTGTTTTTAAAATATTTTTAATGTTTAAACTTAGAGAGTAAGTAGGCACACTACATGAGTGCTCGACCTGTCATCTCATCTGGTTTGTCTACATTCATGAGATGTAATATAGTCGGCACCACATCTGCCAATACACCTACTGGTGGCATAAGACTCAAGTCATGATCTGGTGGATCACCTGCTGGACCACTTTGACCTTTTAGATCATGTGAAATGATGATGAATGGAACAGGATTAGTACTATGTTCTTTGTCCATATCATCTGTTTGCAAATTTATAACTTCTTCTGCATTGCCATGATCAGCCGTAATACACATGACACCTTCTTTTGCCAAGACATGTTCTGTTATTGCACCAAGTCCTTTATCAATGATTTCACACCCTTGTATTGTTGCCTTAATGTCACCTGTATGACCCACCATATCTGCATTGGCAAAATTTATACACAAAACATCATATTTATCTGATTCAATTGCAGAAATTGTTTGTTTGCTAATTTCTTTTGCTGACATCTCTGGCGCTTGTGCATAATTTGCAACTTTTGGTGATGGAATAATTTGGCGTTCTTCATCAGGAAATGGATCTTCCACAGTACCATTGAGAAAAAATGTAATATGTGCATATTTTTCTGTCTCAGCAATATGAAATTGTGACAAACCCGCTTTACTAATAACTTCTGCAAAACAATTGTGTGCTACCACAGGTGGAAATGCAACACGTACTGGGATTTCTTTTTCATACTCAGTCATGGTTACAAAAAAAACATTTTTTATATATTCTCGTTCAAATTTTGCAAATGCTGGTAATACAAAACTTTCAGTCAATTGTCGTGCTCTATCTGGACGAAAATTGAAAAAAATCACTGCATCACCTGCTCGGACAGTAGTCACGGGATCATCTTCTTTGCCAATGACCGTTGCAACAAATTCTTCATCATATACTTTTTCATTGTATGAATCATGTATTGCATCAAGTACATCTTTGTAATATCGTGTTGCCTTTCCACATGCAATTGCATTGTATGCTTTTTCTACCCTATCCCATCTATTGTCTCTATCCATCGCAAAATATCTTCCACACAATGTCGCAATTTGTCCTATTTTTAATTCTTTTATTTTTGTTTTAAGTTCAGTGATAAAATCTATACCTGCATTGTACAAAGTATCACGACCATCGAGAATTGCATGAATATAGACATCGTTGAGTTTATGTTTTTTTGCCAATTCGAGTAATGCATAAAGATGTTTTTGACTTGCATGCACATTGCCCATACCCACAAGTCCCAAAAGATGTAATTGGGATTTATTTTTTTTCACATGTTCTATTGCTTCTACAAAAGCTTTTATACCAAAAAAGCTACCATCATCAATTGTCTTGTTGATACGTGGAAATGTTTGATAATAAATACGACCAGCGCCAATATTGAGATGTCCAACTTCTGAATTTCCCATTTCACCAAATGATAGACCAACTTCATTACCCGATGCCAACAAAGTCATTGCTGGATAATCTCGAATAAATTTGTCCATGTTGGGTGTTTTTGCACGTGTAATAGCATTCCCCTCACTATCTGGTGCAATACCCCAGCCATCAAGAATAGCAAGTACGTAAGGTTTTTTCATAATTAGGTAGATTAAGCAGATTAGGTAGATTAAGTTTATAAGATTATAAATTTAATCTACTTAATTTGTTTATAAACTTCAAAACAATGTATGACCACTCATTTCTTTTGGTTGTTTGATATCCAATAATTTCAATACAGTCGGTGCGATATCGGCAAGTCGACCATTTTTTTTCAATCGTATTTTTTTTGTAGTATTAGTCACAAGTATACAAGGCACTGGATTGGTCGTATGTTCTGTCATCATTTCATTTGTTTTTTTGTGTATCATTTCTTCTGCATTACCATGATCAGCGGTGACAAGAATAGTTCCATTTTTTTTCAAAACAACATCGATCATGCGTGCAAGCTGTGTATCG
>Ga0210057_1009266_pt1 | contig 11435 bp, 18 predicted proteins | sample CryGeyCG2114_010_2_FD_183968 | JGI IMG/M metagenome (GOLD analysis project Ga0210057, IMG submission 183968) | Groundwater microbial communities from aquifer - Crystal Geyser CG10_big_fil_rev_8/21/14_0.10 (SPAdes) (version 2) | ecosystem: Environmental > Aquatic > Deep subsurface > Groundwater ...
TTTCGAGGCGCCCCCGTTATGACCACTTCGGTACCTCACCGTATTCAAAATTTAACACGCCAGTCTTTTAAACAAAAGCCCTCATGTGGGTGGGGTTGGGGTGGAATTCGGTCACCTCGAAATTTTGTCAGTCGCAAAATTTCTCCTCGACCCCGGAATTTTGATTTTGCCTGCTGACAAAATATCAAAATTCCTTTCGAATCCCAGAGGAAGTGAAGCAGTTCACTTCCTCCCCCCGTCAACAGAGAAGAAAATAAAACATCCCCAAAGAGGGGACATTTTATTTTCTTATGTTGCGACAGAGACAAGAAGTCAGAACCTGTATTGAGGTGGTTGAGAAGGTCTGGCGATACTATTTAGATGAGGAGACCTGACACATTCGGGTTTCATTCGGTATTTAGACAATGTAATGAGCAATGTCCCCGTTTGGCGAATGCATAAGTAATTACCCCATAAGTAGTTGATGCACAAAAATTGAGAAAATCGCTATTTTAAGAAGTGGGGTTATAATTTAAAGTGTTTATATCAAAGTGGTAAACAATTCAAATTATAGATAAAATGAATATAATCATGAGCGAAGCTACTTTTGTGCGCAAACTCCAGAGATTATTTAACTCGGAGGGTTTTCTTACAAAAAAAGAGGTGGATGCTGGGTATGGCATTGCCGACTTGATTCTGGTCCAGAAAGCAGGGGTTGATTTTAATCGATGCAAAGTTAGGTCTAACTATGGACAAAAATACCCACTTCTAAAACCAGAGTACTTCCGAGTATTAAAGCACGTGCCAGATCAAGAAAGCCAAAAAACTCCTGCAACATTTGATTACTTAACTAAAAAAACAGGATTTTCAAAGTCATATCTAAGATCCAAAATACTTAAAACGCTGGAACGAAATGGCTACATTAGGCGTGTTGGAGAACGTGCATATCTAAAAATTAATGGCTGGCTACCACTTGCTAGAGAAGTAATCGCAATTGAAGCAAAGCTTAAGGACTGGAAAGGTGGGTTTATTCAGGCAAACCGCTACAAACTTTTTGCAGATAAAGTTTATTTAGCAATACCCATTGGCGTTGAACATCTAGTTAATAAAGAATTATTAATCCAGTACGGAGTTGGACTCATTGTTCTAGACGAAAAGACAAACAAAAAAAGAGTTAGCATCCTTGCCAGAAAGAATAGATCGGTAGATCTTTCGCGTAAAAACTATGCCCTTGAACTTTTTTGGAACATGAAAGGGTTACGAGCTCTTTCTTAGTCTTGTTCGCTGGAAACTTTTTAAGAAATCACCAGGTTTCACGATAATTATATTGTCATAATTCTTGAGTACTAATAGGTCTTCATCGTAAGTAACAATTACCCTTGAACCCGAAGCTTTTGCGACACGGAGATAAATATCGTCCTTGGGGTCTCGAGATATTGAAACACCTTGAAGCACCTCGAAAGGTTCGTTCATGCTCACAATGGATTTATAATCTAATATTAACTTTTCGGGTGCAAAAAGTTGTTTTTTTAAATAATTCTTAAATTTAGGATTTTCAATCTTTCGACAGAACTCTTTATAGGTTTCGTTGCTTCCGAGTATCACTATATCTTTTGCGAGTGCCCAATTTAGTATTTTCCGAGAAGCATTCTCCTTACCCATAATCATACCCTGAATAAGAATATTCGTATCAATAATAATTTTTATCATTCTCGGTTTGACTGTAGATCTATCAAAAGAGCATTGAGTTCTTTGGAGTCTTCCTCTTGAGTCCAACTTTCAGCTGTTTGCAGAACTGTTAACCAGTTATGTAGGTGGATTGTTTTAAATGGTAACTGAAACTTGTTTTTATACCCATCTGCCACGATAATTGCCTTCTTTAAACGTGTTGTGACAAACTTTTGATAATTGGTAGATACTGCTAGTGCCTTAATCGCATCTAAATGAGTAAAAAGGAAGTGGCGTTTCTTTGCTAGTGCGCCCAACGGGACACCTCCACCACAAGACACACAATTGCATTTATAGCCAATCTTTTTTAACTGGGCATCGTTAGCATAACCCATTATTTCAGGAACATAGGTCATTTCTAACCGACGATTCTTCCAGCCTTTTTTAAGCTTCTCATTCAGTGTCTTTACTGCGGTTACTTCTCCGGTAGCTAATCCACTTGTAAAACCAGAAGCGCCTAGAGCACATAGAACCTCGCCAAATCCACCAATTGAGTTAGCCAGTACTTTATGAGTTTCAGACAATTGGAAAACAAGACGGGCTAGACCATTTAGTTCTTCCACACTAGCCAATCGGTCATCCATGTCATCAATAGTAACAATATATCCAGTGATTTTATCTTTTAATTCCTCATCACGATAACGAGCAGATATAAAATTTGTAATCAAGGGATGAGTAAGTACTGTTCTCCCAATATGAATCATCGCGTACACGGGCTTGTTAAACTTTTTTTCTTCCACATAACGAATCGTCTCAGATAGCATTGATAGATTAGTCGTAAACTTTGTGTCGTCTGAATCAACCGAAAATAGATAAGGGGCTACAATAACATCAGCCCCTCTTTGTATCTGATGTTCAATTGAAGGTCCGACAACCTTTTTATATCGGAAGTCTGGATCATAGAGCTGTTCAGCACTCACAGGATGAGGATATGGTAGTTTACGAAAAGACTTCGCATCTCCTGAGGCTTGATAAAGAAAGCGGTGGGTTACTGGATCAATAATAAAAGTACTTGTTACGGCTTTTATTTTTGCTCGGGTTTTGGGTTGTCCTTCAATATGATGAGCACCCATTATTGCCACTTCAAGTTTTACTCCCTCTAGAGCATTAGAATGTTGAAGTCGTGGAATAAAAACTGGTGTTTTCTTGATTTGTTGAACCATAATTGGCTTTTATCATACCGCCAATATATAAAATTGCAATAGAATTCTAACCAGTCTTCTCGTATTAGGAAAATAAACCCCGATTCTATAATAAGTATAATACCCTCAACTAAGCCATTTTCGCCTCATTTGAGGGCATCTTGGGTCTGAGCCCAACTATTTATGATGCCACCAGGCACCGAGCTTAGCAACAATAAGAGTAATCACTCCAAGAAATCCAAAAGTAAATGATGCTCCGGTAAGGGGGTTGTTGAAGCCACCATTTCCGTAGCCGGTCATAAAACCAAAAAAAGAGAACAGGATAACAATCCAAGCAATCAATTTAAGAAGTTTCCACTTCTTACAGGTCTTCTCAATAAGGACTGGGGTTGAATTAATAGGGTTGCCACAAAATGGGCACAAGGACGCCTTATCAGAAACATCTTTACCACATTCAGAACATTTAATTAGTGACATGGCAGATTAAGTTGCTTTGTATTTGAATTTAAACAAAGAAATGAAGTAGATGACTGCGACTGTAAGATTATAGAATTGCCAGGTTCCCCTGTCTAAATAAAGAGGGGCGATAGGGTTAAAGAGGACACCGATAATACTGAAAGTCCAAGTCCAGCCAGTTCTTTTGTCGTTATAGGCAACAAACGCTAAATAGAAACTACAAATTGCCGTTGCCCATCTTAAAAATTGATAATAAGAATAGGGATTGTCGCCAAAAGCCCCTAACATTATTAGAATAATGGCTACTCTATACCAATTTTGTTTTAGAAAGATCATGTCAGGTTTTATAATTTTCTAGAAAAAAGACTAATTCTTTTTTAGTTTTAAATCTTTCAATTATATCCAGAGCTATTTGCTTTAAGGGACTTCCAACATAATTTTGCTCAAGGATAGGAAACATTTTACTAATTAACGAAGCATTATCGCATCTCCAAAGAAGCTTTGGGATAATAAACAAAACAACCCCGTAAATTTTAATCCCCGCTGACGAGTTCCCAACGGTAATTTTTTCATTACTATCTAAAACAAATTCAACTCCACTTGGATAAAAAGAATTAATATCTTTATACTCGTGAATTATTTTACCCATTAATAAAGTATCTTTTATTTGTCTCCAAGTAGTCAGACATATTTGCTCGATTTGAACCAGATTTACCCAATCCAAATAGTAAAGTCGTGCCTAACCCCACAGCGTAACCTATGAAAATGGGTTGACTCAGATACGAAGCTCCCCAGGTAACTAAGCCGAATACGAGAAGTAATATTAGGACAGATTTTAAGTAGTTTTTTATTATGGGATTATCCTTACTTAAGCTTCCTTCCTTGGTTAATTTTTTTGTAAATGGTATTCCAAAAAATAAAATTATGGCAACCGGAATCAAACAGAAACTACCGATAATCAAGCCCATAAACCACCCCGCTAATAGATATATGTATTCCATATAATGAAAATACTAATTAATTTATTATTTTAAACCAATTTTGTTTTAGGAGGTTTTTCATAACCCGTTTCTTCTTAAACAATTTTTGTAATATTCATCCAGTTCGTTGGTGCTTGTAGAGCCGAAATTAATTCCCTGATTAAAACATTCTTTTTTTATCTGTGCTGGTCTCCATTCATACCAATAAAAAGCTCCTACTATAATAAGAAATGATACCGTTATGAATAACCAATTTTGTTTTAGAAATTTATTCATAGTCCTTTATATAGTCCTCAAAAGCCTGACTTCTTTGTAGATAGTCTGCAGATCCTTTTTCCAATAAAGTACTTGTTATAATTTCTTTAGTAAGAACATTAACCAGCGTATAACTCTCCCATACTAATTTTCCCTTAACAAGTGTCCACTCCTGCTCCACATAAAGACAAGAATTAGCTTTTGGACTATAGAATACCTGTTTTAGAAAATGGTAGATTTCGGCTTGAGTCTGGGGATTAGTAAAATCTTGCTCTTTAAGTTCTTTCTCGATCTGCGAAGTATATTTTGCACATTCTTGTCTTTTTTCAAACAACTCGTCTTGACTAACCTTCACAGACTCGAGACTGTTTTTTTGGTCTCTGTTTTTGGTGTAGATCATGTAGTTAGCAAATACAGAAATACTCAAAAATGCGACAAGTAGCGAAACGAGCCAATTTTGTTTTAGAAAGATCATGTTTGGGTGTGATTTTTATTACCACAATTTCCACAATATTTTATTTTTTTAATAATTTGGTTGCCACATTTCTCACAGTAAACAAGCTCTTTGTCGCCATCATTTAAAGCCTTGGGCTTCACAGTTTTTGCTTCAATTCGTTGCAAAGAAGGATCCTCGAGTTGCTTCATTCTAAATTGATGCTCATCTTGAGTAATTTGACCATTGACCAATAGCTGATTTATTTCAGCGATAGGCTTTAATTCACCAATCTGCTTATCATTTAAGGTCAATCCGTATTTACAGATAGGACAGCTAAGAAAATACTGAAAGGAGTAAGGAATAACGGGAATAAAGAAAAATGTAAACCAAGTAATAGTTCTTGTGAGAATCCAATATTCATCATTGTGGCAGTGATTGCAAAGATTCTTAAATACCACCCCAATCTGCTTAATTGTTTGAAAGCCCCAACCAAAAATAAACATGTTTAGAAAAACTTTTTAAATTCTTTTTTCCATTGGGGTTTTTGGGCTAGTGCTACATACAACACAGCAAGCTTAATCAATCTCACGATGGTTATAAAAATTATTATAGTTAGGAGAGAGTACCAGAATGCTTCTCCATAAGTATCCTCGTAATGATATTTGCCCAAGACATAACTAGAGGAAGAACTGTTTAAGTTCCAAACTACCGGCACAATCCAAATAATTTGGATATATAAAAATATATAAGCAACTTTAAGTAGACGATGCCACCACCTATCGTTATTTATAGCAGTATGAGTAATAACCTCATTTTTGGACATATCGAACACACTAGGATGACCACATTCTGTGCAAAACTGATGACCTTTTTCTAGTTTGTTACCACAATTTTTGCAAAACATATTTTTATGTGAATTTAATTAGGGATGTACCCCAAATCATAGATACAATCATTCGGGGCATCTGTGCAGGCCTCCTGACTACCATCAAAATCTCCACTCTTAATATCATCATCATTAGAAAGAGCAGTTGATTTTTGTTCCATCTCCGCATAAACAACATAAGCAGTTGGTTTGTTAGTGGGTCCGAAAAGATATCCATATGGCTGATTTGTGAGCGGATCAACTGGTAGGGTCGTCGAGGTGAGATATCTATCAAGATTATCAATAGTTAATGCTGTCGGATATCGTCCACCATTGTCATCAAAGTACAGTTCAGTAGCAGTGCGAAGTAGGCTTACATCAACAATACGCTTGGCATCACGAGCACGTTCTCGAGCCACGCCAAGTTGTAATAGAAGCAGGGTAGCCAAGATGCCAATAATGGCAATCCCCAGAAGCACCCAAACAAATATGATGATAGGCCTTTTAGCACCTCCTCTTTGACCAGCAAATACACCCTCTTTGTTCTTAATACCTAAAAATGTTGATTTACACTTTGGACATCGATATTTAGATGTTGCAACGAAATAAATAATGGTGACTAGTGGAGCAAAAAAGACACATATCCAAGCCAGAACCTTAGCCCATGTTGATCTTGCTGGTTCTCCATAACCAACATAATCACAGTTTCCACATTTAACTATTGATTCAGATTTAACCTCGGCTGAATTTGAAGCAGTATCAGTTGGTAAAACTGTCTTCACATTTTCTGAGGTTGTTTTGCCACAATCTTGGCAAAACTTAGCACTTTCTTCAATTTTTGTTCCACAATTAGGGCAAAACATATTAAATCTAAATTGCTATTTTATTCCCACACTTCTTGCAAAATTTAACGTCAAAACCAACTTGTTTACCACAATTTCTACAAAATACACCCTCCAGATTTTTAGATTCGGAAAATATAAATATAGCTCCCACAATTCCTCCGATAAAATAAAACGATAGACCAGAAAAATCTACTGTATGAGTAGCTATAAGTTGAATATAAACCGGCATTAATAAAATCAAAAAATAAAGTAATATCATATTTTATTGCCACACTTAGTGCAGAATTTGGAATCCATACCCACTTTTGTGCCACATTTATGGCAATAATTTGATGTTGTCTTATTGTTACTAGAATCGTCTATCCCTTTTGGGTTGTTACCATATTTATTATCTCCTTTGGTTCCGTCACTAAGAGCCAATATTAAATTATAAATAGGAACAATAATAAACCAACCACTCTTATTAACGTCATGCATTCTGCGAACGCTAACGGCAATACTGGGAATTAAAACTGCTAAATAATAAATATTGGCGAGTACACTGTCATCTGTTTCGGAGGCAATTACGAGTAATCCCTCAAGGAATCCTATGCCAAAGGCAATGAGAAAATTGAACAATAAAAAATACCAATACTCAGCCCTACTCGCACGCCCATTAAATACTGCATATTTTTTTAATACTTCTGTATAATAATTCATATCTTTATATTAATTTTGTTTTAGAAAATTCACAATAGCTATATTTTGCGCTGTTTTAATGATTTTGTCCATAAACTATAAGTCACGAACAATTAACCTTATAAACCCCTATTCAGAAAATTGGGTGCCATATCTTGTATATGCTTATTTCGGTGTCATTTTAAGGCATTTTGGGGCTTAGTCTATACCTATCTGACTACCAATAACCTATCGCTTGATATATCTATTTACCTCGTTTCAGGCATTAAGAGATTGTTTTCCATAAAACAAAAGCATGGAATCTGCTTATTTTTGATTTAATAACAGCCGTAATATGCCAACTTAGTTTGTTTGAGCGATTGGGAATAATCTGGATCATTCCTTATTTGTTCACAAATTACTGGTTCTGTGGGTGGAATATAGATAAATGTTGGGGACGGTGTGGGGGTTGGTTCTGGTGTTATGAATTGAAATAAATCCTGATCCATGGCTACCTTAATATCTTGAGCATAACGCTGTATTAGGGTTTTGGTAGACCCTAGATTCCTATAGAATTGTTCCTTACTTACCAATAGCAAAGCACCGGTTACCTTTGCCACGGCTAGATATTGGTCCACATCAGTAATAGTACTCAACTTTAAAAGAGCATTATTATTATCCCTTTTCATTGTCTCCCACCTTGTAGTGTACTGGCCTATCTCTAGCTCAAAATTCTTAGTAATAATATATACTCCCGTAGCATAACCAAAATCAGCATAGTTTTGTCTTATAACATCATTCAACTCTCTTGTCCTAGTATCAATCTCGCCATTAAAATCAACCAATTCTTTTATAAGAAAAGCTGAGGCATTTCGTGCCTCACTGATTGTTATCTGTTGCGGTGTTGATTGAGGAGTTGGGGTAGTTGGTGGCCGAAAGGTTAGAGGTGGTGTAGGTGTTGGGGCTAGTGTCTTGCTTTGCTGTGTTGGAATAACTTTAGTTTGACCCAAAAGAAGATCGTGAACATATTCAACAGAATTATCTGAAGGTTGCTCTGGTGCGTTTGATTTATTGTCTTTCTGGTTTTCATAAAAAGAATCACTGTTTACCAACGCCACCAAAAACACAACAAAAACACTAACAGTCATAAGAACCGGTATTACAGCAAATCCGCTTTGATTGTTTTTTAAATTTCCCATAACACAAAGCCCCACGCTAGCTAGGTCTTGCGACCCCACATCAGTTTCCCGATATGGCCCGTTGAAGAGTTGCTAACGCAGGGGTTAGTGTCTTCAACGTGTCTTTTTACCATGCCCAGTAAGATTTACTGAGTTTAGGCCATGATTAAATTGTTGATTATATTATACTCCTTCTGGCGGATTTTGTCTATGAATACTGGGGGCTGTGGATTTCCTTATTGACCCCAAGTTTATTTTCAGATATACTTACTACAAGGTTGATCTAATTTCAGTCGCCGAAGGATTATACCTGTTCTTGACAATAGCAGATCGCGGTAGATGGTTAGTATATTGAGTTAGAAATGGATAAGCCCTAGTGTCTTTTGAAGAGATACTGGGGATTTTTGCATTTTAGGGAACAATAATTAGTTAAAAATAAGCGATGCGATGGCGACAAATTGAGATTAAAAGTGGTAAATGGATAATTTTATATGTCATACGAGAATGAGATGACAATTGAATATAAAGATATATACAAAAAGTATTATAACGAGGAGATAGACGATACAATGGCAAGAGAATTACTCCAAAGTTTACTCAATGTATATAAGATAGTCTACCGACAACCGCCACAAGCGGTTTCTTTGTTAGATAGGGTAGAAAATGGGTTAAATAATGACAAAGATAATCTAACTAGAAAGGAGGTAAATATGGGATAAAATGGCCTAAAAATGTGGATAATTGTGATGTACTAACCTTAAATAAAATAGTAAAATTAGAGTGTTGATTCAGTCGCTGTTTTTGCCGAGAGATTTTTATTTTGGTAGTATTTCGCAAAGGGCAATCTCGTCCAAGAACTAGCATTTCTTTCGGAATGCGGTGATTGAATCAACAACGAGGTTGTCCTTTTTGAGTTGGAAATAAATTAATTAATGTAAAAAACATGAAAAAATTAGAAAACAATGATAAACAATCAATATTGGAAGTATTGTCTCCAGAAAGAACAGAGGAATTGTTGCTACGAGGGCTAAAATTAGAAGAGTTCTTAAGAGGACTTGTAAGGAGTGGGGTAGGTGCGACAGGTTTGTGGGTAATAAGTGACCAGGCTTTTGCTATAGAGGTGATGGACTGGGAAAAAATAAAACAAAAAAATGAAAATGAAAAACTATAATAGAGAAACTAATGGACTAAAGTACTTTATGTATTGCAGAAAATCTAGTGATGATAGCAAGGAAAGGCAGGCTCAAAGCATAGACTCACAGAAAAAAGATTTAAGAGAGTTAGCGGAACATCTAAATCTCAATATAGTACATATTTTTGAAGAAGAACGCTCCGCTCACACAACGGGTCGTCCAGTTTTTGCTGAAATGCTTAAAAGATTAGAACGAGGAGAAGCAGATGCTTTATTGGTTTGGCACCCGAATAGAATTACCAGAAACATGACTGATGGTGCAATGGTTATTGCACTAATGGATGCCAATATCATTAAGGAAATAAAGAGCATGGGTAGAACTTACGGCTTAGACTCAATGGACAAGTTTGTGATTCTGTTAGAGTTTGGCATTTCAAAGAAAGACTCTGATGATAAGGTTAAAGCCGTAAAAAGAGGATTAAGAGATAAGTGTCTCAAGGGCTCAATGCCTGGTTTTGCTCCGTTGGGGTATCTTAATACTCCAAACCTACCTGGTGGTTCTCGGCTAATCCTCAAAGACCCAGACAGATTTGATGTTTTGAAAGATATTTTGCTCAAGATGGCAACCGGAAAATATACAGTCTATGAAATTTGGGAGATACTTAACAAAGATTATGGTTTCAAGACAAGAACAACAAAAAGACTTGGCGGTAAGCCCTTGTCTTTGAGTGCTCTATATCGCATCTTTCGTAATACTTTCTACTACGGCCTATTTGAGTATCCAGTAGGCAGTGGAACCTTGTATGAGGGCTCTCATGAGCCTATGGTGAGCAAGGCAACCTTTAACCTCATCCAGAAGATTCTAGACAGAAACACCAAGACAAGATCCCAGACAAAAGAGTTTGCCTACACTGGTATTATGCGTTGTGGGAACTGTGGAGCCCAGATTACCGCAGAAGAGAAAGTTAAACATCAGAAAAATGGTAATGTTCACTATTACACCTACTACCACTGCACCCGAAAGAAGGACCCAAACTGTAAGGTCAAGGCTATGAAAGTAGAGAAACTTGAGGGTCAAATCCGCTCCATCGTGGAGCGGATTCAAGTCCCACAAGTCTTTGAGGGCTTTGCTCTTAAGTGGCTGAAGATATTATATAATCAAGAACTAGAAACTGGCGATAAATTACTTAGTCAGAACGATAATAAGCGTAAAGAACTTTATCGGGCTATGGATCGGCTCTTGGATACCTTTACTTCTACCGATAATAACGACAAAAGCATATTGAGCGTTGAGGAATATACAACCAAAAAGAAGCAGATTAAAGAACAAATAGACTCCCTCGCAACTGGAGTAGAAGATTTACAAATAAAACTGGACGAGGGTATGTTAAAGTCAAAGAAAGATTTTAATTTTGCTACTAATGCTCTTGAATGGCTAGAAAAAGGGACTTTAGCCGATAAGAAAGGTTTGCTATCCGAGTTAGGTTATAACCCCACAATAGATGCAGATAAACTAAGGATTACCTTAAAGAAATCGTTTGTGGAGATGTCAGACAATCATGATGCTATCATTGAGCAATCTCCAAGGTTAGAACTCGTTAGTTATGGCGTTGCACAAAGAAAAACAGACGATTCTTCGTCTGCCTTTCGCTTCTTGTTGCGGGGGTGGGATTCGAACCCACGACCTTCAGGTTATGAGCCTGACGAGCTGCCGCTGCTCTACCCCGCGATCAACTAATAACTATCCTATCATTTTTTTAGTAAAATTACAACTTTTGACTG
>Ga0210057_1009267_pt1 | contig 11433 bp, 13 predicted proteins | sample CryGeyCG2114_010_2_FD_183968 | JGI IMG/M metagenome (GOLD analysis project Ga0210057, IMG submission 183968) | Groundwater microbial communities from aquifer - Crystal Geyser CG10_big_fil_rev_8/21/14_0.10 (SPAdes) (version 2) | ecosystem: Environmental > Aquatic > Deep subsurface > Groundwater ...
GACGTTTCTTTTGTTGTTTGGTAGTATGTTTCTTGTCTTTAGTTTTGTTCATATATTACTATCGTACCGAAAAACACCTCCTTGCGGAGGTGTTTTTCGTTGGGGATAATGTTGATGCAACAAAGCCGAATAGAATTATTTTTTTCATATCATTTTAATAGAGAATGTGTAAAATTCGTTTTTTGAGTACAGTAAACTGACGCGCCATATATTCAGATACAAGTCCTTTATTAATACGTCCTTTGCTTGGATATGGATATACCTTTTTAAATAAATCATCAAGTGGCCTCTGTTGTGATTCAAGGAGCATTAATTCTTCAGCAATACTCCCTGCTTCATTTCCAATCACACTACCACCAAGTATCTTTTTATCATGTGATACAAACAGCACAACTTTGCCATGTGTGTTGGTGTCAATAATCGCACGGTCGTCTGTATCAAAATATTTCTCAAGCACTTCATACGGAATATGTTTTAATTCAATACTCTTTCGCTGTAATCCAAATGTCGCTACTTCAGGAGTTGTAAACGTAATCCAGTTCATGCGCGTGCGGTCTAGCTTCTTCTTAAACGGCGCGAAAAAATTACGCAATATAATTCCTGCATGCACTTCTGCTGCATGCGTAAACTGATGCAAACCCGCAACATCACCACACGCATACACATGCGGATTTGTTGTCTGTAAATATTCATTCACAACAAGTTTACCCATTTCATCTTTCTGTATACCTGCAGTATCAAGCATAAGCCCATCAGTATATACATCTCTCCCAATCGCAAGTAATACTGCCGAAGTAGCATCAATAATAGTCATTGTACCGTCCTTACCCTTTACTACTACTGCACTATCCTCGGTAATATGAGACACTTCAGAATTAAAATAAAAATGCATGCCATGTTCTTGTAATGCTTCATGTAAAATACCACTTACTGAAGCCTCTTCACGTGGTAACACACGGTCATCATGAGATACAATATGCACCCCTGAGCCAAGCATGGCATACGCCTGCCCGAGCTCAAGTCCAATTGGACCACCACCCACTACTACAAGACGCTTTGGAATTGTATCAAGAGAAAATATAGTATCACTCGTATATATCGGACAATATTCACTACCCGATATATCGATCATTCGTGGTTTTGATCCAGTTGCAAGAACAATGCGTTTTGCAGAATATTCAACACCATTTACTGATACACGTTGCTTTCCAGTAAATTGCGCAGTGCCAAGTACCACAGTCATACCGATACTTCTAAAATACTCTGCTGATTCATGTGTGCGAATCGTATCTTGTGCACGTACAATAAAATCTCTAACCTTTTTACCATCGGGCATACCAGAAGGAAACACACCAAAGAGAGAAGCTTCTTTCGCATACTGTATAGTGCGTGCAACATGAATCAGAGATTTACTTGGCACACAGCCGGTATTTAAACAATCACCACCAATATCCTTGTCTGTTTTGCTAATCAAAAGCACTTTGAATCCTGCACGATTCATGAAGCCAGCAATATTGAGCCCACCTGATCCTGCACCAACAACAATGATATCAAAATGATTTTCCTGCACATTCATACACAGTAGTATAACAAAAATATCTACACCATACGGTGCAGATATTTTTTAATCATATATCTCAGATAAAATTACATTCCACCTTGTTCCATAGGTGAATGCATGTCGCCTCCTTTTGTACAATTCTTGCATGATTTCTTGTGTGTAAACAAAAGGACGATTGCTGCAAGACCAACAAGAATGTAAACAGTCTTTGCAATTGCACTATCCATATTGCCACCTGCAAGCAAGTTGGCAACAAGATCGTATCCAAATGCACCCACGAGAAGCCAATTAAGGCCTCCTATAATCACCAAGATGAAAGAGATTACGTGTATTACTTTCATATATATTGAATATTTAAAATCTATTATAAAATCGACCTTCTACACCTTTATTATACCTTCTTGTCTATGTTTTCTATCTACACTTATCCACATATACAACACACAATTGCATGAGTAGAAAAAGGGGTTATAATAGCCACTATATGAAAACAAATAAAATATTCCTGATTCTCATCAGTGTTGTTATTATTTTGGTCTTATTTTCTTTTGTTGGGAATCAACCAGCTGATGAAAGATATAATCAACTAGCGCAATGTATTAGCGATAGTGGTGCTACCTTTTATGGCGCATTTTGGTGCCCAAATTGCCAGGACCAAAAGAAATTATTCCAGGGTTCAGAAAAACTCCTTCCTTATAAAGAATGTTCTACACCTGATGGACGAAGTCAAACATTCGCCTGCAAAGAAGCAGGAATAAAAGGCTACCCAACATGGGAATTTAGTGATGGCACACGAATCACCGATGTACTCAACCTAGAAGAACTCAGTGAGTATACAAAATGCCCTCTTATAAAAGAAGGTGAATAATCATTTATGATCTCAAACATACTCGGCACGGGCACACTCTTCCTTCATATATTGATTGGCTTTGTTGTATTACTTTTCCTCTTTAGAATTATCTCTCCAAAAAATGATGTCATAAAAGACTTTATTGTATTCCTCGAACAGAAAGGATTATATATCGTCTACATACTTCTTCTTTCCGGAGTGCTCGGCAGTTTGTATTATTCAAATATACTTGGCTATGAACCATGTCTCCTGTGCTGGTGGCAGAGAATCTTTATTTATTCAAGTACAGTCATACTCACATTCGCACTCTACTGGAAAGAACTCATCTGGGCATCACGCTACGTTTTCGTACTACTTATACCAGGCGCCATTCTTGCAGGGTATCAATACATACAACAGATGTTTGATATCTCACAAATCTGCAATGCTGATGGAATTGGTGTCTCATGTAGTACACGCTATGTATTCCTCTATGGATACATCACGATTCCACTCATGGCATTCACTTCCCTTCTTGTATCACTTATCATCCTCTTTTTACACAATAGAAAACATAAAGTAAAACATTTCTTTGGTATACTTTAGTTGATGCATAAACGTTCGCCGTTATAAACACTTGATACCACACTCATAAAACTAGTGCGTGTACTTGCTATACCGTATGCAAGGCTTGCGCTAGGTACTGTATTCATTTGGTTTGGTCTATTAAAAGTAATTAGTCTGAGCCCAGCAAGTCCACTCGTATTTGGACTTCTTGAAATCACCTTGCCTGCTGTAGACCATGTCATATTTGGTATTGTACTTGGTATATTAGAAATGGTTATTGGTATTGCATTCCTCATTCCACGATGTGAACGCATCGCTATGGCGCTCCTCATTCCACACATGATTACCACTTTCTTACCACTCTTTTTTATGCCGTCTGTTGTATGGCAATCATTCCTCGTACCGACAATGGAAGGACAATATATCATTAAAAACCTCATTATCATCGCACTCGCATTTGGCATCGCCGCACAAATGCACCCTTTTCATGCGAAGTGAAAGGAGGGAATAAAAAAGCGTGAAATGTATACACATTCCACGCTTGTTACGCATGTTCTGTACAATCATGTTCAGAGAGGAATTTACACAATGATTTAATTGTAAACTCTACATTCCCTCCTTTACTTTTTACAAGCTCAAGAGAAATCTCACCTTCAATGATATGAGAGAGTCTTTTAAGTATTTCGGGTAAATCATCTTTACTAATTTCCCAATCATCTTGTCCTATCGATAATCCAAGAAAGGCTCTGACATTCATTGTACATCGTGCATACGCTATACATCCTTTATTTGTATCTGTCATAGAACAACCTTTCGTTAAGGTCTATTTAGCTCTACTATGACGAATCTATATTATAAGTCAAGTAATTAAATTACTCGTACCGAAGTGCTTCAATTGGACTCTTGCGAGCTGCCTGACGTGCTGGATATAATCCAAACACTGCGCCAATAACAAAGGATACGAGAATACCTACAAACGCACCAAGGAATGAAAAACTAAAACTCCACCCAAATCCCACAAATACACTAAGTAATATTGATACCCCTAAAGAAAGCAAGAATCCAAGTATGACACCGATTGTGCCCCCAGTCAGTGTGAGTATTACTGATTCAAGAAGGAATTGAACGAGAATATCTTTTTCTGTTGCACCGAGTGCTTTCCTGAGTCCAATTTCTTTTGTACGTTCAGTCACTGATACAAGCATGATATTCATGATACCAATACCACCGACGATAAGTGAGATACCTGCAACAGAAACAAGAAATGCAGTCATTACTGATGTAATAATACCCAGACGCTCAACGAGGTTGGCTTGTGTCTCTACAAAGAAATCGTCCTTATCTGGATCAGAAATACCATGTGTAAACCTCATTGTCGCCTCAACATCTTTCACCACTACATCAATCGCTTCATCGCTTTCTGCCGAAAGGACAATACGGTCAAAATATTTTCGTCCGAAAATATACTGACTCGCTGTTGTATATGGCACGATAATCATGTCATCAAAATTGAAAAAAGAAACTTGCCCCTTACTTGGCAATACACCCACTACACGAAAACTTTGTGAATCTGCTTTTATCTTTTCACCAATTGCATTGTTTGTACCAAACAACTCTTCTTTTACTTTACTCCCGAGAATAGCAACACGTGCACGAGACAATACATCACCTGCAGTAAAGAAAGATCCTTCTTCTGGAAAGAGATCAAACAAATCAGCCATAACACCATCTCGTTCAGTATTACCGCCACCAATCACTGTTGCTTGATATGTTTCATTTCCATATGAAAGACGTACTGGTCCAAAATTGAGTGGCATCACATCTACAGCAAGAGGAACATTTGCCTTACTTGAAAGTGCCATCACATCAAGCTCTTTTAGAGAATCAAGAAAGAGACTTGAAGCATCAGCAGGACCTTCAGGAGGACGCCCAGGAAGCACCACAACAGTGTTTGCACCCAATCCTTCGAGTTGTCCTACAATCAACTGTTCTGCTCCTCGCCCAACTGAAATAATAAGAATAATAGATGAAATACCAATAACAATACCAAGTATGGTTAAAAGCGAGCGGATATTATTATCAAACAAAGAATCAAAGGCAGTTTTAAGGAGGTGTTTATACATATATTTATTTGAGAATATCAACCTTATTTGTATTTGTCACCACTTCATCGGAAGCGAGACGTCCATCGTGTACACGAATAATTCTTCGTGCATACCGCGCGGTGTTTGTTTCATGCGTAATAAGAAGGACGGTATGTCCACGCTTTTCATTTAAATCAGCGAGAATATCCATCACTACTTTCCCTGATGCAGAATCAAGGTTTCCTGTTGGTTCATCTGCAAAAATAACTTTCGGATTAAGCACTAGAGCACGTGCAATTGCAACACGTTGTTTTTCACCACCAGAAAGAGCTGTCGCTGGATGATGCATACGATTTAATAAACCGACAGCTTCAATCGCATCACGTGCACGCATATCCCACTCGCTATCCGGCACCTTGGAGTACATAAGTGGCACCTTAATATTCTCTATCACTGAAAGCCGTGGCAAAAGATTAAAAAACTGAAACACAAAGCCGAATTTTTCATTACGTACACGTGCAACTTCTTCATTAGAGTATTCTGTAGATAATTTACCTTCAAGTAGATACTCACCCTCAGTATGTGCATCAAGAAATCCAAGAATATGAAGCAATGTTGATTTGCCTGATCCTGACTGCCCCATGATTGATACGAACTCACCTTCTTCTATCTCAAGCGAAATATCCTGCAACGCTTTTGTTGCAACACCGCCCGTATAGTATGTTTTTGATACATTACGAATTGATATCAATGACATGGCTTTTTAGAGACCAGAAATAATAACGCGTTCTCCTTCTTCTACTCCTCCGGTAATTTCCATATATCCATCGCTCCCACGAATACCGAGTACAACTTCACGTTCAACAATATCACCATTTGATTGGTAAATATGTACAAATCGCTTATTATCTCGTGTTTGAATGGCGCGTTGTGGTACGGCGAGTGCTTGTTCACTTCGTGCTGTTTCAATATCAATATTAGCGGTCATACCACTTTTTATCTTTGGATAGGATTCGATAAATACAAACGTAGTGAGATATGTTGATACACCATCAATGATAGTTTCAGCTGGATCTATCTTTATTATTGTTGCTTTGAATTCTTCTGTCGTACCAAATGGATCAAGTGTGACCACTGCCCCTTGTCCAACAGACAATTGTGCAATGTCTACTTCAGGTACAAAAGCTTCAATTTCAAACCCAGTACTATTTATAATAGTTGCTATCACACTATTCGCGCTGGCAATCTGCCCCACTACTGCATCTTGTTTTGTCACGGTACCGGTAATCGGTGACCAAAGGACTGTCTCACGTAGGTCTGCTTGTACTTGTAACACTGACGCCTCACGTGACGCAAGCACTCCTTCTGCACTACGAATATCTTCAACGCGTGCGCCTGAGCGTGCGAGAGATAATGCATCTTCTGCAGAAATCAATGCACTCTTTGCTTTTGTCAGATTCTCTATTTGTACAACAATATTTGCATCAACTGTATCGAGGTTGGTACGTGCTGTTGCAACATCTGTCTTGTATCCATCAAGTGCTGACTGTGAATACGCACTGTTCGGAGTCGCATTATTTATTGCATTTGCAACATCATCTAGATATAACCGCAACATACCGATATACTCTCGTGAATCTTCTACTGCAGGCAATATATCTACAGCAAGTTTTGCGTCGTCTATACGTGTGCGCCAATTTGAGAAAAGTGCATTCAGTGATACTCGTGTTATCTCTAAACGATGCGCCACCTCGGAGTCAGTTACGATTGCAAGTTGTGGTATCGCTGATCGTGGATTTGAATATAATGGATCAGTCAAATTACGCACCGCGTCTTCTCCCTTTAAATATGCTGTCTCCAAACGAACAAGCATCACTGAAGATGCATTAACAAATTCCAGCTTTCTGTTTTTGTATTCAGACTCTTTTATGACAATCTCTTCTGATCTGGTACCTTGTCGTAATGAATCTAAATCAGCCTGTGCTACCGCCAAGTCTGCTCGTGCTTGTGATAATTTTGCTTGTTCACTTGACGCGTCAATGCGCGCAACAACGTCACCACGAAGTACTGTGTCACCAATACCCTTTTCAACAGATACGATTCGTCCATTTCTCTGAAATGCGAGTTCAGTTTTTTCGCTTGGCACAACACGTCCTGTAATACTGATTTCTTCCACAACAGAACGTGGCTCAAGCACCACCGAGCTCACTTCGTCACTCCCACTAAATACCATAAAACCAATACCGATAAGCCCAATACCACCCCATAATAGAATGCGTCTTTTATTAAGAGACATTTTATGTAAAAGGCTTGCATCAGCTACGATTGAGTCATTTTGTCCTTCCATGGCGCATATTATAGCACTTTTTTGCTGTTATGTATGTATTGCCGATTCAGACTGATGCGTACCCACTCTCGTCCGCATGAGTGTATACACACATGCCCCACAACCCATTTTCTTTCCAAAATCAGAAACAAGTGCACGAATATACGTCCCACGTGAACACGCAATGTGCAGTGTCGCAATGGTATATTTTTGAGATGTATCGATCGTACGTTTCCACTGTTCTTGTATTTCATTCTGTCGAAAATCACCAACGACTTCCTGTACACGCTCGATAATATTCTTGGCAATAGTAGCACCATCCATTGTTTCAAGTGCAGTAAGTGAAATATCTTGAACAGTAATAGAGTGACGTGGTAGTGCAATAGTCTGTAGCAAACCTTCGCGCATATATTGAAAAAGTGGTTTCCCTCCAACAGTACGTGAAGAGTACGGCGGGTATTCCTGCTCATACGTGCCACTACATGTGCACAGTATCTTTTCTATATTTTCCCTATCAAGAGTGACACAGGGGGATGAAACAGCCTTGCCTAATACATCATACGTATCAGTAGTAAAATGAAATAAGACCTGTACAACGTACTCCTTATCAAGTGCCGTATATGTCTCCTTTCCATGTCGCATTTCACCAGTAAGTACAATGAGAACCCCTTCAGCGAGAGGATCTAATCTGCCGGCATAGGTCATGGGAACATCGGCGTATTCAGTGTGAATACGCTTATAGCGCACTATGCAGGTAAGTGGTGTCTCACCCCTTCTTTTATAGAGATTCAAAACCTTGTTCATGGTGTATAAATTAGCTACACTATATACACTATGGCAGAAAAAGATAAAAAAATCCTCTCTACCGACCCGTACAAAGGAGTTCGTGACTTCTATCCCGAAGATCAAGAAATACAAAATTATATCTTTCGTATATGGAAGGAAAGTCTGCATCACTTTGGATTTGAAGAGTACAATGCCTCAATACTTGAGCCAGCAGAAATCTACCAATCAAAAACCAGCACCGAAATTGTTAATGAGCAAACATACACATTCAAAGACAGAGGTGACCGTACTATTACCTTACGCCCAGAGATGACACCAAGTGTTGCACGCCTCATCGCAGGAAAGAGAAAATCTATGTCATTTCCAAAGAAGTGGTTTTCTATACCCAACGTCTTTCGATATGAACGCCCGCAGCGAGGCCGATTACGAGAACACTGGCAACTCAACGCAGATATATTTGGTACCGCTGGTCCAGAAGCAGATATAGAGATGATTTCTCTTGCAGTACATATTTTTGATCAATTCGGCATTGCGCGAAAAAATTATCAAATTGAAATAAATGACAGACAAGCATTAAATGATTTTTTGCAACAACACAATATACCTGAACAAAAACACGCAGAAGTAATCCGCCTTCTTGATACAAAAAAGAAAAATCCAGATTTTGAAGAAGCGCTTTTACGTCTCACCAATACACCACTTGATTTTAACACCATGAAAAGTGCACGCGCACAGACACTCATCACACACTTAAAGACGCTGGGTATACACAATGTGGTATTCAATCCATTCCTCGCGCGTGGTTTTGATTATTATACTGGCATCGTCTTTGAAGCATTTGATACCAAAAAAGACAATAACCGCTCACTTGTTGGGGGCGGACGCTACGACAATCTTCTCTCACTCTTTAATGTAGAGCCAATTCCTGCGATTGGCTTTGGTATGGGAGACGTCACAATACGTGATGTCCTTGAAACATATGATTTACTCCCAAAGACAAAAACAAAGGTGGATGTATTCATCTCTGCTCTCACAGAGAGTGCGGGCACACAAACACACCTCCTTGCAACAGTATTACGAGAAAAGACTATTCGGACATATACTGATTTCACTGGAAAAAAAATTGCAGATCAAATTAAAAGAGCTGAAGAAAAACGTGCTCGTTTTGTTATCTTTATTGGTGATGATGAATTACAGACGAAGAAATACAAAATTAAATGCCTTGCTGACGGCACAAAAAAGACACTTTCAGAAGACGAACTCGCTCCCTATATTATTTCCCATAACTAATTAGCCTATGCGTTATATTACATTTGATATTGAAACATCAAATACTTTTTCCGATGCAGGAAGCAACGATCCAGCCGATCTAGATATAGCGGTCGTATGTTTGCATGACTCTGATACCAATACGTATCATGCATTTGAACAAGAAGAGTTTGAAGGAATGTGGCACTTTTTTAAAGAAGCCGATGCGCTTATTACATTCAATGGTGACCACTTTGACATACCGCTCTTAAATAAATATGCACCATTTGATATCGCAACAAAGAAAAGTATCGACCTCCTCGTGACCGTCAAAGAAGCGCTCAAAAGACGAATCAAACTTGATACTATTGCTGAAGCAACACTTGGATTAAATAAAATAGCAGACGGATTACAATCAATTGTCTGGTGGCGTGAGGGCAAAAAAGACAAAGTAAAAGAATACTGTATTGAAGATGTACGTATTACAAAAGAAGTGTATGAATATGCACGAAAGACTCACACGCTTAAATATAAAGATAAAATCAATGGCAACATAGAGACATTTGCTGTTGATACGAGTCCATGGGACAATAAAGAAGAAATAGTAGCACAGACTTCAACCCTTTTTTAAGAAATGAAATCTCGTATTTTTCTGCCAATATATTTCATAGTCGGATTCGTATATGCATGCATGATTCTGCTCTACATGATATGTGTACTCATTAAACAAAAAAACAAAAACCCCCAACACAATTGAGTTGGGGATTTTATTTTATATATTCAAATTTATATTCCCTCCTTTCCTAAATCCTCTATAAGTCCTTTTGCTTTCTTTGAGAGTTTTTTTGGAAGAGCTATCACCACACTAATGAGCAAATCTCCTCGCCTGCTTCCCTCTATTGGTATCCCTTTGCCTTTGACGCGCAACACTTCTCCGAAGGAAATACCTGCGGGAATTTTTACTGAGATGTCTCCATCCAATGTCTTGACCGTATAACTACCACCAAGCAATGCATCGCTTAGTTTAACATTGAGCTCCATACGCAAATGTGATCCATCTTTTCGAAGGAAGCTGTGCGGTCGAACATGCACTTTTACATACAAGTCTCCAGGTACGCCACCTTGTACCATTTCACCGAGTCCTGTCATGCGAATCATTTCACCTCCAGAAATACCAGCAGGGATAGCAATAACTATTTCTTCTTGTTTACGTGCTACACCAGCACCATGACAGGTATGACATTTTTTCTTAGGAACTTTTCCATTCCCATGACAGTTAGCACATGCGCGTGTTGTTGAAATTGCACCAAGGAGTGATTGGCGTGTCTCATGTATTTGTCCTTTTCCATTACATGCTGTACAGGTTTCCATTTCACTACCTGGCTCTGCACCATTTCCTTTACACGTATCACATGCAGATGTTTTTGTAAGTAATACCGTGCGCTTCGTACCAAAGACTGCTTCTTCAAATGGTATTTCAACATCAATTGAAATATCGCGTCCTCGAGCTTGTCGTGCGCCACCCCCACCTCGTCCACCAAAAAACTGATTGAATATATCACCAAAATCGAATTCGACACCGTTCATTCCCTCAGAGAATTGAGAAAAATCAAAACCATTAAATCCAGCATTAGCTCCACCACCACCTCCAGCAAATGTTCTGCCATACTGATCATATTCAGCTCTTTTTTTGTCATCAGAAAGCACCGAGTACGCCTCGCTTGCTTCATTAAATTTATCTCTATCTCCCCCTTGTTTATCGGGGTGATATTTATGTGCTAATTTGCGAAATGCCTTCTTTATTTCATCTTTTGAGGCACTCTTTTCGAGCCCTAAAATTGTATAGTAGTCTTTTTGCATACGAAACGTAGTATACCATAAAAGATACTTTTAGACAAAAATTAAAAAGAAAGGGGTACACACACGAATGTGAATACCCCAATTTTTTCAACCGCCTGCGGCGGAATTCAAGGAATCAAAAGCCCCAAGAATTCAAGACCTCAAGGATCAATTACTGCGAGAGGAAGGCCAA
>Ga0210057_1009269_pt1 | contig 11432 bp, 13 predicted proteins | sample CryGeyCG2114_010_2_FD_183968 | JGI IMG/M metagenome (GOLD analysis project Ga0210057, IMG submission 183968) | Groundwater microbial communities from aquifer - Crystal Geyser CG10_big_fil_rev_8/21/14_0.10 (SPAdes) (version 2) | ecosystem: Environmental > Aquatic > Deep subsurface > Groundwater ...
AAATCGCCTAGCTAATTGTCGTCTTAAAATCCTTTGTTTTCTTATTTCAGCATTGATCGGGATATTGCCCGCCGATTTTGGGTTATCTATGATTTTACAGGAAATTGAATTTCGTAATTCAAGGTTTAAGAAAGGGGGAATGGGGAGTACCCGCCCGGGGCGGGGGAGGGATTTTACGTGCAATTAAATACCCCGCCCCTTGGGGCGGTAAGGGCGAGCAAAGCGAGTTCCCCTCAATACCGCTTGGCCCGGCCATGCGGAATCTTTATCTTACGGTGTTTTTTTTGCGGCAAGCGTGGCATAATTTGGGTATGGAATTTGAAGAGGCGGTTAGGGAGGTGGCGAGTGCAAATGGGCAAGAGGAGGCACTGCGCCAGGCCTATGACATCATCACAGGTAGGTATCCGGGCAATAGAGTAAAGACTTATCTGTTGTTTTGGCGATTGTGGGAAAAAGGGGTTGAGAAGCTTTGGCGGAGAAATGGATTTTTGCATTGCAACAAAATGAACTTTTTGTTGAGAGAGTTGCTTGTGAAAAGTGGTCAGTTTAAACCCAGCGAAGTAGAAATAAAGTGGACTTTGATTTGGTGGTTTTCGCCTCATCAGTATTTACAGGTTTATTACGACAAGCGAGGATGCGAAATGGGTAACTCTGTTATCCATTTCGTCCGAGCGCAGTCGGAACAAAGGTTCAAAATCTTGCCCTTTGAGGCGGCAAAGAGCGAGCGAGGCAAACTCCGCCCAATACCGCTTGGCCCGGCCATGCGGAATCTTTATTTGGGCAAAAACCGACGAATTAATATTGATGCTTGGGGTAAGGTTTATGGCATCCCTTTTGGCGAGTGCGCCCGGGGATTTCGTTAATAATTAATTAATTTAGATAAATATATGAGTGAGGGTATTGAGAATTTTAAGCCGGAAGATCGGTGGGGGTATGAGACTGCTGAGCACGGGCCGGCAGTAGTTGAATTTTTGAAAAACTATAGAAGTTTGCGAATAGATGAAAAAAAGGATCGGTATGATGAGATGCTTGATTTGCATTGTAGTGGTGAAAATAGTGTAGTACTCACCAAGATTTCGAAGGGCGCCGCAAAATTAATAGAAGTATTGGTTTTTTATAAGGACGATAAAATAGAAACGATTAAAGCGATTTTTGACGGTGAGGGGACTGGAAATGATATAGAGTTTTTCTTCAGGCGAAGGGCTCTGGTGGATTTGTTTAAAACAAAAAATGCCCAGGCGTAGAATTCTGTTGTCGGGCCAGGGCTCGAACCTGGGATAAGGGATCCAAAATCCCCCGTGTTACCGATTACACCACCCGACAATTATGAGAATATAGTATCGGTTTTGGTGATTTTTGGCAATGATTTAGTCCCAGTTTGGATGTAGAAATATTCTTTGATTTCGGATGGTCCAAGTTCTTCTTTGAATTGTTTTATTCCGAGGTTGTCTGATTCAGGGCCAAGGGTCAGAAACGGTTCGTTTGCAAAAAGCTTGGCGCGCTCTTGATGAAGGAGGCGGCTGAGGCCGTTGAAGTCGTAAATAGCCTTGAGTTGGAGACCGACCCAACAGCCATTTTGGGGATGTTTTGCGCCCCAGGCAAAGCCAGCGAGCTCGCCTTTAATTTCGACATAGATTTCTTTTGTGATGTACTTTTTAAGATTATTTAGGTGATAAGCAAAAAAGTTAATGGATTGGTCTTCGCGTGGTTTAGCTAGCTTCCATTTTTGGTAAAAGCTAAGAATTTTTTTAGGATCGTATGCGCTAAGTATTTTGTGGTTGGGGTTTTCTTTTTTGAATTGACGGATGCGTTGGCCCATTTTGCCTCGGTTGGAAAGCAGAGTTTTTGTTTGGTAGTAGTATTCATGGTGGGCTAGAGTTTTTTCTAAAATTGGAATTTTTTCTTTTTCGATTGTATCAATGTCTCCCTGAGTGGCTCGAGAAATAATAATGTTTTGGAGCTTTGTTTTGTCTTCAGGAGGGAAGATTCGGGGATAGGTGTTAGTCTCTGGATCGTGCCAGCAGATGGCTTGTTCTCCATTTTCTTCGCGGATGAAGCCAAAGAAATCAAGGTAAACTGGGCTTGAGAAGTACGAAAACGGCAACACCGCGCTAAGCGCGGCGTGTTTAGAGTGGTCGTATTTGATTGGTTTAGGGTCCATAGTATCGGATTCCAATCAGGCTGTGGCGGATCCGATGCAAGAGATTATAGCATTGGCACAAAAGTTGGCAAGTTGGTGATTTTTTAAGAAAGAAAGGCCCGGCAAAAGGTGAGCGTGAGCGCGAGCCCGCTTCTCTTGCCGGGTGGCGTGCTTGGGTACACCCCAAGCGATCCTTTTTTAGATTACAGGTTTGGTAGGGAAAAGAAAGCCCGGCTCGCTCGCTTGTGCGGGCGGGCCGGGAACGACGAGGAGAAGGGGTTAGCTGGATGGGGATCCTCCCTTCTCCGAAGTAGGGCATTCAGCCGGTCCGAGAATCGGACCGGATAGTGGGGATGATTTATTTATACTACTTTTCGCGGAGATTTTCAATGATGGCGATTTCAAGGGGGATGCTGGCAAATGGGCTGTAACGCATCTCGGAGAAGGCCCGAATGAGTGATTTTAAAATAGCGATGAGCTGGTCGGGGCTGGTTTGCTTGGTGATGGTTTTTAGTTGAGCGAGCTCTTTAGTGGTGAGATCGCGAGCGATATCAGCTTCTAGATCGGGGTTGAATTTTAAAGTTAAGATTTTTCGTAGGTAGTGGACGAGCTCTTTAGTTAAATCAATGACGTTGAGACCCATGTCATCGACTTCTTTTAGATACGCTAGAGCACTCTTGAGCTCGCGAGTTAAAATGAGCTCGGCGAGTTTAGTGGTTTTATCTAGTCCTACTTGACCTAGGCCGGCTTCGATAGTTTTTAAGGTGATTTTGTCGGCGAGGGACGCGGCCTGTTGGATTAGGGATTCACCATCTCGAAAACTGCCTTCGGCTAGTGAGGCGATGAGCTCAATTGCGTCTTTATCAATATTAATTTTTTCAATTTCGGCGATTGATTCTAATTTTTTGGAAATGTCAGCCACGGTGTGGCGGGTGAAGTGAAAGCGCTGAGTTCGGCTGGTAATGGTGGCGGGTACTTTATCTAGCTCGGTAGTGGCGAGAATTAAAATAGCGTGGGCCGGAGGCTCTTCGAGAGTTTTAAGTAGGGCATTAAAAGCTTCTTTGGTAAGCATGTGAGTTTCATCGATGATAACCACCTTGTGTTTATACGAGGAGGGAGAAAGACGAATGCCTTCCTTGAGAGAGCGAATTTCGTCGATGCCACGGTTGGATGCGGCGTCGATTTCAATTACATCAATGCCTCGGCCGGCTGAAATTTCTTCGCAGGGTCCGCATTTATTGCAGGGTTCGCCTTTTTTAGCAAAAGTAGCGTCGTCTTGGCGAGTTTGGCAGTTGGCTACTTTGGCCAAAAGCCGGGCAATAGTGGTTTTGCCACTTCCACGGGGGCCGTAGAAAAGATAGGCGTGAGAAAGACGGTCGGCTTTTGCCGCGTTTTTTAGGACGGTGACCACGTGGGATTGACCGAAGACGTCAGCGAATGTTTTTGGGCGATATTTTCGATAAAGTGCTTGAGCCATATGGGTAATACTATACCTTTTGGACTTAGGCTGACAATAGAGTAAAAATAACTGTAACAAAATCTGTCCCGACCGGGACAGATTTTGTTACAGTTTTTTGGTTTTGCTCTTTTTTTGGGAGAAATTTGAAAATATGGCAGGTGAGCACAAATGATTGAAAGAAAAAAACTGCCCCGCCGTCGGTCGGAACCGAGGGCGGGGCAGTTCGGTGGGCAGAGGGGTGGCGCGCGATACCATCATTTTGTCGGTTTCGGAATCTGTGCGGTGAAGTATGCAATGAATCCGATTACCACCAAGATGACGAGTATGATTATCATGTCCCGCTTGAATTCTCGTGGGAGTTTTTCCATATCCTCCTCTTGGTTGTGGGCCCCTGGTTATTCTTGAGTTTTGAGTGAGCTTTGTCAAATGAGTTTTCAATTATGCTAAAATGAAGCAATGCTAATGAGGCCATCGGGCTCAAAGATATTTTTGGTAGTTATGATAGCACTTTTGGGAGTGGGTATTTTTTTATTGGTAGTGCTGGATAATAGTGTGAGTTTTTCAAATGACGGGGGCGGGCAGGGCTTCTTTAAAGAAGCCCTGCCCGAGGAGCCGGATGACCCTAACGCTGATATTGGGCCTCAGGCCCAGCTGACTAATCCGCCGACGATGATTAAGGCGATTTACTCAACGGCTTGGAGCGCTGGTAGCGAGAAGAAGATGGATTATTTTTTGGATTTATTTAATACAACCGAACTTAACGCGATTGTTATTGATATAAAAGATTACACCGGTATTATGAGCTACGAGCCCGACGTGGCAATGGTTAAAGAGATTGGGGCCTATGAAACGAGGATAGATAAAATAAATAAGCTGATAAAGCGACTACATGATGATGGGGTTTATGTGATAGCTCGAGTCAGCACCTTTCAAGATAAGGCTTTAGCCAAAGCCCGTCCGGAGTTGGCGGTGCAGTCTAAGGCGAGCGGGTCGCAGTGGCAGGACCGTAACGGCTTGATGTGGACTAACCCGGTTGATAAGCGGGTTTGGGATTATAATATTGCGATTGCTATGGATGCGTTTAACCGAGGCTTTGACGAAGTGAATTTTGACTATATGCGTTTCCCTTCGGATGGTAATATCGGAGATTTGAGTTTCTCAGGTTATGATGGCACGGTGGCAAGAGATAAAATGATTGCACAGTTTTTTGGATATCTCCGTTCGCAGTTGATAGGGCACAGGATATCGGCGGATTTGTTTGGAGAGGTGACCTATGCCCGCGGAGACATTGGGGTGGGGCAAAACTTGAAGCTGGCGCTTAATAAGTTTGACTACATTGCGCCGATGACCTATCCGTCTCATTACAATCCGAACTTTCAGGGATTAAATACCGCCGCAACTCATCCATATGAAGTGCTGAAGTACTCTATGGACCAGGTGTTTAGCCAGCTCATTGAAGTTTGGAAAGCTAATCAGCCCTTGCCTGAGCCGATTGGGAGTTCAACTGAAGATTTGGCTGTGAGTGTTCCACCTAAAGAAGTGAGTAACGCGGATTTGCAGAGTATGGTTAGTACCAAGTTTCGACCTTGGTTGCAGGACTTTGATTTAGGAGCGGTGTATACTGCGGATATGGTGCGCGCACAGATGCGAGGGGTTTATGATGCTGGCTTTGTCGGATATGATAATTTAGATGCCGAGGCATTTAAAAATGGTTGGATGCTGTGGGATGCAGGTAATAATTATATGCGCGCGGCGCTTTTGCCGGAGTAAGAATATGGAATTGAAGATTGGGGCAAAATATAAGCATTTTAAAGGGAATGAATATAGAGTAATTGGTGTCGCCAAGCACAGTGAGACGCTAGCGGAGATGGTGGTTTACCAGCCTTTGCATAATGATAGCGAGCTTTGGGTCCGACCTAAAGATATGTTTTTAGAATTAGTTGAGAGACGGGGAAAAGTTTCCGCGTTTTGAGTGTATAGAATAATATGAGTTTTGAAGTCCGGACAGAACAATTTAATGGGCCGATGCATAAGCTTTTGGAGTTGATTGAGTCCAAGGAGATGGATGTTGCTCAGGTGAGCTTGGCTCAGGTGACCGGGGACTTTATCGCTTATGTTGAGCAGATGAACGAAGGGGTGAGCTCGGTGATATTGAGTGAGTTTGTGGTCGTGGCTTCGCGGTTGCTTTTGATAAAGAGCAAGATTTTAATCCCAAATTTGGAGTTTAGTGAAGAAGAGGAGGCAGATATTGCAGACTTAGAAAGAAGACTAAAGATTTATCGTGAGCTGTGCTCAATGAATCCGGCAACGTTTAAGACGAGTTCCTCGGCAGAGCTCGGGGTGAATAAGTCGGCAGCGTTTTATATTAGTGAAATTTGGAATAAAAACAGTATTAGTTATTCTAGAAGGTTTTTGTTATCGCTAAAAGATAGGGCAGTTTTTTATCCGCCGGAAAACACGGATGGCAAGATGCTGGAAGAGGCCATGCGACGCGTGGTTAATGCGCTCGAGAAAATTTTGCCGGAGCGAGTGCCAGTGGAAGATAACATTGTTACTTTGCAAGAAAAGATTGAGGATTTGGTGGGTCGGTTGGCAGCTGCTGGTAAACTCACGTTCAATGGATCGTTTAAGGAAGAAGAAAAAGCCGAGATTGTGGTATTATTTTTAGCAGTTCTTCATATGCTGGGTAATCGTTTAGCGAGCGTGAATCAGGATGAAGATTTTGGAGAGATTAAGGTGGCTGTTAATAAGGTATAGATATGGGAATTTTTAGTGACAACAAGCCAAAAGAAATGCATTTTGTTAGTGATGACTTAACCGCCGGGTTAGAGGCGTTGCTTTTTTTGTACGGTGATCCGATTGAGATAAAGAAGGCGGCTGATTTTTTAAAGACTAGCGAAGCTAAGGTTAGAAGAGCGGGTGAAGATTTGAAGCAGGCACTGGATATCTCGGGGCGGGGGCTAACAGTGGTTTTTCATAATGATAAAATTCAGCTGACGACCCGGGCTGATTTTGGAGGAATGTTGGATGGACTTGTTAAGGCAGATCTTCACGATGCGCTTACGCCGGCGGCTTTAGAGACTTTGGCAATTGTGGCCTATGGTGCACCGATTAGTCGAATGGAAGTTGATTTTATTCGAGGAGTGAACTCAAGCTTCATTTTGCGCCAGCTTTTACTTCGGGGACTCATAGAACGAGAGGTTGATCCGAAAAGAGCCAATGCTTACGTCTATTCAACTACGGTTGATTTTGTAAAGCATTTGGGTATTACGAGAATAGAGGAGTTGCCAGAGTATAATAGGCTACGTCAAACTGCTCACAGTATTCGGCAGGCCCAAGAAGAGGAAGCTGGCGAGCAACCTAGCGAAGAGTCTTCGGAGGATTAATTTTAGAACAAGAAGATGAAAAAGAACTTAAATTTTATTGCGACAAGCGAGGATGCGAAATGTCCGCCAAAGGTGGACATTTCGTCCGAGCGCAGTCGGAACAAAGGTTCAACGCAATGCCGCTGGGCCCGGCCAAGCGGAACCTTTATAAATAAATTTTTCCAGTCGATTCGAAGGACTTTTTTTGGTGGTCGGGGAAGCGCGCATAAAAGAAGAATTAAAAGGCAGTCTTTCAGCTATTTTGCGTTTGGGTTGGCAATTTTGATTTTGGCGACTGTGTTTGTCTCTTTAGTCAGTTCGGCTAATGCCAGCCGGAAAAGTGCTTTGGGCCCAGATTTGATTGTTGTTGAGAAGATGGAGCAAAAGGAACAGGTAAAGCAAATTAATGAGGAAGAGATTGTGGTGGAACCAGCGGTAAAAACTCTGGTGGATTCTTCGGCTGTGGCTGACCCAAATATTTTAGGAAGTAATGAGGTGCTGGCAGAGGTGGAAACTTTTGATGTCAATGGTGTGCCTAAGTTAACGGCTTCGGCGGCGGTGGTGCGAGAGTTAGACGTTTCGGCGCCAATTTTAAATCAATCACCTGAAGCGCGTTGGCCACTGGCCTCACTTACTAAATTGATGACTGCAACCGTGGCGCTTGAAAAACTAGGAGCGGAAAATACGGTGGTGATAACGGATGAGGCTATCGCGATTGAGGGAGTGGCTGGAGATTTTAAGCGAGGAGAAGAGTTTTTAGTCCGAGATATTATTAAAATTATGATGACGGTATCTAGTAATGACGGAGCGGAGGCTTTGAAGATTGCTTATGACGCGAAAATTGCTTCGACTCTTGATGGGAGGATTAACAGTGAGGGCGAGTCGTCTTTTATCAAAGAGATGCGTTTAAAGGCGGCTGAGTTGGACATGAAAGATACGACTTTTAATGATGCTAGTGGGCTTAGCGTGGTAAACCAATCGACGCTCTCGGATATTGAGAAGTTGGCGCGCTACGTATTAAGTCGATATCCGGAGATTTTTGAATACTCGCAAGAAAAGACCGTGACTATTACAGATTTGGTTTCTGGAATGCGCCGAACAATGAAGAGCATTAATATTTTTGCCGGGCGAAGCGATTTTTTGGGTGGTAAGACTGGGTACACCGATGATGCGCGAGAGAACTTAATATCGCTTTTCAAAGACGGGGACAGACGGTGGTTAATTGTTGTCTTAGGAAGTTCGGATAGATTTGGAGAGACCTTGCGCTTGTTGAGTTGGGCTAAAAAGCAGTAAGATGGAGACATGATGCAAAGTGTAGTAATTTTACAGGCCGTGAGAGTTTTGGGATTGGCCATGCTGGCATTTTTGGTTGCTTTTGCGATAGTGCCCTTTGTTGTTTCTTTTATTGAAAAACAGTGTCTGAAAAAACAGATCAAGCCGGCCGGAGAGGCGCCGGTTTTTGCAGGATTACACAAAGAGAAAGAAGGAACGTTAACTATGGGCGGGATGATAATTTGGGTGACGGTTTTGTTGTTAGCGGTTGGTTTTTGGGCACTTTCTGGTTTTTTTGATGGTTTTTGGAGCTACTTAAATTTCGTGGATAGAAAAGAAACTTTTTTGCCGTTATTTGCATTGGTGATCGCGGCACTTATTGGATTTGTAGATGATTGGCTTGGCGTCCGTGGATTGGGTCCAAGGGGCGGGGGGCTGAAGATGCGGGTGCGCCTTGCTATATATGTGGCCTTAGCGCTTTTGGGTTCATTTTGGTTTTATTTTCGACTGGAGTGGAGCGAGATTAATATTCCGTTTTTAGGTAATGTGGGTTTGGGGTGGTTGTATATTCCATTCTTCGTATTTGTGCTTGTGGCCAGCGCTTTTTCAGCAAATGAGTCTGATGGATTGGACGGACTGGCTGGGGGGATAATGCTTTTCACTTTCGTGGCATTAACTATCGTAGCATTTGTTTTAGGGCGATTTGATTTAGCGACTTTAGGCGGAGTAATCGTTGGGGCGCTTTTAGCATTTTTGTGGTTCAATATTTATCCGGCTAGATTTTTTATGGGGGACACTGGGAGTATGAGTTTGGGAGTAACGATTGGTGTGATCGCGATGCTTACTAATACTGCCTTGCTCTTGCCTCTATTTGCCCCGATTTTTGTTTTGGAGTCGGCGTCGGTGATAATCCAAGTGACTAGTAAAAAGTTTCGCAAAAAAAGGGTCTTTTTGTCTGCGCCAATTCACCATCACTTCGAGGCTTTGGGTTGGCACGAGAGCAAGGTTACGATGCGATTTTGGATTATATCAGTGATTTTCGTTACGCTGGGACTGGTGATATTCTTTTTAGATAGGTTTTTGTAAATTAGCTATTAGCCGGTAGCCAAGTAGCCGGTAGAAGATTTAAAGACATAGGCTTAGTAAGAGGCTATAATAAGAGAATGAATAGGAGAGTAAAACAGTTTTTGTATGGAGGAGGTTACGCGATTATTTTGGTAGCGATTTTTATTGGGAGTTATTTTGCATTTTTTGCACCGGCACCGAGTTGTTTTGACAAGGTTCAGAATCAGGATGAAGTGGGCGTGGATTGTGGTGGAGGCTGCGGAGGGAACTGCGCAATTTTAAGTGTTCGTTCTATTGAGGTCAGCAAGGTGGAGTCGGTAGTAGTTCGGGATGTGACGATAGCGGTTGTTGAGATTAGAAACCCTAATGCGAACTTCGGCGTTAAAAGCTTTGATTATACTTTGAATTTGGCTGATGCATTTGGTGAGAATATGCTAATAAGAGATACGACGTCGATTTATTCGGGCGAGGTGCGGTATCGTGTGCTGGTGGATGTCCCGGTTAGTCCGAGTGGAGACAGTTTTGATGCTTTGCCATATACGCTTAGTACCAGTAGTGTGCGTTGGATTGAGGCCGAACTATTTCTTCGCCCGCAGAGTCAGGTGCGAGATACAAAGAGCGAATATGATAGCGATAGGAGGTTGCTTGTGGCTGAGGGAGTTTTGCAGAATTCTAATGATTTTGCAGTAAAGCAAGCTGCCATAAATGCGGTTGTCCGGGACAGGACCGGCAAGCTTATTGGAGCCTCCAAGACTCTCGTAAAGGAGTTGCCACCTCAAGGCGAGAGATATTTTCAGGTGGTAGTGCCGATTATCGCTGGAGTGGCTGAGGGAGATATTGCGCCGGTGAAGATAACTGTGGAGATGGTGAGATAGCTGGTAGCAGGTAGCCAGTAGCGGTTAGCTGGGGATTGGGATTTGTTTAGAATAATTAGAGCAATTAGAATAATTAGAATAATTTTTAATGTTTGGTTTATTTAAGCGACAGGATTGGGTTTTAAACGGAGCGCTAGGGTTTTTAATTTTAGCGGGTTTGGTGGTGCTTCGTAGTATATCGGCAAAAGATCTTTTCATTCAGCAGTTGGCTTGGGTGATTTTGAGCGTTATTTTGATTTTTATATTTGTCTATATTGACTGGCGGGGGCTGATATCATATCGCTGGATAATTTTGGGGATTTATTTTGGGGTTATTTTACTTTTGATTTTGACGTATTTTTTTGCGCCTCCAATTCGAGGGGTACGGAGCTGGCTGGCTTTTGGTCCACTGCGTTTTCAGGCTTCGGAGTTGATGAAGGTGGCGATGATTATTTTCTTTGCTTATTACTTTGCCAAGCGTCACATTAGCATTGCCAGATTGAGTAATATTATAAGACCTTTTATTTATTTTTTGATTCCAGCATTCTTAATTTTTCTCCAACCTGACTTGGGGACGGTGGTGGTGCTTTTTGGAATTTGGTTGGGTTTTCTATTGGTCAGTGGAATTCGAATGAAGCATTTGGTGATTGGGTTTTTGATACTGGTGATTGTGGGGGCTTTGGGCTGGGGCATGGTGCTTCAGGACTACCAGAGAGCGCGTATTGTTGGTCTTTTCCAGCCCAATGCAGATCCGTTGGGAGTGAATTACAGCACGATTCAGTCTAAGATTGCGATTGGTTCCGGCGGTTTTTTCGGTAAAGGTTTTGGACAAGGGACGCAGATTCAGCTTGGGTTTTTGCCAGAGCCAGGTACGGACTATATTTACGCATCTTTGATGGAGGAGTGGGGGTTGTTTAGTGGGATTTTAGTTTTAGCAGCTTTTGCTCTTTTGATAATAAGAATGATTATTATCGGGCTGGACTCAGAGAGCAATTTTTATCGTTTATTTTGTTTGGGTGCGGTGATTATGTTTTTGATTCAGTTTACGATTAATGCGGGGAGTGCGGTCGGGCTTTTGCCGGTGATTGGGATTACTTTTCCATTTTTGAGCTATGGTGGAAGCAGTATATTGATTAATGCTATGATAATCGGTATCGTTCAGAGTGCGCATGCGCATCGGGGAACTTGATTATTAGCAGGTAGAGAGTGGCCGGTAGAGGGTAGAGGGTAGAAAAATAAAAAAGCAAAGTATGGAGAATCCAGAATTTCTAAAGAAT
>Ga0210057_1009270_pt1 | contig 11431 bp, 10 predicted proteins | sample CryGeyCG2114_010_2_FD_183968 | JGI IMG/M metagenome (GOLD analysis project Ga0210057, IMG submission 183968) | Groundwater microbial communities from aquifer - Crystal Geyser CG10_big_fil_rev_8/21/14_0.10 (SPAdes) (version 2) | ecosystem: Environmental > Aquatic > Deep subsurface > Groundwater ...
TTCTGCCCTTCCTTAGCAGGTTTATTATCTTCAATCTGGGTTCAGAAACAAGAGTCCCGAAGAATATTTTATACGCCCCATATAATTCAGTCTCATCAAATCCTTCTTTATGGCACGAGTGTAATATACTTTTATTTATCATATGTTTATAGGATACATATATCTATTTAAATGTTTCTGTTGAATCAGTTGATTATAAGAATACTATAATAAAGAGCAAAGACGAAAAGTGGATAATTCATAGGACAACTATCACAGACATAAAACCTGTAACTCATTTTGAAAAGGTTTTAGCTAAATAAGAGAGCAGGGAGATTATGGGGCTCCCCTTTCTTTTCATAAGGTTTTATATTATGGAATCAACAATCTACAAGATGGATAAAAAGGAGCTGGACTTTATCTTAAACGAAGGTGAGGGGCAATTCATTGAATTTAAGGAAGGTCTTAGCAATCTTGACAAGGAGATAGTGGCGTTTGCCAATTCTCAAGGCGGAAGAATATTCATAGGAATAGATGACAAAGGCAGAATAAAAGGAATTAAGGACAGCAACAAGCTAAGGTCAGATATTCAGAGTATAGCGCGAAATTGCGACCCTTCTATCAATATAGAAATTTCAGTTTTTGAAAATGTTATAATAATTGATGTTCCGGAAGGAGGGGATAAGCCATACAAATGCAAGGAGGGATTTTACATCAGAATAGGCTCCAATTCTCAAAAAATGAGCAGGGATGAAATAATTGACTTTTCAATAGAAGAAGGCAAGATAAAGTTTGATGTTCAAATTAATAAGGATTTTGATTTCAGCAATGATTTTGACAGGGAAAAGCTTAATCAATACCTTAAGCTTGCCGATTTAACGCAAAATATTCCGGTAAAAGACATTCTGATTACGTTAGGTGTAGCAAGAGTTATCAAAAATGAGCTGAAATTTAACAATGCAGGAGTGTTGTTCTTTGCAAAAAATCCGGGCAAGTTTTTTCTTAGCTCACAAGTTGTATGTGTAAATTATCAGACAAATGAAAAGGTTGATATTCTTGACAAAAAGGTATTTGACAATGGAATTATCAACAACATTCAGGATGCAATTTCTTATGTAAAGAAGCATATTAATGTGAAATATGAGATTAAGACAGCCAAAAGAAAGGAAATTCCGCAATACCCTGAAGAGGCCTACAGGGAGGCAATTGTTAATGCTATCATGCACAGGGATTATATAAGCCAGTCAGGCGATGTGGTTGTTGAGATTTTTAGGAATAAGATTATAGTTTCTAATCCCGGCGGTTTGGTGAAATGGCTTAATCCGGAAGATTTTGGCAAGGTATCTAGGCCGAGAAATCAGATTATTGCTGAATTGCTGTCAAAAACAGATTTTGTTGAGAAACTGGGCTCAGGCATCAATCGTATCAGAAAAGCCATGAAAGAATTAGGTCTGCCAAAGCCAATATTTGAATATAATTTCTCGTTTTTCACGACTTTGCTTGATGAGACAGGGGGTAAGGGAAAGTTCGGAGAAAAGTTCGGAGAAAAGTTCGGAGAAAAGTTCGGAGAAAATTATTGCGATAATTAAAGAAAATCCAAAAATCAGTGCGAGGGAAATAGCTCAAAATATAGGTCTGACTTCACGAGCAGTAGAGAAACAGATAGCTATTCTTAGAAAAGAAGGAGTTCTAAAGAGAATTGGCGGAGCAAAAGGAGGACACTGGGAGATTATTGAGAACAGGAATAAATAAAAAGGTGGATGATGGGTTGGCTGAAGCATTGAGGGAATACAATCTTAAAGAAGGGCTGATTCTCACATTTGACAAGGAAGATGAATTTGTTTTAGATGGAAAGAAAATAATTGTCAAGCCGGTGTAGAAATGGCTTTTGAAAAACTAACCAAACATTTTATAAACAAAAAATCCCCTTAAGATGCATGAAAAAGAGGGTGTCTGATAGAGGTAATTCGTTTTCCTCATGCAAGCAAAGAGGATTTTTGAGAAATTTGGGGGGGGGGGCGAGGTCAGGGATGTGGTTCCAGAGAATGAGATGGAAACTGCCTTTATTTCTGGCGTTTGCAGGGATTGTTCTTCTTAATTTAGGGGTTGTTTCTGCGGCAACTGCAACTTGGAATTGCACAACGACAAACACTTTTGATACTGTTGCTTGTTGGACTACAGGAAGTATTCCTGTTGCAGGTGATGATGTGGTATTTAATGCGACAGGAAACGGAATAGTAAATATAACAAACAATACACTGCCTCAAAACTTGAATTCATTTACTGTTGAATCATCTTACAATCAAACTATACATTTCAATGCGTTGTTTGCAAACGGAAGCTGGGCAGATTCTGATACCGATTATGGAGCAATAGGGACACAGTACTGGAATGTCACAAACAATATCAATATTTCCGGCGGGACGATGAAGATTTATGGAGACTATGTCGGTAATGCGACAGACAGCGTCGGATATAACCTAACTGCAGAAGGGGAAGGACAGCAGTGGAGAAGCGTGAATGGGAATATCACTATTGGAAGCGGGGCTACGTTGGATGGGCAGGGGTTGGGATTTCCAAAGGCGGCAGGCCCTGGATATTATGATACTGTTCGTTCAGGCACTCATGGAGGTAGAGGGTATCAGAACATTAAAGACCCTTATGGAAATGCGACTGCTCCTGTAAGTTTAGGAAGTGGAGGGGCTAGTTTTGCAGGAGGTTCTGCAATTAAGTTAAGTTCTTCTAATCTAATCTTTATTGATGGAACTCTCGATTTTGAAGGGGTTAAAGGATCGCAATATTCGGGTGCAGGTGGAAGTATATGGCTAAAAGCAGATAGTCTTTCTGGGAATGGTAATCTCATCGCTTTTGGAGGAAATGTAACTACTTGTTGTTCTGCGGGGGGTGCAGGTGGAGGTAGAATAAGATTAGAATATGGCTCGTTCATGCAATTCAATGGGTCAATTTCTGTTGATGCAGGGTATGGAAATAATCATCCAGGAATTCCTGGAACCTTGACATTTACGAATAATACTTGGCCCAATGATTGGATTTTAACTTCTAACATTGGTTTGCTCGGAGGAAATTTTGGGGATGGGGGCGTAATTAATGTATTAGGAAACTTTGATACGAATGGAAAAAGTATTGCTACTTATGGAGATTGTTTCTACAATTCAGCGAACCCTATTACTTGTTATAATACAACAGCCGATGGTAGAGGGGTTTGGATAAATGCGAGTGGAAATATCACAATTAGTTCTGGAAGTGTTCTCGATGGCAAGGCCTTGGGATTTCCAGAATTAATTGGGCCCGGATATAATTTAGGCTCGGGGTCTGCTCATGGGGGCAAGGGAGGCGCCGCCTTGGTAGATAAATCTTATGGAAATGCGACTGCTCCTGTAAGTTTAGGAAGTGGAGGGGCTAGTGGAACAGGTGCAGGAGGTTCTGCAATTAAACTTGAAACTGAAAATTATATTTATCTCAATGGTACAATAGACATGGGAAGTTCTTTAAGTTCCTCATCAAGTTCAACTGCATCTGGAGGAAGCATATTTTTACAGGGTGGTTCTATTCTTGGAAATAATTTTTCACTTTATGCACAAGGTCAGACTACATCAATTTCAAAGACAGGCGCTGGCGGTCGAATAGCCATTATTGGAGATACTATTAATTTGACAGGAGGGCTTGTTTATGTAGATGGGGGGAGGGGGACGGCCAGTTTAGGAGGGGGGGGAACTGTTTATATAAACGCAACTAATTTTATTAGATTAGATGCCAATGTTTCTTCTTATGGAGGTGTTGGAGGTTATATTAATATTACAGACACCTTATTAACCTTGTCAGGAATTTACAATTCTACAGGAAGTTCTGGAAATGGAGCAACTACTGTGAACTATACCGACTGCAGTTCTACACTTATTGGAACGTTCATACCCTCTAAAACAGATAATAGCTTATGTGTCATTCCTCCAATTGTAACTCTTTTATCCCCTTTAGACAATTCAAGGTTTAATTCTGGAAATCTCTATTTTATAGCCAACTTTACAGATAACTTGGGACTAGCAAATAGTACCTTTTACTTATGGAATTCCACCTCAGATCTCATTAATACAACCATAGATATAATCACTGGGACATTAAATTCAACTAACTTATCAGTTACACTGCCTTATGAAGATACATTTACATGGAATTACCTTGCTTATGATAATAACAGCAATAATGCTTTTGGATCGTCTAACTATACTTTTATTTATAATTCTACTCTTGACATAACCCCTCCTAATCTAACTATTAATTCTCCTTTAAATGGGACAACTTATTCTACCCTTCCCTTGAATTTTACATTTAATGTAACTTTGAGTGAAAATGCCTCTTTAGTTCAATATAGTTTAGATAATGGAGTAAACAATTTCACGATGAGTTCAACAGATAATCAGAATTTTAACGCTTCCAATTACTCTATGGCTGATGGAACATATACATTTAGAGTTTACGCCAACGATACGTCAGGAAATCGAAACGATTCCGAGTTTGTAACTTTTTTTGTTAATACAAGTTTTGGAACCGCTACAGAAATAGAGCAGTGGGGGATTACATTTTACTTTAATCAAACTACGACTTATGGGAAATTTGCTAATGGAGATTATTGGGTTTTGGGTCCGGTTAATATAACGAATATAACTCCAGAATTTAACGGAAGTTTGCACGGATGGGAAGTAAATCCAAATCATACCTTACAGCAGGGGTTTGACTCAAGGGTAGCAAATTTTAATAGTAGTTTTGTTCCGAATATCCCTTATTTTTCAAGCGGTAATGAATCAATAGTTAAGGTTATTTCTAATGTGTCTTCTAGCCCCTTATGTCCCGATGGGTCTGGTAGTTGTCCTCTAATTACTGCGGGAGTTTTAACAGTGTTCGATTTTATTCCTCAGAACAATGGTTCAACTCTATTTAGACCTGCTTATTTTGGGTCAGAAAAAAGATTGTTTTATACAAGCAATTTAGATACAGATATTCTTCCAAGCCTGAACTCTACACCACACTCAGTTTCTTTATCTACTGTTGAAGGGAGATTTAAGCGAGTTCAACTAGATCATAAAACAGACTGGCAAGGAAGAAATATGCACCCATATCTTAATCTAAGAGATTATGGTGCTGAAATAGCTTCAGAATACGCTGAAAATTATGCCGTTTTAAGTCTCAATTATACTGTTGAAGAAAAATGGAATTCTCTTATTTATGGTATCCAAGCAGGAATAGATTTTTACGGGGTATTGAACGGAGGAGGAGGGTGGCCGAGCAATGGAGGTCATACTAACGGAAGAAAACTTCCAATAGTCTTTGCATCTGTTATATTAGATGACTCTGATATGAAAGATTTAGCTGGAACAGATAATCAGACTAAGTTTAGCGAACTAGGTCAACTTCAGAAAGGGATAAACCAAACCCCAATATTTGGAACAAACGGAACAGTTTTAGCATACTGGGATAATCTTGTAAATGACGCAGGTATAAGAACCATTGCAGATCCTTACAATTATATAGATGGAGGTTTAAGACCTGGCGGAAGTTATCAGGCCTGCTGTACAACACAGCCTTGGAAAGGTCATGTCCTAAATTTGCATTTAATAAGTCAGTTAAGACCCGTTTGGAATGATACCATTATAATAGATTATATAGACAGATGGGTCAACAATGGTTCTTGGACACAGCCGGATATCTGCGCTCCGGCAGACGGAATTTGCGTCGATGGGACAAATGTTGGAGGTTATTGCAATACCGCAGGAGAAAATGGTACTGCCTGTGGCTCAAGCGCAGATACAGAATCTTGTAATAGTTTTTGTGGTGGAGGAGGATGGTGTAATTATAGTGCCAATTATGCCTCGAATTATGGAGTCACATACGGACATAATTCTACATCTGGAACTTGTATCTTGGATACAAATAGCAGTGATGGTATTGGAAGATTTGTTGATAGACATTTATTTAATGCAGATGGCGGAACTTATGGTAGCACATTCATTAATGAACTCTGGACGGAGTATCGGAATTTAAGCACTTATGGTTTAGAGCCCCCAACAATAACTATAACTCTCCCAACAGCAACAACATATACAACGTCTTCACTGGCATTTAATGTCAGCTTGAACGAGAACGGAACTGCTTGGTTCTCGCTGGATTCCGGGGCGGCAAACTATACTATGACTGGGGATGAAGGAGCGTTTGGGACTGCTTTTAATTATACTTATTCTGGATTAACAGATGGAACCTATACATTCAATGCATATGCTAATGATACTGCAGGAAACCAGAATAATAGTGCTGCGAGTGTGAGTTTTACAATTGCTATATCCTCATCAGGTTCAACAACAGAATCATCTTCAGGAGGGGGAGACCCTAATTACGTCCCGCCGTTCTATACTAACACTTATGTCAGAGATTTGAATGATTTGCAGTTTTCAGGAGAGCTTGTGCAGGTTCTGGAAGCCAAGGAAAGGGCAAGGATAAAGATTTTAGGGGAAAAGCATCATGTTGGCGTGATTAGTATTGAGGGGAATGTTGTTAAAATTGGAGTTGAAAGCGAGGAGCAGACAGCTGAATTGAAAATAGCTGGAGATGCTAAGTTTGACTTAAATGATGATGGATTTTATGATTTGATAGTTGTATTAAAGAGTTTGATTGTGGATAAAGCAAAATTAGGGATGAAATGGATATATGAGGAAGTTCCTGCTGTGCCTGTTGAAGAAAAAGAAGAAGAGATAACTGAAGAGAGCGAGGATGAGGGATTATTTGGCAGATTATTAGAATTGCCTGCTTATGCCTATTATATTGCTCTTGGAGTTGTTGCCGGCTTGATTATATTAATATTTGTTTTGTGGCAGTTGAGCAAGCCACCTCATTTGAGAAACGTGTTTAGGGGCAGGCATTAATGGCCTCTCCTGATAACTTTACCTTCCACCTCGACTTTATACTCTATTCCATCAAGCCACCCCTTTCCATCGTAGTATTCTAACCTCCTAAGCAATCTCCGAAGAGGAAGCCCACCAATTACATACTCATCGCTCTCTTTTTCCCTCTTATCTTCATCTGATTGAAAGGCAAAATCAATTATTATTCGGTTATTTAGTTTAAGGCTGGTTGTAACTAATTCTGCGAGTTGTTCTATATTTGCCCTATCTAATCTATCTGCCAAGAAACGCTGAAGAATATGGCATTTTTAAGCTTTGGCGCAGGGGTTTTGACACAATAGAAAAGTATAAATATGATTTATATCATAATTAGATATAAACTGACTAATTAAAAGATAAAATGACTTATAAATTACTGATAGAAAAGCTAAGGCTAAGAGAAGATAAGATAATCACAAAAAAGGAATTGGCAGAAGACTGCAAAAAATTGAAGTCAAAATATGAACATACAATCGGCTATCTCCTAAAGCACAATTATCTTACCAAAATTTTTAGAGGCATCTTTTATGTAATGGATATTGAAGAAAGGAAATATAAGAGAATAAAGATGTCTTACAGAGAAGCGCTTGCGAAAGCTCTAGAAATAAAAAAAGTTGAGAATTGGTATTTTGGGCTGGAGAGCGCTATAAAACTAAATAATCTTACCCATGAGTATATAGCAACAGAAACAATTATTTCAGACAAGATATTCAGAAGCAGGCCTGTAAAGGTTTTTGGGAATTCTATCAGATTTGTAAAGGCCAAAAAAAATCTGTTCTCCTTCGGGATTAAGAAGGAGCCTTTCCCTTATTCTGATGCAGAGAAGACAATTCTTGATATGATTTACCTTGATAAGTATAGGGGAAGAAAAGACGCGGAAATAAAGAATAAGATTGTGGAATATCTTGAATATATAAACAAAAAGAAGCTATTAAAATATGGCAAACACTATCCAAAAACACTACAAACATTTGTGGAGGAATTAAATGATTAAAGAAAAACTAATAAGGCATCTAATTGAGAAAACAGGAGTTCAAAAATCCAATCTCATAGAAAAAGATATTATCTTGCACAGGCTTTTATTTGAATTACTGCTTGATAAGAAGTTTGATTCTGAATATGTTTTCAAAGGAGGAACATGTTTAATGAAATGTCATCTTGGCTATTACAGATTTTCAGAAGATCTGGATTTCACGTGGCTCAATCAAAAAGCCATGGAAGGCAAATCAGAAAACCAGATTAAAAGATTGTTATCAAAAGAAATAACTCTTCTTGCTTCCCTATTAGAAGGAATAGCTAAAAAAATGGGATTAGATTTCAGACCCGATAAACAAAATAAAAGATATTTTGATTTTGGAGGAAGCAATGCTTATGTTACCTTTAAGTTTTGGTATACTCCACAAGGAGAAGAAAAAGAGACCTTTATCAAAATCCAGGTTAATTACAGAGAGAAGCTTTTCTATCCTGTTATGAAGAAAACAGCAAAGGGAATGATTGATAAAAACATGGCAAAAGGCTTTTCCTTCCTATTTCCTGAGGAAAGTGAATTTTTATTAAAGAATGTTAAATTAAATGTTTATGATTTACGCGAGATATTAATTGAGAAAATCAGAGCTATCCTGACAAGGAAAGGTGTAAAGGCAAGGGATTTTGTTGATGTCTACACGATTGAAAAAGAGAAAAAGTTAAAACCTGAAAAATTTGAAGATGAAATAGTTTCTAAGGTTAAGGACTCGATGAGATTTGAAAAATACAAAATTAACCTTAAACAAAAATTAAAAGAAAGACCGACCATGAAGTTAGGAGAGGAGGAGTATTTATTGCTCAAGCCTTTAGGAGATGACCTTCCTGACTTTCTGAACAGACTTGACAAGTTTATTGAAAAACTAATCAAAAGATTAAATGAGGAATTTTGATGATTTTTACGAGCTGGAAAAACCTACTCTTAGCAAGGTTAGGGAAATTTTAGCTTGGGCTGATCAAAACGGCATAAAGACAGAGGTCACTATGAGGGAAGAGTATGTAAATATTGCAAGAGTAAAATCTGATAATGATTTTGAATCTGTGTTTAAACTGATTGATGAAATGTCTGTTGATTTTTTCAGAATTATCTTGAGAAAGCAAATGGAGTTATTTCCCAAGCTGGCAGATACTGGGATAACTAAAAACATGCTTGAGATAGCAATAAGAGGAATAGATGTAGGTGCAAAAGAATATTTTATTTTTATCTGGCTTGAAGAAAGTTATCTTGATGCCTTGAAGAGAAAATTTGCATTAAAACTGATTTGAAAAAGTGTTAGAAACTGCACTTTTTGTAATACCTTTTAGATAATGAATTTATTAAACTTATTTGTTTTATCTTGAAAATAGAAATCCTTTCTATTATGCTTTACTCCGCCCTTCGGCGCTCCTGTCAGAGGGACATATTGTCCGCTTCCTCCTGCTAATGAAATCCAGATTCTAAACCTTCCTATCAATCCTTAGAAACCTGCTTATAACTTATGAAAAGAATAAGGATAACTAAGATTTGAACCTCAATTCCCTGAAAAGGAAGAGAGCCGAGGCTGAAACTTATGCCTAACAAGCCAAGAATCAAAGGAAACAGGCCTGCAACACACAACGGGCAGACGCCCGCAATCAATCCTCCTGCAGTTCCCACACCTGCAGTTCCAATGCCCCTGCACCTTTTCCTTTCCTTATATTTTACATAAATTAATACCCCATTAATAGATACCAGAAAGCCAATAATCAATGTCAGTAATAATGAAAATCCCAGCTTTAGCCAATTGACAGTTTTGGCATATACCAAAATCAAAGGAAGGGTATTATAGAAGCCACTTACAATGACATTAAGCATAAGATAAACAAGGAAGATTAACATTCCATAATAGATATACGACTTCCTAAAGAAAATTTTCATACTGATAAATGCAGGGCTCAATTTATAAATTATCACGCAGTTAACCTTCAACTATCAGATAATATCCCCTCTTCTTCAGGAATTCAATTATACTCTCTGGATTAATTTTTCTGCCAGATTCAATGTGAACTCTTTCTTTTAGGAGGTCTATCTCCACTTTTTTAAGTGCAAAGTTCTGATTAAGCGTTCTCTTCATCAGGTCAGCGCACCAGCTACAATAAACTCCCTTCTTTATCACGAAGTTTATTTCCTTATCCATTTTTACAATATTAATCAAAATATTTCAGGCATTCCTGTGTTTCCGCATGATGACCTAAATGTTCTTTCCATGAACCTAAATCCTGCCCTGAAGGAACTCTACATTTTTCAGGAATATTCCCTGAATCTGTTCCAATAGAAGAGACAGCATTCCCACTAAATGCTCCAACTTTACCTATATGCGCAAGTCCAAAGCTTGCCATTGCTAGTAGAATGACAAGAACTGTCAGGATACCATACGAAAATGATTTCCAATCCATTTTAACAATTACCTCCTTTCATTTTTTTCTTATGTCTTATAAGAATTGTAATTCCGATGAAGTTAGATAATATTCCAAGGCCAAAGAACCATTTTTGATAAGCCATTAGGAATGCAGTCAATCCGGAAATACCCAGGATAGGCAGGGCGTTGAGCAGGAAATGGCTGCAGCATGCCAGCATTGAGCCTCCTGATGCCGTTCCGGACGCTGCAATTTCAGCATTTATCCTGGCAGTATGAAGTATTGAATTATACAGGCCGATTTGTATTCCAAATCCCAAAGATAAAGGAATTATCCAATACCATAGGCTTCTAAATTCAGACATTGCGAAATCAAAACTCTGAAATACCGTGAGGACAGAAATATAAAAAAATAATAGTCCTGCTCCTGCTAAAACCCCATAAAATACTGCATTGCTTTGTTTGTTCTTGTCCATATTATTTAGTAAACTGTTTTATCTCCAAATTTCAGTTTAGAATATTTTTCCCCTAATTGTAACTTTATCTCTTCCTTTGATTCACCTTCAGAATAGAGTTTCTTGGCAAATAAGGCATCATTATAACATAACCCGCAGGACGAGGCATGTGAATCCCACTTTCCCCCTTCATTTACATTTCCTTCCATAAAACAGTCTGCCAGGCCATTTTCGTGAACTCTGCTTCCATGCGCTTCCGCTCCTTCAATAGTTCCACAACCGCAATTGCACGGTAATCCTAGTAAATCTTGATAATTAGTCTGTGCAAATACATAAGCTTCCTTTATCTCCGAATTGATAAATGCATAGTCAGGAAGATTTGAAGGGTTTGCATATGCCAGGCTAAACAAATAGAAAAATCCAATCAGCGAGATTGCAATCACTCCAAGCCAGAGGAAATTATGAGAGGTCATTCTTTACAGCACTCCAGAAGCTTTTTAATTGAACTAAAAATGCTTTTCCTCTCATCATTCTTAATATCTACCTTCATCTTCATTCCAATGTTATTAGTATTAAGTTTCCAGAACATAGCATACAATTCTGCTGAATTTCTGTAAAATTTATTCGCTTCATCTTTCTTTCCTTCGTG
>Ga0210057_1009271_pt1 | contig 11430 bp, 13 predicted proteins | sample CryGeyCG2114_010_2_FD_183968 | JGI IMG/M metagenome (GOLD analysis project Ga0210057, IMG submission 183968) | Groundwater microbial communities from aquifer - Crystal Geyser CG10_big_fil_rev_8/21/14_0.10 (SPAdes) (version 2) | ecosystem: Environmental > Aquatic > Deep subsurface > Groundwater ...
GTGCTCATATTGTCGTAGCCCCGGTTCTAAAAATAAAAAACCCCGCCGCGGCGGGGTTTTTGGTGTTTACTTTTCCACCACAATGCCCATTGAACGGGCCGTGCCTTCAATAATTTTCATCGCTTGCTCAACATCGTGCGCATTAAGGTCAACCATCTTTTTTTCAGCGATTTCTTTAATCTGCGCTCGGCTAACCCGCCCGACTTTATTTTTATGGGGTTCGCCCGATCCTTTGCTAATTTTGGCTGCTTTACGTAAGAGATCAGATGCGGGCGGAGTTTTTAAAATAAAATCATAGGTACGGTCTTCATAAACCGTGATTTCGGCCGGTACCACCTCGCCCATGCGCTCTTTAGTTGCCTCGTTAAAGCGCGTGCAAAATTCCTGGATATTTAAACCATGTTGGCCCAAAATCGGCCCGATTGGCGGCGCTGGATTAGCTTGTCCGGCTTTGATTTGCAGTTTTAAAATTATTTTAATAGGTTTGGCCATAATTAGATAAGTTCTAAATTTTAAATCTTCAATTTTTATTTTGAACTTTGGTTATTGTTATTTATCTGGAACTTGGTGTTTTGAATTTATAATTTGCGTTTATATTTTCTTCACTTGCAAAAAATCCAAATCCACAGGCGTTTCGCGCCCGAACATCGAAACCAGCACTTTAACCCGCCCTCGGGCGTCATCAATTTCAGCCACTTTGCCTTCGGTGTCCTTAAACGGCCCCTCGGTAATTTTAACAACATCACCCACCAAAGCGTCCAATTTGAATTTTGGTTCGGCCACACCCATCCGCTTTTGCAGGTCTTCAATTTCGGCCTGGGAAATCGGCGTGGGGGTGGTTCCAGAACCGACAAAACCGGTTACCCGCGGCGTATTTCTAACGACATACCAGGAATCATCGGTTACCACCATTTCCACCAAGACATAACCAGGATAAATTTTTTCCTCCACCACTTTCCGCTTGCCATTTTTGATCTTGATTTTCTTTTCGGTCGGCACCAAAACGCTGAAAATTTTGTCTTCCATGCCCATTGATTCTATTCTTTGTTTTAAATTACGGGCTACCGCTTCCTCATAACCGGAATATGTGTGTAATACATACCAGTGGCACCCGCGCGATATTTGTTTTGGCATACCGGTTTATAAAATAAATTTATTTAACAACCAGGAAAAAATAAAGTCGCACAATCCTAAAAATAAAGCCACGCCCAAACTGACGCCGATAACAATTAAAGTATAGCGGGTAGTGTCTTTTTTGGTCGGCCAAGTAACCTTTTTCAATTCACTTTTTGCTTCTCGTATAAATTGCCAAATTTTACCGAAAAAATTCATAAATTTTTGGTTTTTAAAAAGCCCCGCAGGGCTCTCTTGTCTACTATAATAATTCAAACGTTTTAATAAGTCAAGAGCCGGCTTCAAAAAACCGAAAGCTTAAAATGAAAAAGTAAAAACAACAGCGAAAAGCGTAAAACTTATTCAATAATATTGATAATTTTTATTTCAAAATTACTGATTTGGTGGGTCTGGCAGAAAATGGTTTGAACTGACGTTATTTGCTAAACTCTTTAAATATATTATCGACAAACAAAAAATATTAAAAATCCATTTTGGTTTTTAGTTGTTGTTCTTCGTTTTTATTTTTTCATTTTTAGTTCTTATATATCCAAATTCCTCACTTCCTTAGCTTTATTTTGGATAAAGCGCTTGCGCGGCGCCACTTCGTTGCCCATCAAAATATCAAAAATCTCGTCAGCTTGCTTGGCGTCAGCGATTGTTACTATCTTCATCACTCGGTTTTGTGGGTCCATGGTTGTTTCCCATAGTTGGCCCGGGTTCATTTCACCCAACCCTTTATAACGCTGAACGGCCAGACCGGTTACTTTTTCTTCTTCCGGAGTTACTGTTTTTGCCGCTATTTGGGCTTTGGTGGTTTTAACTTTATTTTTAGCGCCAGCCGCTTTTTTAAAAGCTTGGATAATTTCATTTTTATCCGCTTCGTTGTAGGCATACTGGATTTGCTTTCCCGCCTTGATCTGGTAAAGCGGCGGCTGGGCAATATATAGGTGCCCTTGTTCAATCAATTGGGGAAAGTAACGGAAAAACAAAGTCAACAGCAAAGTGCGGATATGTGCCCCATCCACATCCGCATCGGTCATAATAATAATACGGTGATAACGCAGCTTAGATAAATCAAAGGTTTCGGCAATCGCCGTTCCCAGGGCAATCACCAACGCTTTAATTTCTTTAGAGGTTAGTGCCTTGTCTAACCGCGCTTTTTCCACGTTTAAGATTTTACCCCGCAGGGGTAAAATCGCCTGGAAATTACGGTCTCGGCCCTGTTTAGCTGAACCGCCAGCTGAATCACCTTCAACAATATAGAGCTCGCATTCTTCGGGCTTTCGAGAAGAGCAGTCGGCCAATTTGCCCGGCAGGGCCAAACCATCCAACACGCCTTTTCTGATAACAGTATCCCGAGCGGCTTTGGCCGCCTGACGGGCTTTGGAGGCCAAAATACATTTGCCTAAAATATCCCGCGCGTCTTGGGGATTTTTTTCTAGGTATTCTTCCAGCGCGTCAGCGACCACTAATTCAACGGCTGAGCGGGCTTCTGGGTTGCCCAGCTTGGTCTTAGTCTGACCTTCAAACTGCGGCTCTTTAATTTTAATGCTGATTACGGCCGTCAGTCCTTCCCGCACATCATCGCCAGTTAGATTTTCTTCGGAATTTTTCAAAAAATTATTTTTGCGGGCGTAATCGTTAAGAGTTCGGGTAAAAGCGGTCCGAAAACCGGTCAGGTGCATACCCCCCTCGCCCGTAATAATGTTGTTGGCAAAGCTCATTTCCAGCCCAGAAATATCGTCGGTGTATTGGCAAGCCACCTCCACATCGATGCTGTCTTGTTCTTTGTGGGCATAAAAGATATGCTCGTGTTTAACTTTTTGGCGCCGATTTAAATAACCGACATAAGAAATCAAGCCGCCCTCAAAATAGAAAGCGTAAGAATCGGCCGCCAAAACATCGCTGGGCGCTTTTTTATCGACAACAAAAGGCGTCTTTTTTTGTTTGCCCTGTCCGTTGCTGAAATATTCCGCCACTTCTTTTTCGGCCACCTGGCGCCAATCGTGGATAATGATTTTAACCCCCCTGGTTAAATAGGCCTGCCGACGTAAATGGTCTAAAATCTCTTTAAAACTAAACTGCGCGTCTTTAAAAATGTCCCGATCGGGGCAAAAGACAATTGTCGTCCCATTGTTTAGGCACCGGCCTATTTTTTTCATTTTGGATTTGGCCTTGCCCCGCTGGTATTCCTGAATATATAAAAAGCCGTCGCGGCAAACTTCTGCCCGCAGATAAATAGAAAGCGCGTTAACCACCGAAACACCCACTCCGTGTAAACCGCCCGAAACCTTATAGGATTCGCCGCCAAATTTGCCGCCCGCATGCAGGGTGGTCAACACGGTTTCCAACGCCGATTTTCCGGTTTGCTTGTGCTTGTCCACGGGAATACCCCGACCATTATCCCTAACAAAAACCCGATCTTGCGGCAACAAGGCTACTTCTATCTGGTCGCAAAAACCAGCCATCGCTTCGTCAATGGCGTTATCCACCACCTCCCAAATTAAGTGATGCAGGCCGGAAGCGCCGGTTGAGCCGATATACATGCCCGGACGTTTGCGCACTGGCTCTAGTCCTTCCAAAACATAAATGTCTTTGGCGCTATAGCTGCCCTGGGGGGTTGCTTTTATTGCTTTAATTGCTATTTGTTTTTTGGGGGGCATAATTTTTAATCAGCTTTTTTGGAAAAATAAATTTCTATTAAAACAATCATTAAAAAAATAATCAGTGCCGTCCACCAGTAAAAAATTTTAAGCGATTGTAAAACCAGCACCGAAACCAGCAGCAGCGACAACATTGACCCTTGGCGAAACGAAATTTTTAAAATATACTGCTGGTTTGGATTTTTTTGGCGGCGGGAACGCCACAAAAAACCAACCAAAGTTAAAAATCCGGCCAGTGCCAAAAATAAGCCCAGATAAAAAAGAAAAATAACCATCGAAAATGACTGACTGGGATCGGAATAAAACAAGGTAAGCAAAAATCCAACTAAACCAAAAATCGCCCCGAAAGCGATATTGAGAATAATAAAGCCCGTTTTCATATCTCTATTTTACCACAATTTTCAGGGCAAAACAAGCGCTTCGGCCACCAAAAAATCGCCCTTTCAGAGGCAATTTTTTGACCGACGTCTTTTTGGTTTTATGCGCCAACGCTTCCTTTTCAATCGCAAAAACCGGCCAACACGTCTGCGGGAAAATTATAAGTGTTTGTCAACAGGCCGCAGTCTACACTACCGTTGCCGTCATACACCACCTGCCACTCACCTGTTTTTTTCATGGCCAAAAACATGCCGCTTTCTCCCGGCTCCGGCAACCGGCCCGGTGCGGTAAAAGAAACACTGCCGGCAATATGCGCTTCGGTTTGTCCGGTAATTTTGATATTAACTTCCGAGAGCGGTTTGTTATATTTTTCGGCCAAAATACGCCGCATCGCTTGCGCCGCGTCTTCTGGTTGAAAAGCATTTTCCGGCGCGGAATCAAAGTCCCTATTAGCCAAAAAATACCAAGCCGTGCCGCCAGCGACTAATAACAAAATAATTATTATTATTTTCCGAATCATAAATTGTTTTATTTACAGCATTTTAATCTGACAACTCCGCTTGGTATACAACCCAAATTATTCAGCAAACCGGCTCTCCGTAAAATTTGCTTCGCTCGTTCACGGACTGGATCCTTCTGTCTAGAATCATTTGCGGGCCGGACGGGATTCGAACCCGCGACCTCTTGCGTGACAGGCAAGCGCTCTGGACCAAGCTGAGCTACCGGCCCGCAAATGATTCTAAGTTGTTTTTATGTCTTTGTCTGCTATAATCTTGTCTATAATTTTTTTACTTTTGAATTTTTTCAACTTATATTCTATTTTTCTAGCCATTTTGATATTCTTATATCTCTTATAAAAAACTATTTTTACTGGCAATAAATTTCTTGTTGATCTCACACGGCCCCGCTCGTGCAAGCAAATTCTCTTCTTCAAATCCTTAGTACTACCCAGATAATATCTACCCTCGCCGCATATTAAAATATAAATATATCCTTCCATATTTTTCCGCGACCTTCCCGATGGACATCGGGACGCTCTGGACCAAGCTGAGCTACCGGCCCCCCACTTGGCTTTTTTAAAATATAATCAGATAAGTTTATTATCCAAAAAATAATCAAAACAAACCAAGTGGGGGGCTACCCGCCCGCCATTGCTTGCGGCTTCAGTCGTTGGCAGGCGGGCCGGCCCGCAAATGATTCTAAGTTGTTTTTAATCCGCTGGTTGGCAAAAAACTTTTTATACCAGGGGTAGGATTTGTCACCCTGCGGGTGATTGCCCGCAGGGCAAAACCCGCGACCACCCTGGCTTACTTGCCTCGTGGTAAAAGCGTAGCGGCGAGTGGATTCGAACCACTGACCCCGGGCTTATGAGTCCCGTGCTCTAACCAACTGAGCTACGCCGCCATTTAATTCGCCACGGGGTGAAAGTCCCGTGTTTTAACCAACTAAGCCACCCTGGCAGAGCAAAAAACATCTTAAGCGACCGGCTCTTGCTCTTTTTTAACATCTGCTAACTGGATGTTATGGCCGCAAATTGGACAAACGCCCTTACACTTTAATTCATGTTTGGCAAAAAGATGCTTTGATTTTTGCGTGACAGCAAAAATCGCCAGCACCGCCGTGTAGACAGCGATTAAATTACCCGGGATTTCAAACTGGCCAAAAAACCACAGGTTGGCGCCGATTAAAACAATAATAAAAATTGTCCAAACAATTACTGATATTTCTCCCTGGTGCCGTGAGGTGTGGTAATGACTCCAGCGGTTACATTCTTTGGTGCCGGCATAGATACTCAAAACCGCTATGTAAATAATCGCCGCGATGTCAGCCAAGCGGCTCAACTCCGGATAAAAAATAGTTAGAGTAAAAACAAACAAAGTCAGCCCCATCCAGGCATTAGCCATTATGCGCCAATGGCTGCCCGACTCATTAAAAAATTCACTCATTTTTTTGTAATTGTAAAATAAAATCTCGCCCTACCAAGTAAAGCTTTTTGTTGCGGGACCGGGATTTGCACCCGGGCCTGGGGCTTATGAGACCCCCGAGCTAACTGCTGCTCTATCCCGCAAAAACAATATAATATACTTTAGCTAAAAAAGCAAGCTTGTTTTTTACAAATAAAAAACCAGCTCTTGCGAGCTGGGAATTGTTTTAAGCGGTAAAAAGAGCAATATACTGATCATTTTCTCGGGCATCCATCACCCCTATTGGTGCACAGATTTCTTGATAGAAGCTTTTATCCTTGGCCAATTTGTCGATCGCTCTATCGAACCGGGACGGAACTTGCTTAGCACAACCAATCGGGCGCCGGCAAGCCTCCCGGATTGCCCGCGTCTTTACACCCAGGCGGCGCGCTAAGCGCCAAGCCCGCCACCAAGAGCGCCAGGGCAACATTTTCTTGAAATCATCGCTTATGCCAACCAGCAAAAGCCGGTTGCTAACCTCTATCAAAGAAAACGCAAAACTACACATAGACACCTCCCTTAAAAACAAATCTATTATCCCAAAAGCTGAAATTCTTGTAAAGCTTTTTTAAAAGAATTGACGGCGGTTTTAGCTTCATCGCTTTTAATTTGATAGCCGGCTTCGTGCACAATTCTGTTGCGCAGCTTGTGTGCCTCCCAAACCAAATTAATACTCTGCAGTTTCGCCACGTCCAGCTGTTGCAACCGCTCCCCCATATTTTCGCCCCGCAAGCTCATCCGCTGCAACACTTCGTCCAAAAGATTATCCGCCTCAATTACGGCCATTTTCAGGTTGGCCTGGTCAAGCGACAGCAGTTTTCGCTCAATCGCCGCCCAGCGCTTATCCGCTTTTTTAGTAAAACTCTCATCGCCAAAAGAGTCCAGCCGGTATTTAACAAACCAAAAATAATCCACTTTTTTGGCCAAAAAGATAATGTCTACCAACAAAATTAAGCAAACGATACCAGCTACCGGCCGCCACCAGACCAAAAATCCCGTCAGCGGTCCGGCCGCTAAAAAGTTATCAATTAGGTCGTTAAGCCCAACAAGCAGTTCTTTAATCATATAATTTTTTCTATTTCTTTACCCAAGGCGAATAATTTATTTTCGGTAAAATGGTTAGCGACCAGGTGGGCGCCTATCGGCAAGCCCTTTTTATCCCGGCCCACCGGCAAAGACAAAGCGGGCACGCCGGCCAAATTAACAGGTACCGTATAAATATCTTCTAAATACATTTGCAGCGGATCACTGGTATTTTCTCCAATTTTAAACGCGGTGCTGGGTGTCGTCGGACCCAAAACAATATCTACTTTTGACCAGGCATCTTTGAAGTCTTGGGCGATTAATCGGCGCGCTTTCTGCGCCTGCAGATAATAAGCGTCGTAATAGCCCGCCGATAAAGCGTAAGTGCCCAACACAATTCTCCGCTTGGCTTCATCGCCAAAACCGGCTTGCCGGGAAGCGGCAAAAATGTCCCACACGCCCTGACCGCGCCGGCGAGAAAGGCCAAAACGAATACCATCGTAACGCGCCAAATTAGAAGAAATTTCCGAGGGCATAATCAAATAATAACATGCCAGACTATATTTAAAATGCGGCATTTTTATTTCCACTATTTCCGCACCCGCCTGCCCCAATCGTTTAATTAGTTTTTTAACCGTTGCCGCCACCTCGGCGTCCAGTCCCTGGCCGAAATATTCCGGCACAATGCCTATCTTTATGTTTTTTAAGTTAAAGTTTCTAAGCGGTTTATACTCATAAGCGATACTGGTAGAGTCCAGCCGATCCTGCCCGGAAATTACCTGAAAAACCATTTCGGCATCCGCTACGGTTTTGGTTAGCGGCCCGATTTGGTCAAGCGACGAAGCCATCGCCATTAAGCCATAACGCGAAACCGTGCCATAAGTCGGTTTTAACCCGACTACGCCGCAAAAAGCCGCTGGCTGCCTAATTGAGCCGCCGGTATCCGACCCCAAGGCAAAGACAGTCATATCCGCCGCCACGGCCGCGGCCGACCCACCCGAGGAGCCGCCTGCTACCCTGGTTAAATCGTGCGGGTTTTTTGTTACGCCAAAAGCCGAATTTTCCGTGGAAGAGCCCATAGCGAATTCGTCCATATTGGCCCGGCCCAAAAAGATAACTCCTTGTCGTTTAAGCTTTTTAATGACCGTCGCGCTATAAGGCGCCCGAAAATTCTTTAAAATTTTTGAGCCAGCACTGGCAATTTGGCCATAAAGCAAAATATTGTCTTTTAAAATAATCGGCAGACCCGCTAAATCGGGCAAAGATTCTCCGACTACCCGCAAATCATCAATTTTTCTGGCTTGTTTTTCGGCACTTCTGGCAAAGATTTCTAAACAAGCGTTCAGTTTTTGATTTTTGGCCAGCGCCACTTCCAAATAGGCCCGAGCCAATTCCAGAGCCGAAATTTGCTTATTTTTTAAAAGCGCCGAGGCCTTTTTGATAGTTAGGTTTTTTAACATATCAAAATGCAAATAATGCTAATGTTCGCTACCCCGCTAATCGCGAATTCGCAATTAGCAATTAGCCTTATTGGCAACTTATTCGCCGATTGACATTTTTTATTCTAAAATCGGCGGGACTTTAATGTAATTTTTTTCCTTAGCCGGTAAATTTTTTAAAAACTGTTTTCTGAATCGCTCGCTGGCCGGGCGCGCTTTATCCGCCCGAAAAACATTAATTGTTTCGGTTGCCTGAGCCATTGGTTCGGTTTCAGTCGTGTCTAGTTCTTGTAATTTCTCCACAAAACCCAAAATCGCCGAAAGTTCTTTTTGAAATTTCTCTATGTCTTTGGCCGAAACGCCCAGCCGCGCCAACCGCGCTATGTGTTTCACTGTCTTTTTATTTATCATTTTAAATTTTTTGTATACCCCGTATAAAAATTTTTATCTTTTTTAGATTGCAAAACATACACATAATAAAACATAATTCTAAAAAATTTAAAATTATTTAACAGGGTAAATCAGTTTTAAAAATTCCGCCTCTGAAATTATTTTTACTCCCAAACGCCCGGCCTGGTCAATTTTACTGCCCGGATTTTTACCCGCCAGCACGTAATTGGTTTGCCCGGAAACAACATTTTGTGGTTCGCCCCCCAGTTCTCTGATTTTTTGCCTAATTTCCGTGCGGGAAAAATTTTTTAGTTCACCGGTCGGCACAATTTTTATTCCCTTTAATTTATCGCTTTTCACTGATTTTTCCGTCTTTATTTTAACCCCGGCCGCCGCCAGGTCTCGCAGTAGCCGCTGATTTTTTTTATCGCCGAACCAATCAACAATACTTTTGGCCATTACTGGGCCGATATCCTGAATTTTTTGTAGTTTATCTTTTTTAAAAAAATTTAAGAATTTTTTAGTGTTTAATTGAAAATTAGAAATTGAAAATTGAAAATTGCGCGCCAGCGCTATAGCGGTTTCTTCCCCCGCGTGCTCAATCCCCAAAGCGTAAATAAAACGCGCCAGACCGATAGTTTTACTTTGCTTTATTGCCGCCACCAGATTTTGCGCCGATTTGTCCGCGAAACGTTCCAGTTCCCGTAAATCGGTCTCTTTTAATCGGAAAATATCGGCCGGGCTTTTAATTAGCCCCTCACCCAACAGTTGCGCAATAATTTTTGGCCCCAGCCCCTCAATATTAAAAGCGCTCTTGGATGCGAAATGCTGGATTTTTCGCTGTAAAACCGCCACACAATTTTTACTTTGGCAAAAGTGAGCTACGGACTTTTGTTGTTTTTTATCCGCCACCGCCCGACGTACAACTGCCCCGCCACAAACCGGACATACTTTAGGCATTAACCAACTTTTTTCCCGGCCCGTCCTTAACTTGGGTAAAACTTGAACAATTTCTGGAATAACATCACCAGCACGGCGCACAATCACCGTGTCGCCGATTTTGACACCCAGGCGCCTAATTTCGGCTTCGTTATGCAGGGTAGCCTTACTGATGGTTGCCCCTCCAACGATCACCGGCTCCAAGCGAGCAACCGGCGTCAATTTACCCGTGCGTCCTATCTGCACGAAAATCCCCAAAATTTCAGTCGTTGCTTCCTGGGCGGGAAATTTAAAGGCCACCATATAGCGCGGCGCCTTACCAACAATACCTAAATGTTCGTGCCAACGCAAGTTATTAATCGAAATAACGATGCCATCAAAATTAAAATCTACTTTCGCGCGTTGGCGCTGCCATTTATGATGGAAGGCAATCGCCTGGTCCAAATCCGCACAATATTTATTACCCATAAAAGAAGGTAATCCCAAAAAGGCCATCAGTTCGTGTTCCTGCTGGTGGGTTTTTTGGCCCAAATCAGTCACTAAATTATAAACCCGAAACCGCAGCGGACGCCCGGCGGCGACTCGCGGGTCAAGCTGACGAATAGAACCGGCGGCGGCGTTGCGTGGGTTGGCAAAGGGCGCCTGTCCCGCTTTTTGGTTTTTTTTATTCAACCGCGCAAAATCGGAGTTGAAAATAATTACTTCGCCCCGGACTTCTATTTCTCCCTGTTTTAGCGCTTTTTTTAAGCGCTGCTCGGCTGACGGCGGCAGACCAATTTTTTTTAGTTCGGCTGGTGTCGGCTGGCGCAAACTAAGCGGAATTGATTCAATAGTTTTAATATTGGCGGTTATGTCTTCGCCGGTTTGCCCGTCACCCCGGGTCGCTCCAGAAGCCAACACACCCTTTCGGTAAACTAAAGAAAGCGCCAAGCCGTCAAATTTCAGTTCGGCGTAATAATCAAATTTAGCGCCGGGCTGCCGCAAAAACCTTTTTTGCCGCGCCTCCCAAGCCCGCAGTTCTTCAACCGAAAAAACATCTTCCAGCGAAAGCATGCGCTGGCGATGCCTGATTTTGGTAAACTCTTTTAGCGGCTGGCCGCCCACCCGCTGGGTGGGCGAATCGGGCGTAATCAAATCCGGATATCGCTGCTCCAGTTTAAAAAGTTCGTGTTTTAAAGAATCTAAAGCGCCGTCCGAAATCTCTTGGCGGTCCAGCACATGGTATAAATAACGATGATGGTTTATTTCTTGCTTTAACTTTTTAATTCTTTGCTTGGCTTGCTGCTTGTCCATAATCAATATGTCGTTTCATAAATCCGACCGGCGTAAACCTTGCTGGTTGACGGATTGCCTTGTTGATAAAATATCTTTACCGTCCCTCCGTTGGTCGTAGAGCTGTCACCGCCGCGCGCGTCAACCGTTGAATTACCCTCAATCACAATTTGTGGCGCTTTTAGCAAAACCCCACCGCCAGCACCCGCCGCCCCGGCACGACCAGGAGCCGATCCGCCATAACGC
>Ga0210057_1009273_pt1 | contig 11426 bp, 15 predicted proteins | sample CryGeyCG2114_010_2_FD_183968 | JGI IMG/M metagenome (GOLD analysis project Ga0210057, IMG submission 183968) | Groundwater microbial communities from aquifer - Crystal Geyser CG10_big_fil_rev_8/21/14_0.10 (SPAdes) (version 2) | ecosystem: Environmental > Aquatic > Deep subsurface > Groundwater ...
CATACGAAGTCATACTGAAAGTTTCCATTCAAGCTTCAAAAGAGTATTTGGAGAAGTAACCAAACGAAGAGCAATGGCTAGATTAAATCAAGTAACTGCTAGAATAATTTTACACAATAGAAGAAGACTATCGTATTTCTCTAAGCTGGATAAATCCAGCTAATATCCACGCAAAGCCGCTTATCCCAAAACACTAATCATCTGAAATAAGATAAACAGAATAACTGCAACACCCATAGTTAAACCATAAACTAGCTTATTCCAAGCGAGAACTTTCTTCCCATCCAATATCCAGAATGGGAGCATATTGAATACTGCTAACAGTATATTAATCATAAATCCATAGCTCATTATCAAATTTACAAATGGACTTATTGGGATGAACATAAAAAGTCCAAATAATAAAGCTAATACAATATTAGACCAAGGTCCAGCTACAGAAATGATTCCATTCTGTTTTTTCGTAGGATTGCCCAATATCATTACCGCTCCTGGAGCTGCAAAAACAATCCCTGAGAAACTTATTATTATTGCTAAGAAGAGCATAAAATAAGAAGCTCTAAACTCTGCTCCCAAACCATACTTCTGTGCAACTATTTTATGGCAAAGTTCGTGAATGAGAAATCCAGAACCAACAGTTATTGCTGAAAGTATGAACGCTAATCCAAAAGCAATTAATGAATTTGAGGAAATGCTTGAGAGGTTATTACTAAATCTAATAATGTTTCCAAATGCGATAGATATTCCAATCCAAGCCCAAAATAAGTGTTTTATTTCTATCTTTGAGAAAGTTATCCCTCTGATTCTTCCAATTCCTTTTGAATTATTATATCTTGGGTTTGGATAGTATCGCATATTTTAGTCACAGAAAAACGTAATATATAAATACTACTGATTAATCATCCCCTATATGCAAAGTGAAAATTTCAAAATAGAAAAATTAAAGATGAGAATTGATGTAAACTCTCAAATATTGCCAAAAAAAGAGTTAATCATAGATTTGAGGAGAACAGATATAACCTCTATTAAGATGGCAGAGAATAATCTGAAAAGAAGAGCTAAGTTATTTGATGAAAAGTTGTTTAAGAACAAGTTAGTTATTTAACAACAAGTTAGTTATTTAACAACTTTCAATCATTTCTTTTTCAAATCTATTCACTCCCAACCCATATCAATAGCATCTTCTTTGTATATGGAAAAACAATAGTTAATGAAATCTTTATATTTTTTTCTTGTTTGTGCTCCTTCCAAAGTTTTGTAATAATCTAATTTTTTGCTTATTTTTATATCTAAAATAGGATATTTATTTTTCAACAAAACAAAATTCATTATCAATCTTCCTACACGACCATTTCCATCCCTGAAAGGATGAATTTTCTCAAATTTAATATGTAGTAAACAAGCTAATTCAAAAGGATGCAGATTTTTATTTTTGTGATACCATTCAATAAATTTTTTCATCTCATCTGAAACATCTATCGGAAAAGGTGGTTTAACATTAGACCCGATAATTCTTACTGGAACTGATCTATATTCTCCTAACTCAATATTAAGGATATTCTTCATGACTATATGATGAATTTTTTTAATGTTATTTTGTGTTATATCTTTCATTTTTTTCATATAATAATATCCTTCTTTGATATTCAATGCCCCATAAACTTCTCTCAAATCTTTTCCAGGAGGAGTTATGTTTTCATTAAGGATAATTCCTGTTTCATTGAGAGATAATGTTGATCCTTCTATTGCATTAGTGTTATATGTAAAACTCGTAATAGTGGCATCTTCAAATTGTATGAAGTCGTGTTCTGTAAGTTTATCAATATAATTATTATAATTTAATTTTAGATTGTCAATGAAATTTAATTGTTCTTTAGAAAGATATTTTGTGGGCACATCTTCTTTTTTATTTAATTTTCTTGAGAATTCTTCAATATCTTTTTTCTTTGGTCTATTTGTACCAAAATACTTACTTTCTTTTCTCCACTTATCTCCTTTCAATCTAATATTCTTAATGAGATAATAATATTTGTTATTTCCTATTTTTCTCTCTTCCAAATAAACCATACTTGTATATTGTGGGCACAAATATATAAATATTCCTATTGTGGGCACAAATGTATAGATATTACATATATAGGTAACTCAATTAGTATATAAACAATACCGATATAATTTAAAAGAACAGATATAACCTCTATTAAGATGGCAGAGAATAATCTGAAAAGAAGAGCTAAGTTATTTGATGAGAAATTGTTTAATTCTAATTTAGTTATTTGAATCTTAATTATTGGCTGTCATATATTGATTTAATAAAACTCATTTTATTTTTCTCAGATTCATTTATCTCAATGTAACTATTTTGATTATCTCCAACAAAAATATCATTAGAATAATCTCCTATATTTCTAGTTTGAACTGTTTTTAAGTCAATGTGAATAAACGCATCATGTGTCTCAAAGAATAAATCCGAACCAATAGGAGAGGAGTTTGGCTGACCAAAACCTTGTGTATTGAAGAGAGAATAAACAATTCTTTCAGCACCAACTCCAAAACTTGAAATTCCTTTATCTTCTTCATTTGGATTCCATTTCCTAATCCAATCTTCTTTAATTGCCTCTTTTGTTTCAAATCCCATTAACATCCTTCTTTTTACAAATTTTAAAAAATGATAAAATTCGTCAAGATACATATGTTCTCCAATGTTTTTTTTATATGTTTCAACAGCATCTGGAGAAAAATCATTAGCCCAAATTACTTCAAACCCTGCATTGATAAAACCAAGATCTAACCCTCCACAACCAGAAAATAAACTTACAACTTTAAACTTCTTCTTTTTTTTAACCATCTAGTAAAATACGTGTGTTTTATATATAAATCTTGCGTGCGCACTTGTCTAGTGTGTCTAGTGGCTCTTATTTTAATATCCGCGTTGTATTATCAAAATTTAGGGTTTAAACGAGTTTTTAGAAACCTTCCATTTGTCCAGTGGCTTTTTACAAAAGAAATGGGATATGTTCTAATTAGTTAGAATTGTTTTTATTCTTTACCTACTTCTTAATCTTTAAACATTCTTTTCTTATACTTCGTAGAATTACCTACTCATTCTAATAATTCATCCATCATCTCAAAACATTCCTCTTAAATCCCTTTTATAACTTTATTTAAACCCAAAAAAGAAAAACAAACTATCATACCAAACCCAATTCTAAATTATCAAACTCATTAACTTCACCATCCATATGAGTTATTCTTACACTATCTCCTTTCTGTGAGAGTTCAAATTCTGCTTTGTTTGTATTATTATCTGTAAATTCAAATGTAAATAATTGGTTATTATTCTCTAACAAGATATAATTTCCCCCAATTCTTGAGATAACTCCATCTACAGTTTCCAAATTAGAATCAGATATCTGTATATCTCCAATATTATTCCTTATCCACTTTCTATACAAATCCAAAGATTGTTCTAAAGTGTCTCCAAGAATAACCTCTCCAGTGGATGCGTGAACAAGAGCTATCTTCTGTAATTGATTATTACTGCTTAATATAGGAACTACCCAAGTTAATTCTCCAAACAAGTTATAGAAAACAGGTTGTGCTCCGTGATATCCTTCAAAGTTAGAAACTTTGCTATTAGCATTACTTATGGCTGCAACTTCATTATAATATCCGGAAACGTTTGAATAAAATGTAAATTTTCCTGTTCTAGTATCAATTGTTGAATATCCAACCATAGATTGGTCTTGTGATGATGGAGATGTATGTCCAGTAAACCAAACTAATGAATTATTTACATTAACTGCGAATACATCAGCTCCTATGAAACCATAAGGTGTAGGGATGTGCATATCTTTCTGTGTGAATAATGTATTAACATATCCGTGTTTATATGCTCCGTACCAATAATTATATTCTTCTGCTAACGTTTCTGAGAAAACAATATCTACCCATTCTGGAACGTTACCTAATTCATAAAATTGAGTATCTCCTGTTTCTAAATTTAATATAATAATTCCGTGTACTTTCTCTCCTTTATTCCAAACGGTTGGTTTGGTAGCACTTACAGTTATCCATGGTTTTCCATTTTCATCTATTTCAAAATTAAATTCTCTAAATAGGTAAAATGGATATTTTTGATATATTCTTCTGTAAGCGTTTGTTTGAAGATAACTTTTCTGCATATATTTTAGTTCTTTATTATCAATCCTTTCTGCACTAACTTCAGGATTCTCTGCATCAACCATAACATATCCTGGGCTTGTTTTAAATTTGAACCATTTGAAAAAATTCTCAAATTCTAATGGAGCAACCCAAAAAAGTTTTCCTTTATACAACTGTATGCTTAACTCTCCAACATTAACTTTATTCCCTAATTCACCCACAACTTTGTCTGCCTTCCATCTTGCAAATTCCATCGGTACTTGTCTTATATGTTGCGTATCAATTGAGCTTATTTTTTCTTGATTTAATGTTACTTCCGGAATTTGATTTAACTCCTGTGCTCTCAAAATAGGATATAATGGAGTTAATAACCACAATGCTAATATGAATATTATTAAGAAAATAGGTAACTTTGCATTGTTTAGAACTTTTTTATCTAATACTAAGATGTTGGTCTTATTTTTTCCTACTAGATTATTGTATAATGTAACTACACAATTGATTCCGAGAGTTATGAATATTGGAGTCAATACATACGGAAATACTAATGGGGGCATTGCAATGTATGCCAATACTAATGCAACAATCACTCCCCATTTTAGATTGTTATACCATCCTTTTAGATACTTTATTGGTTGTTTTAATTGTTCAAAGTTTAAGTTTACAGTTCCAATTAGAGATATTAAAAATGCTATAAGTATTCCATTCACCATATTGTTGTTGTTAGAGCTTTATGTTTTTAAGGGTTTTGATTGAAAATTAGAATTCTATTATTATGAAATAACAAAAGAAGCAGTTAAGCAACACGATGAATATTCCCATTCTTAGCATCTTCTAAACTATCCACTAATTGGGAGATAAGATTATAATCTATCTCATCAAGTTTTTTCAAACGTTCATATTCTTCCATAGGAATAGTTATTGTTTTTGCTCTCATATATATTATATAGAAGATTATGTATTTAAAACTTACAGAGATTTGAAAACCTAAAAATAAAATATCATCCAACAAGAATCTCAAAACCATACATTTCTAACAACTCAACTGCACTCTTAAGATTAACAACCTTGTAATTCTTATGGACTTCTGGAAAAACATAATCAGAACTAATTCTAGGAGGAGTTAATTTTGTTCCCTCTCCTTGAAAAATTTTAATTGCTTCACTAAGAGCAGAAGATTCCCTCCTTCTTCCAGGAGTAAGAGCTAATAAAATATCTACTCTATACCAAACATTTTCTCCATCAGTATAATATCTCTCAGAATATTCTTCTAAATCTAATAGAGATTGTTCAAAAGTTGAAGCTGAATTTGTCATGGCAAAGCATTTTCCTCTCTTACATTATCAGGGATTTGATTCATCAGATACTTTGTAGAACTAACTAAATTATTATCTTTGTAAATTTCAATTTCTAATAACCCTCCTCCATATTTGGTATCATCAAACCAATAATTATAAATTTCATCTCCCTTTGAAACAACAATAGCAACAACAGAAGATCTTCCTCCGATTTGTTTTTTTCTAGATCTATCAACTTGAGCTTCTAAAAAATCTTCTTCATTCAGCCAATCAAGAGGAGTTTTTATGTAGTAATCTGTGTACTCTACACTTTCCCCTCCACTACATTTTTTTTTATTATAATTCTCCTTACAAACATAACCATTTGCTTCTTTGGTATCAGTATCTAAGAAAACATGAGTGAAACTTGATTTCTTACTTGGAGAAAGTTTTATCTTCATTTTATTTCCAAATATAGTAACTTCTGCATTATTTTCATTAATATTATTGTTATTTATTGTATAACTCCATCTATCCAAATCTCTTGCACGTTCAATTATATTAAGAACTTCTTTATCATAAACATCAGGAGCTTCCTCTTCTATATCTTTGTTAAACTGAGTGTCTTCAACTATACCCTGTCCGCCAACCTCTGCGTTTTGTGTATCTATTTTTTTAATAGAACTTTCTCCACATGAAGTTAGGATTAGTAAAGAGACTAATAGAAATATAATAAATAAATTATTTGATAAAATTAAATTTTTGCTGCTAATTTGACATCACCATCCTGTACTGTTTTTCTTCCTGAATGACCTGAGATTTTGACTGCCTGTTCTCCGATAGTCCTCCCGACTTCTTCTAATACCCCCACCAATGCTTTTGCTGCATCTTCACTTACTCTCTCCGCGCCTGCTAATTTCAACATCTTAGTTGCTGTTGCTTTTAGAATAATATTCTTTTCCATCTTTATCTCTTAATTTCTCTTAACCAAAGTAAACCAATTCTGATTAATAACTTGTTGAATCTATCGGAGACTATATAAATTTTTTTATATAAATCGTAATCTATCATCCCCATACTTCTCATAGGTGTTAATATTCTATCATAGAATTGCCTTTTATTATATGATAAAGTTGGATTAGATTTTCTGAAAGGGCTTGGAGGAGCTGTATTATCAACTAATGTTCCTTCGTGTAATTTTGTTGCAAAAAGAGACATTTCTGTTTTTCCTATAGAACCTCCATTTTCCTGCATTCTTCTGATTAATAGTTTTGCTACAATTATCTGCCTATCTGTTGGAAATACTACCTTGAAAATATCATCTGGAAGGTTGTCTTTATCAAACAAAATAGTTACCATATTGTATACTTATGGGTGAATGTATATAAAAGTTACTTTTAATGGGAGCTAGTATAGTTATGTGGTATTTTATTTCTATATAGATATTAATTAATCTAATTGATTAAGAGAAAACCCACTCGCTAATTTACTACTACCTTAACTCTCTCTTTAGAATTTTATGTGCGTTATTGATTTCCTTAAATTTCTCAGTATTACCATTATCCGAATCTGGATGATATTCTTTGGCAAGTTCCTTATACGCTTTGTCAATTACTCTTACATCATTAACATCATGTTCAAGATTAAGAATCGCTCTTGCTTCTTTACGTTTTTTCACAACATCTATTTCCTCAGAGAAATCATTAACAAACTCTTCAACAGTAATTTTGTTCTCAAGCAATGCATTTATTTCAATATCAATAACTTTAGATACAATATATAAATTCTCAACATATTTATTCATAGAGTTATGACTAAAATGGAGATGTTTATGATCAAAATACCATGATACAGAAGCAGGTACTTTTCTTATTGCAAAAGGTTCTAGTTTAATATCAATATCATCCACACTAATCCCAAGATTTCTAAGACTTTGGATAATATTATTCTTGAATAGTGTTGCTCTTCTATTGAATGCATCTCTAACTATAAATGCTTCAAATTCATGTCCTTTAACTTTTATTGTAACCATATTTCTCATTCAAAAAATTCATTAAGAATTTTTCATATTTATGAGAGAAATACTATTTATAAGAGTAACCATAAAATGATGAAGTGTTTTGGGAATAAGTATAATTAAAGGATAGTCAACATAAATTATCTCACCGGTTTGTAATTCTCATATCATAAACTAAAAAATTAGAGAGATTATAAGTTGATTTTATGGAGTGAACGATATATTTAAAAAGCCGAAGTAGAAACTAGAACTATGGCAAAAGTAAGAAAGGGAGTATCATATAGAGGTTTAGAAAGACCGTATACAAGAGTTTCCAAGTATAGAAAGCTAAACTATACTAGAGCTAATCCTAGAAGTAAGATTATACAATATAATATGGGTAAGGCAAATAAAGATATGCCATATTCTGTATCATTATTCTCTGATAATGGTGTTCAAATAAGAGACATATCAATGGAATCTGCAAGACAGACATGCAACAGAAGATTAGAAAAGAAATTAGGTAAAGAAGGATATAATCTTATAATAAAAACATTCCCACATCATATTCTAAGAGAAAATCCATTAGCTTCAGGGGCGGGAGCAGATAGAATGAGTACTGGGATGAAGAAATCTTTTGGGAAATCTATAGGAAGAGCGATAAGAGCAAAACCTGGTTTAGAGCTGATGAAAGTTTTTATAGAAGAAAAACATATCCCTATAGCAAAAGAAGCTTTGAAATTAGCATCCCACAAATTACCAACTTCTTGCAAAATCAAAGTTAATTAGAATCCTATTTCTTCCAACACTTTAGCATATAATTCCGCACTAATATAATATGAATTAGAAATTAATTTTTTTAATAATTCTCTAGCTTCTTCTTTCGTTATAATCTTGTTTTTAAAATTAATAAAAATTATTCCTAGCGTTCCTATAACATCTATAGATAAATATTCTGCAACTCTTCTTGCTTTTTTATCATCAGAAAGAAACACAGGTATTTTTTTATTTATACAAACAGAGATGGCACTTTCTTCTCCTAGATCTAGTCCTAAATTCATCTTTTTATAATCTTTAACTATATTAATTTTCTCACTAAACAATTTTTCTAAATTCTCTTTTTCAATAGGATTAATTTCTTTCATTGACAATACTTCTTTCTTCACCTCCTCAGTAGAATATATTTCCATTACTTCTAAAAGATCCAATCTATTAATCTTAGATATAAAAATTAGAACTGTTGAGTTTGCTACTACTTTCATTTAAAATATTTATTTATTGTTTTAATATCTTTTTCAAATTCTTCAATGTCATAATTTATGTGTACCCCTTTTTCTTTTAATACATCAAAAAGTCTCCACATACTAATCCCCGCATATTTAGAAGTTTGTCCTGCAGAAAATTCACCACTTTTGTACTTAGTTATAGCTTGATTAAGTCTCCATTCATATATAGATTGAATTAAAAGCCTTCTTAGAACTGTGGATTTATCTAAATGCTCAACTTTAGAAATTTGAGCCAAATTTTTATTTATTTCTTTACTTAATCTGGCAGTTATTACATCGTTCATAATACATTGTAGTATATTGTATTATATAAATCTTTCTGCAAATAGAAAAAGACAGAAATAAGCAATAAAAATAGTTGTCTTTTTCTAATTAGTTAAAGGATATGAGAATATAATTTAATTATGTCTTCAACCAAAATCCAAATATTTTTATAGAATATTTTGAGATTAATTATCCCTAACCAACTCTAGCACCATCTGGAGCTTTTTCTGTCTTAACTAATTCATCACCAGCTTTTAGAATGTGATCTTTGTAGCAAATCATCTCATCTTTTAAATGAAGTTCTATTTTTGCAAAATCACCTATGGTTACTTCTTTATTGGATTTAGATTCAACTCCACTCAATGTTATTCTAGAACCAATTTCTGCATCAGAAACAAACAAAACTCCTAACTTATCTTTCTTAGAAGCTGCCAATAACATTCCAGATGAAATAACTCCACGAAGATCTGCCTTCTTTAAATTATTCAATAAAATAATTTTCTTTCCAACCAACTCTTCCGGAACATAATGTTTAACTAATCCAGAAACTATTTGTCTTTCTTCAGAACCATTATCAACTTTTAACACATACAAATTGTCTGCTCTTGGATGTTTTACAGCTTCTATAACTTTAGCAACCTTCAAATCAAGTTTAGAAAAAGAGGTGAATACTCTTCTGTCATTTATCTGTTCTTGGATTTCATTGACATTTATCTTATGAAATAAATGTTCTGGTTTCCCAACTTTGCCTTTTATATTAATATCAATATCCAAACGTAAATCTTTTTCATCTATCCCAAACAATTTTCTTATTTTCTCTGCACTCTCTGGGATATAAGGATCTAATAATATAGATAACACTTTACATATCACAGAACATGTATAAAGACAATCTTTATTTTTTTCATTCTTCCATGGTTCTTTTCTTTGCAAATATTCATTACCTATGGAAGATAGTTGTAATATTAAATCAAGAGGATCTTTTATCTTAACATTTTTAAAAGCATCCTCATATTTAGATAATATTTCTTTAATTTGTTTTTCTATATCTTTGTCTAGTTTAGAATCAGGAATATTTCCATCACAATATTTATTCAACAAATTGATTACTCTATTAACAAAATTAGCCAAATTTGCAACTAACTCATTATTAATCTTAACTTCAAAATCTTTCCATGAAAAATCAGTATCTTTATTCTCTGGGGAAATTCTATATAGATAATATCTCCAATAATCTGGAGGAAGAATATCTATGATATCATCTAAGTAAACTCCTATCCCTCTAGTTTTAGAGAATTGTTTACCCTCAAAGTTTAAGTATTCATTATTTACAATTTGTGATGGAAGTTCATATCCTCCATGTCCTATTAATAACCCCGGTAATAATATTGTATGGAATGTGATATTGTCTTTGCCTAAACAAAAATAACTATAGGCTTTTTTATTTTTCCAATACTCATCAATCCTTCCAATCATCCATACAGTAGAAAGATATCCTAGCACAGCTTCCGCCCAGCAATAGATTACTTTATCATTCATTTCAGGAAAAGGTGCAGGGATACCCCATTCTAAATCTCTAGTTACTGGTCTCTTTTGCAAACCTTCTTCAAACCATCTTTGTGTGAAATGTTTGACTCGTGGTTGCCAATGATTTTGTTTATCTACATATTTCTTCAACTCATTAGTAAATTTAGGGAGATTAAAATAAGCAGTTTTTGTTTTCTTAATCATAGGTTTAGTTTCGCAATGGAAACATCTAGGATTATGTAATTTAATAGCATCCAATACTCTCCCACAATTATCACATTGATCTCCTTGGATATCTTTTTCTCCACAATGAGGACAATCTCCTTTCACAAATTTATCAGGAAGAAACATCTCGCATTTTATACAGTAAGGAAGTTCTTCATCTTTGATTTCTATATGTCCATTATCGTAAATTTTATTATAGAACTCTTGAACGAATTCCTTATGTTTAGAAGAAGAGGTTCTTGAATAGTTAGTAAATGAAAATCTGAATTTTTTATTAATCTCAAGCATAAATTCGTGTGTGGAATCTACTAATTGTTTTGGAGTAACTCCTAACTTTCTCGCTTCTAATTCCATCCTCGCACCATGTTCATCACTTCCAGAGACAAACTCAACATCATCTCCTTTCAATCTATGATATCTTGCAAGAGCATCGGCTGAAAGAAAAGGGATAATATTTCCAAAATGAGGGATTGCTTGAGTATAAGGCCATGCACAAGTTACTAGGATTTTTGCCATAATATAAACAAGAGATAAAGTAGATATAAAGGTTACGGTGGTGACAGTAGATGAACATTTTGATTTTTTAGAGTATAACCGTTTTTAGATATGATTTTTAAGTTTTAAAGTATTTTTGAGGGATTTCTAAATCCCAAGAAAATGCTTTAGCTCCTCTTTTTTCTATAAAAG
>Ga0210057_1009274_pt1 | contig 11424 bp, 9 predicted proteins | sample CryGeyCG2114_010_2_FD_183968 | JGI IMG/M metagenome (GOLD analysis project Ga0210057, IMG submission 183968) | Groundwater microbial communities from aquifer - Crystal Geyser CG10_big_fil_rev_8/21/14_0.10 (SPAdes) (version 2) | ecosystem: Environmental > Aquatic > Deep subsurface > Groundwater ...
CAGTGGGGATTGAGGTCTGCAACTCGACCTCATGAACACGGAATTGGTAGTAATCGCGGATCAGTCATGCCGCGGTGAATACGTTCTTGCCTCTTGCACACACCGCCCGTCAAGCCAACAAAGTCGAAAAAATTTGAAGCCAGCTTAGCTGGCGAGGATTCTTCCGGCGATGGGGGTTAAGTCGTAACAAGGTATCCGTTCTGGAAGGAGCGGATGGATCACCTCCTTTCTAATTTTTTTCTTTAGAAAAAAATTAGTCCACCAATAATCGCTCCATGAGCCGCATCCCGCTCAGCGGGATAAGACGAATGACAAGATATTGTGGACTTTAAATCTTTATCCTAACCCGTTTTTTGGATTAAAACCCTTTTTTACCCTACAATTGAAGAAATTAACGTAAATAAGAAGGCAAAAATAATCACGATTGAAGATATCACTGCAAAATAGTTATACCACTTTTTATTTACGTACATTCCCATCAATTCTTTGTCATTGGTAATTTTTAAGAGAAAATAAAGAATAAGCGGTAATAGTACGCCGTTTAATGATTGGGTATAGAAGACGATTTTAAACAATGAAATTGCAGGATTCATTACAATGAAAGCCGCCACGATCAACTGGAAAAGGAAAATGCCATAAAATACTTTTCCTTTTTCAAAGGGAGCATCCAAGCTTCCCTCGACTCCGAAAAATTCGGCAAACGCATATGCGGTTGTCAAAGACACGATGACAATCCCCATGAATCCTGCGTTCAAGATACCCAAACCGAAAAGTACGCTTGCAAGCTGTCCCGCGAACGGTTTGATTGCTAATGCGGCTTGTTCCCCTGTGATAAGAGGGATTCCATTGACGAACAATGTTGCGGCCGTCGCAACGATCATAAAAAAAGAAAAGAAATTCGTTAAAAAAGCTCCGAAAAAAGTCTCAAATTGTTCGTATTTTAACTTATCCGGAGATAATTTTTTATCCAGGACAAAACTGTGTACAAAAAACTGGCCCCAAGGGGTGATGGTAGTTCCTACAACGGCTATTGAGGCAAATACGAATTCCCTGGAGAATTGAATCCCTGTCGGAAATACAACACTTGTAAAGGCCCTGCTCCAATCCGGTTGCGCTTTAACCGCGGAGATTACGTATGCAAAATAAAAGATAGACGAGATGAGAAAAATATTTTGGTTTGTTTTATAACTACCTTTCGTGATGAATAAAAATGACAGGATTACTATTCCGACGATTAATACTGTCGGCGGAAAACCGAACATGGATGCCGTTATTTTTATTGCGGCAAAATTAGCAATAACCGTACCCATGTTTGCGATCAGAAGCCCGAAAAAAACAAATACAGACAGTTTTACCCCATACCTTTCCCTGATGAGATCTCCCAATCCTTTTCCCGTAATCATGGCAATCCTTACACCCATCTCCTGAGTAATCGCAAGAAGGATCGTGACAAGAAGAAGGACAAACAGGATAGAATATCCAAATTTGGCTCCGGCCAAAGAGTACGTCGCAACTCCTGCAGCATCGTTGTCGGCCATGGCAGTGACTGTCGCCGGACCGAAAACCGCCAGGAATATCAATAGCTTTCTTTTGAGTTTTCCAAAGGCTATCTTATCCATAAGGAAATTAAGCTTATATAATCGCTTTTTCAAAAATAAACTCCATAATATCGTCTATGGATACCAATCCGATCATGTGGCGTTCTTTGTCAATGACCGGCAACGCAACAATTTTATATTTGAGCATTTTTTTTAGTACGATCTCTTTTGATGTAGTGAGGTGAACGACTATCACATTTTGAACCATGAATTTGTAAACAGGAATGTCGCTGTTTTGCACCAAAAGCTCGTGAAGGTTGAAAACTCCCATAATTTGATTCTCTTTATTAACTACGTAGATATGGTAAAGACTGGCGAAATCCGCCGCTTCATCTTTAATTTTATGGATTACTTCTTGGGAAGTATTTTCAGGATACACGGTAACATATTCTGTCGTGAGGATATCGCCAATCGGAGTCTGTGGGAGAGAAAGAAGGTATTTGAGTACTTTCTTTTGATCGTGATCCATTAAACTTAGAATTTCATCTCTCTTTTTTTTGTGAAAAGTGAGAAGAATGTCAACGGCTTCATCCGGATCAATATACGAAAGTACTTTCGCCGCCTTTTCCGAGGAAAAATGTTTAAAAAGTGACGTCTGATAGTTTATGTTCAAATTCCCAATGACTTCTGCTGCAAATTTCTCATCCAATATGCGAAGGATTTTCCTGACATTGACTATGTTGGTTTTTTCCAAATAATCAGCAAGGTCTTCCGCTCGCATTTTTTGGAGTTTTTCTTCCTCTTTTCTGAGCTGCACTTTGCCCCGCGCCAGCTCAAGAGGCTGTATATCTGCCCAAGATAGAAATCTTGGGGTAAGCTTAACTCCGAACGAATTTGCGGATTTTATTAGAAAACGCTCCATTCCAAATTGCCTAAAAACTCCAAGTAATCCAATATCAACTCCGGCGACATATAATTCTCCCTTGTCTTGTATAGCGACATCATTCACGCGCACGACTTTATGACCCACAAGATCGATAATCTGCTTGTCAAGAATATTTCTCAATATATACAGTTCGTTCTCTTGAAGTTCTGAGGTGTTGAAATCCTTCTGTATTACCAATGTGGTGTTAATTTTCTTGAGATATTCCTGCGGGATTACTAAATCGCCCTGTGTTTTACTCAAGATGACCAATTTGGTGATTTTAGGCTTTTCTGAGACTAAAAAAATGAGGTCATCCAACTTTCCGACATATACATTATCCTCGGTGAAGACGCTTTTTCCTCTGAGTTCAGAGAAATAAATCATGGTATATTATACTACCGCGGAAGAGAAATAGTCAAAACAAATTTATGCTATAATGGGCACATAAGTGCGCCACAGTTCTCTGACCCGCCCGCCATGACTTTGATATTTTGCGCTCTTAGTTTAACGGTAAAACAGTTCTCTGATAAAGAACAGAGCGATGGTTCGACTCCATCAGAGCGCACAAGTAGTCATGGCAAAGTCGGGCGCGGTAAAGAACAGAGCGATAGTTCGATTCTATCCACACCCACTTTTCTTTTTTTGGCCGCTTAGCCCCGCCTGCCGGCGGGCAGGTCAGTTGGCTATGGGATAAAGGAGTGTTCGGTCGCGTAGCTCAGTTGGTAGAGCGCTCGGCTTACATCCGAAAGGTCACAGGTTCGAGTCCTGTCGCGACCACGAGGGATTCAATTTATCCTCCAAAGCGCAAGTAAGGAGAAGTCCCTCAGCGGCCACTATTACTAATAAGTTAAAAATTCAAAATGCAAAGTTCATCCTTCGACAAGCTCAGGATGATACTGAACAAAGCCGAAGTATCAAAGTTGCAGTTCAAAGTAAGAAGCTAAATAAAATTTTGAATTTTAAACTGAAACTTTTAATTTTGCACTTTAAACTTTGAACTTGCTCTCAATGTCTCCATCTTCGTAATGGAAGAATGATTCCTCAAACAAGATCGGACTCCAATTAGTATGGGATTTTCTGCGCCTGCTAAAGTAATCATTTCCGGTGAACATGCGGTAGTCTACGGAAGACCTGCGCTTGTTTCTGCGATTCATTTACGGCTTACTTGTTCTCTGGATGCGTCTCGGGGAACAACAAATACTAAAAATGTTCTTTTTGTTGCTGAAAAAGTAAAAGAGTATCTGACGAGAAAGAAAATCACATTTCGCAATATTCCATTCCGCTGCAAGATTAGTTCAGATATTCCTATAGGAAGGGGACTGGGATCATCGGCAGCGTTTTCAGTTGCAACAACCGCTGCCTTCCTTTTCCTGTATACGGGGAGAGAGTTTGACAAAGAAACAATTAGTGATATTGCACACGAAGTTGAAAAACGGTTCCATCAGAATGCTTCAGGAGTCGATACATGCGCTTCTTGCTTCGGCGGGCTGATCTATTACCGAAAAGAGTTCAAGTTTTTAAAAAAAATCTCCCCACTACCTTTTAAAGTTCCAAAAATAATCGAAGATAGACTTTACCTTATCGATAGCGGGAAACCGGCAGAAAACACTGCAGAGATGGTTAGACTAGTTGAAGAACAATATGCCATTAAGCCGGCAAGAATGGAGAGAATTTTGAATATGATAGAGAAGAGTACAAAGAAGGTTACGATCGCGATCGCAGAGGGGAACCAATTCTGTTTCAAGAAAGCTCTCCAAGAAAATCAAAGAGCACTAGAGAAACTTAAGGTTGTTTCCGGAGAAGCAAAAAGGTTACTACTTAGGCTCAAACGATTTGGAGTTGGAAAAATAACGGGCGCCGGAGGGAAAAAACAGGGGTCTGGTTTTATTCTTTTTTACACAGACGATAATGACAAGTTTGAAAACTATTGTCAAAAGAAAAAGGTTTCTTATTTCAAATTTGTTTCGTATAATCAAGGCGTAGTAAGAGGACAGTCGTCATGAGAAAAACCACTCTAAGCTTTCTCATTAAGAAAAATCAAATCTTGCTCGCCATGAAGAAGAGAGGTTTTGGAAAAGGGAAATGGAATGGAGTAGGCGGGAAAGTGCAGCGGGGAGAAAAAATAGAAGATGCTACTATCCGTGAGACAATAGAAGAAATCGGCGTCACTCCGCACAATTTAAAACAAGTGGCCACGTTGGATTTTTACTATGCGGATAAATTTGAAGGAAAAACTTTTGATCAACGAGTGCATGTTTTTTTAGTAAGCGAATGGAGTGGAGAGCTAATTGAAACAAAGGAAATGCTACCGCGCTGGTTTAAGAAAAACAATCTTCCCTTTCACCTGATGTGGAAAGACGATATATACTGGCTTCCGGCCATATTGTCTGGCAAACTGCTTAACGGTAAATTTATTTTTAACAAGAAGGAAGAAGTGGTAGAATATCATCTTGAAATCGGTTCTTATAAAACGATATGAAATCAATAACGATCTTCGACAAGATCTATGGAACTTATAAGATCACCTCTCCTGTAATTATTAAGCTGCTTAAATCCTCTCCCGTTCAAAGACTAAAAAAAATCGCTCAATTTGGAGTACCGGATCAGCTTTATCATCTGAAAGGTTATTCCCGGTATGATCATAGCGTTGGAGTTTTCCTATTGCTGAGGAAATTGGAGGCGTCCGAACTTGAACAAATCGCTGGACTCCTTCATGATGTTTCCCATACTGCCTTTTCGCATGTTATTGATTACGTATATAACATGAGCGAACTGGAAGAATACCAAGACAATCAACACAAGTCCTTCATCCTTAACTCTGAAATTAAGGCGATTCTTATGAAATACGACATCGACCCAAACCTTATAACCAATTACTATTTGTTTGGACTACTCGAGCAACGAATTCCTGATTTGTGCGCAGACCGTATAGATTACGCTTTGAGAGAGTTTCCTATAAAAACCGCTCGTCTATGTTTGAGCGGAATAACGGTAACCAAGGATCGGATCGTGTTTAATGATAGGGAATTAGCCATACTCTTTGCCAAGAATTTTTTGGATCGGCAAAAAAAACATTGGGGTGGATTTGAAGCGGTCGTGAGGTATAGAATCTTTGCACAAGCCTTAAAAGAAGCTCTGGATAAAAACATCATACGCAGTGAGGATCTTTGGAAATATGATGATTTTGTTGTGAAGAAACTAAAAAAATCCTCCAATAAAAAAATCCATTCGATCCTAACCCTGTTAAAGAACAAGTCGCTAGACCATCTTCCGAAAGGAAGAAAAGCACTGCATAAAAAATTTCGTTACGTGGATCCCCAAGTCGTTACCGCTTCGGGACTTAAACGACTGAGCTTCATAGATAAATCCTTCCGCGACTTGTTGCAAAAGGAAAAGAAACAAAATAAAAAGGGGGTGCAGGAGCGAATAATTACGATATAATAAAAAAAGGGTCATATCCATACTTTTATGATTAACGGATGGCAAATACTTCTTACGATAAGTATCGCTACGTACGCTATTTCCGTACTTTTGCAAAAAACATTGCTCAAAGAACCTGATAGTGATCCTATTGCATTCTGTATCGTATTCCAGATTCTGACCGGTTTAACGCTCGGAGGTTACGTCTTCATCCGTGGCGTGACCATCCCAAATCTCATACCGTTCATACCCAATATTGTTCTTCCTATTCTTTTGTATGGAGTGGGAAACGCGTTGATTTTTCAGGCACTGAAGCGGATTGATGCCTCTGAATTCACTATTATTTTTTCATCTAGGGTTTTTTTCACCATCGCTTCCGCCATCCTGTTTTTGAAAGAACCGTTTTCCTCCGTTCAATTCATAGGGACGATGTTCATAATTTTGAGTATTGTTCTTATTTCTTGGGAAAAAAAGTCTTTTTCTTTCCATTCAGGGTATGTCTTAGCGATTTTTGCCGCGATCTGCTATGGAATGGAATTTGTGAATGATGCGTATGTGATTACAAAAATAAATGTTTCCTTCTATTTCGCTTTGGTTCTTTTCGCCCAAGGACTATTCATAGGGGCTGTTTACCGCCGGCCGCTTATGAAGATAAAAACAGTATTTCGGGTCAAAACTCTTGCCCGATTGATAGTATTCATTCTTTTGTACGCAATACAAGCCGTAACCATATTTGAAGCATACAAAGTCGGGAAAAATGCCGCACAGATCGCTTCAATAAATCAAACAACTACCATTATGACCGTAATACTGGCCGTAGTTTTTTTAAAGGAAAGGAAAAATTTGTTAAGGAAAATCGTCGGAGTATGTATCAGTTCTATTGGAGTTCTTCTCGTCATATAAAAGTAGATTCAAATATGCTATAAATACCTAGTATGAAAATACAGATAAAGCGAATTGACAAAATTCTCCCTCTTCCCCAGTATCAAACAAAGGGATCTGTCGCCTTCGACCTTGTAGCGCGCGAATCAAAAATCATCCTCCCATTCCAACCGACGATCATTCCTTTAAATGTAATCATCAAGATTCCCAAAGGATACTTTTTGCTTTTGGCGTGCCGGTCGTCTCTTCCCATCAAAAAAACACTTATGGTCTCCAACGGTATTGGGATCATTGACCAAGATTACCACGGGGACAAGGATGAAATCGGTCTCCAGGTAGTGAATTTTTCAAAAGAACCGGTCACGGTGGAAAAGGGAGAACGTATTGCGCAAGCAATATGCGTTAAAATTGCCAAGATTACCTCTTTCATAGAAAAACGAGCTCTCTCAAAAGCTTCTCGAGGAGGATGGGGTAGCACGGACAAATCTTCATGATCTCCCGTTGTTCGTAAGTGGAAGAAGTTTTTTACCTATTGCGTCGCGGATAGTATTCTGTAGCAATCGTTTTAAAATATTTGGGAAGGATATGTTAAATAAATCCAAAATATTCGCTAGCGCACAATCCATTTCTTTCGGACCAAAGGCAGGATTACTATTACAATCAAGGAAAAAATACCGGCCCGAATTATCCAAACGAATATCAAATTTGCCATAATCTGACATCCGGGTGATATCAAAAGCTTTCTTTACGTATTCCACCAGAAGTTTATCTCGGTATTTCACGTAGGTAAAAGATTCATCGCTATCCTTAAGCCATTGATTCTCAAAAGAAGCGAACACATATTTTTCATTGTTTTTTTTGAATACTCTCTCAGCCAGATAAACTTTTTTATTCAGTCCTTCCAGAAGTATCGCGGTAATCTCCCTGCCCGCAATGAATTCCTCCACTAGTACAGGCTGCTCATAGGTTTTAATAAGAAATTTTAAGCGTGCACGTAGGTGTTTCTCATTTTCCGATATGGAATCCTTTGTTATCTCCACTGAGCCATGAATCTCATTCAGTTTTGAAATTAAGGGAAAACGAAGCGTAGGATTGAATAGATCGAATGGTCTATTGAATAGTTGATATTGGGGAACCGGTACCCCATTCTGTTCTAGGAGCTTTTTGACAAGGAATTTATTATAGCTTAATGATTCTCCCAAAATACCAGCTCCCGTATAAGGAATTTCTAAAAGTTCAAGTACTGCGGGAATGGATGACGCAAGATATTCATTCCCCTTAACAGAACCCGCTAAATTTAGCACGGCGTTTGGTTTATCCCGCCTAAGTTTCTGCGTAAGCGTTGCATTTCCAGGATACAATAGGGTCTTTATCCGCAGCTTTTTTAGGTACAGCGAAATCACCTGGGCATCGTGCAATGCATCCTTTTCCGTTATATACTGGACTTCGGTTGGAAAATATTCTCGTTTTACGTCACTATAAATGATTCCGACGGTTTTGGGAAGCGAGCGATTCAACGATCCGTTAGAAGATTTTCTTTTTCGTCTTTTGTTCATGCTTAAGAATAAAGTAGTATTATTATTGCGTATCCTATCGAAATGTCAAGAGCAATCCCCAAAACCTGTTATGCCCCTTAACTTTCAAATTGCAGGGGTGTAATACCTAACGGAGCTTCGATCATAAAACAAAGTCAGCTTATTAAATCGGATACTTATCTCAATTTGAAAGCTTCGGTAGGCATACGTCAAAAGTTGCAAAGTCGAAGCGGAGTGGTATATAATTTTTTTATGGATGAAAATTTCTTTTCATTTAGCAAAAAAACCCTCCGATCTTTCTTTGAATTTCTAGCGAACATACTCATCTTTATCCCATACTATTTTTCAGTGAACACGTTGGTTAAAACCCTCTTCCATCCTTGGAAAAATCTCATATCCAGAAAAGCCACTGTTGGATTTTCTTTGAGCGAGTGGTTCGGCAGACTTGGATTTGATCTGATCTCAATCTTTATCGGGTTTTCTATGCGTCTTTGTGTTCTTGGAATCTATCTGGTATTCCAAATTCTTTTTTTGTTCCTTTTTCCATTTTTTATCCTTATGGAACTCGCCCTTCTTCCTGTTTTCTACGTATTCTCTTTTTTTAAAAAAACGACAACGGACGAAAAAAACATCCAATTGGAGCGTTTTCTGTCAACTCACTTAATGGTACCGGAAAACAGAGAGCGTGTCGTAAATTGGTTTGAAGAATTGTATCAAAACACAATCAATGAATCTCGGTGGTGGACAACGCACAATCTTTTCTCAATTCCCCCTGTCGCGCGGGATTGGGCTCTCGGCTACACTCCTACCCTTGATCCATATGTATTTGATTTAACCTCAACGGATTACCAAAAAAAATTGAGGAATGTTGTAAATCGTGAAAAAGAAATAAACGAAATAGAACGAACCCTATCAAAATCCGAAGAAGCAAATGTCCTCATTGTTGGGGAAGAAGGAGTCGGAAAACACACGATTGTTGACGCTTTAGCAAAGCGGATCTATGAAGGAAAAACCAATCAATTATTGATGTATAAACGGGTTCTTAAGCTCAATATGGAAAAAATTCTTACCCAATACACGGATCAAAAACAACGAGAGGAGTTTTTTGGAGAGCTTTTGAAGGAAGCGGCGGACGCGAAAAACGTCATCCTGTTGATTGACGATATGGAAAAATATATCTTCGTCGGGGAAGGAAGAGTTGATTTGAGTATCCCTCTGCAAACATACGCAAAATCATCCTTCCTCCAGATTCTCGGCATTACCGACTCTTTCTCGTACCAGAAGTTTGTCTTCCCGAACGAAGCAGTAAATCGGCTATTTCAAAAAATCGACGTGTACGAAGTCCCACCAGAGGAAGCAGAACACATTATGCTTCTGAAAACTCCTCTATTTGAGAAAAGATACAACGTCACTATTCCCTATGAAACCGTAAAAAACACGATAGACAAAAGCAATTATTACATCACCTATATTCCATTCCCGGAAAAGGCGGTCGACCTTTTGGATAGTGCGTGCGTATATACAAAACAGAGTTCAAACAGAACGCAGGTTCTCCCCGAAGCTGTCGACAAAATTTTAACCGAACAGACCCATATCCCAACCACCATAACCGCACAAACGAAAGAAAGGCTCTTGAATCTCCAGCATGAGCTACAAACAACCATCATTGACCAGGAAGAAGCGGTGGAAAAACTCTCCTCGTCATTGAAACGTGCGTTCCTCCTCATCGGAAAACGCAAAAAACCCTTGGCTACCTTTTTGTTTCTGGGTCCAACAGGCGTTGGGAAAACCGAAACCGCCAAATCCATCGCACGGATTTTCTTTGGGTCTGAAACCTACCTTATCCGTTTCGACATGTCCCTGTACCAATCCAAGAATGATATCCCTAACCTGATTGGGTCATCGGAAACAAACACGCCTGGTCTCCTTACGAAGGCGATTCGTGAAAAACCCTACGGAGTACTCCTCCTCGACGAGATCGAAAAAGCGAACGAGGACCTTCTCAATATCTTCCTTACTCTGTTGGATGAGGGATATATCACGGATGGATCTGGAAAGCGCGTTGATTGTAAAAACCTTGTAATTATCGCTACTTCCAACGCCGGCTCTTCCCTCTTCTGTTCAGTGCCAGAAAACGGTCCATCCCCGGACTACAACTCTATAACGAATTACTTGATTGAGCAGAAAATCTTTGCTCCCGAATTCCTCAACCGGTTTGATGGGATCATCGTCTACAAAATGCTTTCTAAAGAATCCATATTCAAGATAGCAAAACAAATGGTTGGGAAAATCCAGGAGGATATAAAAAAACTTTACAATGTGACAGTTGTGGTATCAGATGCCTATGTGAGAAAACTTGTCGATGCCAAATATGACGAGAAATTCGGAGCGCGGGATATGGAGCGAGTCATCTCAGAAGGAATTGAAAATACCGTATCACAGCAGATTTTGGAGAATACAGCAAAGTCGGGGGATACGATCAACTTGACCTAATGGTCTTTTCTGGTACTATATTGAAATGAACATCTATTTTACCGCCTCAACATCGGGAGGAGAAGAATTCCAACGCCACTATGGAAAGATTCTCGCACAGATAAAGCGGAGTAGGGAAATGCTTGTTTCCGGTAAGCAGACCGTGGATAAGGACCTTCTCAAGCAAGATTCCCAACTTACCCCGAAAGAAATTTTTATTCGCCAAAAAAAACTCATCGACGTAGCCGATTGTGTTGTAGCGGAGGTGACCAAACCCTCTCTGGGGGTGGGAGGCGAAATCGTATACGCGCTTACCCAGAATAAACCAGTACTTGCTCTTGTGTTGGAGAACTACGAGGATCAGATTTCTCCTATGGTTGAGGGTAATCCATCGGAAAATCTGTTTCTTGAGTACTACAACGAAGGTAAGCTGCCCTACGTTATCAAGGATTTTTTTCGCTACATAAAGAAGCTTAAAAGAAAAAGGGGGATATTCATTGTTATTGATGGAAGCGATGGGTCGGGTAAAACTACTCAAGCTAACTTACTCATCTCTCACTTAAAGAAGAAAAAAATCTCGGTCAAATACGTCGATTTCCCCCAATACTACTCATCTTTTCATGGCAAAACCGTCGCTAAATTTCTGCGGGGA
>Ga0210057_1009275_pt1 | contig 11424 bp, 10 predicted proteins | sample CryGeyCG2114_010_2_FD_183968 | JGI IMG/M metagenome (GOLD analysis project Ga0210057, IMG submission 183968) | Groundwater microbial communities from aquifer - Crystal Geyser CG10_big_fil_rev_8/21/14_0.10 (SPAdes) (version 2) | ecosystem: Environmental > Aquatic > Deep subsurface > Groundwater ...
TTTATGCCCCTAATGATAAAACAATTATCGTTGAACTTGAAAACCCGGCCCCTTACTTTTTACAACTACTTGCTGATCCTGTTTATTCCCCTCTTTTTAATTCAGAATCTTATAAAGAACCTACTATTTTTAATGGCCCTTTCATTGTGAAAAATTATGAACCTGAAAAAGCATTGTCTCTCATGCCTAATAATCTCTATTGGGACTTTAATGTAGTCAAACTAAATGAAATTCAAATCAGCTTTATAAAAGACGAAAAAACAGTTTTTTCATTATATGAAGCAGGTAATTTCGATTGGATTGGAGGTCCATTTAGCATTATCCCTAATGAAGTGATCGAGAAAGTTTCAAATATTAGAAGTTTTCACACAGCATCTCCTTTTTGGGTATTTTTCAATTCTGAAAGTCCAATGCTAAAGTCTCCTAAAATCAGAAAAGCCTTGTCATATGCAATTGACAGGCCTGACATTGTTAAAGGCTTTGCTTTGCTTCAAAGAGAGCTCTATTCAATTATCCCTAGTGATATTTCTACACTCAATGAAAAATCTTACATTGCAAATTATACCATTGAGAATGCAAAGAAATTATTCATGGAAGGACTTAATGACCTCAAAATAAAAAAAGATGATTTTACATTTGCTTTAAGCCATAGCACCTACCCGGGTCACGAAAACATTGCAGTTTACTTAAAGCACCAATGGGAAAAAGCATTTGGCATTAAGATTTCACTTAAAAAAGATGACTGGTCAACGTTTATCTCAAAAATGGCAAATGGAGACTTTACAGCAGGAGGATTCTATTTATGTAACATCTATGATGATCCTTCATATCTTTTAGAAAGTTTTGCTGAAGGAAGTGGCTGCTATTCAACATGGTCAAATAACAAGTTTAGAGAAATAATACAAAAATCAAAAAATGCCACAAATGAAAATGAAAGAAAACAACTTTTTAAAGATGCTGAAGAGCTTCTAATGGATGAGATGCCTGTCTGCCCTATCTATAATCAAAACAACTTATTTGTATGTAAAAGTGAATTGAAAAATCTCTATCCTCCAAGGTTTACCTACATGGATTTTAAATGGGCCTACTTTGATTATGAAAGTCAAACTAATTAAAAGTTCATAAGAAAATTTGATTGTATAATACCGAGATGAATATTGATAAAATCTGAATTTGATAAATTTAAATCAATGGAACTTTTTAATTTATATAAAGATTTTCTACCTAAAAATAATAAACATCCGCTAATTAAGGATTTTTTTTCTATATTAGGCAACTTTCCAGATGAATTCTTACAAAGTAGAACAAAAAAATACCTAATAAAACTGTCAGAAGCACGAGTCAAAATGAAAGAGTATTCATTTAACCCAATTGAATACTCAAACTCTGAAATAACCAGAAATACTCTACTTAAACTTTTTGCGGTGAAATTTCATGCTGAGGTGCCTAAAAGAAAGGTTTTGGGGATTTTATTCAGCTTTAATTTACTAACAAAACAAGAAAAGTTTGAATACGATCATCTCTTAACTATTTTAAAAAAGATGATTCCAGGGGTTCATATTCTCGAGGAAAGTTTTTATCTTTCTTTCGACAGAAATTCAAGCAGGATAACTTGTTATTGTGAAATAGAGAAAATCAGAGGAAAACATCTTAGTCTTTTTGAATGTTTGAGTTTTAAAAAAAATTTTTCAAAAGAGCTTAAGGATGGAATTGAATTCTCATCTCCAAACTTATGGACACCTGAAAATGAAGAACAAATCTTCAAAGATATTTTAAGACTTAATCAAGAAGTAAGCAGCCCAAATGATCTACCGCATCTTAGCATTTACTTTAAAGAGCAGCTATCAAACTCAATTAAATTTAATATCATATTAGTAAGAATTGCTGATAAAAATTCCTCTATAAAGGAAAAGCTTAAAAAAATCGGAGTTGGCCTTGATATTACTTTTGAAGAAGTTAGTACTTTAGCTGGAAATTTCAAAAAAGAAACAATCGCCTTTTCGTTAGAGGTTACAAATACACTTTTTTATAGAAAAAACTATGCAATTGACCTTTTGAAGGCGAGGCAATACATTTGCGTATTATTAAAACCGATCATTGGTGAATTCAGGGATTTTAATGGTGGATTGCTATCTAAACAAGCTGAGCAATTCGACTCTATCAAAGAGACCTTAAAAAAGAAAATAGGTGATATATCTGACTTTGAAAGCCTTTTTTATTCTTTATCACCTACAAACTTACAACTATTAATCCCAGCTAAATTAGCAATTGAGCTTTCTGAAGCGTTTTACTCGCTTAAAAATGAGAAGAGCAAAAAGACTTTTAGCTTTCGATTAAAAACTTCATCTAATGCTTCTTTTATAATCATTAAAACTAATATTTCTTTGTATGACTCTATCTTTATGGAGCTCCCTTCAAATACTCTGACAGCAAAGAATTCCAATTTAATTGATCAATACAAGTATCACTGTTTAGTTCAGATAAATCCTGAAGATAAAAGCTTAATGAAGCATATTCAAGATAAGCTTGAAAAGATAGAAGCTGCAGCATACCTAAAAGAAGCGAGGATTAACTTTCATGAAGGAGCTCCTCCTACCTTTCATCCTCACTTAAATGCTGATATAAAGACATTAACTATCTGCAAAGCTTTATATGAAGGCTTAACTAGGATAGATCCATCAGGAAAAGTTAAATTAGGAATTGCAGAAAAAATAGAAACCTCGCCCTGCAAAAAAATATATACCTTTACTTTAAGAGATTGTTATTGGACCAATGGAGAAAAAGTTACTTCTTATGATTTTGCAAGAGCGCGGGAAAAAGCAATTTTATCTAGAAAGTCTGGGAAAAACTGTACTGGCGTTAAAAACTTTTTCATAATTAAAAATTCAACTCAGGCCATAAATGATAATAGTTTAGCAAAAAAATTAGGCATCCATACCCTTTCACCAAAAGAATTAGTTGTAGAACTAACACATCCCCTTCCTTTTTTTCTCCACTTATTAGCAACACCTGCTTTCTCTCCTCTTTTTGGTGAAAATTTAGATGAAGAGCCGAAAGTGTTTAATGGTCCTTTTATTTTAAATTACCAATCTGCTCAAAAAATAGAACTCTTCAGAAATAAGTATTACTGGGATGAAAGTTCTGTAATATTGGATAAAATTTCTATTTCTTTAATTCATAATTACTCAGAGGCATATGAACTATTTAAACAACAAAAACTTGATTGGATTGGAGGGTCTTTAAGTCCCATTCCTATTGAAGTGACCAAAACATCTAAATCAATTAAATCATATGAAACTAACTCCCCTTTTTGGCTTTTCTGCAATACTCAAAATCCAAAGTTAAAATCACCCAAAATAAGGCAAGCATTATCATATGCAATTGACCGCAAAAAACTATTAAATAAATTTCCATTTTTAGGGGAACCCTTATATTTTCTTATTCCAGATAAGTTTTCCTATCTTGACCCTCTAGATTCAGTTAAGTCACAGATCTCGCAAAAAGTTTTTTCTCTTTTTGAAGATGGGTTAAATGAACTTGGAATCGAAAAAAATAATTTCGAGCTAAAGTTGAGTCACAGCAATATATATGACCATAAAAAAATATCTTATTTTTTAAAAGACTCTTGGGAGAAAACTTTGGGTATAAAAGTTAGCCTAATTGAAGAGTCTTGGAATTCACTTTTGAGGACTACTTTTAGTCCTGAATTTGAAATTGGTGGCTATGATCTTCTTACTGAATACCAAAGTGCATTATATTTTATGGAACTATTTAAAAGTTCCCACAATAATGTTTCTAGATGGGAAAGCGAAGAATATTCAAAAGCATTAACTAAGGCCACAAAAACTTCTCAACTCAATTTATTTAAACAAGTTGAAGAGATTTTAATGAAAGAACTTCCGGCTATTCCAGTCTGCATTAAAACTAATGCTTCTTTCTTAGGAAACTTAAAAAATTTAGTTCTTCCAAAGCTTGGATATCTAGACTTCAAGTGGGCGCACAAATAACTAAAATCTTGTAATTATCTAGCATTATTCAAATATTAGATTTTATTGTTTTCTATCTGAAAAGCCAGCATAATCTTTGCGTTTTTTTAAAAAATCAAACTAAAAAAGGAAAAACGATATGACAGCAATATCAGGAAATAGATTACCTTGCCGTACTTTAAATACTAGCCCAAACCAAGAAACTTCTACTAAAAGCTTTTCAAAGTTTTTTAAATTTTTAGCACTTTTGCCTTTTACAGCTGTAGCAGGTGCAACTTCACTAAGTGATGAGAATAGAGAAGTTTCCCTAATTGGACATTCTCATTTAAGTGAAAATACTGCAGATGTTGCTTTTTCAACTTTTCATGGTGTAGAAAATTCCTCAAATCCAAAAGAAGCTTCTCTTTTTGCTCCAAATCTATGTCATTTAAGCGAAGATACTGCAGAACTTGGTATGTCAATTATTCATGACGCGCAAAATATCTCAGGTTCTTCTGAAAGTAGAGAGTCCACTTTCAACAGGTGGAGTGAAAAGGGTTTCGTCTCAAAAGAAGCGTCATCTATGTTGGCTATAACAGGACTGGCATTTTTAATTTATGATAATAGAATTAAAACTGCGAAGTTAAAAGCTGCTATAAAGAAATTGACTGAATCTAATAATATGATAGAAGAACAACGAGACAATATAAAAGACAAAGAAGAATTAAATATTAATTATAGATCTATGATAAGTAATTTAACAGATGGTCTAAGAGATTTAAAAACAAAACTTAAAGAATCAAATAAAAAAGTAAAAGAGCTAGAAAACCTAATAAAAGAAATAGAAAAATTAAATAAAGATCAGGAGATTGATAAGCTTTACTCTGAAGCACTCATAAATCTCCATCTCTCAAACATAGATCAATTATTAGATGATATAGAATCAGGAGCAACAAGACTAGAATTCAACACGGAATCGCCTCTCTTCCCACCTTCTTCTAGTGAAAATTAATTTTAAAAGAAAATTTAGTGGCTTCTAAATAGAGTAAAATATTTAGGAGCCTTTAAGTTTTCCTATCTTAACCCTCTAGATTCAGTTAAATCAGAGATATCTTACAAAAGTCTTTTCTTATAACTTTTTACCCAAACTATCTCCCAATGACAAAGCGATAGAAATTGTTGGGGTACTTATTTAATAAGTTAATTGACTGGCTTGAGAATTCCAAGTGTAGTGATTCTTGGTATTAATCATTTGTTTAATATCATCTTTGATCGAGTTAGTTTTTAAAATGATATAGTCAACTTCATGCAATGAACTTAAAAGATCAATAGCATCATCATTTGGATTATCGTCTTGGATATAAACAATTAATTTTTTGTATTTTTTTGAAAGGTCTCTAATTTTTTTAAAAAGAGAAGATGTGATAGTCTTTAAGATATCAATTGTTAGAACAGCAAAGTCAGAATTATCTAAAATCCCCTTTAATACTGATAAATGAGCTGTATCAAAGATCTTGTTTTCCATGTCTTGCTCTAAAAGTCTTTTAGCAAGCTCAGACAAACTCACCTTTGCGCAACCTAGCTTTTCAATCGCAATACAGGCGGCTATATTGGCAAACTGGATCCCGTGATCAATTGCTATTTTATTCGCAATTGTAGCACAAAGTATTGATAAGACAGTGTCTCCAGCTCCAGTAACATCTTTGACTTCCCTTACTTGAACTGGAAAATTTTTTTGTTTCAATGATCTATCAAATAACGCAATTCCATTTTCGGACATAGTAATTAACAAATGCTCTACATTTGTAGCTTCCACAAGACTTTGTGCAACATCTTTAAGAGGAGCATTAGACGGCGCTTTTGCAGCTTCGTACGCTTCTTTTAAATTTGGCTTAATGATATCAACGCCTTTATACTTGGAATAGTCGTCACCTTTGGGATCAACAATAATCGATATCTGTTTTTCTTTTGCTATATTTATAAGCCTATTTAAAAACTCAAGCGTTAATAAACCTTTGTTATAGTCAGATATTGCAATTACATCGATTTTATCTAGAGTGCTTTCTAAGGAGCTAAAAATACTATCCAACAAACTATTTGGTAGCGGCTCCGAAACTTCTACATCAACTCTTAAAAGTTGTTGTCCGGAAGCTAGTAGTCTATTTTTTAATGGGGTTTTATAATTATCTTGTATGAAGATATTTTCGATATTGATATTTTCTTGATTTAGTTTGTCTTTTAGGATTTTTCCAGTAGTATCATCTCCAATTCTTCCTAAAGGGTAAACATTCGCACCAAGGCTGGCTAAGTTTAAGACAACATTTCCAGCGCCTCCAGGAAGATATTCTTCATTGATCACTTTTAAAACTGAGACAGGAGCCTCCGGTGAAATGCGACTAACTGTTCCAGTGGTATATTTATCCAACATAAAGTCACCAACCACAAGAACATTGAAAGGTTTTAACTTGCTAAAAGTGCCAGCTAACTTCAAAGGTACCTACCAACTGTTAGATAATCATTTACATACTCATTTACAGCAGTGAAAACATCCGTATATTCAAATGTCTTGTTTTGTTTTTTCAAGAGATCTTCATATTTTTCCATGTTAGCTTGAGTGTAGTTTTGATACTGTTTTTCTAATTCAGAGGGCATGTCAATGTAGCGAATATCTACTTTTTTACCCATTGCCTCAAATGTAGCTTTAGCGAGGTCATTCCAAGTAACGGCTTTTCCCCTACCGACATTGAAAATACCTGAGACATTTTTAAAAGCTTCCAAGAGCATGTCACAAGTAATTTTAACTGCATCTTTTACGTAGATAAAGTCTCTTAACTGTTCACCATCTTTGTATTTATCCGGATCATTTGATTTAAAAAGAGAGACAAACCCATCTTTTTGGATTTTATGGAACATATGGTATACCATTGAGGCCATAGTCCCTTTATGATTTTCATTTGGCCCAAAAACATTAAAGTATTTCAAGCCGATAACCTTATCAAGTAGCTTGTTGCGATATAGCCAAAGATCGAATAAGTGCTTAGAAAAGCCATAAGGATTTAAAGGGGTGAGTTCATCTAAAACATCGTGATCATCATTAAAACCAGCCTCTCCTAAGCCGTATGTTGCAGCTGATGATGCATAAATGAATCTATGCTCATTTTGTAGCGCATATTCAGCTAACATAATTGAATATTTGTAATTGTTATCGATTAGAAAATCTGTATTTGCTTCTGTTGTCGAAGAACATGCTCCCAAATGGATAAAGGCTTCAATTTCAGATTCCCTTCCTTCTAACCAATCAAAAAGTTCGTGCTTAGAAATAATTTCCACAAATTTTTTATTTCTTAAGTTTTTCCATTTCCCTTCTTCTTGAAAGTCATCAACTAGTATAAGATTAGATAAGTTTTGTTCGTTTAGATAACCGACAACAGCAGACCCGATAAAGCCAGCAGCTCCGGTAATAACTATATATTGATCGGTAAAAATTTTATCCTGTTTCATGTTGACATCCTTTCTTTTTTTGGGAAGTGTAACAATTTACAGATTAATTGAATACCAACTCAAGTGTTTCCTTGAAATTCCGCTAAAAGAAAAGATACTTTCTATTAATTTTGTATTTGTAGGCTTTTCTAAAGTGAAAAAGCAGCTGCCACTTCCAGTCATGTGAGCTGATGGGTATTTTTTTTTGATGTCTTTTATTTTTGGTTGGACCTTTGCAGCATGGTCAAATAGATCATTTATAAAGTAAAAGTTTCCTTTTTGAAACTCTTTAAGCAAAGTCGCACTTTTGTTTTTCTGGTTTATGTTCTTTATATTTGCATAAACACTCGAAGTGCAAACTCCAAAGTTTGGCTTTATGACCCAGCCTTTAATATCTGGGATGTCTACATTTTCTACTATCTCACCTCTTCCTCTGCAAATTGCTGAACCTTTTGAAAAGAAAAAAGGAACATCTGAGCCAATTTTAGATGCTAACTTTAACAAGCTACTTTCATCTTTTTCATCTCTAAATAGCTTGTTTAAGCCCCACAAAGTAGTTGCAGCATTTGAGCTTCCTCCTCCAAGTCCCCCCTGAATTGGGATATTCTTTTCGAGATGAATCTTAACTTTATAATTGATATGAAACTCCTCTCTGAATAGAGCAAGAGCATCTTTTACACTGTTTGAGCCTTTTTCTAAACTTTTAATATTACAAGTAAACTGATCAGACTCGGAAATTTCTATGGTAAGTTTGTCAAATAGATCTATAGCTTGAAATAAAGAAGCGATCTCGTGAAAGTTATCGCTTCTTTTACCTAATATAAGAAAAAAGTAATTGATTTTCGCGGGTGATAAGAGTGAAAGCTTAAGCTTTTTTGGAAGCTTCATTCACTTCTTGTTTCTCTTTATGAGTCCACTCAGATTCAGATTTAGTTGGCTCTAAATCTTCTGAAGGAACTTCTTCTGATCCGCTAGCAGGTTTCACAACAACTTCATCAACTTCAGCCTCAATAACGCCTTCAGGTTTGATTTTTAATGAAACATTAGCTTCAACTTCTTCTTTCAGTAAAATTGAAATACTATGCATGCCTGTTTCTTTGATAGCTTTTGCTAACTTAACTTGCTTTTTCTCAATTTCAAAGCCTTCTTCCTTAAGGAGAGCTGATATATCACCTGCACTAACTGAGCCATACATTTTCCCTTCTGGGTCAATTTTAACTTCTGTTCTTAAAGTGATATTTTTCAATTTCTCAGCAATTTCTTCTGATTCCTTGCGATCTATTAAAGCCTTTTTCTTACGCTCTTCTTGAAGCTTTTCTTGTCTTTTTAAAGTATTTTTATCAGCTACCATCCCCATTTTTTTAGGGAGTAAGAAATTTCTAGCAAAACCTGATTTAACAGTTACTAAATCTCCAGCTTTACCTAAGTCTTCCACATCTTCCAATAACAGTAATTGTTGTTTCATTTTTGCACTCTTTATTTAAAATTACTCTTGGGCAACAAACGGCAATAATGCAACATATCTTGCGCGTTTAATTGCTTTTTTAAGTTTCTTTTGAAAATAGTAAGAGACACCTGTAATCCTACGTGGAAGGATCTTACCTTTTTCAGTAATAAACAACTTAAGCGTCTCAACATCTTTATAGTCTATATCTGTAAAACCTGACATTTTGAAAGGACAGGTTTTCTTCTTTTTTGCAAACATTAATCCTGAATCACTTTTTCTCATATCGATTTCCTCAAACTTGTTTTAATGGTTTAAATTCAAGGGTTTCTTTGACGTGGTCCGTTCTCATTGTCATAAAACGAATCAAGTCCTCATGAAGATGATATTCTTTCCAAATTTCTTCCATAGCAAGTGATGGACAAGAAAAGTAGACTAGAAAATAATATCCTTCTCTTTTCCCGTGAATTTCATATGCTAGTTTAGATCTCCCTTGATCATGGATTTTATGAATTTCACCACCTTTTTCAGTGATTCCACTCAAAATTTTATCCAAGGCTTTTTTTCGCGACTCTTCACTTAGTGTCACATTAAGAATATACATGCCTTCATAAAGATGTTTTCTTAACTTTTTCATTAACTTTCACCTAAATGTTTCTTTATTCGGGTATTTGCAAAATTCATGGCTTTTTCCATTCCTTCTTTAAGCAAGATATTAATTGTATCAAGCGCTTTTTGCTTAACACTTTCAATTACCGGCTCTTCGAAAGGAGAGAATTTTTTTAATACAAATTCCTCTAAATTTATTATTTTATCAATTCCTATCCCTATCTTAAGTCTTGCGTAAGACTTAGAGTTTAATTCATGCTCAATACTTTTAAGCCCATTATGCGTCCCAGCTCCACCAAAAGGCTTTAACCTTAGCTCACCTAACGGGGTATCAATATCATCGACAATTACAAGTACATTCTCTATTTTATAGTAGTTAATGCATTCTCTAACTGCCTTGCCACTTAAATTCATATAGGTAGTCGGTTTTAACAAAACTACCTTAGTATGATCAATTTCACCTGTGGCAACAAACCCATTTAATTTTCTTTTCTCTTGCAGCTTTAGCTCATACTTGCTTGCAAGTTCGTCCAATACTTCAAATCCTATATTGTGCCTAGTCTTAGCATATTTACTCCCTGGGTTTCCCAGTCCAACAATTAAGTAAGAATTCGGCACTTAAACTTTACCTTTTTGCTACTACTACAGCAACCTCTTCCATTTGTGCTATTGGTGTTACGTTCTCTGGAAGCGTAATATCTGATAGTCTCAGTGATTGACCAATAACCAAATCCTTAACATTAAGCTCAAATTTGCTTGGTATATTTTTAGGCAAGCAGCGTACTTTTATCTGTCTAATAACAGCTCTTAATACTCCACCTAATTTAACTCCTTGACAATCCACTGCATTAGCAAGTTTGATCGGGACGTTAACACTAACTGGGATATCTTTTTCAACTACTTCAAAATCTAAGTGAATTGGATCATAAGTTGTTATATTGTACTGAATATCTTTTACAATAACTTCACGTGTTTTTCCGTCTAATTCTAAAGAAAAAACAGTAGACCCTAATGTACCTGGAGTAATATTCCTTAAAATTTCATTAATTTCAGGCCCTTTCAAAAAAATATTCTCACTAGGAAACTTAGGTCCATAAAGAACTGCTGGGATATCCCCTTCTCTACGAATTTTATTCTTTTCGCCTTTACTTTTTCCTTGTCGCTTATAAGCTGAAAGTTTCATTTTTTTTCCTTTTTTATTTTATTGATATAAAGATGATATCGATTCTGCGTTTAAAACGCACTTAATTGCTTTACCAAAGTGCTCAGCAGCTGATACCACCTCAATCTTGGGGCTTTCAAAAAAACATGGAACGGTATTTGTGAAAAATAATTTTTCAATGTTACAGTTTTCAAATATAGTTTCATCACCTAAATAATGTGTAACTGCTGCATATATCTTTGTAGCTCCAGCCCTACTGCATACTTTCTCAGCCAATTTAATGGTTCCTGCAGTTGAGCAAATATCATCAACAATTAATACTTCCTTACCTTCAACGCTGCCTATCAAAGCTTTTGAGGTAACCTCTGAGGAGTTTACCCTTTTTTTATCAATAATTGCCATATCGGCATTCAAATCAGATGCAAAAGCTCTAGCCATTTTGCTACTTCCAACATCAGGAGACACTACTACAAGTTTTTCTGAGTTAAGCTTTTTCACAGCTTCAATCAACAAAGGTCTTGCATAAAGATCATCAACAGGAATGTCAAAAAATCCTTGAATTTGCGGAGTATGCAAATCCATTGTCAAAACTCTTGTAACTCCTGATTTTTCCAGAAGGTTTGCGACAAGTTTGGCCGTAATCGGAGCTCTAGTTCCGTCTTTGCGGTCCTGACGTGCATAGCCATAATAAGGTACTATTGCCGACACCGACCTTGCTGAAGCCCTTTTAAGAGCATCAATAATAATCAAAAGCTCCATCAAAA
>Ga0210057_1009276_pt1 | contig 11424 bp, 7 predicted proteins | sample CryGeyCG2114_010_2_FD_183968 | JGI IMG/M metagenome (GOLD analysis project Ga0210057, IMG submission 183968) | Groundwater microbial communities from aquifer - Crystal Geyser CG10_big_fil_rev_8/21/14_0.10 (SPAdes) (version 2) | ecosystem: Environmental > Aquatic > Deep subsurface > Groundwater ...
AAAGCCAGCAATAATCCCCGGCCAGAGTGGTTAAAAATGAGCGCCGCCGTTAAAAACAAGGCGAAAAAAAGCATCAGCAAAAACAAGCCAATCCAAAAATGACTGTTGGGCGGTTGTGACCAAACCAGCCACCCCCCCACTCCCCAAAATGAAATGGCTAAAATTAGCGTGGGAAGAAAGTTTTTGCGGCGTTGCGGCATGCTTTGATTTTAACCCAGCCTTTGTTAGAATTAAAGACGCGATGAACGAGCCTTATTTGATTGCCGTTTTGCTGGTGGTGGTGGTGGCCGCCGCCGTTTATTTTCTTAACCGTCGGCTGAATAAGCTGGCCCAGCAAAAGCCGGATGACACCCTGACCGCGTGGCTCAAGTCCATGCAGACCTCTTTGGAAAACACGACCAAGACGTTAAACCAGGCCCTAAGCAGCGGTAACAAAAACCTCAACGACACTTTGCAAAAAAGTAACCAAGAGCTTAATCAGCGTTTGGATAATGCGGCCCGACTGATGGCTCAAGTCCAGCGTGAAGCCGGGAAATTTACGGAACTTTCTTTGTCCATGAAGCAACTGCAAGACTATCTGCGCAGTCCCAAGTTGCGGGGCAATATTGGGGAGCAAGTGCTGAAGGATTTGATTTCGCAAATGTTTCCCAAAAACAGTTTTTTTCTCCAATACGCTTTTAAAAGTGGTGCCAAAGTAGACGCGGCGATCAAAACGGATGCCGGCATTTTGCCGATTGACTCCAAATTTCCGGCGGAAAATTTTCAAAAAATGATGGCAGCCGAGTCGGAAGAAGAGCGCAAAGCAGCTCACCGTGATTTCTCGCGGGATGTTAAAAAGCATATTGATGATATTGCGGCCAAATATATTTTGCCTGAGGAGGGCACGATGGATTTTGCCCTGATGTACATTCCTTCGGAACCAATTTACTATGAAGCGGTTAATGATCTCCCGCTGACGGAATATGCTCGCCAAAAGCGGGTTTATCCGGTTTCTCCCAACACGTTGTATGCCAACTTACAGGTGATTATGCTTTCTTTTGAAGGTAAAGAAATTGAGCAGCAATCGCGTCAAGTTTTTTCGCTATTACGGGCGATTCAAAAGGATTATCAAAAGCTGGCCGGCACGCTGGGCGTCTTGGGTAGACACGTCACTAATTCCTACAACCAAATGGCCAATGTCAATCAGGAATTTACCCTGATGGGGCAAAAATTGACTTCCGTCCAAACCCTGACCCCGGCCAAGCAAGACGGGAAAGTCCTTCATGAATAAAAACCAATTAAAAAAGCTCAATCCGCAGCAGCGGGCGGCGGTGCGTTATGGTCAGGGACCGTTACTGGTGATTGCCGGCGCCGGTACCGGTAAAACCACGGTCATCACCGAAAGAATTAAATACCTGATTGTCAGCAAAAAACTCAAGCCAGCCGAAATTTTGGCACTCACTTTTACGGATAAAGCCGCCGGGGAAATGGAGGAGCGGGTCGATTTGGCGATGCCTTACGGCTATACGGACATGTGGATTAGCACCTTTCACTCTTTTTGCGATCGGGTTTTGCGTCAAGAAGCCCTGCAAATTGGCCTCAACGCCAATTACCAGCTGATGGGCGGCGCAGAAACCACCCAATTTTTGATCAATCATTTGTTTAAATTCAAGCTTGGTTATTACCGGCCACTTGGCAATCCGACCCAATTTGTTGAGGGCCTGTTGCAGCATTTCTCCCGACTGAAAGATGAAGACATCCAGCCCAGCGAATATGTTCACTGGGTAAAGGCCAATAGCTTACAACTAGGAACTGATAACCAAAAGAAATATCTGGAATTAGCGACCGCTTACCAAACCTATGAGGAATTAAAAACGCAAAAGGATGTCATGGACTTTGGCGATCTGATTACTCGGGTTTTGCAACTGTTTCGCACCAGACCTAATATTTTGCGGCAATATCAACAGAAGTTTAAATACTTGCTGATCGACGAGTTTCAAGATACCAACATCGCCCAAAATGAGCTGGTCCGGCTTCTGGCGGGCAAACAGGCCAACTTAACAGTTGTGGCGGATGATGACCAGGCAATTTATCGTTGGAGAGGAGCAGCTACTGCCAATGTCATCCAGTTTCGTCGTAATTTTCCCAAAGCTAAATTAATCACCCTGACGCAAAACTATCGCTCCACCCAAGAAATTTTGGATCGAGCTTACCAGCTGATTCAGCACAATAATCCGGATCGTTTGGAAGTTAAGGAAAAGATTAATAAAAAATTGGTTTCAGCCCGTCAGGTGGTTGGCCAGCCGATTAAGTTGATTTTGACTGGTCGGTTGGAAGACGAAGCGGAGGCGGTGGCCAAAAAAATTAGCGGCTTGACCAAAAAAAAGTATCAGTATCAGGATATTGCCCTTTTAGTTCGGGCCAATAATCATGCTGAGGCTTTTACCCGGGCGCTGTCGCGGGCGGGGATTCCCTACCAGTTTTTAGGGCCGGGCCAATTGTTTCGCCAGCCGGAGGTCAAAGACCTGATCGCTTATCTGAAACTCCTGGATAATTTTGAGGACGGGCCAGCAGTGTATCGGGTGCTGTCCATGGGCGTTTTTGGTCTTTCCGGCCGCGATCTGGCCGCGATCAGTAACTTCGCCCGGCGCCAAAACATGGCTTTTTTTGAAGCCTGTGAACAAGCGGACCAAGTTTTTTTGAATCAGGAAGCTAGAGAAAAAATTAAAAAATTTGTGCAGATGGTCCACCGGCATTTGGATTTACTGGTCAAAGAAACGGCCGGTCAGATTCTTTATTATTTTTTGCAGGATTCGGGTTTATTGGAGCAATTGACAGATTATAAAACGGTGGCCCAGGAAAAGCAGGCGCAAAACATTGCCAAACTGTTTGACCGGCTGAAGTCCTACGAGGCAGCTCATGAAGACGCGTCAGTTCAGGCAACGGTGGCCTGGATTAGTCTGGCGATGGAAAGAGGCGAATCGCCATTGGCCGGTACGACTGACTGGGTAGCGGAAAATAAAGTTAATCTGTTGACCATTCATTCTGCCAAAGGTTTGGAATTTCCGGTGGTTTTTTTGGTTAATTTAGTTAGTGGTCGTTTTCCTACCAGGGAACGGCAGGAACAAATCCCTATTCCTGATGAGCTGATTAAAGAGATTCTGCCGGAAGGTGATTATCATTTGCAGGAAGAACGGCGGTTGAACTTTTTTCGATTATCAAAAACCCCAGGAAGAAAAACAATCATTAGTCGTCAGTGATCAGCCGGCAGTTAATTTTCTTTCTTTTTCCCAGATCGACGTTTTTGCCACCTGCCCGCTGCAGTACCGTTATCGCTATTGGCAACGGATTCCGACTCTGCCGTCGGCAACGCTCACTTTTGGGACGACCATGCACAACACGTTGCGGGATTTTTATCAGCAAGCCAAACAGGGTAGCCAGCCGACCGAGCAGGATTTGCTGGTGTTGTTTGCCAAAAATTGGTCTGCGGCCGGCCTTACGAACGCCGATCACGAGCGCAAGACGCGCAATCGGGGAGCAAAAATGCTGAAGAAATTTTACCAGCAAGAATATGACCCGCAAAATTTGCCGTTGGCTTTGGAACAGGGGTTTGCCATTAGGGTCGCGGCGGATCTGAAGGTGGGGGGTCGTTTGGATCGGGTTGACCGTCAGGGTGGCAAATTGGAAATTATTGATTATAAAACTGGTCGGGCCTGGGAGCAAAAGCGAGTTGACCGCAGTCTGCAGATGACGATCTACGCCTTAGCCGTTACCGATCAGGGAATTTACAACCAGCCGCCGGAGGACGTCATTTTGAGTTTTTACTTTTTGCAAACCGGCGAGAAGAAGTCGACGCAACGGACGGCCGCTCAATTAGAAAAAGACAAACAAGCGATTATTGAAATTGCTGAGCAAATTAATCACAGCGACTTTAAGCCTAACCCGGGGATTTGGTGCCGCTTTTGCGACTTCAAATTGATCTGCGAAGCGTGGCGATAAAGTTGACTTCTGGAGCAGTTTTGATATTATAGGGTTTAGTGGCTCGTTAATTTGACGGGGAGGAGACTGCAGTGAAGCGTTGGTTGTTCGCAGTGGCGCTGCTCGCCGTTTGGTTGGCTGGTTGCCAGCCAAAAGTCGTCGAGGTAACGCGAATCGTTGAGAAGGCGTGTCCCAGGCTTTTCCTTTTGCAGGTGGTTCAGGAGGGCGAGATCCCTTTGGGTGCGGAATTAGCCGTGGTTACCCAGGACGGGGTGACCCACTCTTTTCTGCTTGATCGCGGGAACTTTGTAGTGACCTTCACTACCGAGATTACGCTGATCAAAAACAGGGGTTTTGCTAGGAGCAACGCCCGAGCAGAGGGAGAAGTAATAAAGGCGGCTAACGGTGATGTTACGGTTCATTTGGCTTGGTGGCAATTGCCTAACCAGTCGCTTCCACCGTCGCCAACAGCGGCTCCAGCAACCACGGTGACTCCCCTTTAACCCGTTGTTCGGAGCGCCACTAAGGCAAGACCGGTCTTGATATCAGCGATGGCTGATGTTGGGCTTTGTGTCTTGCCTTTTTTCTTGGTAAAAAAAGCAAGATTGCAAGCGAAAATTGTTTTTTGATATAATGCCTTATGTCTGCATCGGAAGAAAATGCTCCCCAAGAGTCGGATAAGTTAAGGATCGACAACCCCAAAGAACTGCTTATCCGTTGGCGTCAATCAGATTTTTATCAAAAAGCCCATGATCAATTTTTTGCAGGTAAGGATTTGGTTGCCAGTGTAACGCCTGAAGAAAAAAGCCGTGTTTTTGAAGAAAGCAGTGAGGCGAAAAAATTTATCAAAAGTTTGCTCCGAACGCACTAATTTTCCAAAACACCCGGGATATTCGATTTCCCGGCCACCGAAGGACTGCTTAAAATGGCTAAAACCGCGCCAAGACTGGTCCGGAAAGCGTTGGTCATAAAGCCCTTCAAAATCAAGTTCTTGGCAACCAATTTTTTTGGCTTGCTTGATTGCCTCCCAAACCAGCAAATACTGGGCCAAAAGCTGTCGTCCCAGGCGACCGGTAAAAGCATAATAATAGTAGGCCCGGCGAGCGGCGATGAGAATGACTGTTCCCGCGATAATTTGGTGATGAACCACGGCCGCTAAAAACCAGGCATTTTTGCCAAAGGTAGCATGAAGATTTTGCAGGCTTTTGAGACTGGGTACCCAGCGTCGCCAGGGGGTAGACTGGCGCCAAGCGCGACGATATCCCGATATCCCGATATTGTGATATACCGAGATGCCAGACGTTTGTGCTTGGCGGATGGCATAGCGGGCGTCTTTTTTCATTTGTTGCAAAATTTTTTCTTCTGATTGCTTTAAATTAATTTCCAAAGTTTTGCTGGGTAAGAATGTTGTCTTTTTGAGTTTAAAGCCGGGAGGAATTTGTTTTTTGTTTAGGGGCTCGAGGTAGATTATCCCAACACCCCTCGGGAATGCTGCGCACGCCTCAGGGGTGATTGGGGCGCGCTGGATTTTAACAATAGAAATGCCAAATAGTTTGCGAATAAAAATATAAGCGCCATTGATTTTGTTTACTTGCCAGCCTTGCAACCGAAGATAGTGGGCATATTGGGATGTTTGGCGAAGATCAGTCACTTTTTCAATTTCAAAATCACCCAGCGCAATTTGTTGGCGATTTGGTAAACCCGATAAAGCCAAGGGTTGATCACCAGATCATAAGCGCCGATGGATTCCCGCAGCTGGCCGCCGAAGCCGGCTTTGAAGCGGTGAAACCCAAACCAGGGGTCCTGGGGGTCAGCCTCCGGGCCGAGGCTGCCCCACATGTCAAAAAGCCGGCAATTTTTTTGTTTGCCAAACTTGATTGCTTCCCAAAAAAGCGCGTGCGGCGCCATCACTTCGCGGTGTTCACGGCTGGAGGCGCCGTAAGGATAATAAAGCACTTGGTCGTAGACGAAAAAAACGTAGGCGGCCAAGACCTTATTTTTGTATTTGGCCAAAAAAAGCTGATAAATATCCGTGTCTTTAAAAGTCTCCCAAAGCAAGCGGTGGTACTGTCGGGTGTGGCTGTAAAAACCCTGGCGCTGTGTCGTGGCCCACATTAACTGCAAATAAGTGGCAAACGCTTGGGCTGATTTATCGGGGATGACCTTGACGCCACGGCGCTCGGCTAAGCGAATATTGTAACGGGTTTTGGGTTTCATAGCCGCTAACAGGGCCTCTTCAGGTTTGGTCAAATCCAGCTGGAAAGTGTAACGGTGAAAGTGGTCTTCGCCCGGTCGGCAAGACTGCAGTAAAAATTGTCTAACTTGTTGGTTTACCCGCCCGGCCGGAAAATTTAAGTTAGGCTCGACTTTAATAAAAATTGCCTTTTGCTGCTGGCCAATCTTGAGAAGCTCGTCAAACTCCTTTTGGGTGGGCAAGGCTGATTTGGGTAAATAGCCGACCGTATAAGGCAGTTTAGGCATGGAGTGAAAAAAAACCTGAAAATTTTTTAGCCGCACGACTTTGACACCGGTTTTGGTCCGAAATTCAGCCCACTCTTGAGACTGTAAAGGATGTTGAGCCACCCTCTTATTCTAGCAAACTTTCGTTGATAAACTCGAGCAAGTCAGTGGGAATGTCGTTGACAAAGCGGGAGAGAGGGTTGCTGGTACGTTGGCCAAAGTAAAGCCGGCGGCGGGCGTACGAAAGAAACAGTCGGCTTTTGGCCCGCGTCATGGCCACATAAAACAGTCGTCTTTCTTCTTCAATTTTGTCTTTTTCCAGCAAACTGCGGGAATGAGGGAAAAGACCCTCTTCCAAGCCAACCACAAACACGATCGGAAATTCGGTCCCTTTGGCGGCATGAGCGGTCATCAGCGTTACCCCTTGATTAACTTGGTCAACTCGGTCAACTCCGTTTTCTTGTTCCACCAAAGCGACGTTTTCCAAAAAATTGTTTAAGTCAGGGTGCTGGGTGGCAACCGAGCGCAACTCTTTGATGTTTTCCAGCTTGGCCAGATCGGTTTCGCTTTGGGAATCAAACAGCTCCAAATAAGCGGTTGTTTGCAAAATTTTGTCCAATAATTTGAGCGTTGATAGGGATGGAGCTTGTTTTTCCTTAAATTTAAGAAATTTTTCTGCCCGGCGCTTACCGATTTGTTCAATTCTTTTGAAAGCAACCTTGTCTTGCGGATTAGTCCAGTATTTTAAATAAGCCAGGCAATCTTTGATCTCTTTGCGGTCATAAAAGCGGGTGCCGCCGACCAGCCGGTAAGGCAACCCGGCGTGCAGAAAGGCTTCTTCCAGGGTCCTTGACTGGGCGTTGGTACGGTAGAGGATGGCAAAATCAGCCGGGGAAAACGACGGCTGGCGCAAAGTTTGGGTCGCGACCGTATTGACAATAAAGTCGGCTTCATCGATTTCAGAACGAGCTTCGTATAAGGCGACCGGGTCGCCGGCGCCATTTTGCGTCCACAGGTTTAACACCGGATGACTGGCATTTTTTTTGATCATCGCGTTGGCGGCGCTCAAAATCGTTTGGGTAGAGCGGTAGTTTTGCTCCAAGTTGATGGTCTTAAGATCAACAAAATCTTGCTGCAGGGTTAAAAGATTGCGGTAGTTGGCCCCACGAAAGCCATAAATGGCTTGCGAGGCGTCACCGACCGCGCACAAATTGCGCCACTTGCCGACCAGTTGGCGAGTCAACAGATATTGAGCCTGATTGGTATCCTGATATTCATCAATCAGAATATATTGGAACTGGTTTTGATAGTTGGCTAAAACTTCCGGGTGGCTGCGAAAAAGTTGAACGGTTTTTAGCAGTAAATCATCGAAATCTAAGGCTTGATATTGCCGGAGCATTTTTTCGTAGGCCAGATAAATCTCGGCGACGTCCCGTTGCCAAGGGCCACGGGCATATTGAGGATATTCGGTAGCGGTAATCATTTCGTTTTTGGCTTGAGAAATCGTTTTGAGAACCGCCGTCGGCGCCAACTTCTTTTCCGAGAAATTAAGCTTCCTTAAGGTCTGCCTGATCGCTTCCTTTTGGTCGCTGGTGTCGTAGATGGTAAAGCCAGGGGGAATCCCGATCGCTTGGCCGTAGCGTCGCAAGACCCGAGCGCAAAAAGAATGGAAAGTCCCGGCAAACGGGAGGGAGGCGGAGTTGACCGAGTTGACCGAGTTGACCGAGGGGACGAGCAATTTTTGCAAACGAATCTTCATTTCGTCAGCGGCTTTGTTGGTGAAAGTCAGTAGCAAAATATTTTCGGGAGGCACTTGTTTTTCTTTGATCAAATAAGCAGCCCGGTGAGTGAGCGCGCGGGTTTTGCCTGATCCTGGACCAGCCAAAATCAGCAACGGTCCTTCGCCATAGGTGACCGCCGCTTGTTGAGGGGGGTTAAGGTGAGCTAAAATAGAGGAGCGTCCAAGCATAGGAGCATTCTAACATGATGCCAAGATACTCTAAAGAGGGATTTGTCCCAAAAATTAGTCAAATTTTGATTGTGGTTTTGGTTTTTGTGGGTTTGACAGCGCTTTTTTATGCGCTTGGTAGCCGCTTGCAGCGGCTGGTTTTGGGGGCCAAGCAATCGGTCGCCAGTACGGCTGGCCGGACCAACTTTTTACTTCTGGGGGTCCCTGGCGAAGCGTATAGTGGCCAAGATTTGACGGATACGCTGATTTTCTTTTCGCTTGATCAATCCAGCGGCGAATCATGGTTGCTTTCTTTGCCGCGGGATATCTGGATTGCAGCGATGAGAGCCAAGCTTAACACAGTCTATCATTATGCAGAGAAAAATCAGCCTGGTAGCGGTCTGGCAGAGTCAAAAAAGGTGGTGGGGGAAATTTTGGGCCAGCCGATTCATTACGCGGTGCTGCTTGATTTCGGTGGTTTTCGTCAAGTGATCGACACGCTTGGCGGCGTGCCGGTAGACGTCGAACGGGCGTTTGACGACTACCGCTACCCGATTCCGGGTAAGGAAAATGATGAATGCAGTGGTGATAGCAACTATCAGTGCCGCTATGAACATCTTCACTTTGAAAAAGGGTTGCAATTAATGGACGGTGAACGCGCCCTAAAATACGTTCGCAGCCGTTTTGCTGAAGGAGAAGAGGGTACGGATTTTGCCCGTTCCCGTCGCCAGCAACAAATTATCACGGCAATTCGAAAAAAGCTGCTATCTTGGGAAACATTGCGCGACGGGAAGCGACTACGATTACTGTATGAAGTTTTTAACCAAAGTATTAAGACTGATGTCCCACCGTCAGCGTATTTTGGTTTGGCCCAATTGGCGCTCCAGTTTAAAACGGCCAATATTAAAACGGCTGGTTTGGAAGACCTTTTGGTTAACCCGCCCGCTTCGACTCAATATGATTTCCAATGGGTGTTGATGCCCCGCACCGACTGGTCGGAAATCCACCGCATGGTGGTCAAGCGGCTGACTAATTAACCAGCTGGTAAATTTTGGTTTCTCCGGAAGCAAAAACCACTTCGCCTAACTGACGGAACTTTTCTTCATTAAGGTTAACGTATTGTTGTCTTTCCAAAGCGCCGATAAAAATATATTTTGCTTGGTATTGCCGTAGCAATTGCTTCGTTTGCTGCGGATCGGCGGCTTCGTAAATTTGCTGGACAATATCGGTGCGTTTACCGGCTTCATCGAAGGAGCCGCGCCACAACCACTCGTGGACCCGCCAGCCCAAAATGGTCGGTAAACCGGTATTGGCGCTGACGCGGGCAAAGTCAGTGTAGCTTTCGCCGACGGCCTCAACAATGACCGGCTGACCACTAATATTTTCCCTAAACCACAAAATCGCCTGGTAGTCATCTGGGTAGCTGGTTTGTAAATAAGTGAGGCCGTAGAGGCCTTGGTAATTTTTGAGACCGTAATAAGAACGGATGGCAAAGCGGGGATAAATGGCAATAAAGGCGATAAGCGATAGGCAAGCAGTGATAAGCAAAGCCTTAATAAGTTTGTTTTTAAGATTTGAAATGACTCTAAGGATAATGTAGGGGGCGGTCAGGCCGAACATCACGAAGGCTTGGTAAGTGAGCTTAAACATGGTATTGGCCCGCTGGTGAGAGTGGATATAGATGTCTTTGACATAGATAAACTCGGGGATCAGGATTAACAGCCAACTGACGCCTACCATAATGAGAACCACGTTATCAGTGTTTTGCCATTGGTTTTTTTTCCAGAAAGAAAAGCCGATAAAAGTCAAAGTCAACATGAGTGGCCAACCCCACAAAACCGGCAGCATCCAGACAGGCGAGTGAAAATCTGTCAAGGCCACTCCTTGGGTGATGTTTTCAAAATGAAGATGGTAGGGTAGAGAAAAAAGCAGGGCCAACCCCAAGCAGATCAAGCCAGTTAGGGCGCTGCTGCCCAAAGCTTGAGTTGGCCGGCGATAACGGGTGAAATTGAGATAAAGGGTAGCGAGGCCAAAAATCAAAAAGTAAATGGGGAAGTCCCAGGTGTTGGTCATAAAGAAAACGGCGAGGAGCAACGGGATACCAAGATATCGAGTTGACCAAGTTAATCGAGTTAATCGAGTCGCCCTGGGCGACCGAGTAAAGAAAAAACTTAATACCAGGCTTAAAAAGAGTAAGACGAAAGGCAGGTTGAGAAGATGGCCGTGCAGGTCAGCCACCACAAAACTGTAAAGCGGGAATTCATGAATCGTGTTGTCCGCGGCCCCGAACTTTTCAACAATAAACCGGGTGGCGTCCGGGTACCAGTAAGCCGAAAAATTATGGTTGGTCAGCCACCAATAAAGCGGGTGCAAATTGCCGCCTAGGCTGACCAACAAAGCCGTCGCCAAACCGGCAAAAGCAATCTTTTTTGTTTTCTTGTCATTTTTTTTCAAGACGGCAAAAAGGTTACTGCCAAAAGTAAAACTGGCGGTCATGGTGAAGGCAAACAACAGAGCCATCATCAGATTGTAGGTAATGGCCGAGTCAAGACCGGATAACTTAGTCAAAACCGCGGTTGCTAGGTGGCCGAAGTAATAATAATTGATACTTTTGCCGGCCAGCCACATGTCCGCCGGCGGAAACCAACGCGCCCGTAAAATGGAGTTGACAAAGCCGTAGTCCATGAATTTTTCCAGGCCCTGAATATTGGGTTGGAAGCCGCGTATCCAGGCCCAAAAAAGCAGGGCCACCAAAAAAAGCGCCTCTTCAAAAATAAAAATTCTTTGGTGGGTGTGAACCAACTTTTTGACGGTTTTGGTTTGGCGGCGAAATAACCAGAAATTAAACCCGGTCGCCAGGGTGACGATCAGCCAAATCGTTTGGCTGGTAAAGGGGAGGATTTTTAAACTGCCCAGCAACCAGACGAAATAACTAATGACCAGCAAGGCAATAATTTTGCTTAAACTGTAACCCTTGTCCCAAAAGTTACCAAAAAAATGAAAGGTTAGGGGCAAGAACACCAATCCCAAGCCACCGACAATCACCCACCAAGCAAAAA
>Ga0210057_1009277_pt1 | contig 11422 bp, 9 predicted proteins | sample CryGeyCG2114_010_2_FD_183968 | JGI IMG/M metagenome (GOLD analysis project Ga0210057, IMG submission 183968) | Groundwater microbial communities from aquifer - Crystal Geyser CG10_big_fil_rev_8/21/14_0.10 (SPAdes) (version 2) | ecosystem: Environmental > Aquatic > Deep subsurface > Groundwater ...
CGAACACACAAAGCTTGGGAGAAAGCTATTCCTGACTTTATTCATTACTACAATACTGAGAGACCGCACATGGGGCTTAACATGAAAACACCACTGGAAGTGATTACAAGCTATTGACTAGAAAACAGTCTATACTAAAACATACCAAAAAAGAACCTTTTGGCTCTCTAAGTATTATTGGCTCGGGGACAGGGATTTGAACCCCGATTCACGGCTTCAAAGGCCGCTGTCCTACCATTAGACGATCCCCGATCAATCAAGCTGCCATGAGTATATCTACCTATACTGCAGAATGATCCTTGTATGGCAGATTCGGATTATACCTTCAAATACCTGCGCAGGGCAAGTGCTGTGGCAATCATAGATATCACGACAATCCCAAGAAGTTCGCCTCCAAAAATATATAAGATATTTTGATTGAGGTATCCAAGTAGCGTAAAATCAACTTGCCCTAAAAGCCCTATAACATATGGATCTGAAAATGTTGCGACTGTGTACGCGAGTACAAACGTAATAAAACTTCCAGTACATGCGTATAAAATAGCCTCTCCCAAAAACGGCCCGCGGACAAACTGATTGGATGCGCCGACTAACTTCATGATGCCGATTTCATCCCGATGCGTATAAATGGCGATACGGATGGTGTTTACAATTACTAAAAGCGATATTAATCCAAAAAATATGGTAATTCCCCAGCCGATATTCGTAATTTGACTTGAAATTTTTTGCAGCTTATCAATAATATAACTGTTGTCGTCAAAGCTTTGGTTATCAATAAGAAGCGCGAACTGTGGCGTTGCGTTCAGTATGTCAATCACCTTTTGGTAATCAGTGGTCTCAAACGTATTTACAATCAACGTATCCCCAAGAGGGTTGTTGTCCAACTCTTTAAGTGATTCAAGAATTAATGGGCTGTCTTTGTACTGTTCTCGCAATTTTGCCAATGCTTCGGATTTTGTGACATGCTTGACTTGTTTTACATATGGCAAAGCTTCTAAGCTTCCTTGAACCGCAGCGATCTGGTTCTCGGTTGCCGTAGGCTTAAAATATACAGATACATCTACTTTTGATTCAACAAGCGTAATGGCCTCGTTCATAATGGCATTCACAAACACCAATGAGCTCACAGAAAAAAGTGTAAGCACAATAATAGTGATCGTGACAATGGAAAGCCAGATATTTCGAAAAAAATTCTGTAGTGAAAATTTTACGATTCGTGACAATGAAAGAAATCCCATAGTTATAACAAATACTTGCCCCGCTGCTTATCGCTAATAACAACACCATCCTCCATAGTGATAACCCTGCGGTGCAAATCATTGACCACTTCGCGGTTATGCGTAACTAAGAGGACGGTAGTGCCAAAATCGTTGATCTTTTTTAAGAGTTCAATAATATCACGGGAGTTGATAGAATCAAGATTTCCAGTAGGTTCATCTGCAACTAAAATTTTTGGCCGATGCGCAAGCGAACGCGCTACCACGGCTCGTTGCTGTTCTCCTCCTGAAACCTGATTTGGAAAGCGTCCCATTTTGCTTTCGAGACCTACGATGCGCAAAACTTGGGGAACAATTTCTTGAATTTTATCCCACGTCTCACCACCTACTTCTAAGGCAAATGCTACGTTTTCAAACAAAGTTTTGCGCGGCAAGAGCTTAAAATCCTGGAACACCACGCCAATCTGCTTGCGAAGGGTTGGAATTTCACGCTGTTTAATATCTGTAATATCCCATCCCCCAATAACAATCCTGCCTTTACTTGGGCGCTCCTCAGCCAAAATAAGCTTAACTAAGGTAGTTTTTCCTGTTCCGCTTTGGCCGACAATAGAAACAAACTCTCCAGGTTCAATCATTAAGGTGACATTTTTGAGCGCTGTCTGCTGGCCGGGATAAATTTTACTGACGTTTTTAAACTCAACCATAAAATTGACTGAACTCGCATGACATACTATATTATATCATATCCTCACGATATCCTGAAAGGTAAAATAAACAAAGGCCTAGCGAACTGCAGAAGCAGCGCGCAAAACCTATACTTTGGTCCTGGCGTGCCGAAGTAGCTCAGCTGGTAGAGCAATGCTTTCGTAAAGCAGAGGTCGGCGGTTCGATCCCGCCCTTCGGCTCCAGAACAAATCCTTTGTGATGAATTCTCTCGCAGATTTTTCCTTAACTCACGTACTGATGAGTTAAGGAAAAATCTGAAAGGAGTAGGCGGATGGAAGCCGCAGCAGCCGAGCTTGCTCGGATGCGGAGGCTGGAATTCGACTGCGACGCGCGGGATTAGTACAATGGTAGTACGCTAGCTTCCCAAGCTAGAGAAGCGGGTCCGATTCCCGTATCCCGCTCCAATGAGCCCTACCGCACCAGTCTAAAAACAGAAAGGCCTCTTTTTTGTTCTTCAATCCATTCTTCAAAATCAAAGCCCCGAACCAAAATATGTTTGGCGCGCGCTTGCACGGCAACGCCACTATCATCATACAAGAGATCATCAAGTTTTAGGATATGATACCCAAAGGAAGATTTAACAGGCTTGCTTACCTCGCCAATATTCATGCTAAAAATAGCTTGCTCTAAAACAGGATCTAGGGTGCCACGGCCAAAATATCCTAAATCTCCGCCACGGGAGCTCGTGCTTGAATCATAACTATATTCTTTCGCAAGCTTGGAAAAATCAGCCCCATCCTCGGACGCCAGCACATACAAAGACAAGGTTTCCTGCTCTAAATCTTCATCGCTTTTACCAAATTCTTGAATAAGCGCATTTTTAACTTTTTGCTGCAACAGAAATGGCGCAAGCACGCGCTGTATATACTGAGAATCAGTCCATCCATATGCAGAATCTAAAAATTGAGAAATCTCTTTTTCGCCTTCAGGAGCTTCTTTGAGCCGATTCCATTCTACGTATAGCTCCTGATCTGATACAGTAATGCCATGTTTGCGCGCCCACATAGCTACCACCTGTTCAGTAATAAGTTTATGTACCAGCCTCTCCCTGATTTCTTTTTCATCTGGAATACCAAGCAACACGCGTGTGTTATCTCGTTGAAAATCCCAATAGGAAGTAAGCGCGCTTAAATCATTTAAATACCGATACAATGGGACAAACTCCCAATCAACAAGTAGTGCGGGGTACGGCACAACCCGCGCAATATAGTAGGCGCCTTTCGATTGCCATTGATATGTATAGATACCGAAACCAAATAAAAAAATGGCCACGACCAGCGCTCCTAAAAACCATGCTGTGTATTTGATCTTTTTACTATTGTGATTCTTGCGCATTGGATTGAGACGAGAGCTCAGAATAATCAAAAAAGTATTCCCACCAAATCTTAACATTTGATTCCCCCAGAATTGAGCCATTATGCGCTTTTACAGAAGACTCTTCTACTGCAACGCTCGTACCTGAATCAATTTCCGGAATCACCACTACCGACTCTCCTTGTGCGGTAAGATTTAATTTTTCACGCGCCTCTTTTTGGACAAAAGAATCAGTCTTGGCATACTCAATCAACGCGCCCAAGCTATCTTTTTCATGCTCAAGCTTACTGATATCTAATTCTAACGTAGCAATCTGTGCTTGAATCGCTCGCTTTTCAAGCACGGCTTTGCCAACATAAAAACCAAAAACTACCACCGCGGCAATCTCCAACATAATCATTGGCTTTGAAAAAAATATGGTTTTAGTGATTGAACTAGACATATTATCGATCCACGCGAATCATTCGTTCCCATGTTTGCCTACCATTAAGATACACATCTTTTTCTGCATCACGAAGCTCCATAGAAAATGCTAGCGTGTACGTTCCTGGAGACACGCGCCGAGGATCAAGTGTAAATTTAACTATACCGGTTTCTCCAGGCTTAATAGTGCGCTTATTCACCGGCACTCCAACTATATCTGTATCTATCCAATCATTTCTATCATAAAACGGGCTTTTTGTGCCGTCTTGTGCCTGCAAAGAAATTGCAGCACGCTGGCTGGTCCACACTTGGTCTGTGCTTGTGTTCTTAATTTCAAGTGTAATGCTTATGGGAGTCCATTTATTCCGTACTGCAACTGGAATAGTATGCTTTATAATCTGTGCGGAAACTCCGGAAACAACAGAAAGATCTTTGCCTACAAGCCCACCTGGCATTTCTACAATGTTTCCAGATGCATCAGTGTACTCAATAATAAACCATTCTTTTGTCCTGCCTCCCGCAAGCGGAGCTTTAATTTCAAATGTAAATTCTGCAAGACTATGTGGAGCTGCATCAGCGCTTAATGGAACTCGATTATTGGCTAAAAATGAACTTGTTGAACTATTCTCGTCAATCAACTTAAGAAATACCTTGCCGAGAGCCCATGTTGCCGAACCTCGATTTCGAAATTTTACGGTTACTGAGGCAGTACTTCCCGCAATCATGCTATCTGGAATGCCAATAGTGTCGTAGAGCGTTAAATATGTTGGTTGAACTACGGGAGTAGAAGATTGGCTCTGGATACCAGCTCCAGTGCGTTCTGCATAGGAAACGTAATTAAATGGATCCTGCACTGTATCATCAATGTATTCAATTGGATCTCCAATAGCCGTAAGATTGAGCGTTGCATCGCTTGCCTGCGGAACCATTGCCACTACACTTGGGCCGTACATGCGAGTTGCAATATCAATACTTGCGATGCGCTTTTTTTTGCCGTTGGAAATAACATAAAACGTTCCATCTTGAGATGTAACCAAACTTCCTTCAGCCAAGACAACTGGATCCCCAGGCGGAAAACTGGAAAGCGTGCTCTGGCTTACATAGGTAGGCTGAATACGGTTAAAATTTTCTTGCCACACAGCATCATCTAAAAGTTGATGGCGCACACCGTCTTTAACATAAAAAATCTCAGATCCATCGCTCTTCATCAAAATTCCTTTTGGATATACAGACGTTTCAGTAATGGGCTCTCCCTCGGGCAGAGCATCAAGCATTGCCTTGGAAACAACTGTGGGCGCAACCGGAGTAGTGTCTGCAAGGTGGTATCCCAAGGATGCAAGCGCGCTACCACCCACTAACCGCTGTTTTAAACCGTTTGAAAGCAAATACATGATACCCGATCCTTCGGCAGTCACCACCGCGTTGTTGGTGAGCGTAAGAGGGTCACTTGCTTGGTAATATGAAATCTGTTGAGAAGAAACGGTAATTGCCTGCTCTGGCGTGTAATCCGCAAGATAAATCGCATTTGTGGCGAACTTTCGGCGCTTATTCTGCTCTATCTTCCAATACTCGCCTGTTGCGCTATCTTTGAGCAAAGTGCCATCCGGATACACGCGCTCGGTGAAATATTGATTCCACACGCGCGAAAAAAAGAAATTACCCCCAATGCCGACAAGCGAACCCTGATAGGGGGTGTAGATGTACAGGTTTGCAGTTGCCTGATTTGCAGGGGTGACTGTGTATCCGTCTTTTGTCTTGGTTGCCCTGCCCACAGCATAATCAAAATATGTCCGCTCCGCGTAAATACGCTGGGTATCTGCTGCCGCGTCCAGTTGATTGTAAATACCACGGTATTTATCGTTGCACCTGCCGCCGAAACATGAGTACCCGGTTGCCCAATCCAACTGCTTTTCCGTGGCCGTTTTTTTATCAATCAACCCTTGCTCCTGCTGAAGCTTGGTGAGTAAAAACTTCTGACTTATACCATACTGCTTGCCAATCTCGTAAATCATCTCCGAAACCAGCTTTGGTACGCCATTTACTGTTGCGGTTACGCTTTGAAGCACGCTCCCCTTTGATTCCAAAAAACGCTGAATTGCGGTTCTGGAAAGCGCGTTTGAATCAAAAAGCTCGGCATCTGTTAAAATGTCGCTAGGATCATAAAATCGCGCCCCTGCCGGCATAGGCAACGCTAAAGTAATCGCAATGAGAATTGTGGCTGCTAGTTTTTGCTTCATGCACTATAGTAGACGTTCTAAATTGATATGCATTACTAAATTTAGTATAGCATAAAAAGAGCTTTTTGAAAATAAAAAGCTCAAACCTTCTGCACAATTAAGAATACTTGAGCAATAGAGCCTATTAATACTTGTTCTTCGGTTTTTCCTGTTCTCCAAAAAACTGCTCCATTGCTAAGGCTTTTTCACGATCCTTATGGCTGATTTCATCAATCAGCTTCTGTTTTTCTTTGTCGCCTCCATTCTGAATCTTCTGCCACCGATCTTCTCCAATCATGGAACGGATCTCGCGGATAACTTCAGTCATGTCGTTTCCTGAATTTTCCCTTGTCTGCCGTGCCACAAATTCCTGCTGTGTGACCAAAATAAGCTTTTGGATCGTGGCAGGATCATAAATCTGCCCAAGCTCCACTTTTTCAAAGTTGCCCGGAGTAAGATATAGAATGCCGACTTTAAATATATTCTGCAAAATTCCACGATGACGATAGGTTACGTCATAAATCTTATCCAAGTCAACCTGGGACACCATGCGGTCCAAAATCCCCTCCTGTTTAATAATAATCAAACGCTTATTTGTGAGACCAATGACACCGTAGTACCACTTCCGCCAGGTACGAAAGATCCAAAATGCGCCCGCAAAAAACAACAGCAGAAGCAATGCACTACCTATAGTGCCCCATTGTATAAACAAATACAAAAAGAAAAACGGCGACAAAAACACAAGAATTCCGCCGAGCCACTGCCAAAAAAACACCAAAGGAAATTGGTGGTACACGCCGCGCACATCTTCGTCGTCATCCAAATTGGTAATGACCTTCCGAATGTCCATATATTAATACGTAAAGAATTGCAAAAACGGCAGAATAATAAACGACACTGCCACAATAATGGTAATAATAGTCCAGATGATTCTGATTTTGGTTTTGCGTTTCATATATAACCGTCATCCTGAGCGGAACAAGACGATGTACTCATCGACGAGTGCAGTCGAAGGATATAGCGCGAATTTATGTAATGATGTTATATCTTTCGACTCCGCGAGTACGCTTCGCTCAAGATGATGGTAGTAGTGGCGTACGCTTCGCTCAAAAAAGTTATCGTTTCAACACCTCCAGGAATGCTCTCGCTGGAATCTCCACATGCCCGTGTGCGCCCATGCGCTTTTTTCCTTTTTTCTGTTTTTCGAGGAGCTTGCGCTTGCGCGTTACATCGCCGCCGTAGAGCCCTTTGGTTACGTCTTTGCGCAGGGCTTGAATGCGCTCCGCCGCAATAATTTTTGAGCCTACTGCCGCCTGCAGCTTAATAACAAACTGCTGTTTTGGAATAATGTCTTTAAGTTTGGCAACCATGCGCTTGCCCATAGCATAGGCATCCTCCCGTGCGATAAGTAAACTGAATGCCTCAACTACTTCTTCGCCGACCCAGATATCAAGGCGCACAATGTCTGCTTTTCGATAATCTTTAAACTCATAGTTTAAAGATGCATACCCGCTTGATGCACTCTTTAGTGTATCATAAAAATCAGTAATCAGCCCAGCAAGCGGAATCTCAAAATGGAGGACCACGCGTATCTCGTCCAAATATTCCGTAGTCCCGAACAAACCGTGCCGCTCCTGTATTAAGGACATCAAACCGCCAACATACTGCTTTGGGCTTACAATTTCTGCCCTGACCCACGGTTCACGAATTTCAGCAATATGTGAAGCATCAGGAAGCTCCTGTGGAGAATGGATAATGATAGATGTTCCAGATTGTAGGTGTATCTCATATGCTACCGAGGGAGTAGTGACCACCAAATGCAATCCATGCTCGCGCTTGAGGCGCTCTGCAATAATTTCCATGTGTAACATTCCCAAAAATCCACACCGATATCCAAATCCTAAGGCTTTGGATTGCTCTTGCTCAAACTGCAAAGCCGCGTCTGTAAGATTAACTTGATCCATTGCATCGCGAAGCTTAGGGTACTCATCCCCTGACTCAGGAAATATGCCCGCAAATACCATTGGCTTGACTTCTTTGTAGCCTGGCAGAGCAGTTGCCTTATCTTTAGCAAGCGTTACGGTATCTCCCACTCGCGCGTTCCCAACTTCCTTAAATCCAGTTACAATGTATCCTATTTCTCCTTCTGTAAGATCTGGCTTTGGATTGAACTTCGGTTTAAATGTTCCAACCTCCAAGGCATGTGTATCTTTCTCTGCACTGATAAAATGAATGATGTCGCCTTTTTTTACTGCGCCGCTTATAACACGCACAAACGCAACCACGCCGCGGTAGTCATCGTACAGGGAATCAAAAATCAAGGCTTGCGTTTTTTTGCTGGTTGATTGCGGAGCTGGCACAAGCTTGATGACTGAATCTAAAATCTCCACAACGCCTTGTCCGCTTTTCCCACTTGCCAGCAAAATTTCATCTTTAGTAACTCCTAAAAGCCTCGTGAGCTCTTGCGTTACTTTTGGTACGTCCGCGGCCGGCAAATCAATTTTGTTGATAACTGGAATGACAACTAAATTCTGCTCAATAGCGAGATAGAGATTGGCGAGTGTCTGCGCCTCCACGCCTTGAGAGGCATCCACCAAAAGGATAGCGCCCTCAACAGCCTGCAAGGACCGCGAGACTTCGTAACTAAAATCCACATGCCCGGGGGTGTCAATTAAATTCAAGATATACCCGTTATACTCCATTCTAACAGGCTGGAGCTTGATGGTGATACCGCGCTCCCGCTCTAAATCCATCTGATCAAGCATTTGGGCTTTCATGTCCCTGCTCGCAACCGTGTGCGTCAATTCCAAAAACCGGTCAGCAAGCGTTGATTTGCCGTGATCTATATGAGCGATAATACAAAAATTACGTATGTTGGTCATAATAACTGTCATCCCGAACGAAGCCAAGGGATCTATTGCGAACTTCCTAACGCTGGGGATATAGCTTGCAGTATAGAGGAAAGCCCTATTTTCCGCAATAAAAAATCCCCCCGCCAAACATACAGTTTGGCGGGGTTATCGTTTCATGAACTCCGAAGCAAATGCGCCGGGTTCGCTGCCATCTGGCCGTTGCGTACACAGGATAGCTTGGCCCGTAAACTCTCCCCGGAGAATCCATCGAGCCTGATACGGTCCTTGGTACCCTATCCAGTCCCGGAGCCACGTACGCTCTTTCTTGTGCAGACGCAGCGCCGCAGGCAAAAGATCGAACAAATCACCAGGAAGGAACAAGACCTCCTTGCCTTCCTCGTTAGAGACGAATGTGAATAACAATCCTTGCAATGCTGGCCGTGCCATGGATCCTCCTTACCAAGAACAGCGTGAATATCTTGCTATATCTTCATTTCCTCTAGTTTCATCAGTGTACCTAATCCAACATAAACCGCAAGCCCAACCACGCCCGCAACACCTGCCTGCACCATCAATCCGAAACCGGTCTGTGTATTAACATATGAAGCAATCATAAACAAGGTTGCGTACAATGCCCAGCCCGCTAACACCGAGATGAGTGTAATCTTCATAGCGGAACTGAACACGCGAGCGTCATCTAAATCACCAAGCCTCTTCCGCAAGAGCAACCACAGCACCAGCACATTTGCAATGCTTGAAATTGAAAATGCCAACCCAAGACCGGCAATACCCATGATCCCGACCAGTTTGAGTGAAAGATAGATATTTAAAATAAGCGATCCAGCGCTTGCGATAACCGGTGTTTTGGTGTCCTGCAAAGCATAGAACACACGCGCGATTAAAGGAATTAAGCTCTGCGCAAATAACGAAACCGCAAAAAACGATAATGTGCGCGCCGTAAGAATGGTATCACTCCAATCAAACGCACCTGCCCCAAGCACTAAGCGAACAATATGCGCACGCAAAAGAATGATAAAAATGGATGATGGAATCGCAATTAATAAAATACGACGCATTGCTTTTGAAAAGGCGGCAATAAGCTCTGGCATATCTTTTTTAACCCATGCCTCGCTGAACAAAGGGAAATACGCGAGTGCGATGGGAATTGCAAAAATGCCAATGGGAACATTTTGCAAATTGTTGGCGGCGTTTAAAATAGCAACTGAACCAATTGCAAGTGTTGATCCAATGATCGTTGAAACCACTTGATTGATTTGGCTGATAGCCAAGCCGAACGTGCGTGGAAGCATGAGCCAACCAATGCGCCACACTCCCTTCATTTTCCAGTGTACGGCTGGCGAGTATTTAAAGCCAAGCCGGCTGAGCGATGGGAACTGAACCAAAAAATGCAAGAACGCGCCCAGCACAACTCCCCATGCTAATCCTTGGATCCCGAACAGGGGCACCAAAACCATAATACCAAGAATGATGCCGATGTTGTACATAACCGGCGCAACCGCAAACGCAGTAAATCGCTTAAAGGCGTTTAAGATGCTGGAAGCGATATTGGAAAGTCCTAAAAATACGATACCAATAAGCATGATGCGCGTAAGCTCTGCCGTGGCTAATCGTTTTTCCAAATCAAAGCCAGGAGCAATAAGGCTGATGAGCTCCGGCGCAAAGTAAAACGCCAAAAGCCCCAAAATCACCATAGTGATAAGAATGATGTTGAGCACGGAGTTCGCGATTTTCCAGGCATCCTGCTTGTTCTTATGCCAATACTCGAGGAACACCGGGATAAATGCCGCAGACAGCGCACCAAGCACCAGCGTGTTAAAAATCAGGTCCGGCAAACGAAATGCCGCGTAGTAGGTGTCCAGCGTGTCCCCTGCCCCGAATGTGGAAAAAAGCAAACGGTCGCGGAACAACCCCAGCATGCGCGAAAGCAACGAAAAAAAAGCAATGGTGATTGCCCCGCCGGTAATGGTCGTAGTTAATTTTTTACGGATGGATGAAAGCATGAAATATGTTTCATAGTACCATATTTTTTAGACAAAAAAAAGACGCTCAATCTATCCTCCCGAACTTCTGTGGGTAAGATAGACGCAAGCGCCTTGGCTTGTTATTTAGTCACGCGCCACACGTGGTTGTTTGCTCCCTCCTAGGGAGCTACATACTCTTCATGTACCACCATCCTTTCGGTGCCGTTGCGTATCATTGTCGTCAATGACAATGACACAGGTGGTTGGGGTTGCCAAGACTAATCTGGAGGTCAGGGTGGGGATTGGGTTTATAAATAATATACCCTCCCATTTATAAACCCTGAGGCTAGATGACAATTCTATACTGCCTTACGGCAATATAGTCCTAAAAAGGTGCCACCAGCACATCCCTCCAGATTGGTCTCGGCAAGATTCAAAAAATGAACGATTTTTATGATAAGAAGGTATTATAGCATAAATTAAAAAACCTGTCAAGTGTCTGTAATGGTTCAATACCTTGTAATCACTTTGCTACAATATGAGGCATATGTCATATACAACTAATCCCGCGCTTCCTCGGGTACGAATGGAAGCAGTTCGTCTTGTCCGCCAAGGTAAATCCACTCGTGAAGTGGCTCGTCATTTAGGGTATTCACAAGCAGCAATAGTGCAATGGATGAAACGTTCACACC